>OMFQ01000032.1_pt1 | contig 95204 bp, 87 predicted proteins | sample 1645671 | NCBI WGS metagenome assembly OMFQ01 (sample SAMEA103958119, study PRJEB25191) | human gut metagenome | biome: human-associated habitat [ENVO:00009003]; feature: intestine environment [ENVO:2100002]; material: feces | place: Germany | collected 2013/2015
TGTTATGAGAGTAAATCTCCATGACCAATATCAGTATAACAAAATGTTATAAGAGTAAATCATCATTAGTTTCATTAGTAGAATTATCATCAGTAACTATATTAAATTCATAATTATCAAGACTATCATTAATAATACGAGCGATACCTTTTAATTTACCAGCAATACCAAGTCTGCGCCTATTAACACTATCATATATTTTTGTTATATCTTCAGCATTACCATTAGTAGTAATATCAGTAATAGCAAGAGGAATATCATCATTAGTAGGATGAAGATTAATAAGTTCAATAGAAGTAATAGAATTATCATTCTCAACTTCAATAGTAGTAATAATACGATGTACTTTCATAATGTTTAATATTAGGATAAGACTTATCAGAACTTGCAGCTAGTTCATGATTGACAAGACTTATCAGACTGTTAAGTTTGTTTGCTGCAATCTATTTAATGTTGATAATGAGCATTTCCGTGTTGAACACTAGCAATAGCATCAGCAAAGCTATTGTTGATAACATCAGTGCTACTAACCCGAAGGTCAGTAGCACCATGTTCATTAGAATGGCATATCGTCATCATTCATCGCAGTAGCAACAAAACTAGCTGCTTTAGCTTTAGCCTCACGCTTGGCAGCAATGGCAGCACGAGCATCATCCATAATCTGCTTGATAAGTACATTATATGCACCAACAAGAACAGGGTCAGTAGGTTGTTCGATACCTACAATATGATATACATATCGGTCATAATCCACAACATTGTAAAGATTATCTTTACGAGTAAATGGATTACGGTCTTGTACACCAGCAGGTACAAACTGACAAAGAACTTTGACAGCAACACCAGTCAGATACATACTAGCAAAACCAGCTTCAGCAGCTTCGCCAACATAGTTGACAAATCTACCGTAGAACTTGTCTTTGCGCATTACAAGCAGTATCTGATTGAATGGCATCTGAATAGCACCAAGCATACCCATTCGATGTGTACCATCAGGCATACTTTGAGCACCTTTGACAGGGCTAGCCATAGTAACAAACGCATTGAGATAAGAATTGCCATTACGACCTGTACGTTCTTGACAATCAATATTAGTAATGACAGTAGTCATTACATAACTATGACCATCAGTACAGATGCGTCTAACAGCATCATCAATGGTTTCCACTTGCGCAGAATTTTGGTTATCTGTATCAACAGTAGGTTGAACAGGTTGGTTAACACTAGTAGTTGGATTAACTACGTTAACATTCTCGGGAGCAGCAGCAGCACCTTGTGCAGCTTGTGCAAAATCTTTAACGTCTGGCATGACTATTAAATATTTAATTACGCTAATCAGTAGCATTACTGACAGTTGTTTTGTTTCAACTGCAAAGTATTTAATGTTGATAACGAGCAACATTATCTAGTAGAGATTAATCTCTACTAAGATAACTAACAATAGCTGATAGTATTCCAAATACAACAGCAGTAATTTGTTCATCACTAGTTGGCTCTACTTTCAATGCTAGTATGATAGCTGGCATCATTAGTATGATTGCAACTAACAATAATGGTTTGTTTGTTCTCATAATGATTGGTATTAATAGTTAGTAATGTAATGAGATGAATAATCTCAAAATATTTAATGTTGATAATGAGCAGGATTATCATTATTTCTATCAACTTTAGGCGGGGGTAGTCAATCAAGTTTAACATGACCGGGGGTTATACTCACTAGCCTCATCAAAACACCAACATACACTATTTTCAATACTATCACTATCACTATTTTCAATACTATCACTATTTTCAATACTATCACTTTTACTATCATCTTCAACACTTTTACTATCATCTTCAACATTCTTACTATCATTATCAAAACATTAATATACATTACTATTATCTTCATAATTTTTATCTTCAGTATTTTCGTCATTATCCTTACTATTATTACTATTATATTTAACTCAGTCCTCACCAATATCTACAACTTCAGTTGCATACAAATCTTTATTAGCAATTACAATACCTTTATCAGTATCATTTTTAAATAAAACAAATTTATCAATTATAAGCCTATCTTTATCATCAAAAGTTTTTATTAATTTAGCTTCACTAATAATATTAATAAGTTTGTTAACATCACCTCTAAATATATAAATAGGATTAACAACATAAATATTTTGTAAATTAGTTCTTTTAATAATATTTTCATCTTCAAGATAAGCAATAGCATTATAATAATCTCTATAATTAGGTTTAACTAAACCATAACCTTTAATTAAATCATGAGAAATATAAATAACATTACTATTAAATTTAATATTTTCAGCAATATAACCAATAAAAGAAATAATAGCAGCATATCTATTCTTTCTTATTATATCCCAAACTCTCATACCAATAGTAACAAAATTACGTTTAATACCAACTTCTTTGCTAAGATGATAACCATTATCAAATTCAGCAACTATACCAGTTCTGATACTTTTATTATAACTAAAAGGATTAGCAACAACAAGTCTTTGTTTTTCAAATTCTTCTAAACAATCAGCATTATAACAAACATCATTAACAAGTTTATTATAAACTTTAGTAGGTTTAAAATCTTCTTTAAAAGTCATAACAATAATAGTATTAAGTTTAACATAAAAATATATTACTCTAGGAAATGTCGAAATCTATTCCATGTATGGTATAAATATAGCAAATAAATAGCGAAATCTATTCCATGTATGGTATAAATTAGTATTTATAACTTATTGATAATCAAGTAATTATAAGTTAGCAATAGTATCTATATAGATATATTATATATAATATTTAATATAATCAGCATTAATAGATTCGCTGTGACCCGCTCCGAGCTTCGCTCTCCGCTCAACTCCCCGTGGAGGATGAATACAATCAGTATCAATCATATCAAGTTAATTATTATCATTATCTCTATTAATATCATTAATACTAATATGATTAAGTCTAACTCATCTCAATCCTCCACGGGGAGTATGACTTGCATATTTATAATCATATAATCCTCTACGATTGAAATGTTAAAAATAGTTTTTCTCTTGGTAGATTCATTCAAACTCTTACATTTGCTAAAAACAATTAAGTTATGGGTAAAGATAAAAGTGAAACTAAACCTAAATACACTAGAGAATTTCATAGTGGAGAAAGGAATAAAAAAGAAGTTAAAGTTCCTAGTAAACTTAAACTTGGAAATATTGGTATTGATAGTATTATTAAAACTAAATAATTTAGTATTATGATTAAAGTTGAAAGTAAATTTAAAGATTTTGGTATTCAAATACCTACTGACATCAGCGAAATAACAAGTGAAGCACTTGACGCTGTTCTTACTAATGTAGTTATTGCTAAACATTATTGTGTTGTTGCTCTTTGCCAAAATGAAAGTTTGTTTGGTGTTATTAATAATAAAGTAAATACAGTTGAGGTTATGCCAATTATTGCTAAAATTAGTAAAGAAGATGCTGAACTTATTGGTATGAATCAAATGGATAAGATTATTATTGACCGTTCTACTCTTGAACGTGGTTATCATCTTTATCTTAAACATAATGTTCTTAGTCCTCAATTTGTTAATAAGTATATTACTAATGATACAGAACTAACTCGTTCTATTACTGTTGGTACTTTTGGACAAAATCAAGGATATAAAAAAGGACAAAAAGTTTGGTTTGTTGAATTTAAAGTTATAGCTATTAATGATTTAAGAGTTGCTATTACTGATAAACATAAAGCTATTAATCCTTTTGTTTATCATTTTACTGAAAAAGCTAATTAGCCGTTCGTCTAAATAATCGAACTCTTCTTAGAACTACTTATGTATAATTTAAAATTATAGGTACTTGTGTTCTTGTTTATAGTAGTAATCTAAGAAGAGTTCTTAAACTTTCAATTATGGATTTTAAGACTAATACTAGTTTTAATATTGCTAATACTAGTTCTCATGAAGATTTTGATGATGATTATATTCTTATCTATAAAGATATAAATAATATATTAGATGATATTGGATTTCAAGGTGATGATAGAATACTTTGTAAATCTATTATTGAAAATCTTGAAAAAGAAGCTAGTATTAATATACGAAAAGATAAATGTGTTGCTATTCCTCATATTGGTACTATTCAAAAGAATTGGTATCGTTCCAAACTTATTAGTCATTATAAAGACTTTAAAGAAGCTAGAAAAACTATGACTAGAGAAGAGTATAAAGAATATACTGCTAAAGTTATGGAAGAAGAAAAGCAAAAACATTATGAAGAAGAAGAAAAGATTAAGACTGAACTTAAATTTAAAAAGAAACTTCTTCCTATTTGGATTAAACTAAGTAAAAAACATAGTGCTGCTTATGCTAATCTTTGGCTATATGCTATGGGTAAACTTGAAATTATTGAATTTGATGAAGAAGTAGAAGAAATATATGAACGGTTTGGAATTGGATTGGATGCTGACCATAGATGAAACTGGTATGCCAAAAGCTCCTACACTTAAACAACTTCTTGATAGAGATGTTAGTCTTCTTTATACTAGAGATAAATCTCCTAATAAAGAGATGTATGTTAAAGAAGTTGGAGTTATTTATTATCTTGGTGACCCTAAAGGTCCATGTCTACAAGAAGGTCTTAGTGAAAAAGAAGCTCTTAAGAAAGCTATTGAAAACTTTGATTTACCTAAAAATTATCAACCTGATATTCTTGTTTGGAAACTTATTAAAAGATATTATAATCAAAAAGCTGGTGCAGGTATGGAAGCTGTACTTAATATTAAGCGTGGTATTCATAATGTTGCTCTAGCTGCTAGCAAGTTAAATGAATTGTTGAATGACAAGTTATCTGATGGTGCTAGTCTAGAAGATGTTCCAGTTGTTATTGGTTATATGAAACAAATTAATGATTTAGCTAATCAGTTTCCAAACACGATTAAAGCTCTTAATGTAGCTGAAGAAAATCTTCTGTATGAACAAGAGAATGTTGCTGGTAGAGGTGGTGTTGAAATTACTAGTAGTATGATTGAGGAATAAGCTGATGCTAATCTAGTCCATTCCTCTACGGGGAGTATAGCGTAGGCACGTAGTGCCGAAGCGTACCCAAGCTAGTGTTGAACTTAATAATGTTAATATGGAACTTAGAGATAAAAGATATAATGATATTAGACTTATTTTTCATGAAGAAGAACATAAGTATAATGATAGTCTTGGAAATGATTATATTTCTACTACTACTATTCTTCATAATTATGCTCCTAAATTTGATAAGAACTATTGGTTGAGAAAGAAGTCTAAAGAACTAGGAATAAGTGAGAAGAAACTAGAAGAACAATGGTCAACTATTACTAAAGAAGCTTGTGAACGTGGAACTAATACTCATAATGGTCTTGAAGATGGTGTTAAAGGAGCATCTATGTTTCAACAAGCTATTAATTATCTTGATAAACGAGAAGATGGTGTAATGGTTACTATTGCTGATATTCCAAATTTTGGTGCTAATTATAAACTTCTTAATCTTAAAGATTTTATTGAACTTACAGATAATCGTTATCCTCTTATTTATGATGCGTTTAAAATGTACACTGAAAGAGGATATAAGATTTATAGTGAAATTGGTATGTTTCTTATAGATTGGTTAATTAGTGGAACTATTGATATTCTTCTAGTTAATGAAGATACTAATTGTGCTGTTGTAGGTGATTGGAAAACTAATCGTGGTGGATTAAGATTTAGTAGTGGTTATTATAAGAAAGATAAAACAGTTAAACCTGCACAACAAACTAATATTTGGGTTGATAAAGATGAACGACTTCTAGCTCCTCTTAATCATCTTCCTAATTGTAATGGTGCTATATATAATCTTCAACTTAGTATGTATGCTTTTGCTGTTGAATATATACTTGGTTTAACTATTAAAGGTATTTGGTTATGTCATATTGATAGTGATTTTGAACTTAATGAATATGGTATGCCAAAAAGATTTTCTGATGGTCTTTATCATATTAAAGAAAATCCTATTGAAACTACTAAGTTTTTTACTATGAATTATCTGCGTGATGATATTAATAAAGTTCTTAAAGATAGAGAATTACAAATTAAAGCTAGTGGTGTTCAAACTCAATTTAAACTTGCTATATGAAATTAAATAAAGATAATTTAATCGGAGTAATTGATTTTATTGTTTTAGTTATATTTGCTATTTCTTTATCTAGTGGATGTGCTAAACGTATTACTCCTGTTCCTGAAATTCGTTATGTCCCTGTTACTGATTCTACTGCTGTTAATGAATTAGTTCTAACTAAAGAATTACTTCGTAGAACTCAAGATTCTCTTAACGCTTATAAATCTGATACTACAATTAGCGCTGATTATTTTGTAGCTAAATATAAACTTGAACGTATTAGATATTATAATGATATTGCCGGTAAAGGAAATAATATTAAATATCTTAGAGGCTGGATTCGTAGAACTCTTGAAGAATAAGTTATGTATATTGTTAATCGTAGAAAAAATATTAGATTAATTGGTTGTGAGTATCATATTACTGATGAAGTTACATTTATAATTTATAAAGTACAAATTAAAGTTCTTTGGTTTTGGGCTACAATTAAAGAATTTGATGAAGATGAATATTATGATGCTCTTGATTGTTTTAGATATTGTACTGACCCTTATATAAATTAAATTATGGCTTACTTTGGAGATGCTTTTAAAAAACTATCTATAAAAGAAGGTGGTTATGTAAACGATAAAGATGATACTGGTGGTGAAACTTATAGAGGTATTAGTCGTAAATATAATCCTACTTGGCGAGGTTGGACTATGATTGATTCTTATAAGAAACATTATACTGTTGGTAGTAAAGAATTTAAATTTAAACTTAATAATGATGTTCAGCTTCAGAAACTTGTTTGGGAAAAGTATAAAATAGGTTATTGGGATGTATTTGAACTTGATGATTTTAATAGTCAGAGAGTTGCTGAACAATTATTTGATACTAACGTGAATTGTGGTCAAGTTGCAGCTATCAAGATGGCTCAAAGAGTTCTTGGTCTTAAAGAAACTGGTAGATGGAATCTTGATTTACTTAATAAACTTATCGAAATAAAAGATTAACTTAATACTGTATAGAATTATGAAGAAGATGTTAATAGCAATATTTATAATAGCGATTATTAATTTATGTGTTACTCTGTATTTATCAATAAGTCGTTTTAGTGTAGAAGCCAATTCATATAATAAAAGTGACACTGCTATTAATCATGTTCGGATTGATTCTATACAGTTAGTTATAACTGAAAGAGAAAGTATAGTTTATAAACTTAAAGAACATGAAAAAGATATTGAAGATAAAGTTATTAGTCTTAATGATAGTGCTACTTGGGAGTTATTCAAGAAGTTGGTGTCAGAGTGAGATTGATAATATAATGCATCCTCCACGGGGAGTCAACACTACTGATACAACTGTTCTTGTTCCTATTAATATGATTAAGATTGCTAATACTAAAATTATTAAAGCTAAACTTTATAAAGATATTGTTAATGAACAAGATAGTATAATTAATCTTCATAAGATTAAATATAATGCTCTTTATAAAGAAGTTGAAACTTTACAAAGTAATCTTGATAATAGTAATAAAGTAAATGATAATTTAAATAAGTCTATTGAACGTATTAAACGTAAGAATAGATATTTGGTAAGCGGTGGTGCTGTTTGCGCTATCGCTTTTGTTGTTTGTTTACTAGTTAAATAAAATATTATGGCTGATGGTAAATATCCTTTTCTAGAATACATTGAAGAACCTGATAAAGAGAAAAAGTATAAGAAAGCTAGTGATTGTGGATGGTATGACCCTCATAATAACTTTTTAATTGGAGATAGTGGTGGCTTTCTTTTAAATATTAGACCTGGCAAATTTGTTAATACTGAACTTTTTAATGAAGCTGCTAGAACATATCAAGCCACAGGTAAATATACTCAATTTAAAGTTGATAGTATTCCTCATAGACAATTTAGACGTAGAGAATGTGATAGACGACGTAATGGTTTTTCTGCTCCTTGTTGGCAAAATCCAGATGGAAGTATAGAAGATGTTTGGATAACAGGTGGTCATTATAATTTTCTTAATTATACTCGCATGGAACGTACAGATGAGTCATCTGTTATTGTTACTGAACATGGAGCTACTGCTAAAAAGATTTATAGTTTTCCTAGTTTTATTGATGCTCAATTTTGGACTTGGCAAATTATAGAATTTTGTAGACGTAATGGTTTACATCTTATTATTGATAAAACTCGACGTGGAGGTTTTTCTTATATTATGGCTGCTGATAGTTCTAATGAAGTTAACTTATCTAAGCATAAAGTTGTTATTCATGTTGCAGCTGATAATAAATATTTAATTAAACAAGGTGGTTTAAGTGATTTTGCTGTTAATAATTTAAAGTTCTTTGAAGAAAAGACTCCATTTAAAAGAGGTATATATAGTCCTACTACTGATAGTTTTAAACTTGGTTATCGTATGAAAAGTGGAGTTGAAGCTGATGATAGTTGGTCTAGTTCTCTTTTAAGTGTTAGTGCTAATAATAATCCTGACTGTGCTATTGGTAAAGATGCTGTTACAATTAAAGTTGAAGAGTTATCTACAATGCAGAACTTTGATGAGTTTATGAATGTGACTGAACCTACAATGACTGTTGGTACTCGTACTACTGGTACTCTTATGGCTTGGGGAACTGCTACTGCTGCTAATATGCAAATATTTGAACAAAACTTTTATAATCCTAGAGCATTTAGATTTATGGCTTTTGAAAATGTTTGGGATAATGATGCTCGTAATGAAGTTTGTGGATTCTTTAAATCTTATGCTTGGGGTCTTGAAGGAGAAATAGATGGAGTTAAAGGATTTGATGAAGATGGAAATAGTAATCTACGAATAGGACTTCAACTTGCTGCACGAGAAAGAATTGAAAAGAAAAAGACTGCTAAGACTTTTGCAGAATATCTTAATTATCTTGGTCAGCGTGCTTTATTCCCTGCTGAATCTTTTAGTAGTGCTAGTGAAAATATATTTAGTAGTGAAGCTCTTAATAAGTTTGAAGATAAACTTCGAGTTGATAATAGTTATAAGTTTTATACTGATGGTGAACTGTTTGAAGATGGAACTAAAAAAATTTATTTTAAATCTAATGCTCGTATAAGAATTGAAAATCCTGATATGAAAACTTATGATTATATTCAAGGAGTTCCTAGACGCGGTAATGAAGACCCTCATGGTTGTATAAGAGTTTGGTTTGCTCCAGAATATGAAGAAACATATATTGGCGATAGGCTTATAAGAAGTATTCTTCCTGGTACTTATGTTGCAGTTTATGACCCTGTTGGTATTGATAAAGATAAAAAAGAAATTACTGATAGACATTCTCATAATAGTATATTTGTTATTGAAATGCCTAGAGAACGTAATGGATTTAAACCTAAATTATGTGCTGCATATTATGGACGTACTGAACGACTAGAAGAAGCTGATGAAAAGTTTTATAGACTATGTAAATGGTATAATTGTATTGGTACTGGACTTGTAGAAATAAATCGTGGTGAAACTGTTTCTAACTTTCGTAAATGGAAAGCTACTAAATATCTAGGTTATGAACCTTTATATGTTTGGGATTCTGCTGTTAAAGAAAAAGTTAGTACTAGTTATGGTTATAATATTGGTAGTGGTCCTAAGAAACTAGATGGTCTTCGACTTCTTAAAGAGTTCTTATATGAAGTTATTGGTAAGAATGAATTTGGAGAAGATATTTATGTTTTTGAAAGATTTCTTGATTATCAAACAATTCTTGAACTTAAAAAGTTTAATGCTGAAGGTAACTTTGACCGTATATCTAGTCTTATACTTTTAGGTATATATTGGAAGTCTATTGATATTAAAGGTAAACGAGAACTTGCTAGTCGTAAGAAAGTTACAGAAGAAAATGATAAAACAGATATTTTTAATAGACAATGGTTTTAAGATTAAACAAATAAAGATATGTATAATTTTGGTAGACTTGATTTTCCTAATCAGCATGTTAGTTATGCTGAAAAACAAGAAGTTGATTGGTATGCTAAATGTTGTGATTATGTTATAGAAGCTGGTATTGCTTGTAAAGCTGATTTTAATGTAGAAGAAAAATTTAATATTCTTCTTGGTAATATTCCTAGAGAATATTATAGAAAAACTCTTAATCCTTATAATGAGAAAGATGAAAATCTAACTCGTTTTCCAGCTACTATGCGTAATTATGATATGATGAAAGGTATTATTAGAAGATATATTGGTGAATATATTAAGAATCCACATGATTTTATTGTTGGAGCTAATAATCCGGAAGTTGTATTTGCTAGAGATGCTGAACTTGGTAAACAAATTATGATGCTTGCAGAACAAGCTGTTGCTAAGAAGATACAAGAAAGTTATATGCAGTTTATTAATGAAGGTAATAATCCTGAACAATTTAATCCTGAACAAGCTGTTGATATTGAAGCTTTTATTAAAGAGTTCAATGAAAATTTTATTGATGATATTAGTGCACAAGGACAAGATTTAATTAATGTTATTGATGACCTTACTGATGCTTTTACTATATATGCTAGAGCTTATTTTGAATTTGTTGCTTTTGGAGCTTGTTATACATACAGAGATGTTGTAGGTAGTCAATTAATTAAACGTGTAGTTAGTATTAGAGATGCTTTTCCTGTTCCTAATGATAGTATGTTTGCAGAAGATTACGATATGTTTGCTGAACGTCGTATGTTGACTAAACAACAAATTATAGATGAATTTTATGAATATCTTTCTGAAAAAGAACGTGAAGCTCTTGATACATATTATCAATATAGTGCTACTACTTCTAGTGATAAAGCACTTTTAAATTGGGATAAATATATGTATTATTTTGGTGATATATGTAGTAAATTTAATAAAGATGATTTGCAACATATTAAGAACACTAATATAATGGCTCGTGATGCTAATAATGGTTTATTTGAAGTTTGGCATACTGTTTGGAGAGGTGAAATAAAAGAAGGTATTCTTACATATAGTAATGGAGCATTTGTTACAACAAGAATTGTTGATGAAACTTATCAGCTTAACCCTGCTGGTGGTGATATTAGTATTGAATGGGTGTGGCGTCCACAAGTTTATGAGAGCGTTAGAATTGGTTCTCGTGCTACAAGCATATATCCTTATAAGGCTCGTCCTATTGCTTATAATAGGAATGGTAAACTTCCTTATAATGGTATTGCAGAACTTCTTCCCGGTTTTGGAAGATTTAGTATTGTAGATACAGTTATTCCTTATCAAGTATTTCGTAATATAGTTTCTTATCATAGAGAAATGGCTATTGCTAAAAATAAGATGAATGTACTTATGATTGCTAAATCTCTTCTTGGTAAAAAGCCTGCTGAAACTATATATCGTATGGCTGCTGATGGTGTACTTTATATTGATGATGAAGATGATGTTAATCTTGTTAAAGCACAAAGTGTTCGTTATCTTGAAAGTCGTATGAATAATTATATTACGGAACTTGGGCAACTTATTCAAGAAATTGAACAGACTGCTAAAATGGAATGTGATATGACTCCACAACGTTATGGTGAGATTGCTAATAGTGCTGGTAAAGGAGTTACTGACGAAGCAGTTATTCGTGGAAGTATGGGTTCTGTTATTATTGAATTTATATTTGATAAAATGAGAGAACGAGATTATCAAGCTGAAATGGATTATACTAAACTTGCTTGGATTGATGGTCTTAATACTTCTTATAAAACTAAAGATGGTGATATTAAATATTTAAGTCTTGATGTTAATAGTCATATATTTGCCAATTATATTGTTACTTGTAAAACTTCTGTTAAAGAACGTGAGAAACTTGAACAATATAAACAGCTTGCATTTAGTGCTGCTCAGAATGGTAATATGGATATGGCTAATGCTGCTATTCGTGGAGATAATGTTGCTCAAATTAGTAAGCTTATTGATAAGTATCAAAACATTCAACGCGAACATGAACTTGATGTTGAACGTGTTTCTCAACAAACAGAACAACTTCGTCAAGAATTTGAACTTGCTAAGATTGATAGAAAAGCAGAACAAGATAGAGAAACAATTAGAGTTGAAAAATATCTTGATGGTCAAATTGAAGCTATGAAAGCAAATGCTAATATTATGAGTTTTGATAATGGTCTTAGTGATGCTGAAAAGAGTCAAGCTGAAGAACGTATGGAAAATGCTAGACTTAATCTTGAACGTAGTAAACTTAGTTTAGATGCTCAAAAGACTTCTGTTGAAGCACAACTTAAAGAAAAAGAATTAGCTGTTAAACTTAAAGAAAGTGATGATAAAGTCAAGATTGCAAAAACGAATAAAAATCGTTATGATAGTAAAAGTAAATAATCGGCTGTACTTCTAAATTTTGTTCATAATAGGGCTGGACTTGCTTGTGAAAGTAGGTTCAGCCCATTTTCATTTTTCTTTACATCACATGAGCCATTTTAAGCTCATTCTAAGCACTTTATTCATTTCGTGATAGATTAATCATTATGATAAAATTTGATTCATACATGGCTTCTCTGAAAGCGATAGGTTAGGTTATCAGTAATAAATATTCTAGTTAGCAATAGTATGTTAGTCGGCAAATCGGCTTAAAGGTGAACACATTTTAACGATACAAGTAAAACTCATATTATTATTATAGTTTATATTTGTGATATAGTAATTAATTAAAAACAAAGAGTTATGCCTAATTTTGATAGTTTTGGTTTTAATGGTGAAACATCTAATGGTGATGGAAAACCTACTGACGACATTACAGACCTTGATACAGGTAAAACAGGGCAGTTAGATGCTAATGGTAATCCTATTGATGATATTACTAATAATGGTAATGGAGATGGGAATAGTGATTCTAATGCTAATAAAGATAACCAATCTTCATCCTCCACGGGGGGTAAGCCTAATGACAAAGCGAATGACGCTGATGCTGAGCATGGCTTAGAAGAAGGTACTATTATCGAAGATGGAGATAATAAATATACTGTTGATAAAGACGGTAATCTTATTGACGATAAAGGTAATATCTTTAAAGCTAAAAATGAAGTTGCTGTTTATCTTAAAGAATTTGAAGTAGAAGATACTAAAGAAGAAAATACTATTGATGTTAAATCGATTCAAGAACTTGTAGGTGTTTCTGTTACTTCAGAAGATGGTAAACCAGTTGCTTTTGATAATACTCCTCAAGGAGTTGCAAGTTATATTCAATCCGTTATTGATTTAAAACGTGACGAATTTGCTCAAGCTGGTGTTAATAAGTTATTTGAAGATTATCCTATCGTTGGTGATTTTCTTAATTATTATGTTGCAAATGGTAATTCATTTGAAGGCTTTGGTGAACTTCGAGATAGAAGCGGTATTGAAGTAGATGAAAATAATGTAAGTCAACAAGAAGCTATTGTTCGTGAGGCGTTTAAGGAATTTAATCGTCGTGGTAATGTTGATAAGTATATTCAATATCTTAAAGATAGTAATGAACTTTTCAATGTTGCTAAAGAAGAACTTGAAGCTCTTCAGAAAGCTGATAACGAAATGCGTGAAGCTAATGCTAAAGAAGCTATGCGAGTTAAAGCAGAAGAAGAGAAACAACTTGTGGAATTTTGGAATGGAGTTAAAGAATGTATTGATAAACGACAAATTGCTGGTTATCGTATTCCTGAAACTGTTATTATTGAACGTAATGGAAAACAAATTTCTACTACTCCAGAAGATTTCTTCAATTATGTTTATCAAGTTGATGATAAAGGACTTTCTCGTTATGAAAATGATTTAATGAAGTTATCTCCTGCTGAAAGACGCGATGAAGAACTGCTTAAGGCTTGGCTTAAATATACAGGTAAAGGTTATGATAGTTTGATAGAAATGGCTGTTTCTGATAAAGAAGCTAAAAAGTTGAAACTTACTGCTAGTCAACGTAAATCTACAAAAGGAGCTATTAAAATAACTAAACCTGACAGTAAAAAAGATGCTCTGAAAGATGAGCGTTTTGGTTATTAACATAATAGTAAATTTGTAGATGAAAACATTACGTGTTATTGGACAAACTCGTTATGAAGATAGAGGTTATTCTAATGAAGAATCAATTGCTTATCTTCAACTTCAAAAGCCAGAAGAAATTAATAGTTTTCTGACTTATAATTATGGTATGGATGATGACCGTTTTCCTTTAAGTTTTATTACTGAAGGTCAAGGTAGTCGTGGTATTAAAGATGTTGCTACTGTACAATGGACTTGGAAAACTATGGGTCGTATGAAGTTTACAGACTTTGTAACTTACTTTAATACTGCTGTTACTAAACCCGGTCAAAATGGTAGTGAATTTGAAGTTCATTTCTCTACTCATTGGTTTATTGAACAACATGGTCTTACTGCTCCCGATGGTGTTACTCAAGTTCGTATTCAAAAAGACTTAGGTGAATCTGCTTATGGTTATGCTTATCTTTTGAAACTTACTTCTCCCAATCCTGATGCTTATGTTGACCCTCAATGGTTGGCTAAAGGTATGTATTGGGCAATGAGTGCTCCTACTGTTTCTGAATCTTATTCTAAAGGTAATAGAAGCAATACTATGGGTCCTGCTGGAATGACTTCTCAACTTGAGTTTTATCGTTATTCTAAAGAAATAGCTGGTAATCTTGCTAATGTTGTTACTCAATATCAATTCCAAAATGATAATGGTGGTACTTCTAATCTTTGGATTAATGAAGAGATGCGGCAGTTCAACTTGCACATGAGAGTAATGAACGAAGAACGTTTGTGGAAGTCTGAATATAACCGTTTACCTGATGGTACTATTCCTTTGAAAGACCATGATAATGGTAAACCTATTCCTCGTACTGCTGGTATGTTAGAAATTTGTCGTGAATCTAACTATGATACTTATGGTGAAATTCTGACTCTTAACAAACTTGAACGTACAATTGGTGATGTTCTTGACCGTGATACTCAGGATGGTGATAAGAATGTAGCTCTTATGGGAGGTAAAGGATTTATTCGTGACTTTGAAATGGCTATCAGAACTGATGCTAAAGAAAACGGATTTATTACACCTCTTGGTGAAAAGATGATTCAAGATAATGGTGATGGTCTTTCTTATGGACGTTACTTTAATAAGTATAAAACTCCAGATGGATATATCATTACTGTTATTCATAATGCTTATTTCGATAAGGGTACTGATGCTGAAGCTGCTAAGCAAAATGGTATGATTCATCCTACTACCGGTTTGCCTATTACTTCTCATCAAGCTGCTTTGATTGATATGAGTAATTATAAAGGTAATCAGAATGTTCGTATAGTACGTCAAAAAGGACAGGCTTATAAAGCTAAAGTTATTGAAGGTATGACTGATATTCCTGCTTGCTGGGGATTGCCTAATACTAATCATGCAGCTACTGAAATTGATATGGCTCGTTATGAAGTTAAAGGCTCTATTGGTTTGCAGGTAGATAATACCACTAAGATGTTCTTATTGAAATGTGTATTATAATCATTTAAAAGAAGCTATTTAAGATATGGATTTTAACAAAGTAAATGAAGCTAATAAAGCAGGAGAAAATACTCCTGCTGCTTCTAATATAAATACAGATAAACAGGTTATACCCCCCGTAGAGGATGGAGTAGATAAACAGCCTGCTAACACAGTAGGATTTAGAGATGAAAGTCTTGATGAACCTTATACTGAAAAACGAACTATTACTATTAATTTAGTTACTAATTATTCATTATATCGTAGAGTTAATGATAAAACATTACCTAAACGAATGGATAAAATTGGTAGTTGTGTTCGTAGTTCTCGTACTCTTTCTTCTAATAAAGGTGAGATTGAATCTTATTTTCCTGCTTTAATTGGTCTTGCTCCTAATAATGAAAACTTTATTTCACGGGTTAAGGCTTATCTTAATAATATTAGTGTTTCAGTTAATGAACTAGGTAAGACTTTTGATATTTCTTTCTTTTGGAATCGTAAACGAGATTATCTTCGTTTTAGAGCTGAAGAAGAAGCTATTGAAACTGCTTATATGAATAGTGACCGTAAAGGAGTTAAAGAACTTAGAGAAGCTCTTGAAACTAAGATTACTAAGTTAAATCTTCTTGAAAGTGAAAAGTATAAATATGGTTATCCTATTGTTCTTGATGATTATCTAATTTATCGTCATTGTTTATTATATAAAGATGTAGCTAAAGATATTGCTCTTATTAATTCTGACCCATCTATTAGATTTTATTTTAAAGATGACCAAAGAGAAGCTGAGCGTCTTGCTAAACATCGTCAGGAAATTAATTCTGCTAAAGGCAATTATGTTAAACTTCTCACGAATAGTGATTTGTTTGATGCTGTATTTATTCAATATTGTGTTGCCAATAATATTAATATTCCTAACGGTATGGCTATGGATACTGTTGATAAACAATCACATCTTGATAAATTTAGTACAAATGAACCTGCTAAGTTTAATAAACTTTGCAATGATAAAGATATTACTATTAAATCTTTAATTGAGGTTCTTATTTCTCGTGGAGAATTTATCAGAGCAATTCATAATCAAAATATTACTACTCCTGATGGTGAGTTCATTGGTGCTAATGTTAAGGAAGCTGTTATATGGTTTAAAAATCCTACTAATAGTGCTCTTGTTAGTGCTTATAAAAATAAACTTAAAAACATTTGATTATGAACATTGGGGAGATGCACGTGACGTTCAGAGAACTGGCACAACAGATGGGTATGCAGACCGTTCGTGCTATTCTCATGGAAGATATAGATATTTGTCTTAATGCTGCTATAATTGAAAAAGCTAGAAATGTAATAGTAGAAAACGTCGGACCTGTTCCTTATAATGATAAGGTTGCTCGACAAAATGCTTCTATTAGTCCTGTTAATGCTCTTAGAACTTTATACACAGCGGGTACTGTTAACGGCGGAGATATTACAGGTGGTGGAACAGAAGTTGACCCTTATAAAATTAATATTGATAGCGACGGAATAATGCTATATACAGGCTTTCAAGTTAGTTATAACGGCAAGACAATTTATGATTGCAGAATTATTGAAGTTGAAGATTTAGGTCAAACGCTAAGAGATTTCTGTAATCGTGCTGCGAAAGATGCTCCGATAGTTACTATATTTGGAGATGAATCTGGTATCAATGTTGATATATATACTGGACGTAATAATACAGTTAAACCTCAATTAGTTAAATATCTTTATATCAAAGAACCTGCTAAAGTTAAATTTGATGAAGATAGAGAAGAAGATTGGGTTAATTGTGATTTACCTCCTTATTTACATATGGAAATAGTTATGCGTGCAGTACAGATTTATCTTGCTAGTATTGGTGCTACTTCTAATGGAGCTGATAAACAAAGTTAAACTCTAAATTAAATTAAAAATGAGACAGTTTTTGTTAGCGGGCAATGTCGCTTATGGAGCGAGCTTACCTCTTGCTGCTGGAGCGGTTGCTTTTACTTATCTTGATAATGGCAAGGAAACTATTGACGCTGACGGTACTAAGATTACCGATAAGTTTTACATTAATCTTGGTCGTGAAGCAAATGGTCCAGTAGTTCTTCCAGCTTATAAGAAACATCTTACTTTTGTTAAAGGTGTTTATCAAGCTGCTACTACTTTCTCTGCTAATCTTACTATCGGAGATGTAAATGCTTATTCTGATTATTCTATCATGATTGTGAAAAAAGGATTAAAGTTCAATGAACGTAATCGTTGGACTGCTACCATTCATACTGGTCTTAATCCTACTGCTAATGATGTAGCAAAGAAATTAGCTAACCAAATTAATAATAATACTGTTGGACATGGTATTAAAGCATCTGCGGTTGATGCTAAAATCACTCTAACTGCTGAGTCTAAAGGTATTGATTATGAAATTCTTGGAGCTGATGAATTAATGGGTATAGCTGCTACAGTTACAACTCACGGTTTACCTGCTTATGGTGACGCTGCTTATATTACTGATTTAGCTAATAAAACTGCTGCTGATGCAGGTATTGAATATACTTACCGTGATACTTATACTGAACTGTATCCTGCATATCCTATTAATCCTTTAAAACAACCTGATAGTGCAGATGCTGGATATATTATCTTTACTCTTCGTTTTGCTGTTCCACGTGAAATGAAAACTAGAGATGAGGTTGTTCATCAGATTGTACAAATAGCGTTCCCTACTGGGGCTGCCGCTATTACAACTGTTGAAACTATCCTTAAAGCTATTGCTACTGAAGAAAAAGCATAACCTATTACCCGACTCGATTAGGTAAATATTAGGTAATATTAATCGAATAGGGGCTATTGGTATTAGCATTAGTGTTGATACTGATAGTCCCTATTCTTGTATCTATAAAAATGGAATTAATAGAAAATGCTTTTGAACAAGGTATTGTTCCGGGTATTGTTATTGTTATTTATCTTATAATTAATAAGATAATTGATAATAATAAAAGAAATCCTTTAGATGATATTGCTAAACTTCTTAATATAGTTACTAAAGATATTATTGAAAAAGATAGAGAAAAATCTAAAGCTGTTGTTTCTATTGCTATAAATAATGCGGCATCAGAATGTACAAAATTTGTTGCTTCAACCATTATTACTAATAATGTCGATAGTAATCGTGACCAAATAGAATATAATGCTAGACACTTAGTTAATAGTGTTTATTACGATACTTATTCTAAACTTAATATGTATCGTGGAGATGAAGATTATCTTAGTCATTATATGAAAGAAGAATGGAAAGAAGATATTTATAGTGATATTATAAATATTATCTATAATAAAAATCTTAATTCTAATCAACGTATTCTTGCGTTTAATAAACGTATTGATATTAGAGTTAATGATTATACTGCTTATATTATTAATAAAGCATTTAAATAAGATGGTATTATGATAAGAGGTTATATTAATAATCCAAAACAGCTATCTAAAGAGATGCAATTGCGTATTGCAAGCATGGCTGAAAAACAGGTGAGAATAGCAGAATTAGGCTTTCCATTGAACGAAAAAAATTGGTGCAAACTAACACAAGGACAAATTTTAATTCAAGCACTAGAAGCCTTAGAATTGCTTTCTGATGAGCAACAAAAATCAATTATTAATTCATACAATAATTTGATGTTAGAATGAGTGAACAAATAGATGATAATTATGTTAATGGTGTCTATGTAAAAGCTGATGGAACTGAACAAGTTGAGATTAATCCTCAATATGTTTATATGACTGTTCCTAGCAAATATGTTTGTGTTTATCATAAACTATTAGTTCTTATGGCACAATATGGACTTGATATGCTTAATGATTGTTCTGCTACTTGTAAAGGTAATAATAAGAATATTGTTACTTGTTGGAATATGTTTCAATCTGCTATGGCAGCATATCAACTTGGTCAAGATAAACTTGCTGAAACTCTTCTTAAATATATTAAAGGTCAACTTAATATTATTTATGAAGGTAGTGAACAAGTTCAGTATAGTGGTTCTATTACGCTTCCTGTTGATGAAGAAGGTAAAATTCATGCAATAGTTAGTTGTGGAGATGCTCCTAAATTTTATGTTGACCCTGAAACTGGTAAACTTTGGGAGAAGAAAGAAGAAGGTAAAGAATATAATGAAACTTATAGTCTTAGTGATGTTGATTATGATAATGAATAATGTGAATGTGTTCCATCCTCTACGGGGGGTCTACACTATGAATTTAGTAAACCTAGAGAACGTATGAAAACAATAGAAGAAGAACTTGGTAAAGTTAGTCTTACTTGTAATGGTCAATGGAATGATAGACCTTATGAAAGACTATGTATAGTTCATGACGGTTTCTATGCTAGCTATATATCTCGTAAAGCTGTTCCTGTTGGTATTCCTTTATCTAATGAAGAATATTGGCAGCCTATTGCTAAACTTCGAGAAGATTTAGTTATTGATTATGAAACTTTCAAGAAAGAAATACTAGAACTTATTGCTGTTGTTCAAAGAGGCCTTAAAGCTGCTAGAATTGTAGTATCTACAATGGAAGATAGAGATGCTCTTACTTGGGAACAGATTGGAGTAGGTTGTGAAGTTTATGTTATTGAAACTAAAAAGAGTTATATTCTTGATGAAATAACTCCTGTTACTAATGCAAAGAAATGGCATCTTGAAGCTGACTCTGAAATTGGTTCTAAATTTGTAGAATCATTTAGCGGTATGTTTCCAAGAGCGATTGCAGAACGCGCAGTTGCTGATGAATTTGGTATTAATATTCAAGATAACTATCTTCGTCGTAATGTTGTAGTTAATTATATGGCACAAGTACTTAAACAGTATTTTGAAGATAATGCTGTTCAAATACTTGAAGGTCAGATTACTCCTGAAATGCTTAGTGAATCTGTTAAACAAATGTTTACTGCTTCACAGATTACTAATGCAGCTGATGAAGAAGATTTAACAGTTGTTGATAATCTTCTTAAATTTGCAGATAAAGACTATAATACAAATGATTATAGTGGAAAGGCTCGTAAATATCTTCGTAAGAATATGATTAGTGGTGTTAATACTCTTACTCAAGATATGATTAACGAGCCTAATACTATTTATATACTTCAATATGATTATTGTTTAGCTGGACAAACTATTGAACTTCCAGATAATAGTATTATTCTTTGGAGAGGTGGTAGAATGTATGATGGTGCAGTTAAATTAAATCAATGTAGACTTCTTAGTAATTATCGTCAAGAAGATATGTTTGATAAAGAATCTATATCTCTTGATGGAAATTGGGCTGTTGGTCAAATACTTTATCATCCTCTTGATTTAGGCGAAGATAATAAACAAGTTGAAATTGTTGGTTGGGGTGGTTCTTATACTAATGATTTTTATTGGTTTTGGGATGGTGAGAAATGGGTAAGTATGGGTTTTGATTTATCTGTATATCTTACTCGTGCTGAATTTGAAGCTTTCTTAGAGAAGTTAAGAGAAGAAATGGAAAAGTTCTATGCTTGGCTTCTTGCAGAACTTAAAAAGATTAATGACCATCTTGAAATTCATGACCAACAAATATCTGAATTACAACAAGATATAATTGATATTAATACTAGAATTAATAATCTTATTACTGAATATAATGCTAAATTTGAAGATATTTATAATAAGATTGGAGATTTAAATAGTAGTGTAGAAGGTAGTATTAATAATCTTGAGCAATATATTAATAATAAGATTGAAGAAATTCTTAATAAGATAAACCAAAGTGGTAGTAATATTAGTAATGAGTATAAACAGTATTTTGAAAGTAATTATGTATCAATGTTTAAAAATAAAATTAAAGCTGGTACTAATATTACTTTCGTTGAAAATGATGATGGTACTATTACTATTAATGCCGCCGGCGGAGGTTCTGGTGGAGGTGGATTAACCGAAGAAGAAGTAAGAAATATTATTAATTCTATACTTAATAATTATTATACTAAGCAAGAAATTAATGATATTATTGCAGGTCTTGAAGGTGGTGGTGGCTCAGGCGGAGATGGTACTCATAATGTTATGTCTACAACTCAACTTGGCGAAGCTAGAACAGGTAAGTATCTTATTATGAATAAATTTGCAGAAAGTGAAACTAAACCTAGTAGACTTGATGTAGATTTTAATTCTCTTTATACTGATATTAAAAATAAATTAGTTAGAGAAGGATTTGGACAAGGTGGTGGAAGCGGAGAAGGTAGTGGTGGAGTTGCTGCTAGTCAAATTCAAGCTTGGATTGCTGCTGTTGTTCCTATCGGTTCTATTATGCTTTGGGATAATTCAACTCCTCCTAATGGTTGGGAAGTTTATACCGCTGCACAAGGACGTTTTGTTATGGGTTATATACCTAATGGTATTAATATTTATAATAATCCTAAACAAGGAAATCTTGATTGGAAAACTGTTCTTGAAAATATTAAAGATACATATGACCCTGCTGCTCCCGGTCGTAATATAAGTGCATATGGATTTTATATTGGTGGTACTGATTTACCTCTTCATCAACATGCTGTTGCTGTTGGAAAATCTAAATCTGGCGATAATAATCACCATGTTATAACACCTAGTAACTGGCGATTTATATCAGGTGATTTAAATGGGGATGTTAAAAACGGCTATCCTTATGGCACTGATAGAAATAGACTTGATAATTTTGGTATTAATCGTTCTACTAATTGGTATATGACTGGACCTAATATTAGTAATAATGGTGAAATGACTTGGAGTCAAATAAGTGGTAATAGATGGACAGGTGATTATCTTGCTATTAATAAACTTATGCCTACTATTGCTTTACATTATATTAAACGTGTTTCTAATCCGTGGTAATTATGGCTGAAGAAGAAAATGTTTTTGTTGGTACTAATTGTCAATCTTTTGACCCTAGTAAAGTTCAATGTGATAAAGAAGGCAATATGCCAATTCATATACTAGATAAGTATTGTGAAGAAAATGATACTAGGTATAATATATATCCTTTAACTGTTATACAAGCTATATTTGATGGTAAAACTGGTACTAGACTAGATAGAATACTTGCTGCTTGTAATAGTGTTTATTTAACTTGGGAAGGTACTTTTGCTGATACTGTTAATAAACTTGATAAAATTTATCGTCGTAAAGGATATATTATTACTTATCGTGATGCAACTAATATTAATTGGACACAACGATATAATAGTGATGATATTAGTGATATTGCTTGGACTAATCCAGATAATTGGGAAGGATGGTCTTTTGATACTGTTATTAAAGATTTAGCAGAAGCACTTGAAAAGATATTTACTAATATAGGTGATTATAAAGACTTTCTTGATATTATTACTAGTTTTATTAATGATTTTGTTATTAATGTGTTTAATAATATTAATAATTATCCTAAACTAGTTGAAATTATTAAGAATAGTACAGTTGAAAGTTTGCCTATTATTATTAGAGATATATTTAATAATATTAATGAATATCCTGAACTTAAAGAGATATTTAATCAATATATTAAACAATGGACTGAATCTATCTTTAATAATATTTCTTCTTATCCTGCACTTAATCAATTCATAACTAATGCTATTAATTCTCATGTAGAAACTACTATTGGCAACATATTTAATAATATTGATAATTATCCTGCTATTAAAAATCTTATTATTACTAATACTGTTAACAAAGTAGTTGATATATTTAATAATATTGGTCAATATCCAGAATTACAAGAAGCTATACAGAATAATATTAATGAACGTGTTGACTATATATTTAATAATATTAATAATTATCCTGAACTTATTGGTATTCTTTCTGATTTAGTTTGTAATTGTGTTAAGAATATATTTGCTAATATTAATAACTATCCTGCTCTTGTTACTTGTATTAATAATGCTGTAAATAGCAGAGTTGATTATATTTTTAATAATCTTGATAGATTTCCTATTCTTAAGAATCTTATTGAAACTAAAGTAGAAGCTAGAGTTACTTATATATTTGAACATATTAATAATTTTACTGAACTACTTAATGTTATTAAAGGTAATATAGAAAATATCTTTGATAATATTGATAATTATCCTAACCTTAAAGTTGTTATTGAAAATAAGGTTGAATCTACAGTTGAACATATCCTTAGTAATATAGATAATTATCCTATTATTAAAGAGAAGATTATTCAATTCTGTAATGAAGCTATTGAAGCTAAACGTGGTGTAGCAAATGGTATTGCTAGTCTTGATGGAGATGGTAAAGTCCCAGCAAGTCAATTACCTAGTTATGTTGATGATGTTCTTGAAGGATATTATGTTGATGAAACTCATTTTGCTGAGAAATATATAGAAGATGCTCCTGTATATTATACTCCTGAAAAAGGTAAGATTTATGTTGATATAAGCGAAGATACTGAATATAGTGGTAAGACTTATCGTTGGTCTGGAACTAAATATGCAGTTATCTCTGAAACTTTAGCTTTAGGTGAAGTTACAGGTACTGCTTATGATGGCGGTAAAGGTAGAAAAGCTACTGCGATAGCTAATAGTTTACCAAATACTGTTGTAGATACCATAGAATTTGGTCAAGCATACGCAAACTATGTACAATTAAAATACCATTATTATCGTAAAAAAATTGTAACTGACCAAGATGACCGTTATACGGCACAACCTCATGGTCATGTAGATATACCTATTGCTACTACTCAATTAGCAGGTGTTATGTCTGCTGCTGATAAAGTTAAACTTGATAAAACTTTACCTAATCAAATTACTGAACTTGGTAATAATGTTTATACTAAAGAAGAAATTAATAATAAGTTTGATAATGTACCAACAGTAGAAAATACTTATACTAAAGCAGAAGTTAATAAAGCTATTGCTGATGCTATTAAAGCTTTAATTCCTGCTGGTTATGAACTTGTTATTAAAAAGAAAACAACTTAATATTAATCATGGTGGTACTGAATAAGTGCCACCATTTAAAGTTTATAAAGTTATGCAAGATATTAATCAACAATTATATGAAAGAAAAGATACTCCTGAAGGATTTATTCCTGTTTATGGTGTAGTTGTTACTGTTCCTACTGGAATATATACTAGTGGACAAAAAGAATTTACTTGTGATAAAACTTTTGATGAAGTAAAAGAAATACTATTAAAAGGAGGAAGTATTATTGCTATTGATAATAACAATAGTAGAATTAATTTTGATAGAATTGTTGTAGGCAGTAAAGATATTAGTGCTACAATTACTTATTTTTCTAATGGTGGAATTAATAAAATTGATTTAATTTGGGATAAAGGTATAGCTAGAGTTGGTGGTGAAGAAACAAAAAGTATTAATACTTTTGTAGTTATAAATAGTAATAAAATCATTCAATCTTATGATATTGGAAATATTACTATATTATTAACAAATAGTGGTAGTAAAGAAGAAGTATTAGCTGCTATTAATTCTATTTTTACTAATTTTGCTGGATTTGTTACAGCTATTGGTAAACCTAATTCTGTATTTCATAATGGTAAATATGGTACATTTAATGTTAGATATACAGATAATATTATAATTATTCAATGGAGCAATGCTAATGCTATTCATCATGTTGCTTTATCCGAAGATGGTTCTTATGTTTATAATACTATTCAAATAGTTGACCAAACTCTTTATAGATTATCTAAACTTACTATTGACCCAATAGTTAATCCTAAAATATGGGTTGGTACTGCTACTCAATATGCAGCTATTGCACAAAAAGATAATAATACTACTTATATAGTTAAATCAGACGCTTAAGTTATGGCTATATATCAAGGAGATATTAGAATACATGATATTAAACTTGGTAGTATAGATGTATTTGAAATATATCAAGGTTCTAAACTTGTTTATCCAGAGAATACTGAAATTACTATTACGTTTAAATTAAATGTTTCCGGAACTGTTACTATTAATGGTTATACTCCTGTTATAAGTGAAAATAATACTAAATTTGTATTTATTATTCCTATTAAGACTGATTATACTGCTACTATTACTGCTGAACATTATAAATCTCAAACTATTAGTGGTAATAGTGGTTATTTACCTATAACTCATAATGTAGAATTAGAGTGGGAACAAAGATTTATTTCTTATACTATTACTTTTCCTACTGATGGAGTTAAAGTTTTATTTGATGGAATAGAAAAAGGAGTTATAACTAATGGTAAATTAGTTGTATTAATTGATGATACAGAAGCTAAAGATAGTTATACTGTTACGTTTAAAGGTAGTAAAGCTAGTACATATGATACTAATACATTAACAGTAGTTGATAGTGCTATTGCAAATACAGGTGGAAGTTATGATTTAAAACTTCCTACTAGTTCTGTTAAGAGTGGATATAAGAGAACTGATTATGCATCCTCCACGGGGAGTATAACCAAGGGTTCTACTTATGCTGGAACTTGGATTGAAACTGTTGTTAATCTTACTGCTAGCTTTACTAGTTCTACTACTTTAGGTAGTATAAGTAATAATGTATTAACTATACCTAATAATGAATCTACTAATACTAAAAATGGTACTTTAACTGCTGTATTTGCTTTAGAAAATAGTCAAACTAAAGAAGTTAGTGCTGCTTTAAATCAAGCTGCTGGTGCTAAAGTTTATACTGATTGGGTACTAGATTTACAAACTGATGGAACTAGTGTTGAAGCTAAAGGTGGTACTAGAACAGTTACAGCTAATATTGCTCGTAGAACTTATAAATGGAATAACACTGGTACTGTTTATAGTGAAACTGCTACTCCTACTCTTAGTATTAGTGGTAGTGCTAGTCTTAGTGGAAATCAAATAAAATTTACATCAAACGAGAGCGTTTCAGCTCGTTCAGCGACACTTACAGCTAGTTATGTAGGATTGTCCAAAACGGTTACGATAACGCAGCAGGCAGGCGCAAAAGTGTATTCAGCGTGGTCTGCTTGGGCTGTTTCTATTTCGGCAAGCACGAAAACGATAGCTGCAAGTGGTGGTTCATCTACGATAACTACTAATGCTAGTCGTTCTCGTACTTGGACTTGGAATGGAGTTGGTACTACACATACTGATACAGAAACTGCTACACCCACACTTAGTGGTAGTGCTGGTGGATTTACTTTAAGTGGTAAAACTGTTACTGCTAGTAATAATACTACAACAAATAGTCGTAGTATAACTATTACTGCTACTAGCAATAGTGTTTCTAAATCTATTACTATAACACAATCTGCTGGTGCTAAAGTTTATGGTAATTGGTCTGCTTGGACTGTTAATATTAGTGCTGATAAAACTAGTATTGGTGCAACAGGTGGAACAGCCACTATATCAACTAGTGCTAGTAGAACTAGAAGTTATACATGGAATGGTGTTGCTGGTTCTGGTGGTACAGAAACCGGAAACGGTTCTCCAACATTAAGTAAAGTGAGTGGAGATGGTAATTGGACTAGTCCTAAAGTTACTTATGGAAATAATACTAGTACAAGTAGTAAATCAACTGTTATTCGTGCTACTATTGATTCAACTACTAAAGATATAACTATTAGCCAATCTGCTGGAGCTAAACAATATAGTGCTTGGTCTGCATGGACAGTTAATATTTCTAATAGTGGAAATGTTGCTCCTAGTGGAGGTAGTTCAAATATAACTACTTCTGCAAGTAGAACAAGAACTTGGACGTGGAATGGAGTTAGTGGAAGTGGTGGAACTGAAACAGGAACTGGAACTCCTACTCTTAGTAAAATTAGTGGTGCTGGTTCATTTGCTAGTAATAAAGTAACTTATGATAATAATACTTCTACAAGTGCTAGAAGTACAGTTATTAGAGCTATAATGGATTCTGTAACTAAAGATACTATTGTAACTCAAAATGCTGGTTCTAAAACTTATAGTAGTTGGGGAGCATGGTCTATTAGTTTAAGTGCTAATGTAACAACTATTGCTGCTGCTGGTGGAAATGCTACATTATCTACTTCTGCTACTAGAAGTCGTACTTGGCAATGGAATGGTACAGGAACAACTTATACTGAAAATGCTAGTGGCGCTCCTACATTAAGTAAAGTTAATGGTGCAGCTTCTTTAAGTGGTTCTACTGTTAATTATGGAAACAATACTTCTACTAGTTCTCGTAGTTCTGTATTTAGAGCAACAATAGATAGTACAACTAAAGATATTACTATTAGTCAATCTGCCGGTAGTAAATCGTATGGAAGTTGGTCTAGTTGGTCTGTATATTGTAATGCTAGTAGTTATACTATTGCAGCATCAGGTGGCTCTGTTACTATTTATTATGGTGCTAGTCGTTCTCGTACTTGGACTTGGAATGGAGTTGCAGGTTCAGGTGGAACTGAAACAGAAAATGGTACTCCAAGTCTTAGTGCAGGAAGTGGTGGTGGAACTTTAAGTGGTAGTACTTTAAGTTATAGTAATAATACTAGTACAAGTGTTAGAAGAACTAGAGTTACTGCAAATTATAATGGTGCTATTAATTTTTGTGATATTGAACAAAGAGCTGGTAGTAAAGTTTATGGTAGTTGGTCTGGATGGTCAGTAACTATATCTGCTAGTCCTATGAATATTGCTGCTGCTGGAGGTAGTTCTACTATTACTTGTAGTGCTGTTCGTAGTAGACAATATACTTGGAATGGAGTTGGGCAGAATTTTTCTGAAACTGAAAATGGTAGTCCAACTTTAACTAAATCTGGAGATGGTACATTAAGTGGTACTACTAGTGGAAGTAAACTTACTTATGGTAATAGAATTGCTACAACAAGTAGAAGTACAACTGTTACTGCAACTTATAGTGGAGTTAGTAAATCTATTAATATTACACAATCCGCTGGAGCTAAATCTTATGGTGCTAAAGTATATCATACTAAGTATTATGGTACTAATCCTGATGGAAGCGGATTAGATTTTACAGGTTATCCTTATACTAATGAAATTGATACAGTTGCTGATGCTAATACTATATCTGTAAGTGTTTATTATAGATTATATACAGCTCAACCTTGGACTTGGAATGGTGTTGCTGGTTCAGGTGGAACTGAAACTGTATATTATAATCCGGAAGATATAAATGTAACAAATAAAGTTAATTGTGATGTATCTGTCGCAAATGCTTTTAATTATGCTAGCATGATTATAATAACATTCAAACTTTCTGCAAATAATTCTAATACTGCAAGAGAATATAAAATTGAATGGAATTGGTTAAATCATAATGTTATTACAAAAGGAACACAAAGAGCAAATCCTATGCGTGGTAGACTTGTTATTAAAAATGATTATTTTACTAGTCAAAATGTTGCATTACCTATTTATTTAGATAGTGAAAATGTAGATTCAATATATAAAGGAGAAGCAAGTTATAATGATATTAAGAAAACTCCTATTGGTGTTTATGTATATATTCCTACTAATATTTCTATAATGAATGCTGGTAAATTGCAATTTTGGTTTGAAAATAAAGATGGTGGTGGTAGTAAATATACTTGTACTTTAAGTAGTGTTAGTATACCTTCAAATAGTGTTTCTGTATCTAATAGTAATAATATTATTACTGTTACTGCTAATACAAGTACTTCTTCATTTACTATATTATGTCAATTTACTATGACTTCTAATAGTACAGTATTTAATGTAAGAGTTTTAATTGAACCATGATAAGAATACTATTTAATATAACAATATTACTAAATACTTATATTGTTTATTTACTCATTAAAGTTATTTAAATTAATCACATAATTATGAACAATAAACAACTATATGAAAAGCTAGGTCAGAATAGTTATGATAAAGTATTTCCTATTACTTATCTTCAAAATATTCTTGACAAAGATACAAACAATGATTTAACTGTTGTTCTTTCTAGGTTTAATCATTTATGGATTCCATATCAAGGAACTAGAGTTAATACTCGTAAATCTATTCCTGCTATTTTTAGACGTAATAGTCTTACTATTAGTTATTATGATGCTGAACATAATCTATCTGTAACTGAAAGTTATATAGGTAGTAATCTTCAAGCTGGTGTTGAAACTAGTTGGGTTTCTGATGATAATTGGACAAAAATTCTTAGTGAGAAGTATCTTGAAGAAAGTGGAGCTAAAATTCCTATTGCTGATGGAACTATTGATTGGGACATGCTTAATGAAGCTCTTAAACAAATGATTGCAGGAGATGGTAAAGTTAATATTATTAATTATCCTGATGAAGAAGATATTACTATAAGATTAAGTCCGGGTTGTTGTAATGTTAATCGTCTTAGTCTTAAAGATAGACCTTATGAACCTGAATATAAAAGTGGTAAAGGATATAAAATAGTTCGCAAGGTCTTACTCCCCGTGGAGGATGATGCTAGTAATGCAGAACAGCTTTCATTTGATGGTTTTCTTGATGATACTTATTGTGAACAATATGGTCAAATAATTCTTAATACTGATAAGTATGAAGTTATTAAAACAGATTTAAGTAATACTGCTGGTATTTATTATGATACATATCATAAATTATTTGTTCTTAGAGTTAAGACTATTCATGATGGAGTTGGTTTTTATAATTATTATACTAGATGGACTATTGTAGAACCTACTGATAGAGTTCAACCTCGACAGGTTGTTGCCTATGGAAATAGTGAAGATTATAATATTTATAATACTTGTCTTTCTGATGAACGTCCAAGACTTGGTATTATATATGTTAATTCAGTAGATAATATTAAATATTATTTTAATGAAGAAAATCTAGTTCAAGTTAAGAATAATATTTATCTTAATTATAAAGCTGTTCTTACTCAAGATATGCTTAACGAACAAAATACTCGTTATATTATTCGTTATGCTTTTGATTTAAGTGGTAAAACTATTACAATGCCTGTTGGTTGTGAACTTGTATTTGAAGGGGGTATTATTGAAAATGGTACTATTAATTTAAATGGTTGTAAGCTTGCAGGTATGATAGGTCAAGAGTCTGAATATCTTCATAATGTAACTTGTAGTAATTGGGCTAAAGGTCAGATTGAATATCGTAATGGAAAGATTTGTTATTGGAATGGTACTGAATGGAGAGTAATGGGTGATACTTCTTCTATGGAAAGTTATACTAAAGAAGAGATTAATAATATGTTTAAAAATTATTATACTAAATCTGAAACTTATAATAAAGAAGAAATTAATAATTTACTTAATAGATATGTTACTAATGATACATTTAATAATTTTAAAGAAGAAATAAATCAAACTATTACTAATAGTGTTAATCTTGATAAGATTCAAAAAGCTATTAATAATGGATGTGGAGTTAATATGACTATGCCTAGTGCAAATAATAATAAACTTAGTCTTCCAATTTGGACAGGAACTGCTACCCAATATGCAACTATTACCCCAGTTGCTGGAATGACTTATAATATTATTGATGAATAATGAGTTTAACTCTTGGACGTGAAGGAGGAATTGCTAAACCTCTTAAGAAACGAACAGTAGGTCAAACTAATATTGCTCATGTTTATGATGGTGTTAATCATATTTGGCCTACTTCTGTTATTCATTTTAGTGATTTTACTAGTGTCCAACTTAGATACATTTGGGGTAGTGATGATGGTCGAGATTTGGATACTAAATCATATTATGTTAATTCTCCTATTAATAGTTTAAATTATATAGCTGTTGGTTGGTCTTGGGATTTAAGTCAAATTCCTTATCTATATTGGGGTGGTGATAATACTGACTCAGGTGCTGAATGTGTTATGTTTAATATTGAATCTATGATTGACCTTGAAGATAAAATGCCTGATATAATGAAAATGAATCTTTGTGCTAATTGGTTTGGAAGTTTGAGTAGAGGTCATGTTACTGTTGAATGTACTGCTTATAAAGGTGGAGTTATTGTTTATGCTTGGCAATTAAAGAATAATGAAATTGATGTTGATAATAGAGGAATGTTTATTTTTCCTTTGGCTGATGGAACTATTAATATGCCTGATGGGCATGGTAGTTATAAAGAATGTTGGTATGGTGAAGTTATTAAAAGAGTTGCTAAATCTAACAATGAAGTAAAATATTTTAGAATTAATCCTGTTAATGATAAAACTATTGGTTTAGATAATATTAAAATAATTCGTCATGGTGGTGGTTATATTCATGGTGATGGCTATTGCTGGTATGAAAATAAACCTAATGATAAATATAAAGTTTGGAATAATCAAGTCAATACAACTGGTACTCCTATAACTCTTGATAAGCCAACTCTTAATATAACTAGCGATGATAATTATAGTTATGAATATCATACAGTTTTGTTAAATGAAGATAACACTGTTTATAATGATAATTATACTGATAACTATAAATTTATATTTGGTTTTGTTGCAGGTAATTCTGAATTTAGAGGACAACAAACTATTCAATGTTATGTTGGTACACAAGGTGGTAAAGCTGATGATGGTAAGACTTCAATAGGTGAAATAAAATATACTAAACTTAACAAAATTGGTGAATTGACAATATATAGTCCTATTGAAAGTTAAAATAATGTTAATGACCAAACAAAGATAACGGTTTAAGTGCTATGGATTATGTAGTTCAAACTACAAGTATTAATCTATTTTTTTAACTTAAACCTTAATTTATTATGCAAGTAATTGAAAAAGTGAAAGTTGTTCCAGAGGGCTATAATGGTGCTGGAATGAATTATGACGGTTGTAATCGTCGTGATGTAAACGGTAAAGTTAATGCAGGTTTAACTCTTGGTATTATCGGTACTGCACTTGGTGCTTGGGCTTTGTTTGGTAATCGTCGTTCTGCTGGTGCTAGTATTTTAGGTGGCGCTGGTGGTGGAATGTTAGGAGATGGTTCTACTAATATTAACGTACTTGGTGCTACTGCTGGTAGTGGAAGCGGCGCTCCTACTGCTTTTCAAGCATGGGAAAAATCTTGTGAAGATACTTTAGCTCTTCAAGGTGGTCTTTATCAATGGGCTTTGACTCAACAGAATCAACGTTTTGAAGATAGAGAACGATTGAATAGTGAACTGTTTGGTGTTTATATTGATGGACGTAATCGTACTGATGCTCTTATTGAGAAAAATAACACTGACCATTTTAATCTTTACAAATATACTCGTGACGCTGATGATGATATCCGTAAAGAGTTATCTGATTTGAAAGCTGAATTGGCTGTTAATAAAGCTATTCGTCCTTATCAAGATAAACTTATCCAATGCGAAATGGAAAAGATGTTTACGGCTGGTATCAACTATACTGATAGAAAGACTTGTAATGTTATCTATGGTGTAGTTACTCTTCCAAATGAACCTACTGTTACTGGTCTAGTTGGACGTAATGCTTATGGATGTTTACCGTGTGGTTTTACTCAACCTGCTAGCGGAACTCCTGCTCAGTAATATTACTAAGTTTGATTAAGAACATAAAATTGAAAGAGATATGATACCTGTTAATCAATTCATACTAGGTAGTAGTGACCCTTTACTATACCCTAGTGAAAAAATGACTAATAGCATTGATGAACAAATTGCTTTTCTTCAAAGTCAAAAACAAGCAATTAATGAAGCTTATCGTCGTAATGCTATTCCTAATGCAAATAATGGTACAACTCAAAATCAGCAAGTTGTAACTCAAGGAATTTGGGATGCTATTGATGCTGAAATTGCACCACTTACACAAGAACAACAAAATATGCTTCTTAGTAACCAAGATTATGTAAATAACTATAATGCTTTACAAAGTATGGTTCAAGCAGAAGTTCTTAATTTAGTTAGAGGAAAAATCGAAGCTAGTAAAGATGGTAAACATTTACTTGAAGAACAACTTAAACTTGTTAAGTTACTTAAAAGTAAAATTGTTGAAGTTACTAACAAAGAAATGGAATTGTTTAAAGCTTTTAAAGAAGCTAGTAAAACTAATCCTAATTTAACTTATGAAGAATTTTTAAAGAAGTAATATTATGGTTGAAATTGGTAATGTTAAAGAGGTTATTAAAGATTATATTATTAAACAATTAGTATCTATGGGTGAAAGTTCTCCAGCTATAAGACTTTTAATTCCTTTGGCTAAAAGAGCGATTACTAATAATATTAATAGTTTTGATAAGTTCTTGAAGCCCATTGCAGATAAAGATGGTATGATTGATATTGAAGGTATATTTGATGAAGAAATGGAAGTTATTAATAATATTGATAATTTTAATTTTGATATACCTTTTATTGGTGGCGGTAATATTTCTAAAGGTATTATATCTCTTGAAGTTCCTTATGTGAATAAAATTGTTGCTCTTAATCAAACTGATTTAGAAGTTTTAAAAGAATCATTAATCAGTTTAAAAACAAAGTAATATTATGAGAGAAATGCCTTACATTCAACCTTACCATGTTGGTAATCGTCGTGGCGGTAATCAAAATATTCTTGATGAATTTCGTGAATTTCTTGATGCGCGTGGAGGACGAGGAGGTCGTGGTAGTAGAGGTGGCATGAGAAATCGTATTGGCTATGATACTTACGATACTTATGGTCGTCCTACTAATAAAAATGACCGAGAAGAAAAGATTTTAACTATGCTTATGAGCGGTGGATATAATGACGATGGCTATCATTTTAATGAGTATGAAGCTAAAGAAGTTGTAGAACAAATGTATCATGTTAAAGACAATAAGAAATATATTGGTGAAAAATATGATATGAATAAAGCTCGTGAGATTTGTGAACGCTATAAAGAAGTATTACCTAATGATGTTGAACCTTGTGATGTTTATGTTGCAATTAACGCTCAATATCATGATTATGCTAAACTATTTGAAGAATGGTTTGGTGGTAATATAGATAATAAAGTGTTTGAAAGTGCTATTACATTTTGGTTTAAAGATGTAGATTTTGATGGTGATAAAGTATGGGAATATTTCCACATGAATAACTAATCATTATTGTAAAACTGTAAAAGGGAATTATCTTCGGATAGTTCCCTTTTTTATTTATCTAAATTTTAGTATGGACAAATTTATTGATGTAATTGTAGATGGTATCCTTAGTAATTTTGACTTTGGATTTATGTTTATTGTTAATGTTCTAACTTATATTATTATTAAAGTTATTGATTACTTTAATGGTGATAATAAAGTTCCTACTTGGCAAAAACGATGTGTGTTAGTTATAAGTATTGCTGCTATGGCTGGTATTTATATTGCTGCTGGATATGATAATGCTATTATGCTTGTTAATAGTGCTGTTCTTGCTCCTGTGTTTTGGAGTTGGGTTGTTAGTCCTATTCTAAAGAAACTTGGAGTTGGCTATAAAGATATTGATAATACTATTGGTTAAGATTGTATGAGATTGATTAGCTAGGTTTGATTGACTGATTCAAGCCTGCTATCCTCTACGGGGAGTATAGCTTGCCGAATTTGGCTAGTTTTAAGCCTAGCTGATTAACTATACACGATTGAATAAAAGTCTTACTATAAGCCTAAAAAGTGGCTCTATGGATGTACATAAATATTTACAATATTAAATTTCAAAATAGTAAAGTTATGAGAGTTATTAAGACTAAACATTTTCCTTTTAATGGTTATAAAGCTATTAATATTTTTGGTATTATATTTACTAAAGGAGAATTAAGTAATAAAGAACTTAATCATGAAGCTATTCATACAGAACAAATGAAAGAGATGTTATATATCTTTTTCTATATATGGTATGGTATTGAATATCTTATTATAAGACTATTTCATATTAAACAACATGATGCTTATAAAGATGTAAGTTTTGAAGAAGAAGCTCATATTAATGATGATAATCTTAATTATATTAGTAAACGTAAACATTATACTTGGACTAAATATCTAGGTATTAATAGTTCTAAAACTGCTTAATTAAAAAATGTTAATAATATTGTTAAACTACTTGTTATTAATAATATAATTTATATTTGTAACAAACTAAATTCTAAAGATATGGAAGATGATAAAAGAGTTAATTATAAGTTAGATGCTATTAATAAACTTATTAATAATCTTAAACTTAGTATTTCTGGTAATAAAGAACATGATGAACTTGGAGAAAATAATGTTATAGTTAATCTTGATGAGATTAGTCAAAAGATTACTGAATTACATGAAATGGTTAAAGCTGAATTTGATGAGTTTGAAAATCAACATAAAAGTGAATCAGATGAAACTCAAACTCTTCTTAATAATCGTTTTGATAAAATTGATGCTAAATTAGATAGTATTAAAGCTGCTGTTGATAGTATGAAAACTACTATTGGTAATAAACTTGATACTGTTAATTCTACTATTAATAAAGCAAATACAGATATAGTTGCTGCGATTAATGCTATGAAAGCTAGTAATGATACTAAAAACGATGCTATAATTACTGCTCTTCAAGGACTTGTAACTCAAGTTAATCGAAATACTAGTAATATTAATTCTCTTGATGGTCGAGTTGATACTCTAGAACAAGCTTAATATGAATTTTAATTTAGTAGAAATGTATAATGGCTTATTAAGATTTAATAAGCATATACTAAATGAACTTGCAGAAGGACTTAAACATCTACCTAATTTAGATGGAGTATCTAAAGGAGATAGTTTAATTATTAATGAACAAGGTAATCCAGCTTGGGGTTCTGCTGCATTTATTCCTACTTTTGAAAATGCTGCTTATGGTATTGAATGGACTAAAGATGATAATGATATAATCAGAATTGGTAATGCTAAATTTCATAGAGAACTTCCTATTCAAAATAGACTTAAAGGCTGTGTCTATAATGAAAAGAAAATCAGTTATTTCCTTAATCCTACGGGTTGGGCTAAACCTCTTGAAAATGGTCTTGTTCCTCCTCTTGATGGAAGTGATGGCGATGTTGGGGTAAGAGTTCCAGAATTTTATATGTGTGTTAAAGATACTGGTACTAAATATCAACTTTGGATAAGCGATTTTAATATTGATGGAACATTTACTAGAGTTCATCCTTTTATTATAAGTCATACTAAAACTATGACTAGAACTAGAGAAGATGGTAAAGAAGAAGTGTTTAGTGCTTGTATTAAACATGATGATACTAGATATTTAGGAGGAAATAAAAGTTCTTCTATTGTTGCTACTAAATTGCAAGGTAGACCTAGAACTGGTATTACTTATGATAAAGCCAATGAATTTTGTACTAATCGTGGAGATTGGATTACAATGATTGATTATCTTGAATATTGTGCTTTACAAGCTCTTTGTTATATTGAGTATGCTAATTTTGATAATCAAGCTGCATTAAATACTAATTTAACTAGTGATGGATTTAAACAAGGTGGTCTTGGTGCTGGTGTTACAAATTTAGCTTGGGATAGATGGACAGCTTTTAATGGTAATAATCCTATTGTACAAACTTATTGGACTGCTGAACATAATATTGGTAATGGTAGTACTAATGGTGACCATTATGAACTAGAAAAATATAATGTAGATGGAAGTAATTTAAATACTTATCCTGCTGTTTATCGTGGTATTCTAAATTTCTTTGGTGATATATGGACGCTTATTAGAGATGTAGCTATTATAAATCGTAATGTAAATTATAATAGTGTTTATCTTCTTAAAAAAAGTGTTAATCATTCTGATATTACAATAGATAATATTCAAGATAAATGTTATTTTATAGGTGACCAAGCTAATACTAATAATTTTATTACTGAATTTGATTTTAGATTTGGTCCTTATTTTGTTCCTAATAAAGTTGGAACTAATAAAAAAGCTGACTATAATTGGAAAAGAGGTAATGATGGACAAGATACAGATAAAGCTGTTTGTGTGCTTCTGCTTGGCGGTCGCGCTCATAACGATTCTGTGGCTGGCTCTGGTAGCTTTTATTCTGTTTGGGTTCCATCGGATTCTAATGCTAATGTCGGCTTCTTTACCACAGTTAAACTTGATTAAATAAGTCCACGTGGAACTGTTGTTAGGAGTAGTTGGTTAATTAATTTGTTTTCTGTTTTTGCATTTCTCGATACTACTCCTACAACAGTTTATTATAATAATATTAAAGGTTATATTTCTTAAGATGATTGACATTTAGATACAGTGCTTCTGCTTAGCAGTAACGCTAATAACAGTTCTAAAGCTAGCTCTAGTAACTTTAATTCTAATTGAGTTCAATCAGATTCTAATGCTAAGTATTTTAGAATTAATTTTATTAGAAATGGTAAAGCTTATTACGCTGATAGTAGAGATAAAACTCTATTTTATTCTATACATAGATTTAATCATTTTCCTATTAATTTTAAAATTATTAAATATGACTGGCGTATTTATGCTAAAAATAGAAAAGAAAAAGTTAAACTTAAAACATAATATATTATGACTAAAGATAAACTTAAAGATGATATTATTAGAACTATATGCTGTTTAAATAGTGATATATCTAATAAAGATAGAAAATTACTAATTGAATTATTAAATTCTATTGTTGATTATACTAATAATACTGAACTTGAACAAAAAGTTAAAGTTATAGAACAAAAGCATAATGAATTAGTTGATACAGTTAATGAACTTAAAGCTAAAGTTGAAACATATTCTGATAAGATTAATGAGCTTGAAGAAAGAGTTCATCAATTAGAAAACGCAAGTCAATCTTAACATGGCTAGTCTTAATCAATTAGTTAGTGAATTTGCTCATGCTGTTGGCAATCCTAATAGTATTCCTCTTAGACGTAATCTTCGATATGCTATTCTTCATGGTCGTAATGAACTAATTCGTAAAAGTTATGAAAATCATAAATATGTTGATAAAGGTTTGCAACAACGTATTCGTGTTTCTATTATTAATGTTCCTGATGGTGACTTATATAATAGTCAAACTCTTGGGCTTCCTGCGATTAAACGTACTAAACAAGAAGTTCCAAAGCCAATTAGACTTATTAATAACTTACCTTTCCAATCAATTAGAACTACCGGACATACTGGGATAGAAATACCATTTGCAAAAGAAGCTAGTGCTAAGTTTTATCATTATCTTGCAGGTATGTGTAATCTTCCTGTTTATGATTATATTAATGGTTACATTTATTTCTTTAGTAATAATAAAGATTGGTTTCAAAATATAGGTTCTATTATTATTGAATCTCCATTTGAAATTCCTTATCTTGTTCCTACCGAAACTGTTGAAAAAGCTAAAGATGTAAATTATGACCCTATTGATGATGAAGCTAAATACGATGATGATGAATTTCTTATTCCTGAAGATATGATTGGAGCTCTTAAAGAGATTGTATTTAAACGTAATCTTATTGAAGTTCCTCGTCAAACAAATGAAACTCCTATTGATAATTTTGTAACTAGATAAATTATGATTAAAGATATAGATATTAGTCATTATTATAAAAAGTTTATTGAAACTTCTAATGACGATATGGCAAAATATAATAAAGAACTTGAACTTATAAATAAGATGAAAGCTGATTGTCGTGCTTATATTAAAAGTAAAAATCAAGTTATTAAAGATGATTTAAAAATTAATCTTAATGAATATGGGTTTCAATTTCTTAATGATAATGTTGAATTAATTAATAAGTTAGAGCAATTAATTAATAATCAACTTAGTTATACAGTTGGAGAAAGACGTATTGTTCTTCTCCAACTTTTGCGTTATTGTAACTTAGCTAAAAAAGCAAACGATTATATTATTGCTCTTAAACTTGCTACAAGACGTTCTGAATTAAGTCTTTCTGATTATAAAAAGTACATTCATAGGTATTATAGTTATGGAGTTCATAAATGTGTTCTTGAAGGCTATGCTTATCATTTTAAATATGAAATTGGTGATTTAGTTATTAATTTCTGGAGATATAGAGATAAACCTAGAGATACTTATGTTGATTGGAACGCTACTAGACTTAAAAAACAAGAAATTATTGATGCAGGTCTTAAACCTTATGATAAAGAAGAAGCAGAAATATATAAAATTCGTGGACTTAAGTATGATGGTATTCCTTATGTAGTTTATAAAACTAATAAAGAGTTTTATGAAATACAACTTATTAATAATGGAACCCATAGTTATAGTGCTATTAAATTTAAGTATGCTAATTATATTAATAGAGAACTTAGAGGTAAAGATGCTAAACAACTTAATTCTGAATGTAAAACTGTTGATGATATTTTTAATCTTAAATTAGGATTAAGAAGTAAACTTCTTGTTTATCTTGAACAAGAACCTAATGCTCCATTTAAATATATTAGAAATGTTAATCAACAAAAGTATGAACGTGGAGCACATAATAATGGTAATAAAACTAGATATAAAAACTAATATTATGGCAAATAATAAAACGATTACGATAGAACATATTATTGCTAAACTCGATAATGATTTCAATCCTGATGGAAGTGATTGGATTCCTAGAGTTCCTGCTTGGTGTGTTGATGCTATGAATGAACTTAAAGTTCTTCGTAAAGTTGATAAGAAAATGAAACTAACCGTCATTAATAAGATAGCTAAAAGTAAATGTTGTCTTATTGATGACGGTCTTAAAGTATATGATAGTAATGGTTGTGAAGTACCTAGGGCTGATACTAGTAAATATAGATGTGGTGATACTGAATTTGCTCAATCCTCTACGGGGGGTCAAGCGGAGGACGAAAGTCCGGAGCGTGCTACTAATAAAGACTATCTTGGTATGCCCGATGATTGTTGTCCTAATGGTTCTAGAACTAGAGAAGTTATTGATACTGGTAAAGTAGGATGTAATCCTGTTGTTTATACAGTTCATAATAATACTGAATGTCCAAGATGTCAGCATGAAGTTCATTCTCATTGTCAGACCCCCCGTGGAGGATATGATAAGTCAAATCATAATTATATTCTTATTGGAGGTAATACTATTGAACTTAATTTTAATGATACTTGTATAACAGTTGTTTATAAAGATGTTGAAACTCAATATAGTGATAATTATCATTGTGAGATTCCTGTTATACCTGCTAATGGTAAATTAATTCAAGGTCTTACTTATTATTGTATGGCTCGTATGCTTATGAGAGGATATAAACATCCTGTGTTTAATCTTTCTGCTAGTCAATATGGAACTAATCCTTTCTATCTATGGGAAAGTATGAAGAAAGATATTAAGACTAGTATTCTATTAGATGAACAAAGCGATGATGATAGTGGTTGGAATGAGTTCTTTTATAACTTTACTTTTCCTAAATAATTATGAATATACAAAAGAAACTTAGTCTTAATAAACATCCAGGTGATTGTGTACCTTATTCATTAGTTGCTGCTAAGAATGTTAAAGTAAGTAATGATGATAGGATGATTGTTAATGAAGAAGGGCTTGAAGATTGTAAAGCAATTGCCAATTCTATTCATGAAGATGGTATTAATAATTTTAAAATAGTTGGTGTTATTCCAACTAGTACTGAACTTATTTTATTTATTGTTAATACTGATTCTAATGAATCTTATATTTATAGATATAATGAACAAGCTGACAATTGTTATAGAGTAAATAGTAATTGGAAATATAATGGTGGTAAGATTAAAGGAACATATACTTATAATGTTAAAAATCATCTTATTATAGCTATTGCTGAAAGTAATGCTTCTGTTGATGTTCCTCTTAAAACTATTAATATTGATTTAGATTCTGACCGTCCTGATTCTGAAATGTCTATTATTCCACAAATAACTTTACCTACTATTAGTGGTTTAAATTATGTTAGTGGTGGAGCTTATAAAGGATTTTATTTTATATTTATTAGATATAAGATAGATAAAACTAATTATACTAAATGGTATAGTATTGGATTTCCTATTTTTAATGATGTTATAATTCCACAAGTTATTAATAAAGTTTGTTTTAGAAAAACTAATGTTTATGAACCGAAAGATGAACCAAACGGTTATTGTTATGGTAATACCGATTCATTTAGTGATTCTAAAGATATATGTAATCAAACTTTTGAAATAAATATTAGTGGAGGTCGTTCTGGTCTTTATCAACTTGGTTTTATTGTATGTAAAAAAGATAGTACTCAAGCGTTTAGAACAGATGATTTAAATAATAATATTTTTAAATTTAGTAGAGATGTTCTTGTTGAATATAATGTTGCTGATTTAACTACTGACTATTATAATTATTATAATGTTGGTAATATCATTAATTATAAGAATAGAATATATATTGCTAATTATAATGAAAAAACTGATAACGATGACAGAACTTTAAGTAATGGTAAAACATTAGAAGAGGCTGTTAAAGATATTACTATTAAACTTCGTAATAAAGCTGTTAATGCTTATTATAATGATTATACCACTGTTAATGCTGTTAGTGAAAAAGGTCCATATTTTAAAATGGCTAGCCTTCAAATTACTGGTACTGCTGATTGGCAAATTAAAGATATTAATAAAGTATTCAATAATAATCAATATCCTTTTCGTACTTTTAGAACTTTATTTAATGATACAGTTATACAAGGTATTGCAGCACATGAATATTTAAAGATTAATTATAATGCTAAAATAAAAGTTGGTAGTAGAGGTAGTCATAATCTTAAAGAATATCTTGCTTGTCATTGTTTTATTATTCCTACAAGTTATAAATATGAAAATAATCAATCTGTTTATACTTTACCTAGTACAGTTAAAATAGCTTGTTATGTTTATAATGGAACTGGATTTACAGAAGATGCTGTATTTACTAGTGGACAAGTATTATTTGGAGATACTATATTTGATATTGATAATTGTAAAATGAGAATTACTCATTCTATTATTGAACCTAGTTATGATTTTAATGAACGTAAAAAGAATGATACTCTTATTCCGGGAGAAGTATATAACTTTTTTATTCATTTTGTTGATAAATATGGTGATGCTAGTAGAGGATATAAACTATCTAATAAAGATAAATATATAAATAATGTTGTTAATGATGGTTCTCATTGTACTATAATTACTTTTAATTGGAATAATCAAGGTAATGGTAATATTCCATATTGGGCTGTTATTAGCGGAGATATTTCAATATCTAGTATTAGTTCTAATGTTAAAAGATATATTGCTAATCATAAAATTGTAGTTTATACTGCTGAACCAATAAATAATCCTACTACTAATATATTACTTAATAGTTCTGGTGAACTTGAAGCTACTAATAAAGATGAACTATATACTCTTATATCTAATTACTTTATTGATTATCAAGATAAAGATAAATATAATGATTTATATGTTTATCAAGTTATAAATAGTGGTAGTTATACTTCTTGTAGTAATCAAGTAATAGGTGCTATGGGAATTGATAATGAAGCTAAATTTGGCTATTACGAAAATATTAATGGTGATGAACTATTTAGAATACCTGATTTAATATTTGATGCTGAAGCTATTGGTGGTGAACATACTAGAGGTTTTATATATAATATGAATAATACTTTTAATAAGTTTTATATTCGTGCTAATATTGATACTACTTTATGGAATCAAATTAAAGAATTAGGTTATGTTGGATGGTTTATTAGTTATGAAAAAGTTGAACCTATTACTAGATATACTGGATTATTAACTAGAAAAGATTATTGTAATATAGCTAGTAATGTTACTTGGCAAGATGGTAGTTGGGGTACAAAACCGGGTTTTGTAGCTAATAATTTTACTAGTGATAAATGTTATCTATATAGTGGTCGATTTGATATTGATGATAGTATTAAATATGATTTTAATATTATTCGTATTGATGGTAAATGTAAATTCGAACCTTATAAAGAGAAACATGATGTAGTTGATATGGTAGTTAATACTACCTATCCTTATAGTTATAATATGTCAGTTATAGGTGTTATTAGTAGAAATGAATATAAACCTATTAATAATTATAAATTAGTAGTTGCTGATAGTGTTACTGATAGTAGAGCTGGAAAAGGAACTGCTCTTGAAATGGATGATTATAAGGAATTACTACTTGATGCTGAAACTATGTTTCTCGCAACAGTTCTTAATTGTACTAAAAATATTTATACTAGTAAAGAAAAAGAACTTGTAAGACTTAATGACGTTTGCTATAATGGTGGAACTTATTCTATTGAACATGGATATAATGGTAGAATGACTTATGATGGTGTTCTTATTTATAATGATAATGGAGTTATAATGAACGAAGGTAATTATAAATTATATACTCCTACCAATAATCAATATTATTATAGTGGCGATGAACCATGTTGGTTTGATATCCCATTCAATGTTTATATTCAGTTTCCTTTATATAGTGATAAGTTCTTTGAAAGTAAATGTTTTAATAATGAACCTAGTAAGATAGCTTTTAGTATTAAAGAAGATAGTGATAAGAAAAGTGTTGCTTTTGGTACATTTGTAGAACCTAAAAATAGTGTTGATTTATTTAAAGACCCTATTGGAAATGTTGACCAATATGTTCCTAAACTATTAACTCAATATCGTAACGATATTATTAATATTACTCGTTTTGATAAAACTATAAGACGTAGTAATGTTATTCAAGATGAAAGTGAAGTTAATGCTTGGAGAATATTTCCTATTGAAGGTTATAAAAATATTACTGAAAATAAAGGAAGTATAACTAATTTAGTTGGAATTGGATATTATCTTTTAGTTCATACTCAACATAGTATGTTTATGTTTGATATAAGTGCTGCACTTAAAACTAGAGATGAAAATGTTCAATTATATCAACCTGATGCTTTTGAAGTTAATTATAAAGAAGTCTTTACTAGTGATAAAGGTTATGGTGGACTGCAAGATGATTTAGCATATATAGTTGGAGAATTTGGTTATATTTTTTATAATGATGATTTTCATAAACTTTATCAATTTGATGATGGTCAACTTAAAATAATGGATGAAGATATTAAATTATGGCTAGATAAATATCATCCTAATAAAGTTAGATTTGCTCATGATAAATTTAATAATCGTATTCTAATTAAATTTGATTATACTTATAATAATATTAATCCTAATACTAAAGAATCTATTATAGAATCACATAATGAAGTTATTAGTTTTAATTATAAAATAGGTAGTTTTATTAGTTTACATGATTATTATTTTAATAATGCTTGGTCTACTAAAACTAAATGTTATTTTCAAACTGAACATAACGATGATAGACTTAATTGTCCTCTTCATGTGTTTACTAATGAATATAATTATGGTAGATTTAATACTCACATGGGTGATGATAGTAGAAGTCTATATTTAGTATCTAAACAAGAAGTTGGTGATGAGCCTATATTAGTTCATAATAGTTATATTGATATTATAGTTAATGAATCTTATGAACTTATTAAGTTTCTTGAATTTATTAAATATAAAGTACGTAAGATATATATTCCTATTTATAGTGATAATATTAATAATCCTGTTGATTTAAGAGAACATCCTTATGCTGGAGATATACTTCGTATATTTAATGAAGATAATGATACTGATGATATAGATATTAATATTGATAAACTTAATGAATTTAATAAGTATAAAAAACCTTGGTATGAACTTACTCAATATAACTTTAATTATTTCCGTAATGCAATTAAAGAACATCCTAATACAGTAAGTGATAAACTTCGTAGAGTATATGGTAATTATTTTGTAGTTCGTTTCATATTTAATAATTCAGATAATAAGCGCATTGAATTTGAAAGTCTTGAATGTGCTCAAACTCAATTTAGAAAATTATGATACAGTATAGAGATAGACAAAGACAAAAAGCTTTTATTGGTGCTATTATTGGTGCAGCTGCTAGTATTGCTGGTGGTATAATTAAAGGTAATAAACAAAAGAAAGCTCAAGAAAAAGCCCAAGCTGAAGCTCAAGCTGCACAAGACCATAAAGATGCTTTACAAAATGCTCAAGCTTTAACTAGTGCTTATGCTAATCAAGATTATGTTGGTCAATATAATGATAAGCTTACTCTTAAATGTGGTGGTAGAGTTCGACGTAAAGCTAATTTTGGTACTGAGTTTGCTCAAGCTCTTCCCGGTTTAGGTAATCTTGCTAGTTCTATTACAGGAGTTCAAGGACTTGGTGAATTAGGTACTGCAATAGGTCAAGGTATTTCTGCTAATCAACAAATTAATGAAAATAAACGTATTGCTCAAGAAGCTGAACAGCGTAAACAACTTCAAGCTGGTCAACAGCAACTTAATATTACTTCTGATAAAATGATTAATCCAATGACTATGTATCAACGTTCTAGTTTTATTAATAAGTACAAATGTGGTGGTCGTAGAAAAGCATGGATTGGTGCTGCTATTGGTGCTGCTGGAAGTTTAATTGGTGGTATGTTTGGAAGTAAAGGACAACAACCAATTCAAGTTAAACAAGCTGACCAAGCTAGTTATAGTGCTCCTAAAACTGGTCTTGAACGTCCTGAATGGATTACTAATGGTACTGTTCAACAACCTGTTATGCTTCAATCAGTATATCGAGATAGGCTAAATGTATATCGCTGTGGCGGTCATAAACGCTAATCTTTTGCTCTCTGTTGAATTATTATATATAGGTATGAACTATTAATCGACTGATAGGCTATCGTTCAGCAGAGAGCCTTAAAATCAATCAAATTACAATTTCTCATTATATTATATAAAATGCCTAGAAAAGATAAAGTTATTCATATAAGTAATTTACCTAGTACATTTAGAGGTAATATTACTAGTAATGGAAGATTTATTCAAAATGGTATTCCTCCACTTGGTGGAGCTTATGATAAAGTTGCTAAATCTACTGGTTTAATAAGACTTGGTAATGAATTTCTCTATAATGGTATAAACAATTTAGTATCTAAAGATAATAGAGAAAAATTAATGAATAATACTGCTGGTAGACTTATTAATTATGTTAAAGATTTTAATAAAGAATCTCTTCCTAGTGATGATGAACTTGGACCAACATTTCCATTTAATATTATTCAAACTCCTAGAAGTAATGGAAAAAAGCTTCCTCAAAAGCAATATGCTGTTGGTGGTAAAATACCAAATGTAGTTGCTGGTGGTATTGCTCAACCTCTTGGTAATAATTTCTTTTATATGAATGGAAGAAAACATAGTCAAGGTGGTATTGATATTGGGCCTAATGATAAAACAGGTATTGAAGTAGAAGACGGTGAAGTTATTGAAACTAATGGTAATGAACTTAAAGTTTATTCTGCACAACCTATTATTAATGGTGTTAGTCCTGCTAAATTAGTTATGGGTGGAGCTAATCCTAATAAAGTATTTAAAGCTCAAGAAGATTTTAAAGATAGAAATGGTATTAATGATGATGGTACTAAAGCTAAATATGGTAAAGAAAAATATATAGTTAAAAGTGATAATACTAGAGTAACTCCAATAATGGAATCTCCTAGAAATAGTGGTATTAAACAAGGACTTAGTAAAACTAGTAGAAATAAAGGTAATCCTTATCAACATTTTATTTTTACAGGCGATGTTGGAAAACAAGGTCTTGAAGTAATTGATGTTAAAGATGTTAATTCAGAAGTACTTAAAGATATATCTAATACTCGAAACCATATTGGTAAATATACTAAAGGTTATAGTCGTAAATCTAGAAAATTTGGAGGTAAAAATATGATTATAAGTATTAATGGTAATGTTAAGAATGGATTAATTCATTCTCCATCCTCTACGGGGGGTCTACGCGATAAATTTGCTGTTGGCGGAAAACGTATTAATCGTCATGGAAGAACTTGGGAATATGATGAACAAATTGGAGCTTATGTTCCTATAACTAATAGAACTATTAATAGAACTTCTGCTTATCCTATTAATAAATCTGCTAGAGGAGAAACTATTATTGGAAGTGATTATACTTTTAGAAATGGAAGATGGTCTAAAAATAATAATGTAAATACTAATACTAATAAATCTAATATTGATAATGAAAATCGTCGTCCTCAATATTATGCAGAACGTAGACTTCCTTTATTTGAAGATGGTGCTGGAATTACTAGTGGTTTAGTTAGAGCTGGTTGGAGTCATGGAAATAATAAAGGTATTAGTACAAATAATACTAATATTCCAAGTTTATCTGAAACTAAATCTAGCAGGAAGACCCCCCGTGGAGGACGTAGTAAGTCAAGTCAATCAACTCAATCTGTTCCTACTAAAACACCTCCTATTGCTGTTTATAATCGTAATCTACCTAAAGTAGAAGCTAGTATTCCAACTACTTTACCTGTTTCTACTAGTACACCTGCTAAAGGAACTACATCTTCCGATGGTAAAGGTCAAGGTAAATTTAAAAATCTTACTACTGCTGATTGGATTGGACTAGGTAGTAATGTAGCTGGTAGTTTAGCTAGCTATTTTGCTAGTAGAAGAGCTATTAATAAAATGAGAGGGCCAGGTCAACCTACTCTTATTAGTGCTAATAAACTTAAAACGAAATATAATATTAATCCTCAACTTGATAGAATTAGAGAAGATAAATTTGAAGCTTATCGTGATATTGATTCTAATACTGCTAGTAGTCGTGTTAGTTTAGCTCGTAAACAACGAGTTCGTAATGCTGCTGGTCAAGCTGCTAATGAACTTTATGGTAATAAAGAAAATATAGAAACTAATCTTATTAATCAAGATAGACGTAATCAACAAAGTGTTCGTCAATTTAATGCTCAACAATACAATCAATATATAGATAGAAAAACAGCATTCGATAATGGTATTAGAGAAGCTAAAGTAACTAATATTAATAATTTATTTAGTGGTATTAATGCTGGTATTCAAGATATGATTAGTAGATATGAAAATCGTAAAGCTTTAAATAATACTATTGGTGCTATGAGGGCATCTGCTCCTAATGTAGATGATAGAATTATGCGAGATGCTGGAGTTGATTATGATGAATTTATTATTCGTAAACGTAGAAAACTTGGAGGAAAACAATCATGCCGATAAATTTTTATACTCCTACTTTTAGACAACAAGTTAATCCTATTGACTTAAATGTCTTAGCTAGAACTTATAATACTCTTGAACAAGGTCATCAACAAGCTATTCAAACTAAATCTCAAATTGATGCTCAACTTGCTCAATTAGATTTAAATGAAGCTGAAGATGCTTGGCGTCAAGAACAACTTAATAAAGTTCGTAATGCACTTACCGAAAATATGCAATATGGTAATGCTTATTCTAGTCTTGATGATATAGTTGGAACTTATGGAGATATAACTTCAAGTCCGGGAATGATTGGTCGTTTACGTGCTCAACAAGATTATAAAGCATATATGGATAATCTTGATAAACGTACTGATTTATCTGAAGATTATAAGAATTATTATCGTACAGTTAATAAGTATAATTATCAAGATATAACTGATAAAAATGGTAATGTTATTGGTGGAAGTAAATGGACTCCTATTGATAAAGAAGTTTCTGAAATTCCTATGAATCAAATACTTAATCAAGCACTTCAATGGGCTGCTAAAGAACAAGGTGGTGGTAGTCAAACAAGATGGCTTGATGCTAATGGTAAAGTTACTGATGATATTACTAAATCTGTTACAGGAGAGATTTATTCTCATACTAAAGGTGATTGGCAAAGATTAAGTAAAGCTAAACTTGCTGAAGCTGTTAAAGCTGTTATTGAAAATACTCCAGGTGCTAAAGCTAGTCTTGAGCAAGATTATAAGATTGCTAAATGGAAATATGACCAAAATGGAAGTAATCCTGATATAACAGATAAAAATGGTATTCTACTTACTCCTGAACAATATCTTGCTAAACGTATTGACCCTTTCTATAATGCTGCAACTTTTTATAATCAAGATAGTAATACTACTTATGGTGAAGCATGGAAAGCTCAATTAGCTTTATCTAAACAAGCTGGTTCTGGAAGTAGTGCTCAAAGAAAACAAGCTATTGATAATTTAACTTATAAAGGTACTCCTGTTCGTATTGATAATTTTATGCCTGCTCAAGCTCAAGCTGAAATTACTAGCAATAGACAATCAATAGCCGGATTGCTTAGTAAATATAATCCTGATATTAATATTAATTTAAGTACTGCTAATCCAGATGATATTAGAACTAGTATTATGACTAATATTACTAATCCGTCTGATAGAGCATATGCTTTAAGTTATCTTAATGATATTATTGATAATCAAGAATATATTAATAGTCTTAAAGTTGGTAAATCTCAAGATAGTATTGATGGATTTGATACATATAATTCTATTATTAGTTTAAGTGATTTACCTAGTAATAAATATTCAGATAGATATAGTAAATATGTTAATCAAATATTTGGAGATAGTTCTGCTATTAGACAATACTTTAATAATGATGATGTTTATAATTCATTTATTAATTCTCTTGGTGGAGAGAAAAAAGCTGCTAGTCTTGGAATAAGATTTGGTTCTGATGGTAATGGTTATAGATATGCTGAATTACCTAAAGATTATCATAAATCTATTTATAGTTTTGGTAAAGCTGTTAAAGAAGCTGAAGATACTAGAAATCCTTTAAATGCTTTTCTTAATTCTGCTAAGACTAGATTTTTTGGATATGGTGATAAATTTGTTAGAGTTGATTCTAATGGTGAAGAACATCATACTGGATTACCAACAGGTAATAAAGAACCTTATATTGGTTTAATTGATTATGTTAATTCTCTTAAATCTAAAAATGATGCTGTTCTTGATGGTGGTCAAATAACTTCTTCTACTATTGGTATTAGTGCTTTAACTCCAGAATTAGCTGAAATTAATTTTATGATGAACGCTAATCCTGAAGAAGCTAGTAAACTTTCAGCTTATAAAAAGAATAAAGAAGAACAAGCTATGATGGCTATTCGTAGTGGTATTGATTTAACTCAAGGAGAAGCTTATATTACTAGTGAAAATGGAGTATTTGAACCTATGACTTCTGAAGATAGAAAAGCTTATACAGCTTATCTTAGAAGTGCTAAAGAAAACGAAATTACTCCTACTATTGTTCGTGACCCAAAAACTGGGGATGTTGGAGTTCAAATTAATATTGCAGGTTACTATGATACAGAAGGTAAACTTAAAAGAGAACCTATTACTTTACTTGTAGGTAGTGGTGCTATTGATAGTTCTATTATTCAATCTTGGAATCAAGATACTAGTTGGAGAGCTGCTGGTAAAGTAGAAAATTATTATAATGCTAATAGACCTATTTCTCTTACTAATAATGCTGCATTTACTGGAATTGATAAATTTAAATTAGTACCTAATGGTGGAGGTTTTAATTTAATTAATTCTACTAATAATCAAACTATTGGTTTAGTAAGTAAAGAAAATGCTGTTGATATTGTAGATAATTTATCTCAATGGGAACAAACTGTAACTGCTGTTAAAGCTGGAATGACAGTAGATGAAAATGCTGTTAAAGCTATTCAACAAAATGTTGCTACTAAACTTGCTCAACTTAGTGGTAGTTCAGACCCTTATGTTATTCAATATTACTATGATGAATTAACTAATAATCTATATTAATATGGATGTATTAAAGTTTCTACAAGGTGGTAATCAAACACCTAATCCTAAATATAATCCTAAAACTAAAAAGGGGGCTATACAGCCTCCTACTTTAGTTGATTACAACCCCGGCACTTCTATTAGTGACCGGGGTCGTGGTCATTTATTTAGTCGTATTGCTGGGCAATCATATAATCTTAACCAATATGATATAGATAAATATGCTCCTTATGATGTTTATGTTAATCCTGTTGATGACCCAGAAAAACTTGATAAAGAACGTGCTATTAATCAAAGTAATTGGGAACAAGGGTTAAGAATGATTGGACAGATTGGTAATGAAATTACTGTTGGAACAGCTATTGGTTTTGCAGATTTAGCTGACGCTTTCTATAATATGGTTAGTAATAGTCCTAATGATTATCAATCTGAAATAAGTTCTGAACTTGAATCTTTAAAAGAATCTATTAATGAACGTTTAGCTATATATAGAGAAAATCCTAATGCTGCTTTTGATATTGGAGATTTTGCTTGGTTGGCTAGCAATGCTCCTAGTATAGCTAGTTCTTTAACTCTTATGGTTCCTAGTACAGGTCTTGCTAAAGGTGTTTCTTTATTAGGTAAAGGTATAAAGTTTAATAAATTAGCTAATAAAATGGCTAATGCTATTAATATGACTCAAAAGAGTAGAGCCATTACTGGTAGAATGGCAGAAGCTACTGCTATTGGAGTTCCTTCTCGTTATCTTGAAAATTATCAAGAAGCTAGACAAACTTATAATGATATTGAAGATTATTCTAAAACTCAACTTGCTAATATGAATGATAAACAAAGAAAAGAGTTTTATAATAATAATCCTAAATATAAAGATATGTCTGATGAAGAAGTAGCTAAAGATATTGCTAAAAATAGTGCTGATATTACTTTTGCAGAAGATTGGGCTAATGTTCTTTTTGACGTATGGCAAGTTTATAGTTTAAAGAACTTATGGAAAAATGCTTTAAGTGGTAATACAACTAGTTCCAGACTTAGAAATTTAAATATTGCATTTAATAGTAATATTGATGATGCTGCTGCAATTACTAATGCTTTAAGTAATAAAACTACTAAACAAGCTATTACTAGTACATTAAAAGATATAGGTGATGATATTCTTCATGGTGTTAGAGCAGAATGGACAGAAGGAGTTGAAGAAGCTATTAATTATATAGCTAGTCAAGATGGTTTATATAATGGTAAAAAAGTATTTGATAAAGATATTCCTCAACAAACTATTAAAGATTATCTTCAAGACCCAATGTTATGGGAGCAAGCATTTTGGGGTGCTCTTGGTGGTGTTACTTTTAGTAGTGTTATGAATAAAGCTGGAGAGTTTATTAATAAACGTCTTGATAAAGATTGGACTTCTGCTGAAAAACAAAGAGAAAACGAAATTCTTGGTCGTACTGCTACTTTTCAAGCATATCAAGAAAGACTTAATAGTATTGCTAATGGTAAAAATCCATTTATAACTATTACTGATGAAAATGGTCAACAGGCTAATCCAGATATTATTACTGGTACTGAAGAAGAACTTCGTAATATAGCTGAAAAAGAATATATGGATAATATTATTATTAATTCTATGAACGCTGGTAATTTAGGACTTCTTGAAAGTTCTATTAATAGTAAAGAATTTAATGATAGTATTACTAATAAACTTGGATTACAACAACAAGATAGTAATGAACTTATTAATAGATTTAAAACTGAAATTAATAATCTTAAAAATGAATATAATACTACTTTAAATAAAGTTAATAGACTTGGTGGCGGATTTGAAGTTGGTCGTATTATAGCTACCCAAATGGTTCATGCTCGTAATCGTCAAGAAAATTATAATAATCTTCTTAATTGGGCTAATGATGTTTTAAATCAAGATATTACAAATAATCATATTGAAGATGTTGATATTAATTCTGCTAAAAATGGTATATATCAACATATTCTTGATAGCATTCAAAGAGATATTAAAACTATTCAAGATAATGCTGCAATTAATGATTCAGTTAAACAAGAACGTATTGCTCAATTAAATGAACGTCTAGATGCTATTAATAAACTTTATACTCCTATTGATATTGAAAATAAAAATGATATTCAATCAGCTATTCAACTTCAAAAACAATATAATGAAGTATTTAAAGATTTAGCAGAAGTTGTTAATGCTGAGATTAATGTTGAGGTTAATAAAAATCAACTTAATTTATCTGATGATAATATTAAATCTCGTATAACTTATCTTAATAACTTCTTTGATAATAGTCGTAAAAAGATTGTTAATAAAGCTATGGACGATTTACGTAATGCTTATAAACAATATGGTAAAGAATATGTCAATTCTGTTATTAAAGATGCTAATAATGGTAATAAACCAAATATAGATAAAACTATTCGAGATGCTTATGCTGCACTTGATTTAAGTTCTAAAGGTAATGAACATCTTAAAACTACATTAGAACAATTAGCTGAAATTGCAGAAATTGAAAATGATGTTAATAATACTCCTAAAGAGGAAGAAGTTGCCCCTGTTAATCCTGATATTAATGAAGTTAATGAAACTGATGTAGATGATACTAGTTCATCTCCATCCTCTACGGGGGGTATAGCGGAGCGAAGCGAAGCGGTTCCTAGTGAACCTACTAATATTGAACAACCTCAATCTCAAACTAAACAACCAGTTTCTCAAGAACCTATTAGCATCCCTAAACCTGAATCTAATAATAGTCTTCCAGATGATGATTTTGAACGTGGCCAAATAGGTACTGATTTAGTTTATGAAAGTATTGCTGATTTAGAAGATTCTTTAGGACATGAATCTACTAGTAGTGATTTACTTAATGCTAGACAATCTATTATTGATAAACTTAGTCAAGCTGGATTTGAACAAACAGAAGCTACTGACATAGTTAATAATATTATTGATGGTCTTACAGGTGGTAGTTTATATAGTTCTGTTCAAGATGATAGCACTAGACGTTTATTACTTAATGCTACTTACGCTACTATTACAGGTAATGAACGCAATATAGAAGCTATTATGGATGATTTTGCTAATAGTGTTGATAGTGAAGGTAATACTAGAGGTAAAATTGTTAATGGTAAAGTCTATCTTAGTATTGGTCAATTAGTTGAATATATAGATAGTGTTACGGGTAATAAAATTATTAAAAATTATTTGTTTAATCAAATAAAAAATTATCTTTACGCCAGTACCAATAATCAAGGTAAATATCGTGCTACTGATGAATCAACTATTAAAAAACTTAATGCTAGACAATTTGTTCAATATGTAGATGGTATTGCTAAAGAACGTCTTGAAAGACTTCAAGTTGAACATACTAATAATGTTAATCTTAAGTATATAGTAGAGAATGAAAATGTTAAAGCGTTTACTTCTATTAAACAAGGTGATTATCTAGAAACTGAATATGATAGTAAGCTTAGACGTATTAATATACTTGCTAATGGTACAATTATTGGTTATATAGGAGTTCCAAATATTGATAAATTTGGTAACTATGATATGGTTAATCAAGGTTGGAAATATAATATTCATGCTGAAAATGGTCAAGTTGTTTCTCCACTTAAAGATGCTTTAATTAGTATCCTTGATGGGAATAGATTTGATGAAGAATTTATTGGTCATTTATATGAACTTGCTGTTAAAGAAGAAGTTACACAAGAAGAACTTGTTAATCTATTTAAAGAATTTGAAACTAAATATCCTGATATAGTTAGAGATTTTACTACTCCTGTTGCAAGTTTTGATTTAGCTGGGCATCTTGTTAATCTTACTAAATACATATTTAATCAGCCTTATGAAAATAGTCATGAAGCTAGTATTAATCGTTGGTTTAATAATCTTCTTAATAGTTATGACCAAGCTATTACAATAGTTAAAGGTGATTTTAAAGGTAAGATTAGAGCTACTAATGTTAAATATGGAGTTCTTAATACTATTGATGACGCTAATGGTGAATGGAATGATGTACAAGAAACAGTAGTTAATTATAGCGAAGATGTTAATAAACTTGGTGTAGTTGTACAAGGTCAAGTATATCTTAATGGAGAAAGCAAACCTACTATTATTGAAAATCTTACTACTAATGGCATGCCTGTTATTAGTATTCCAAGTAGTGACGGTACTTCTCTATATGCTTTTTGTAAACAAGTTCCATTAAATAGTAATCTACTTAAAGGTGATGCTCGACGTATTATTAATTCTATTAAAAATGAAGTTAATAACCTTTGTAGAGATTATATTAGTGGAAAAATAAGTTTTGGTGAACTTAAACAAAATCTTGGAGATATATTTGGAAATAATAAACTTATTAACGGAGATAGAAATACTGGACTTCAAATTAGTATTAATCCTACTAATATAGGTTTTTATGTTAAAGGTGCACATTTTAATGGTAAAGATTATGCTTTTACTATTAATTCTGATGCTGGTAATTATAAACGTAATATTATTATTAATTCTCCTTATGTTGTTAATAGTGCTTTTAAAATAGGTAAAAGTTATGGTATTAATGCTAGTACTATTGATGAATTAGATAATGCTCTTCGTCCTGTTATTGATGAAATGTTTAACTATGCTCAATTTGCTATTAGTAAAGATTTTATTAATGATAGTACAAAAACTAATGATAAAACTAATAAATATATTTATCGTGAAAATGGTAAAACTATTATAAATATTGATGGTAAAACTTATAGTTATAATAGTTATCAAGATTTTATTATTAGTAATGGTTTAGTTAGAACTAAATTAGCTAATACTAATACTAATGAAACTGCTGGTAATTGGCAAATAGATATTCATTCTAAACTCGATATTACGTATGAACTTGAGGGTAGACCCCCCGTGGAGGATGGAGCAATACCTGAACAGCTATCAGAGTTCATGTTAGATGATACTCTTAATGCTATTAATTTTAATGCTTTTGAATCTGCTATAACTGCTAAGAATTTAACTCGTGGACTTAAAAAGTATTTTGCTAATGACCAAACTGCTATTGATTATATTAATTCTCTTCAAAAGATTGGTATATTACCTAAGAATATTCAAGTTGTAGATAGTATTACTGATAATAATGGTAATCAAGTTAATGCTGTTTATCATCAAAATACAGATACTATTGAACTTAATAGTTCTGCTATTGCTGGTCAAAGAGTTTATCGAGTTGTTAATATTATACTTCATGAAAGTTTACATAGACAACTTTATACTAAATATAATACTGAACAAGCTCTTGCTTTAGTTAAACCTATTTATGATAAATTTAAGTTTTGGCTTGATACTCAAGATGATAATACTAAAGAAAGACTTAAACCTTATCTATTTGAGAACTTTAATACAAGTGAAGCTCTTGAAGAATTTCTAGTTGAAAGTATTACTAGTAATGCTCTTATGACTGCACTTAATGAAATTAAATATGATAATAGAAAAGTTAATAAACGTAAGACTTTATTTAGTAAACTTCTTGAAGTTATTGCTGATATGTTAGGCATTAAGATTAATGAAGATAGTTTATTAGCTGCTGCTAGAGATGCTTATAAAGCTATTAAAAAAATGCCTAAAGAAAGTAATCAAGAAGCTATTCAAGGAACTTTTCAGTTTGAAGAAGAAACTGCTAGTACAGAACAAACTGAAAATCCTAATGAAGATAACAGTCAAGATTATAATTATAATAATGATAATCTTAATGATGGACTTGATATGTTTAGTAGTGTTGATGATGATACAGTGGTGAATATGGCTGAATTAACTAGCCGTTTACCAATAGACCAACAGTCCGAATTTGCCACTTTGCTTGACACAGGACGCATCAGTTTTAGCTGTATGTAGAATTAATCGAGCAAAGATAAAAGTCGCTTAAAACGAAAGGAAACCACCTCTATGACGATGTAATTAAATTTTACTTTACATTAGTCATAGAGGTATTACTATTAATGAATTTAAACTTAAATATAAACTTATGAGCTGTGGAAATATTAAACTTGTAGGATATAATAATCTTAATAATGTTATTATTAAAGAACATGGTTCTAATAATGCAGATTATTATAGTCTTATAGCTATGGTTGAAGACCCAATCTTTAAGAAGATTATAACTGATAGAGGTATTAATGTTAAAACTTCTGGAAGACAAGCTTATAATGCTCTTCTTGAAGCTAGAGCTATTAAACTTCGTAATATGAATGATGTAGCTTCTATTGCTGAAAAAGAAGAACGTGGTTTGTTTAGTACAATTAAAGCTAGAGATACAGCTATTACTTATATGGCTGATATTATGAATAAACTTAGTTTTAATTTTTTATATAATGGTGCTCCATTAAATTTTAATGAAATTAAAAAACGTACCAATGAAACTGTTATTAATGCTGGACTTAAACGTGCTAAGAAATTAGCCGGAAGTGATGAAGCTAAAAATAATGAACTTAATAGCTTTATTAATCATCCAAGTCCTGCTATTAAAATTAATGGTCTTGGAGCATTTCTTCGTAAATATGGTGATGCTAAAGATTTTAATTATGGTGCATTACTACGTTCATTAACTAATACTGAATTTAATGAAGCTCTTTTTAATAATAAAAATGTAGCTAAACTTATTAAACGAGATGAATTATATCAAACTACTGATTATGAAGAATTAGGCGGTTATCTTGATGAAACTTCTACTGAAGGTGATGAAAATAGTATAGATGATGGTATTGATTTAATGACTCAACTTTGGAATTTAAGTATTGGTGAAGTTAAAGATTTTAATAAACATGTAGAAGAAATTATTAAATATCATCTTGCAAGTTTACCTAAACTTACTGCTGCTTCTCAACTTGATAATGGAAGTTATCCTTTTGATACTAATAATGAGTTAGGAGTTGTTACTTTTTCTGATGCTACTTACTTATCTAAAATATTATATGCTAGTGCTGATACTAGTAATGTAGATAATTTTATAGCTAGTCTTAAACGTATATCTGAAACTGTTCCAAATTGTGAATGTTTGATTCAATTACATGATTTACTTAGCAAAAATAAAGTATTTGCTAATAAATATATGATGGTATTTAATAAGCCTATTATATCTAAAATTGAAACTTATATTCAAACTGATTATAATGGTAATAGTTATGTTCGTGCTCGTGTAACTAATCCAAATACTAATTCTCGTACTATTTTACAGAATACTTTTTATAATAATGTTAAGAATAATATTATTACTAATCGTGTTCCTACTGCTCGTGAAAAGTTTCGTATATATGATAGATATAAAAATACTCCTCATGCCAATCTTTATTTATATGATGTTTTTAAAGAAATATTTCCAGATATTAATCAAGCTAGTTTTAATTTAGCTATTGCTAAGATTGGTCGTGTAGCTATGGCTAATAATCTTATTAATTTTGCTAATGTTATTAATCGTACAGTTGAAAATTATAATAAATATGTAGAAGCGCTTAAAAAGGATAAAAGAACTAAAATGCCTGATAGTTTTATTAATAGAGGTGATACTTCTATTATATATCAAATGGCTGATGTTTTTAAAGATATTATTTATATTCCTGTTGAACTTAATTCTCGTAATCCTGAAGGTAATTTAAGTTCTGATGTTATTAATAGAAGTTTTATTACTAATATTGCTAAAATCATTAATGATGATAAGTCTACTATTGAAGAACAAAATGCTATGGCTGAAGCTTATGCTAAACAGAAATTTGCTAGTCATCAATATGATTATAGTAATTTACTTCTTGAACATAGAGATAGTAATGGTAATATAATTAATTATGGATTATTTAAAAGAGTTGGAAATGGAACTCCTAAACTTACTGAATATGCTCGTAGTATGTTTAAAACTTCTCTTCTTAATGGTATTAGTGAATTAGATAATAATAATAATGACTTATATCGTAGTATGAGTGATGGTGATTATTTAATTACTGCTATGGGACTATTTATGACTGATATTAATAATTCTGAAACTCCTACTGCAAATTATCTACTTCCTATACCTAGTGATGCTCCTAAAAACTTTACTATTACTGCTCCTAGATATAGTCTTGATGGGTTACGAAGTCGATTAGAAGATGGTTCTAAAATTATAAATAGAGAACATCCATTATTTAAACAATATTATAATATAGCTATTCAAGAACTTACTAATATGGCTCAAGCTGTTAATATAATGTTTAAGACTAATGCTAATGGTAATCCTATTTTAACTAATGGAGATTTTGAATTTAGTGATATTTATAATAAAAATCCTAATCATTTTTATAATCAATATCATAAAGATGGAAAAGGTAATGTATTTACTACGAAAGATGGACATAAAGTTTTAGCTGGAAGAGTATTTAGTTTTAAACGTTTAGTTAGTAAAGTTACTCCTAATAGTAATGGGATGTTTAATGAACTAATTGGATATGGTAAGACTATTGACATCCTCTACGGGGGGTCTACACGTGGACTTAGCTATGTTAATAACCAAGTAGTTCTTAATGCAGAACAACGTGTTGCTCTTGAATCTACTGTTGCTGCTTGGCTAAATGAATATATAAATAATGGTTATAAAGAACTTAAAAATAAATATGGTACATTTATTGATGATAGAATTAATAATGAATCTTTAGCTGAGTTTCTAGTTAATGACTATCTTGTTAGAGATAGTATGTACGATATGTATGGAGGTGACCAAAGTTTTTATAAGAATGGACAAGCTATTTTAAAACGTATTAAAGAAGTACAAGCTAGTGGTAATCCTTTTGGTAATACAGACTTTACTAAAAATGATTTAGATGTAGCTACTGATTTATATGATATAACTATTAAAGGTAATGCTGTTACTGTTCCTTATATTGTTAATGGTGTTACTAAACGTAAAAAAGTAATTCTTCAAAATAAATTTAGAGGTGTTACTATTTATAATACTTTTAAAGCTTCTGATAAAGTTGTTATTGATAGACTTGATAATCAACTTAAAAAAGCTAGACTTGATAAAAAAGATAGAGAACGAATACTAGAACCATTTAAAGGCGGTGTTAATGCTAATGATGCTCAATCTTATATTACTCTTGAGGAATGGATTCGTCGTATTACTGCTGCTGGTGAATTAGATAAATATGCTGGACTTATTCAAAGTCTTACAGATGATACTCCAATAGATAAAATTGATTGGACTAAATTTGCTAATAAAGTTCAAATTCAAAAGAATTTCTATTATGATTTATATTATGATACTACTGTTGGTATTGAAGTTCCTAGACAAGTAAAGAATGCTGAATTTGTTCTTATCCCTAAACTTATTAAAGGAACAGAACTTGAAAAAGTTTATAATATAATGACTAATAGAGGTATTCATCAAATTAATACTGTTGAAACTGTTAAAGTTGCACAACATAATCGAATGACACTTTGGAATAATGATGGTGTTTTAACTGATGAAGCTCTTAAAGAATTTGATAATAATGTATTTGATAATTCTGAACTATTTAGTTATAATTATCTTTATCGTCAGCAAGAAGTTCCTCAACATATGGTTGATGCTAGTAATAAGGCTGCTATTCAGATTATGAAGAAAATGCTTGATAATCTTCCTAATAGAACTGAACTTAATGAACTTAAAGATAAAGTATTTAGTAACTATGTAGCTAATATTAGAAATAGTTTTGAAAAAACTTGTGCTGAACTTGGTATTGGATTAGATGATAATGGTCATATTGATTTAAATTCTAATGGTACTATTAAAAATCTTAATCGTTTTGTATTTTTTGATAGATTTAAAGAAAATGCTCAACAACAAGGAGTTGATAAAGCTCTTCTTGAATTTTTTGATTTAGATAGTGCTGGATTTAATAATCTTCCTTTATTCTTATCTAATATTAATAGTAAACTAGAAAGTATTGCTAATAGTTATTTTAATACTAATATTACTAGACAACTTATTAGTGGTTGGCACGCTGCTCAGCTATCTGATTTTGGTTTTAAAGTTGATAAACAAACTCAAACTGATAGTAAACTTCAATATAAAAAGATTGGAGAGGTTGATGGCACTCCTGTTTATTATACTGAAATTAAACTTCCTAGATGGAGTAGTAAACTTAAAGGATTAAATATTGAACAAGTTCCTGATAGCTTACGTACTATGATTGGTTATCGTATTCCTACTGAAGGTAAGCAATCTATATGTATTATGTATGTTAAAGAGTTTCTTTCAGATGCTTATGGTAGTACTGTTGTTGTTCCTGATGAATGGGTTACTCAAACTGGTTCTGACTTTGACGTTGATAGTGTTTATGGTATGTCTAAAACATTTAATCTTGTTAAAGGTATTCCAACTGAAATTACTCATGCTAGATATACTAAAGATAAAGTAGGATATATTAATTATGTTAAAGATAATGTAGATAAAGCTAGTCGTAAGATTCTTGGTAAAACTTACAATAAACAAGGTAATATTAAGTTTGCTCTAAAAAATAATGAAGATATTATTAATGCTGCTCTTGATGGTTATAATGGTAAATTAGGTCTAGTTGAAAAAATTGCTAATGATGGTGGACTTAAATCTTACGAATCATACTTAAGACTCCCCGTAGAGGATACAAGTAGTCAAGCTGCTAGAACTAATGCTATTATTCAATCATTTATTGATATACTTAATAATCCTGCTGCATTTGAAGAAAATACTACTACTTCTAACTTTGAAAATGTCAAAGAAGCTAATGAAACTTATGCAGAAATAGTTGGTGCTAATAAAACAACTGTTGCTCCTAGTGATTTCTTTACTCAACTTGATTGGTTTGATGCTGCTACTTCTGGTATTAAACTTAAAGGTATCAGTGTTAATCGAGATACTTTTATGAGTATTGGTAATGTTACTAAAGCTAATCATAGTGAAGGTATTAAAGTTATGTATACTACTAATGTGATTAGTGAGCAAGAAGCTGTTAATAGATATGGTAAAGAAAATGTTGAAACTATTGGTAATAAACATATTCGTATTACTCATAAGAATTTTGGTTGGTCTGGAGATGATAAGAATGTTGATGGCTATTTGATTAATCCTTATAGTTCTCAGACTACTGCTCATATTCTCGATGTTATGAAAGAGGGAGCTATACATAATGAAAATACTTATACGTTTAATGCTTTCAAAACTATTGTTGACTTTGGAAGTAATTATGATACTGCTATTGGATTTATGTGGCAACCTGCTATTGACATACTAGTTCGTAAATGGAAAGAAACCAATAGTGTTCTTGCGGAAGGTACTAAAAATCCGCTTACTGAAGCTATTAGAGAAGTTGCTCATAATCTTGGTTTTGGTGAAAAAGTTAATTTTGCTGGACGTAAAAAGCTAATTGAAACTATTGATAAAAGTTATGGTGAAACTTTCAAGAAATTATTCAATTTAAGCGTTTCTGAGGCATTTTCATCACCAGACCTTATATTTTCATCAGACGCATACAAATCTCGTCTTAGAGGGGAAATGAATGGGGTTCAGCAGGCTTTATTTGACCTTTATGTTCTAGCACAATTCAATCGGTTAAACTCAATCGGACAGGATATAAGTAATAATCTTAATATTCTTAGTGCTGATAAATATGGTGCTAAACAAAGTTTTTATGCTAGTGATAAAGTATTTAGAGATGCTAGAATTGTTATTGAGAATAGTAATATTTATGCTCCATCCTCTACGGGGGGTAAAACCTTGCTATTAGAGAGTGTATTTCCTGATATTAGTGGTGGTATAGATGCGTTTATTAAATCAGATATATCTAAAAGTAGTTATCTTAGTTTAGCTGCATTTTTACAAATGAGTACTGCTCTTAGTGTTAAAGCTACTCAACAAGTATTTGAAACTGCTAATCCTGTATTTATTGATTATGTATATAGAATAGCAGAATGGACTAAAGGTGGAATAATGACTGAAAAGTTATATAATGATTATAAAGATTATCTTATTAATAAACTAGAAGTAGGTAATAATGGTAGTTCTTATCTTAATTTACCTGTTACTGTTGTTAATGGTGATTTTGTTCATCCTAAATATATTAAAGAATATGGTACTGGACAATATAGAGCTTTAGAAGTTGGACGAGTAAGTGGTACATTAGTTAATATTAAAACAGATGATGTTGTAGTTAAAAATATATTTGAGCCTACACAAACTGAAATTGATGTATTTGCTAAACTTACTCCTGCTCAGAAAGTTGATTGGATTAAACGTAATTTTAGTCAAGATGGTAGTGTATTTGAACATATTGAAATAGTTGCTAATGATGAAAGAAATAATCGTCGTAATGTAAATATTCAATATATTAATTACATACAAGGTGATATTACTAATGATGAAGCCCATAGATTGTTTGATAGAGCTTGGAATCATCATAATCCTCTTATTAAACTTACAGCTCTTGATTTAGTTAAATATGCTTTTATTGTTGAAGGTCATAAATTTAGAACTAGAAATATTAGTAGACTTATAAATAATACTCCCCTTAGAGGATTGAGCGATAATGGAATAGCTATTGGAGATATAGCTATGAAAGGTATTAATAGTTATGGTTTTGTTGATAAAGATAATGTTGAAGATATAATTGGTTTTATTCGTAAGAATTATAATAGTTTTAATTGTCCTAGTTATACATTTAAAAGATTTACTAATAATAAAATTAATTATAGTCTAGAAAGAAGTGGTATTATTATTTTTAATGGTCAAGAAAATCTTGATAATGTAGGAATAATAAGAAATGGAGATGCTGTTAATGTTATTAGAATTAATAGAAATTTATATATTAAAGGAACTTATGATGGAACTTTAGCTTATTATCCTATTGATAGACTTGAATCGTTTGAAACTTATAATAGTATTGAACCTAGTATTATAGCTAATAATAATATTCATAAACCATTAGCTGTTCTTCTTTATGAAGGTCTTACTCAACAAGAAAAAAGAGATAAATTTATTGATGGTATTAAAGATAATATTAATGAAGCTGTAAATAAAGGTTATAAAGAAGTTCCTGAACTATATGGTAAATATATTTCTAATGAGTATTTTCAACCATTTATGAATACTCCTTTTGAGAATAATACTATATATACTATTAATGGTAAATTTTATCTTAATATTAATGGAACTACTGCTATTAATTTAAGTAATGATTTACAGCAATATAAAACTAAATATCCTAATATTGAAGATAATAAACTTGGATTATTTATTGAAATTAATGAAAATGAAATAAATAGAGTTACTAGTAATACTGATAGATATAGTAGTGTTGATGACCAAACTCCTATTGGTAGATTTGCTAAAAATGCTAGTTTAGTTATTTCTCGTGCTGTTCGTCATGGTCAACCTGCTGCTCAAAATGTATTAAACGCTCTTAATAATGCTGAAATTAATTATCTTGATAGTAATAGTCTTTCTGATAATTCTGAATTTTCATTATCAGTTATAGCTAATTATATAGATGTTGAAGCTAATAATATTCTTAATGATATTAATCGTTTTATTAAAATTGATGGTATTGATAAACCTATTAACGATAAAGATGTTATTGGTAAAGTTCTTAAAGATGAACAACTTCAAAATCGTTTCTTAGATGTTATTCTTAGTGCTAATACATTTAAGAATAAATACAAACTTATTAGCGAAATTGATATTGATAGTACAAATCTTGATGATAAAACTAAAGAGAATATTAGAAAGATTCAAAAATTAGTTAATCAAGTTGATTCTAATACTACTGTACATTCTGCTAGAAAAGATTGGTTTGAAAGATGGATTCAATTACGCACTACTAATCCTAATTATATAAGTGGTCTTATGAAAGAATTTGATGCTTATGGTGATACTGGATTTATGGATTATTGGATACAAGATATTCGTGCTAATCGTAACTTTGTATTGCAGAATATACTTAAAGATGTAATGGGTACTGTTGAAGAAGGTCGTCTTAATGGTATTAAAGAAGCTAATGACTTTAGAAATTATCTTAAAGAACTTAAATCTAGAGCTGCTAAAGATGGTAAATCTGTTAGTCTTGATAGTATTATTGATGATGATGGTAGATTAATTCAACCTAATAATCCTGTTTGGGAAGAAAAGATGAAGAAATATAGAGATGCTGCTATTGAAGCTGAACAAAAATTTGGTATAAATAGTGTTGAACATCTTATTGCTTTATCTAATAAAGCTAAATTTATTGATATGACTACTATTCATCAGCTTAAACCAATTACAGTTCAAGATGAAGATGGTAATGATGTTACTATTGAATATTCTACTTATATTATAAATCTTGAAAGAAGTTTATTAGGACTTAAAAAAGGAGATGATGGTATTCCTAAAGAATTTGCTGAATATAAAAGACTTAATGGTAGAATACGAGATATTCTAAGTCAAGCTACTGATAATGTTACTACGCAAAGTCAAGATGAAGAACTTGGACGTATCTATGCTCAAATGGATAGCCTTACTAGTCTTTATGATGAAGATGGTAATAAAAAAATTGGTCATGATTTAAATGTAGCTGAAAGACTTCGTACTTATCAAACTAATATTCGTAAAATTAAAGAAATGTTCTATGATAAGCAAGCTAAAGAAGGATTTGATTCTAAACTTAAAGAACAACTTTCTATTATTAGTAAATATGAAAGTCAACGTGATGCTAATGGTAATCTTCTTATTAGTATGGAAGAACTTATGAAAGTTCCTGAATATCGTGAAGCTAAAGAATGGATTCGTAAGAATACTAGATATATTCTTGATATTAAAGATATAGAAGATTTAAATTGGGCATTTGAAGAACTTAAAGACGCTAATAAAGGTAATAGTGTTCTTAATCTTGCTATTAGAGAATTTCAAGCTAAAGATGAATTTAACGTAGTTGATGGACGTAAAATACCTGAAGAACGTGCCGCTCTCATAAAAGCTGAAACAGTTAGAAAATATAAATATACTAAAGGTAATGGTATGCCTTATGTTGGTATTATTCGTTCTGCTGAAGATGAATTAAGAATTTATCGTGCTGATTTCTATAATTATCTTACAGGTAATAAATCTAAGAGCGAAGAAGAAATTAATGTAGGAGAAGCTATTAATAAAATACTTGAAAAATATTTTGATAATGCTACTAGAACTCTTAATACTGCTGATATTAGTCAAGAAGATTTAGAACAACTCAAGACTGGTTTTGAAGTATTTAATGAAATTACTAGAGGAGAAAAGAGTACTGATAAAGCTAAAGCAAAACGTGTTGCTGAATTTATTGAAAGTGAATGTGATGTTACTTATAATTGGAAACAATATGAACTTGATAAAAATAGAGCTTTTGCTAAAGGTAAAAAATATTATGATAAATGGCTAGAAGTATTTAGTGAACAAATTGAAGAAAATGGAACTATTGCAGAAAGACCTAATCGAACTATTTATGGTATTATTAAACCTAAAGATTTAGATAAATGGACTGATATTGATAGAACAGCTGCAATTAATATTCTTCAAAAGAGAACTAGAGAAACTACCACTCAATATTATTATATGAAAGAAAGAGAAGTTCTTGACAAATATGGTATTGATAGTGTTGAATATAAACAATGGTATAGAGATAATCATTATTTTGACCCATATACTCGTACTATTAAACCTATTCGTATTTGGACTACTATGCAAATGATTAAAGATGATGGTTCAGCTGTTGTTGGTAATTATGAACCACGTATTAATCAAATGCATATTACTCCTAAAGAAGAACTTGTTAATCCAGAATATAGTAGTTTTGTTAATAAGTACAAAGTAGGAACAGGATATGATAATCCTAATTATACTAGTCTTAATGAGTATCAACTTGAACTTATGAATAAAGTAAATGAACTTATGAAAAAGTATTGTTTTACTAATAGTAATAAGAGATATGTTGATATGGGTTATCTTCCAGCTTTACCTAAATCTAAAGATATGACTATTAAAGATTACTTTGGGCAAGCTCTTAGTTTTCTTGGTTGGACAGCTAATGTTCCTAATAATACTAGTTGGAGAAATAATGAAGATTTAACTTTTGATAAAGATTATGATATTCCTAATCCTAGATTAATTCAATTAGTTAATAAAGATACTCAACAGTTGCCTACTATACCTAAATTTAAAGAACCTAATGAAAGTGATGAAGAATTTAGTAAACGTAAAGCTGCTGCTATTAAAGCTAGAGATGAAATTATTGAAAAGAATAATAAGATTCATAATGATATTCTTAATCGTAATTGGGAAGAAGTATTTAATAGTTTCTTAATTGAAAGTAATAGATATAATGCTATTAAAACAGTTAAAAATCTTCTTTATACTGCTGACCAAATTATTACTAGTAATACTGCTTACGATATAAATTATAAAGGTAGTATAAGTGAAAATAGAGAAGCTAGTGCTGGTGGAGAAATTGAATATAAACAAGAAAAACAAACTAGAACTAGTGAACATCTTAGAAGTTTTATTCGTCGTCTTGTATTTGAACAATATAAAGATAATAAAACTCCTAATCTAGTTAAACTAGGTTCTCTTGCTCAAAATATTGCTGGTAGTAAATATATGATGATGAATATAACTGGTGGTATTGCTAACGTTCTTACTGGTTCTAGTAATATATTTATGGAACGAGCTGCTGGTGAATATATTAATCTTAAAGATTGGGAAGCTGGTAAATCTGAATGGATTAAAGGAACTGTTAGTTATATGGCTAATATGTATAGTGAAAATAGTAGTACACTTCAAGATGCTATTATTAAACTTAGTCATGTAGTTGATTTTGATAGAGTAACTGAAGTTAGTACTGCCGAAGGTCTTAAAGAAAATATTCGTAGAGTTCGTGGATTACTATTTAGTCCTCAATCTGTTGGTGAACATTATATGCAAAATACTATGTTATTTGCTATGCTTAAATCTCATAAACTTGTTGATAATGGTAGAGGTGGTTATGATATAATGAGTAAAGAAATGTATCATCGTAAAGCTGAACAAGATGCTCTTATGTCTGTAATAAATACTCCCCGTGGAGGAGAGAACCAAGCTCTACTTGAACAATTCAATAAGTTCATGGATGATGCTAAAGCTGATAATAAAAAACGAGCTAAATATAATCTATTTAAAGCTAATCCTATATTCGATTTTGTTAAGACTTATCTTAATGAAGAACAACAAAGAGAATATATAGCTAAGCGTAAAGAACTTATTAAAAATATTGATAAAGAGTTTGCTAAACTTCCAGATATTTATAATCAATTTGAACTTAAAGATGGAATTGCTCAAATAAAACCTGATAGTAAACTTACTCTTAAAGAATATGCTAAATTTATTGATAAAGTTCGTGAAGTAAATAAGAAAGTTCATGGTGTTTATGATAAACTTGGTTCTGCTAATATTGAACAACATTGGTGGGGTGGTATGGTTATGCAATATCATAAACATCTTTATCCCGGTTTTAAGAAACGTTATCGTTGGAATGGTTATTATAATGAAACTCTAGGTACTATTGAAAAAGGTAGTTATACTAGTCTTTATGATTATTTGACTATTCCATTTAAAGAAACTAACATAGGAGAAATTAATAATGTAAGTGATGTTCTTAAAGCATTCCAAACTTATGGTAAGAATTTACTTTCATTTGCTGTTAATTTCAAACTTAATTATGAACTTCTTCCTGAACATGAAAAAGCAAATATTAGACGTAATTTAGGTGACTTACTTTATGTAGGAGCTGCCATTATTGGAGCAATTGCTATAACTGGTATGGGTGGTGATGATGATGAAAGTATTATTTATAATCTTATGCTTTATAATGCCGACCGTCTTGCTTCTGAAGCTGCTTCATTTACTCCATTTGGCGCTTATGCTGAAGGTAAAAAACTATGGTCTAGTCCTGCTGCTATTGGACAAACTATTAATGACTTAATTGGTACTACTGCTATGGCTGCTAGATTCCTTATTGAAGAAGACTTTACTGAGGAATATACTACTGGTAGATATAAAGGTATGAATAAGTTTGAAGTTATGGCTATTCGTAATATACCTGTTGTTCGTAGTATTAATCGAGTTCTTGATTTACCTAATAATAATAGTTATTATAAACTTGATGAAAATATACTTAGTATTATACCTTATAAAGATATAGCTAAAGATATATTTGAATAAGCTGGACTTGAATCTAGTAAAAAATAAGGGCTTGCCTATGGTATCACTACCTAGACAAGCCCTTTTACTTTTATCTTAATTAAAACCATCATCATTATTACCAATAACACACATAAGAATAATAAAAACTATAATACCAACAACAAATAGTTTTCCACTATACTTATCCATAGCTTCACTATCACTAATATTATTAGCAACTGCTAATAGTTTAACACCACCAAATATAATTCCAAGAAGAACAATAAATGCAACCATAATTATAATATATTTAAGTTTAACAATAAGATAAAAATAAACCCCAGTAGTAAGACTAGCTTAGCTACCGAGGTTTCAGTCATGCCAACGACTATAAGTTTAAGGATTAGTAGAACGCTCCGCTTCGCTACGCTCAACTCCCCGTGGAGGATGGAATAGACTAGTATTCATTCAATCAATATAATCATTATTATTAATAACTATACTAATATTACTAGCACAACTACCATTCCATCCTCTACGGGGAGTATAGCGAAGAGTGCGTAGCACTCGTAGCGGTTCCAAGATAATCATTAAATTTAATAAAGCCAGCTCTATTAGAGCCAGCTTTACGTATAACATATAAACCATTAGCATTAATACTATTTACTTCTTTAGTCCATATTTAGCCCATTGAAGAACAAATCCAAGACCTTCCCAAATTTTATCTTCAGCTTTAATTCGAGCATAATTAGAACCAACATTTAAATCAAAGTTTTCAGGTTTTACACAAGCTGCTTGACCATGAACTTCAAATCCAGTAAGACAAGTAAGAGTAGTATTAGTTGTTTTAGTACCAACTTTTACATTTTCAATACCTTTAATAAATCTCTTAATATCATTTTCTTTAAGAACATCTCCAGCAGGGTCTTCAAGTTTATAATAAGCTTTCTCAAACTCTTTAGCAGGACTCCAAGATTTATATCCACCTGGATAAGTTACTTCATAACCATCTTCTTCAAAAGAATGATTACCAATTCTATAACCTTTGTCATTTGCTTCACGAGCTGTCATGGAAACAGCTTCAATCATTTTAACACCAATAAATTTACTCATAGCTTTAAAATTTAATTAATCACTAACTATTATAACTTCTCCACAATTATTACTATAATCACATACTTCATTAATAGAATTAATATCACCATTATAATCAATATATACTATTGATTCTTCATCGCAAGTTTTAAGCATTTCTATAAGTTCTTTAACTGTCATAGCTTATTCTTTTTCAAGTTTATTAATAATATCTTTAATATAATCACTAGGAAAACTTCCTTCAAGTCGAGCTAATTCTTTTCTTTTATAATCATTATCGACTTTAGTAATAACAGTAGTAGGAAATTTAGTAATTTCTTTTCTTAGAATATCATCTAGATTTGTATTACGAATATTAAGAGTAATATCACAATTAGCTTCATTAATAGCATCAGTTATATTTTTAATTGCTATTTTACAAGCGTCACAACCATCTCTAGTAAAACAATCAATACGTATCATAACACAATAGCATTATTTTTAACAGCTTCTTTAATAGTATTAGGAACTCTAAGAAGAGTATTCTTAATCATTTCAGTAGTAAGACTATCAGAATATACATAAGTAGCATAAGTTCTCCAACTATCTTTAATTACAACAGCAAACTTATTAGGATTATCAACATTAGTTTGAATATATTCTACTTTAGTATTTTGATATTTCCACATCCAAGCAATAGCATCAGCACATTTAGCACGAGTTGTACAATCATGTTCATCAATAAACGCTTCAACAAATATATTATTTGTTTGTCTTGTAGGTTCATCTCCAGTAAGATAATTAATATCATTACGAAGTTCTTCCCAAGTAACAGAATTACTATATCGTTTATATTCTGTATCATCTCGATATATAATACAAGTAGGATATTCAGTAATATTCTTACCAGCAACAGCCTTTTCAAGTATCATATCTTCAAGAATAAGATGGTCAGGAAGATTTTTAAAATTACATTGAACATTAGTACCAAATAAAGCTATATCAATAGCTTCTCTCATAGCTTCTGTTTTATCTTTATCAGCACTTTTATAATAAAATTCAATTTTAACCATAGTATTCGTATAATATAATGAGAATTTATAAAATTAGCTATTTTAAAGCCCCACATTGAATGATATTCATATCGTGATAGATTAATCACAATGATAATTAAAATTCAATGTAGGGCAAAAGAATCATATCTATGACTGTCCTAACAGCTTGCGAAGATATTTCCTAATAGTGTAATCGCTTTGCACACCACGTAAAATATCACCATTACAATAAGCAGCAGGAGCATCACTAATACCAACACTACGCGCTTCTTGTCTACCAGTATCAGTATATAGATTATGCCTAATAAGATTAAACATACCGGCAAACTCAGGTAGAGCAAGAGCTTTGTGAAGCCTTTCTTCAAAAAGTTTACTAATATTACAATCAGGTAAATAGAATAAGATTAACTTTTTCATAGATAAACTTCATTACCTTCAACTTTAGCATCACTAAAATGACTTTTAAAACTTTCAACACTTCTACACCATAAAGGTTCAAGCCCATTAAGTTTATAAATAACAGCAGGAATCCATTCACCTGTATCTGGATGTTTCATTTTAGTAATACTAATAATTATATATTCATTAGATGTTTTATTATGAATATAACGAGCACCAACTTTAAGCTTTAGCTGCTCCGCCTGTTCCTTCTCCAAATCCTTTGTTTCCACGTTCACTTTCTCCTAATTCTTCAATAGATTTAACTTCTTTCCAAGTAATTCTTTGAGCACTATTAATAATAAGTTGACAACATCTATCTTTACCATCACAATTATATGGCGGAGTAGAAAGTTTACCAAGAATATTAGTAGTTGTAGCTCTAACATTATTAAGTTTAAGTCTAGCATTACCAACCATACTATCAGGTAAATGCATATGTTCTCTCAACTTATCAACTATTTCAGCAAGAGTAGATACAGCATGAACTAAATCTCTAGAAGTACGATTTTTAAAAATAATAAGAAGTTCTCCACGATAACCCCAATCAAGAGTACCAGGAGCATTAGGCATATAAAAGTCAGATTTAGTAAGATTACTTCTAGGACGTAAAGACATTTCATTAGGTTCACCATTAGCATCATCTCCAATATTAAATGCTAAACCTGTATGATAGATAAATCTATCTTTATCTTTATCATATTCACAATGAATAGGATAAACATCCATACAAGCATCACCTTCTTTACCATAAGCAGGCAGAATAGGTTGAACATTACAATACTGTTCTACATCTACAACATCTCCACTAAGAAGTTTAATCTCTTTCAGTTTAAATACTTTTACTTCCATATATAATTAAATTATTAAATTAAAGAGCTTCTGCAAGAGCAAAAGCATTTTCTATTTTTCTTGATTTATCACCATAACAAATACTATCAAATCGCTTAGTACCTTCAATATTATCTATATTAGAATAATATCCACTAATAGCATTAACTGCACCCCAAGCTGTACCAAGAATATCTCTTTGACCTGGACCATCAAAATAATAACTATAAGTATCAGAAATAACATTCATTTTTCTACTACTTATTTTACTATCAGTTAAAGCTAAACCACTACGATAAGCAATATCTTTAATAGTATGTCCTGTATCTTTTAGACGTTGAATTTCATCACTAGTAAGAAGATTTTCTCCAATAAATTGAATTACATCTTCATCAGTAACTTTAATATTAGCAAGTAAATTACAATATTGACCAAATTCTTCAGATTTAATTTTACTAATTCCAAGTATTTCTTGTGCAACAGAAATCTTATTATGAACACTAGTTGTATGTCGAAAACTAACATAATTACTACTAGTACGAATAGCAGCATTAAGAGTATTTTGACAAATAACTCTAATAGGAGTAAATAAAATCTTAACTCCACCACTACCATCATGAGTATTAGTAAATACTAGATAATTTTCAACAGGGTCACCTTTAACAAGAATATTATTAGGAAGTTTAGCACTTACAAATATTCTCTCACCATTTCCCCAAAATCCAGCAGTTTGCCAAATAGCAGAATTTTTACCAATAGCGTCATCAAAGAAATTAAAAGCATCATTATTTTGAACAATGGTATATTTACTTTTAACAACACCTAAAGGAATATTGTAATCAGTACGATAGGTAGCAAAGGCGTTATCACACTTACGATAAATGTCAGTACCAAAAACATGAGCGCCTTCTTTTTGTTCTTTAATAATTCGGTCAAGTTCTTCATCAGTTCCAGTAAGTTTAATAGGCATTTTACCAACTAGTTCACATTTAGCTACATTAAAATTAAGTCCAGCTTTAAGCATAACTTCTTTAGCAGTAGCACAATCTGATACATCAATAGCACCAGAATAAGCCCAAGGTTTACCTTTTACTTTATACATATTATTTATGACTTATACGTAACATAACATTTTCAATATCTCTAACAGCTTGGTCTTTATTAACACCATAAGTATCCATATACCATTTTATTAATTCTTTTACTTTTTCTTCTAGTTACATAATTAGCAAGATTAGTAGTGTTGACTCCCCGTGGAGGATGAACTTAATTCTGTCCTCTACGGGGGGTATAACCAAATTATTTAATAATAAGACTAGTATTCTCAACAAGTTTAGCTATACTAATATCTCTACCATCATTAAGAATATTCTTCATAGTAGTTTTATTAACACTGCTACTTCTAGTCATTTCATGTTGATGATTAAAGAAAGTATTAAGTAAATCAAAATTAATTTTATTAGCTAAATCACCAACAGGTTTTTCAATTTCAAATTTAACTTTAATACAATCTAAATCATCAAGAGTAAAATAACCTCCAGTTTCTTCTCTAAGTCTAGCAGATTGTTCAGGATATCTTTCAGTAAATTTATCATTAATTTGTTCAAGAATAACATCTCTACTAAATGAGAAATTACTATCAATCATATCATTATCCCAAAGAGATTGTAAATGTTCAAGAACTAAATCAATAAATATTTGATTAAGATTTTCATCAATTTCAACACATTTACTATTCTTAGTATAAAGTTTACTATCAACTAGATTAATAACTTTATTACCAGACTTACCTAAATCTCCATAAGCAATAACAGCATCAAGCATAACTCCTTTAAGTCTTTCAGCATTGTTTTCTTTAGTTTTACGAAGAACAGCTAATCGTTGCTCTTCCTTTTTACAAGATTCAGCTTCAAGATTAAGTACAGTATATGCTTTACGATAACTATCAAGTTTGGATTTAAGACTTTCTTGTGTAATAGCAAGACGTTCTTCAAGTTCAGGAGTTAATTCACCTCCATTTTCTTCTAACTCAAGAAATATATCCTCAAGTTCAGTAGTAATATTATAAATACTTGCCATTATTTTCTACGTTTAGATACATTATAAGCAGAACGATAATAAGGATTTAAATAACCAAATAAATGAGTATAATCACTAGCAGTCATTTTACCTGTATTAGTTCTATATTTATAAATAGCTTCAGTATATTTCTTCCATAGTTTTTTACTTAAACCAAGATTACCAACAAATCCACCTTTTTCAAATACAACAGCTTCTGTATTTTTAGTAGTTCTAAAACGGTTATTAAAACCATAAAATCTTATTCTCATAACTTTAATATTTAAATAGTTAATAATTTATTTATTATGTCTCATTTCTTCATACGCTTTATCTTCAAGTTCTTCAGTAATATCTTCAAGACGAATACCTTTTAAACAAGAACATTCTTCACCATCATTTAAGTCATCAGTGAAATTAGTACCACTATAATTTTCAACATGAAAATGTTTAAGTTTATCAATCTCTGAAGTCATATCCAAGTTCCATTAAATTATTTCTAATCATACCAGCTATAATAATACAATTAGGATGAGGAGTACCTGTAGTACCATAATAATGTAAATCAATAATATGACGCCATTCTCTTACGGAATATGTATAAATACATCTAGTAGCAGTATCAAGAGGAAGTTTACCACGAGCATCTTGACGACGGATTTTATATTTATCTACAAGAATTTTATATTCTTCAAAATCTCTTTTACATCCATTAAGATAAACATTTATAGCTTCATTTAAATCAGCATTTATAGCTTCATTTAAAATAATATTATTATCATTATTAAATAATTCATCTTCTTCTTTGCTTATCCAATGAGGTCTACAAATACTTCCATCTTCATAAACATATCTAGTTGATTTTTCAGCAATACTATTAGGACTAACGCGGTTTAATTCACGAGAAGTACTAATTTGTGTATCAACACAAAAAGTATATCTCATCATATGAAATCCTATTTCAGTATTACGAAAATCTTCAATAGAAACAATATATTTAGATAGATAACCAAATTGTGTTTTATGGTCTAAAACCCAATTACCATTAACAGTTATATAATAAACATGTTTTTCATAATGATAACTAAAACCAATAGTATTAGCATAATTAATAATAATAGTTTCTAAAGTTTTATCACTATCATTAGCTATTATATAATAAGTTCCATGACGAAACATACTCCAATGTTCATCATTAATAAGTCGTTTAATAGTAGCTTCATCATTACCTGTTTCTCTACCATAACAAACTCTTGCGCATCTAGCAACATGAGCTTTAGAATCATCTCCTTGTTGCCAAAGTTCAACTTTAGGTTCAATTATTTTCATCTTCTTGATTATTATAAAAATCTTTAACTACATTTCCAAACACACTATAAAAATGTTCTTTAGGTATAATATTAATAGGTTGTATAGAATCAAGCTCTTTAAAAAACTCTTTAAGACCTTTATTTCTAATCCATAAAGTATCATAAGTAGCAGTTATATAATTATCTTTATCCATGTCACAAGCTATAAAGCAAGTTTCACTATCAAGCTTATCTATACATTCTTTACATACAATAGCCTCAGCTATTTGTTTACTCTTACTAGCATCTTCTTCAACAGAATTTCCAAGTGGAGTATAACCAATAACTTTACCACAACATATACAAACTCTAGCAAGAGCATTTATACCAAAAATAGGATGTAATTTCATACCATATAATCAGTTACAAATTTAAGAACTTTATAGAAAAGACCAACAAGAGTACCAGTATTATCAATAACATAATCATCATCACAAATTTTTATTTGTTCACTTTCATGATTATCATTATTAACTCTTCTATCTACTCTTATTATTTTTCCACCACATACTTTAATAACATTACATTCATTATCAAATCTAGCATCAGCAATAATACATTGACCTAGTTTATTTCTAATATCAAATGCTTTATTAATAGTATAATGAACAAAAGCATTATGCCAAAAATGATTTCTAATAACATTAGTACCATAATATTGGAGAAGAACTCTAATTTTAATAGAAATATTATTATTTAAAGAAAGAAGTGAAGATAAATTATCATAATTAATTTCCCCTATATTATTAATAACTCTATCTGTATCTTTGATATTAGTAGAAACAATACCAGTTTTAAAATTATAATAATTTTCTTCTTTAATATCTTGTCTATCAAGAAGTTTACGGTCAATATTACAAAATGCAGCAATATCATCTTTAAGTTTATCAGCAAAATGAATAATTATTTCATCATTTTCAACAAACCCATTTTTATGATAAAGAAGCCAAGTATCATAATTAGCTTTCATAATACCATCATGAAGGATATAACTAATCATAGAAGCAACTGTATCTTTACCACTTCCTTTAAATCCTTTAATACCAACAATGGTAACTTTATTAATACTCATAATAATTTGTTTTTGTTTATCAAGACAAATATAAAAATATAATAGGAATTTACTAGTAATAATGATGCTGAATTTAATGTTAAATATCATAGTGAGAATGACGCATTTTAAGGCTCATTATGACACGCAAATCTTATCGTGATAGATTAATCATTTAGATATATAAAATCGAATACAGGCAAAAAGAATCATATCTACGAGCGTGTTCTGTATAGTTTTAGACCTCTGACAAACAGAAAAGCCTAGCACACCATATTATGTACTAGGCTTCACCTTAATCAATATCTATATGATAAATAATACAAAAACCATTACGTTCTTCTACAAACTTAACATTAATATTAAAATCATCTTTAGACATAACAAAAGCATTACGTAGTCTTGTATCGAGAAGTCTAATAACTATATTAGGAATATATAACTTAAATCCAGTATTAGCATCTCGAATAATAGGAACACTATTATTAATTCTATTATCATTATATAAAATCACATAAAGTTCATTACTTTTAGTTGTATCATTATATCTAACAGCAAAATTATAACTTTTAGCATCATAATCAGTAAATAAAACAATAGAATTATAATAACAACTAAAATAAGATTTAGTTCTATCAAAACTATTATTCTTAATTACATTATAATCTAGTATCTCCATTTATAACAACAGTTTTAATATGAAATGGAACTCTAGCAACGCCACTTCGTTCACCATATTCTATATGAACAGTTCTACCAATATAAGATTGAGAATCAAATAAAACTTCTTGCTGAACAATATGACTAGTGCTTAAACGAGTTTCAAACTTTTCATTATTAATATCATTTTTACAAAGAAGAATAGGTAAATCACGTTTCTTTTCTTTATAAATATCAAGAATTATAAAATCTCCCTCAGCAGCATCTTTAAACTTCTCCATATAATTAGCTCTACGTCTACCATATTGATAATCAGTTTCAGCATTACGAAGTATAAGACCTTCAAATCCTAAATTAATAAAATGATTTCTAGCGTCAATAGCTTCATTATCATTAGTAATATATCCACTAGGAAGAATAATCAATCGTTCTTTATTATTATAATGTTCTTTAATATTATTAAAGCGAGTAGGCATTTTAATATGATAACGATATGTATTTCTATGAGTTTGATTACCTTCCATCATAATATCATAACACCAAAACTGAAGAAGTTTATTTTCAACACAATTAGCATCTTTAACAAAATGATTAATTTGATTAACAGTATAACCCGGAAGATAAACTTCACCATCAAGTGCTGCAAATCCATTAATCATATCGTCGATAATATTTGTATTAATAGTAGCAAGCAGATAATCTTCAAGATAGCCAAGAGTATGCCAAGTAAGACCTTCACGACTTTGGAAACGAAGCCTAACAGGTTTAAACATATCATTTTGAGTATAAGCAGTAACAATACAACGCAGACCATTAATCTTATACTGACCATACATACAACTGACTTTTTTCCAAACATTACCATTATACGTTTTAGCAAGCATTGGAAGTAAAAGATTACTGTTTCCATTACTAAGTTCTTTAGGTAGATAAGTATTTAGAAAATTAAATAGAGTATCATTATCTCCATCCTCCACGGGGGGTAAACCCTGCATATCGCAAAGTTCATTAAGATATGTATATCCTTGTTTAATCTTATCATTATATCTACTTTCAAGTTCTTTTTGACCATCTTTTTGAGTAACAGCATAAACTTCTTTACGAATATTACCTCGAACAAGACCATAAAAAACAGTGATACTATTAGTACCACTGTCAAGTTCAGCCCACCAAACAGTAGGCACACCATTGTTATTTCTACGATAAAGTTTATTCATTATGTTCACTTATTTTTAAACCATTAAATGCAAAACTAACAGCTTTACCACCTAGAAGTTTAGCTTTACGCTGAGCAATCGTTTCCTTTTTAGGCTTAATAGCCTTTGCAATACCGGCGCTAACATCAATGGGTTTACCTGTAAAGACATCTTTTGATTGATTAACTCTGCTAACACTTCTAGTGCGTTTCCTTGGTTCTTTACTATAATATCGTACTGGGTTTCTTCTCTCGAAATCAAGATTTTTTTCATGTATATCAATAATTCTTTTAATAATAGTATTACGATAATCAATATAACTTTGAGCTTTTTCTGGATGATGTTCTAGAACAAGATAAAGTTTATCAAGAATATATTCAATACTAGAAAGAGCAATACGATAACCATAATTAATAGTTTGTCTAGGACGAGAACCATTAGGATAAATAGTAGTACAATCTAAATCTTTAATATAAGATTCAATCGCATCAGCCATCGTAGATTTATCAATAACATAATTAATATATCTAATATCTTTATCATCTAGCTTTTCTTCATATCCTTTTATTATCATAGATTTTCTTTTTTACATTTATAAATAATAATACGAGTTGGTTTACCTATAAGACAATGATTATATTTAAACCATTCAACAATATCAAATGTAGGATAAGTTTTAGCTATTCCTTCAATAAGAGCATAACCTTCTTGATAATTAAAATTACTATGAATAGTTCCACCATTATCGGTATCAAGTAAGCTAAACTTTTTAATATATTCAACGTCATCATTAGAAGATAGATTAATTTCTCCATAACAATAAATATCTTTTTTATCAATATGTTTACCATCTACATTAATACATTCCCATTTATCAAGATTTTGTTCATCTTCTTCAGTAATTGGGCGCATAACAGTATATGTAACACCAGCTAAACTTTTAGTATGGCAAAGTATTACTTTCTTCCGTATCCCAAGTAAATTCAGTTTCTTCTCCATAATTATCTTCTATATATTTAATAACTTGTTGAGTTAATTCATTAATAACATTTGTAGAATAACTACTTCTCAATTCGGCAAAATCTTTAACACCAAGTTCTTTAGGAATAATAATAGGTATAATATCATAATCATTCTTAAGAATTACAGCTTCCATAAGACCAGTTCTATCATTATCCATAAGGCTAATAAGAAAACCATTTCGATTAAGTTTACTACGAAGCCAATCATATTCAATTTGACGAAGTTTATAAGTTTCATGTGGAATATTCACAACACCAATAGCCTTAGACTCAAGGGTAGACCCCCCGTAGAGGATGGAATGATTAATACTTTTTAGATAACATTCAAGACTTAATCTATCTTTAGTAGATTTAGTTATAATAATAATATCATAATTATCTAATTCAAGATTAATAACTCCTTCAATAGTATTACTATTAGTTATAAACTTAACTTCAGTTTTCTTATTCCTATTTGGAAAATACAGTTTAACATTAACTATTCCTCTTTTATCTTGCCCAAGAACGTAACCATAACATAAATCTGTTTTATTTTTATCATAAAAATATTTAGGAATAGGATTAGTTGAACGATTAATATAAAATTGGTCAACAGGATAAATAAAATGAGTATTAAGAAAATTAAGATTAACACCAAATTGTCCCCAATACTTAGCATCTAAATTATTCCACGGACGAATAACAAGTTCAATAATAGGTTTATGATTACGTACATTACTAATAGCCCTAGCAATATTATAATCGTTGTTTTCATCTTTATCTTGTCCATAAATAATATTTCTAAAAGTATAAGCAATATGTTTAAGAACAAATAGAAATTGACTTTTAATAGAAATATCAATTTGCTTATGAACAATTTCAGAGAGTACAGTTGCAGCAGCATCTATACAATCTCCCCACCAATATCCAGCAAAATCTCTTCCTTTAAGTTTATTCCTATTATCATATCTAAAACCAAAACTAGGATGAGTATCTTCACGAAAAGGACTAGATATAAATTCTCCTGTATCTATGCAATGTTGTATATCTTCAACACTAATTCCAGTATAAGTGCTAAAAATAGTAATTTGACTAACTTTAGAGAAAATATAATCTTTAGTTAAAATAGTATTACTAATATTTCTTTTCATAATATTTCTAATTTGACCTTTATCGTAAACATATAAAAAAAGAGGACTAGGTACTAAAATAGTACCCAATCCTCTTACATACAACTATTTAACTAACTTTAATTTTTTAAAATGGTAAATCTTCTGTTGGATTAACAAAAGCACCAGCAGCATCATTACCACCACCAAATGGACTAAAATCTCCACCGCCATTAAATCCATTAACAGGATTTATAGGAGTAGCAGTTTGAACACCAGGCATTACACCAACACCGGGCATAGCAACATTTGGCTGTTTAGCTTGTTCGGCAGATTTTTGATAAACAATACTTTCTTTATAAGGGTCAATATGCAAACTAGGAGCAGATTGTTCTTTATAAAGTTCAATAACTCCATCATTGATAAATGTAGGAAATCCTAAATCACCAAATGAAGATTTACTTCCAACAACAGCACGCCATTTACCATCATTCTTAACGAAACGAAGAAGCTTCATCCAAATAGTAATAGGTTTACCTTTAGCATTATTATAAACAGGTTTACCATTATTGTTAAGTAACTTAACATAATTTTCAAATACAGTCTTATAACCAGCTATAACTTCTTCAGCCTCAACAGGTACATACTGCATATTTTCATCAAAATCTTCAAAAGGCAAAGTAAGAGCATCAATTTCTTCTTCTGTTAAATCACGACCTTTAAGAACAAATACATTATATATATGTTTCATAAAGCGGAAAATGTTATCAACTTTCCAAGCACCTTTACCACCGGGAATAGTTTCAACATTACTTTCAGCAGGAAGAAGACGTTGAGTTACATAACGACGTTCATTGATATTTTCATGATTACTAGCAAAAGTAAATGTAAGATAAGGAATACTCATACCAGCAAATGAAGGCATACCTTGAACATCATCTTTCAGTGTAGCCCAATCAACTTTAACATCTTCAAGATGACCAATAAACAAGCCATTAGCTTTATTACAATCAGTACGTTCATCAAACTTTTTACGAGTTACATCACGTAAATCGTTATTAATACCTCTACCTCTACGTTTTTTAGGAGTTTGTACTTCTGCATTAGCAGTTTGTTCAGCACTTGCTGCAACAGCAGCTTCATTCTTAATTTCTTTTTCTGTCGACATAATTAAAGTAATTAAAAGAATTATTAGATAAAATAAGAGCTGCACCATTAGCAATACTAACAATGCAGCTCTATGTTCAAGATACTATATTTCTAGGACGAAGATTTGATTATTCAGCAGTTTCTTCTTTTTCAGCTTTCTTACCGATACGAATAGGTTCTTCATCTTTATATTCGGTAAGCATTGCAATCTTAACAACAATATCTTTATGACCGTTATTAACAACAGCTTCTTGCAAGTTATCAATATCTACTGTATAAACACGATTTTTAGAAGTAGCTTCTTCATCAGTCATATTAGCTTTCAACTGTTTCCAAACATTAGAATCAGTAAAGTTAAGAGTTACACCAATACCAGACAAAGCAGCAGTATTAGCACATTTAGAACCTTTAACTTTAACAACTTCATCACCTTGAATACAGCTAACCAAAAGTTCTTTCTGTTCATCTTCGGTAATACCTTCACGACCAAGAGCAGCTTTCAGTTCTTCATTAGAAGAAGATAAAGCACCTTTAAGAGTTTCTTGGAAATAAGTATTAACATACTTAATTTTATCATTCTTAGTCATACGAACACGAGTAGTGCAAGGATTACCATTCTTATCTAATTCAGCAATACCTTTAGCCAAAGCCCAAATATCAAATTCAGCATGAACAGCCATAGCAGCTTCGGGAGATTCAATATCCAAACCTTGTTCTTCACAGAAAGCAACAACTTCGGGTACTTTATTGATAATAGCATTATCAATATTTGCACAGTTATTAATGAACATTACATATTCACCATGAGCAATGCCGAGAGCTTTAGAAACTTGGGCAGTCATACGGAAACTACCAGGAGTAGAAACAACTACCAATTCAGGTTCTTCACTAACTGCTCTTTGACCAGCATTAACAATACCCATACCAAAACTCAAACCTTTCTTAAAGTCTTTCATAATTTTTGTAATTTAAAAGTGAATAATATTAGTCATACGACTGTTTTGTTTAATAATAATTTCTCTAGTTTGTTTATGTTATTGAATTTCAGTAATATCAATAATATCTTCATTATTCAAATCAATACCTTGCATAGTCTTTAATTCTTCTGTGCTAAGACAGCCCATAATTAAATCATTAGCAATTTCACGAGCACCATAAACAAATGCTCTATGACTTATCATTATTTTAGGATATTTCTTATAAGTATCTTTTTCAAAACATCCAGCAACAATAGCATCTTTATAAGTAAACTCACCAGTAGCAACCATATTACGTTCTCCAATTTTACGATAAAAACGATAACTAGTAATATAATCAATAGGAACAGCAGGTATTCTATAAACAGGAACTTTACCAGTAGAAGCAATTTGTTTAGCTTCATTAGTATTAGTAGCTATTTCAAACTTACCATTAAGTTGATATTCTTTATATACATTACCATTATAATCTTTATAATATTTAACAGGATAAACATATATATGTTCATGGTCTTTATCTTCTGCATTTTTAGTTTGTGCCTCTTTGGGAGTAAGACATTTAATACAGTCAGATGGAAGTTTATCTTCATCATAAGCATTAAAGCCATCTGTATATTCGTACAGAGCGCGATAATTATCTACTTTTTCCCAACTCACGCTGCCTTTGACAAGTAATGCTTTAATAATGTGAACATCAACACCTGTTTTACCTTGAACTACATGAATATGTTCAATGCAAGTAGAAAATGGAAGTCTAAGGTCTTTAGCTCTCATTGCAATAGCAAGACCATCTTCAACAGACTTAATACCACATTTATCACTACGCATAACACGTTTGATAAATACTTCAAGACTTGCAATTTCAGCTTCATTCATATAATTAAGCTGATATGGAGCAACAGAATGTTGAGCACCATGTTGTTTTTCAATACCACTATTACTAACAGTAACAGTAGTATCATTAACTTTAACTTCTTTATCTTCGTCCATTCTATCAAAGAGCGATTTTGATTACACAACAAATGTAACTATTATATTTATACTAGCAAATAATATCATCAAAATTTTGAGCACTAATATTAGAATTAACATTCTGTATAACTTCATGGTTAGCTGATGCCTTTTCCTTTTTAAGATTTGCTTCTTCGATAGTACCAGCTATATAAAGTTTATGTACTTTAAGTTTTGATTGACTACAATTAACATTATTATAACGATAAATAAGTTCATCTATTGTATCACATAAAGGTGAGGTTAAAATCCATTCGTCTACGCTTGTTTCTAGGCTGTCAGTTGAATTATTTTTTATAGATAATACTCTTAATAAGCCATCATTAAAAGACTTCAAATTCAGCGTGGAAATAGCCTGTGATTTGATTATTCTTGGCTGTCCTTTCTTGCTTCCAGACTTGTACAAAACAGGAATACCATTACTATTAACTAGAACTTTATCCTCAATTTTATCATGATAATCACCACAAATTTCACCTAATTTATCATTAATATATTTAGTTACAGTAGCAGCATATTCACCTCTCTTACTAATAATAAGAAATCGTTTATCAGGATTATCTTTAATAATTTCAACTATTCTTTCTAGCTTACAAACATTATCAGAACATATAAGCATACGTTCACGAACAATATTATAAAAAGTCTTAACTCGTTCAGCAAGAACAAGAGGATTATAACATTCATCAATTTGTTTACTAAAAGGATTAGTCATATCCATATCAGCACTCCATCCATTATATTCAGCTATTTCTGTAATATATTGAATAGCACTACGTCCATCTTGAGTACCATTTCGAGCACATTTAATATTATCAAGATTACCAAATACTTGAATAGTTTGAGTAATAAACTCAGTATATTTATCATAATTAGTAATATCATCTTGATTAACAAACAAAATTGGCTCTCTGTGTTCCTCTACGGGGAGTAAAGCCCGCATAGCATTAATACCACTAGAACTTATATTATTATTAATAGGAGGAATATTAGTATAAATTTCTTTTAGTTTGGCAGTATCAATAGCATCTTTAGTTATAATCATAAGTTTAAATCTAGCATGATTAAAAACTGTATTACAAGAAAGATTCCATTTATTAACTCCAACAACAATAGAAATATCATAACTATAATTATATCTACTATTAACATAAGTATGAGTAAGAATATTAATAGTATCTATATTTATATTATGATTTTTAAGACCATCAACAATTTCAGTTCTTCTTTTCCAATTATCTGTAACAATAAGTATTTTAAGATTAGGATTTTTATTCCTCATCAGAGTAATAACTCTACTTATAATTTCAGAATAATCAAGAGGTTGAACACAATGGATAGTTCCAACACCTTTATAATCTTTAGAACCCCATTTATTAATAAGTTTACTATATGATTCTTCAACTATATTTTTCATACAAAATCATCTTCATTAAAAATAGGGTTATACATACCACTATATTTTTTAATATTACTTTTACCTTTACCTTTAGGAGAAATTTTAAGTTTGATAGGATTAATAATCTTCATAGCTTCTTGATAATAAAATTTAAAATTAATATCTCTAAGAGAAATATCTTTATCATCAAGACTATTAATAACTGTCACAACAGAACCAGCTGCCATTCTACTACGAGAACCATTTTCATTATGAACTTTTTCAATAATATAGCCTCTATTAGAAACATAAAATCGAACATATCTTTGGCAAACAACATGAGTAACTTGTCCATTTTCAATCTTAGTTTCTTCTACATGAAATTGTTTACCTACATTTTGAGTAAGACAAAAATCAAGAATATTAGTAGCTTCTTGAAGAGTATCCATTACAGGTTTATTCTTAAGAAAATAATTCTCAATAGCTTGAGCAACAATAGGCATAGAATAACCTTTAGTTAAATCTAGAGAATACATCATAGGATTAAGAGCACCTTTAGATTCAAGCTTAAGTTTATGAACACCATTTTTAATAACTCTAAATTGGCTAAGATAATTATTTATATCTCTACTAACAAGACAATGATAATAATCAGTATCAAACTTAAGTTTAGTAGTTTGTTCCCAATCATCTTTAATACGATTATAAACATCAATATCTCGTTTATAAAGTTTAATAACAATACCATCTGTATTAGCACTTAACACATGAATATTGTGTAACTCTAATTCCTCAACCAACATTAGCATCATTAACTGCCCATTAATAGTAGTTTTAAGTACAGCTAATCTATCATAAAGATTACCGTTTTCAAATCCAAGTTTACCATAAACAGAATTAATAACAATCTTTAAAACTAAAGCTAAAGTATCTCTATCAATTCCGTCAACAGTATCTTCATCGCTGTGTTTCACTTCAACTCTCTTATTTTTAAGGCAACCAATAAGATTACAAAAAGCATTAGCATCAAGATGAGCTGGAGCTACTTTATGAGCGGCAATAATACTAGGATACATACTATTAATATCAGCATGAATATAAACATAGTCATCATTGCCAAGTACATCGTGTTGACCCCCCGTGGAGGATGGAAATAATTCTCTTCCACTACTCCAAAGTTCAACAGGATTATCTTGACTATGTAAACCTCCAGTTGCAACAGTATAAGTTACATTTCCAATTTTAACTTCTTTACTAAACGCATCTTTATTAACTCTATAAATAGTAGTTTTAAGACATTCATCAAGAAAGTCTTGCATAGGTTTAGTTTTGAATTTAATAAAAGGAAAAATAACTTTTTTAAAACTCATAGCAGTTCTTTCAGTTTTCTTACCTTTCCATTGTTCAGGAGCAAGACCACTAAATTTACTATAAAATTTCTCAAAAAGAATATCAGCAGTTTTACTACGACTAGAATTAAGAACATCAACATCATATGCTTTACTAATAGCATAACGAGATTTAATTTCTTCTGGATAAAGACGAACTATTTCAGCTACAATGAAAACATCATTAAGATTATAATACATCATAGGTTCAATATATTCATCAAGAATAAATCTATCCCATTTATTTACTAGTTTATTAAGCTGTTTAACATTCATTCCTTTAAGACTAGGAATTTCATTATATAGTTCAGCTTCTTCTTCATTAATATCAGGAAGTTCATATTCTAGAAGTTCATACCATTGAAGATTAATAGAAGTTTGCTTTAAACCTTTAGGAACAGGTTTACGTTCACCTGTTTTACTATCTACAACTACACTTGCTTTATTAAGAGCAAATATACGCATTACATCAACACCTGTAAATGGTAGTTTATATTTTCTAAGACTATTAAGATAAAAATCAGTTTTAAATTTATCTTTATCATCTTGACTAGAAATAATAGTTTTACTAGTTTCATATAATTTATTAATAAGTTCTTTCGTACTATTCGTACGCATATAAAAACTAAGTAAAGCAGCAATCATAAGATTATCATAATTGAAATTATTAAATCCATACAAGTCAGTACGAATAATATTTCCATTAGAATCTTTATAACATCTAGTCTTATTAATATAATCTATCATAGAAAGTAATTGACTATCATCTTTATCTGTTATATAAAACTTATATTTTTCAACAGTTTTAAGACGAGCTTTAATTTCTTCAACAGATAGTTTTTGAACTAAAGGAATAGCTTTTCCATCAGCATTAACACAATCTTTAAAAACTTTAAGATAACTATTAATACTAACAAAAGTAACAGAAAAGAAATTTCTTAAAACTTCAACATCATAAGCTATACAATTAATCATTTATATAATTTAATCCATAGTTATTTCTATTTTGATTAACCCAATTAATATCATCAGCAAAACGCTGTTTAAATACATGATAAAGATTATCATCTTTAAATTTAATAAGAGGAGAATAATTACTAAATACATATTTACCGCCAGTAGCCATAAATCTAGGAATTGGATTATCACTAATACTACGATAAGCATCACCAAATATAAATAGATACTTATAATTAATTCTAGCTAATTCTTTCCATAGAATATTACGACATTTATCAATAGCAGTAAGATATGTATTATAATTATTAGAACAAGCACATTTAATACTATAAGTCATATATACATCTTCAATGTTATTACGTCCAGAATATTCATCATAAAGATTACCAATATCAGTAAATAATTGATAACCTTCACAATAATTTCTATCACCTCTAGGAAATAGGAAAACAATATCTCCATGAATACTTCCTCTACCACCTTGTATATATTTACCTGTATTAAATATACGATTTGGACATCTTTCACAATCAGGATATTCGTCAACAGTTTTACTTGCCATAAGATAATACTAATTGATTACTAGCGCGAGAACAAGCAACATACAATCTACGAAGCATTTCATCTCTATTAGTATAAGGATGACCGTATTTATCATAAATCATATCGTTAATATCTACAAATACATTTTTATAAGTAGAACCTTGTGCTCTATGAGAAGTAATTGCAAAACCATAATCTAAATCTCTACTAAATAAAATCTTACCATTACTATTCGTAATATTAGAAGCGATAAGATATTTACGTTTAAAATCAAAATACTGTTTCCATTTACTTCCACGTTCAGAACTACTAGCTTTTTTAGCATCATCAATAAGACTAGTCAACTTCTTATAATACATCTGAAATGTATAGTTATCATAATGGTCAATAACAAATAAAGGTTGAGTTATAGCACCACCATGAATAGCTTGAAACTTAATAAGAAATCCTTTAAACTCATAATCATTATCTATTGTATCAACAATATCTTTAACAATATATTCTTCACTATTGTTTATAATAATATCATTAAAAACATTAACAACAGTAGTATAACTCATTATTAAATCATTACGAGTAATAAGACTTTTATCAGCATCTTGAATAATCATATGTCTTATATGGTTATTCCATTGTGCAACACGACTATTAGTATAAGCTATAATACGATACAAATCAATATTTTTAGTATATTCTTCATCATTAAAACAAGTATCAATTAAATCAGAAAATTCAGTTTGACCACAAACATAAAATCCTTTAGTTTCTTCATTATAATCTTGTCTATTTTTAGATATATAATCAAGAAATCTCCATCCATTCTTATTATCTATATCTTCTCGAAGAAGTTTAAGAAGTTTACTAATAGGATTATTATCTCCTTGTCGTACAACTTCTTTAAGATAATAAGTATTACTAGCAATAAGAAAAGCTTGACTAGTTTTCTCATTAACAGGTGGAAGCTGACTAGAGTCACCAAGCATTATAACTTTAATTTGAAGCTTCTTACATTTATTACTAATATACTTAACAAGTTTAGCATTAAGCATAGAAGCTTCATCAATAATTAAAACTTTAAGACCATCTAGTTTATCTTTTCCAACAGGATTAAAGGCAGGATTTTCAGGGTCAAAATTTTCAATATTAACATCAAGTCTAAAACCAAACAATGATTGAATTGTATTAACTTCTTTTCCACCAATAGAATTACTAAGAACTCTACAAGCTTTATGTGTAGGAGTAGCACAACCTATAACACCACCAGACCATTTGCAATTATTAATAACATATTTAATAACAAATGTCTTACCTGTACCTCCAGCACCACAAAGAGCATTAATATATTTCTTATCATCCCAAGGCTGTGCAAGAAACTCAATAAGTTCATGCACAGCTATTTCTTGGTCTTTAGTAAACTTAATGTTAGTATCTTTTCTATTACTATTAGCAATATTAAGATTACCAATCATTACAATTCGTTGTTTACATCAATAAGATTATTTTTAACTTTATCTTCATATTCTTTCCATTCTTGAAAAGCTAAAATAGTAGATTCACTATCACCACGATTATAACACGTAGTAATATGAAACAATTCCTTAGCAAAAGGCATTTTAACAATTTTACCTTTAGCTATAAGTCCAGCAGCAAAAGGAATATAAAATCTAGTGTCAACAGTTTTTCTATTTTCACTATCTCTTATAATTTTAATTCTATGATTATATTCATCTAATCGACGAGCATAAACAACTTTCTTTCCTTTAGTTCTGTAACTTTCACCAGTAATGCTATATAGCTTGCCATTATATTCTACTTTATAAGTACCATCAATATATCTAATAATACCTTCACATTTAGCAACTATAATAACATATTTATTGACTATTCCTTTCTCTTTGGATTTACCTACAACTCCAAATGAGAATTTAAAGCTAACCATAACATACTACTTTCTTTTAATAGTACGCATACGTTTATCAACAGCACGAGTAATACCTTTAAAAGTATTATCCTCTGCAAATTTAGCTTTACGAGCAGCCTTTTTAGCAGCTTTCTTAGCAGCAATTTTTTCATCACATTCTTTTTGTTGTTGAATAACATCAACAATCTCAACATGATAACCACAATAATGAGAAAGAAAATCAATCTTACCACTAGTTCCATTACCAATAGCACTATTTTTAGCTACTTTAATAACTTTACTAGCAGAATTGATTCCAATAACAGCGCCAACATTATTAAGTTGACGAACAACAGAAACTTCATCATACTTTTTCATAAGTACTTTACATTTTTAAAGATTAATAAAACAATTATATTTAATAGTTAAAACTATAATAAGTTCAATAATAGTAAGATTAGTAGAGCCACTGCGCTACGCTCCGTGGCGACCCCCCGTAGAGGATGGAAGCAAGCCAGTCATTAAACTTTCTTTCTAATAATATCATTAAAATCACTAGCAAGTTTACCAATTCTATCTTCAATTCTATCTAGTCTATTTCTATCTCTATCTCTTTTAACTTCCCATTGTTTATTAATATCACAAATATCAATTTGAATCTTTCTAATCCAATTTTGAGTATCGTCGATATCTCTAATAAATCTATCTAGTTTTTTACTAACAATGCTAATTCTTATAAAAAGATATACAGATAAACCAAATATCATACCAAGTATAAAATGAGAAACATTTTCAATCATAGAAATAATGATAAAGTTTACGAATAAGTTCAAATCTAGTATCAGTAATATTATAGATTTTAAATGCCTTAGCAACAAAATCAAAATCACCATATTTAAGCAAAGCATCTATATAATCTTTAATATCACTAAGCCACATAATAGCACTAACAGAATATCTATCACTATCAGTATTAGTAATATATTGACCAATACCTTTAGCAATAGTATCAGCAGTTATATCATTAATAATAAACTTATCAATAAACCAATTATCTTTTATATACTGTTTATCAGTATATTTATCACGAAAGGCTTTAGATAGTTTATTACATAAATCAATATAAGAACGAGCAGCAGTTCTATTATTATGATTAACAAATTGAACATCTTTAACTTTAAGAGTTAAGTTCATACCACATTCAATAATACGAACTTTAATTTGTTTTTTATCTTCATTAATATATAGAACAATAGCAAGTTTATCTTTCCAATAGCCAGTATTCAAAGTAACTATATCATAAAGTTTAACTTTAAATCCAGATGTAATAGTACCATCAATTTGTTTATAAGTAACATAATTCATAACAAAACTGTATTAAATTTTTAGTTTAACATTTATTAGCTAGTTCTTTTGCCCTGTATTGAACTCAATATTAATCGTGATAGATTAATCAGATTATATATGAAAATTCAATAGAGAGCAAAAGAATCATATCTATGAATATGTTATGAACGTAAATAGCTAGTCATTTGTAGCAGGCTCATTATTCTGTTCATTATTATTACCAACACGTTTAAGACGTTCTTTAAGAATATGTTCAGCAACAGAACCAAGTTTACATTCACTAACATTATAACTTACACCTTTAGCGTAAGTAACAGTATATACAATAGGATAATCAATATATTTATTATTGCCTATTGTACGTTCAGCTTTAGTAACCCCAACGCCAGTTATAATGCCAACACAAACACCAAGTTTAGTTTGATTATGATATTGATAAGTATATTCCATATATACTACTTGTCCTTTTTCAAACTTAGCTTGTTCTTCAATGTATCTATCTAATAGACCATCAAAAATAAGAGAATCAAAATTATCCATTTTAATTATATATTTAAAGTTAATAATATACATACTAAAAAGCCTAGCACTATCTTCACAGACAATACTAGGCAAATCTACAAATACGAAATCATATAAAACGAAATGTTTGACACAGACATCATTATTACTAATTTCACAATCAATAATAATAGAATAATTAACACCAAATAAAATATGACATATAACACTTGGACTATGATAAATATTAATAGCACTATCTTCACAGACCGTACTATTACAAAACCTACAATTTTAGAAATTAAAACGGATAATAACAATATCATAGTTTCGGAGTTCAATTCCTCCATCATCAGCAAGTGAAATAATACTACTATCTTCACAGACAGTAGTATTAGAAATAAAATCAAAAACTTATGTAAGATTATTTAGCAGATTTATTTGCTTTTCTACGTTTAAGTTCAGCATAAATTTCATCATCGCTAAAATTCTTAAACTTATTCTCTTGTTTATTATTATCAACAGATTGATTAATCATTTTAATCATTTCCTTATATTCTGCATTAGAAGTATCAATAATATGTTGAGCAATCAAATTATTAATTTTAGTATTAGCTTCAACAATATTAATAATCATATCTTTAGCATATTTAGGAAAAACAGCAATAATAGGTTTAAGAATATCTTTATCTTTAATTATACTATCCCAACGATTAATAACCCAATCAAGTTCAAATTCATTTTCAGTAGCAAGTTTAATAATATCTTCTTGAGTTTTACCAAAATCATTAAGATATTTTTGTTCGTTAAGAACAAATACAAATAAAGCTAAACCTCTAACATATTGGTCTGGAGATAAACCTTTATCTTTAATATCATTAATGAATTTATTAATAAGTTCGCAATCTTCTTTATGTTTACAGGTATCACAAGCAATACTATTACAAGATTTACCAAAAGCTTCATCAAGAATAACTTTAATATTAATATTTTCCATAATTTTATTTATTTAATCATAATAACCAAAAACATCATTTTCAGGGTCAACAATAGGACTATCATCAACTATTGGTTCCCAAGCAATATCGTCAAAATCTTGACTTAGACATTCTGCATGAATTTCAACACCTTCAACATTATTATTGAAATATGTATCATCTTCAACAAAATAAATATCAGTTCTTTCCATATCTTTATATATAAAATAAACTCCGAGTAGAGGATGATTATCATCAACGTGTTAACTATAACAAACCCAATAAACAAAATGGCAAGAAAATGTAGAAAATGACAAGCAAATGAGAATTAGCTTTAATAAGCTCAACAGCACTATCCATCCTCTACGGGGAGTCTATACTACAAACTTAACTAGCTTCAGAATCTTTATTCTTTTTATGAAGTTCAGTTTCAGTATCAATCATAATACCAATAACTCGCTGGCTATCACTAGCAACATCAGCATGAGCTTTAACTAAAGCATCAATGAATAAATCATCTGTATATCTATATTCTCTACGAAGACCACCATCAGCAGTAACTTTAAACTTATTCCATAAGAAGTCAACATAAGCACCTTTAGAATTACATATTCTTCCATCATCTTCAAGAGTATGAAGAATATTAAGAGAAGTATGGCGTCTAAATGCAGCATTGAATTTAACAATACAAACTACATCAAGAATATGTTGAGGAACATTAATTCCAACAGGAACACCACGTTTATCAGTCTTAGCATCTTTAAAATCATTATCTTCATTAGCTTGACTAACAACATTAGTTTGTTCTTCCTGTTTACGAACTTTACTCTGTTTCTTCTTCCTAGCTTTATTCTTAGTCTGAACAGTTTCACTACTAACAACAGCATTAACTTGTGTATCTTCTTCAGGAACAACAAGTTTACCTTCTTGTTTAGCTTCTTCTAAACTTTCAGCCATAGTTTTCTTTCTAGGCTTAGATTGAACATTACTAGTAACATTATCAAAATTTACCATAACACTTATAAGTTTAAGATTAATATTATTATCAGTAGCAATATTACTCTACTGAACAACACGACAAATATAATAATTAAATATAATACTCCAAATATATTATAATTTATTTATACTATAATTCTAACTAATAATCAATAGCTATATTAAAATAACTAAAATAGTTATAGCAATAGGAATTAACTTACCACGAGTATAATAAATATCAATAGTATCAAGAGTATCATTAGTATAAAGAGAATCAGTAATATCAAGAATATTAAGAATATCATTAGTAATATGACCAGCAATATTAGCATGACTAGTATTAATAGTCATTATAATACTGATAATATTAATAGTGCTATTATTAGCTAGAACTAATGCTATTAGTTATTATGACTAGAAGTCTTATTAGACTTGATAATACTGTTAGAGCTAGTCTTAATACTGGGCTTAACGATAAAGTTCATGACGAAACTAGAGCTAAAGCTGATGTCAGAACTAATGTTGATGATGATGGTATAACCAAAGGTTATAATGAATGAGATTGAGAAGATGATAGTATAACTAATAGTTATAGTGGTTATAATAAAAAGTTATGGAGTTATAACGAAAAGTTATAAGAGAGAAAGAGAGGGAGTTGGAACAATAGGTTTAGATTGATTATTAGGAGGATGAAGAGGAGGATGAAGAGGAGGAATAGGAATGGCAGCAGGACTAGTTCCTTCAGCATGACCATCTCCACATTCAATTCCACATTCACCACTACCACAATCACTCTCATCTCCATATTCAACCTCAATTTGACCCTATTTGAACCACATCCAACTCCACCATCTCATTCTCCACGAAATCCACATTCACCACTTTCATCTCCATATCCTCTTTCTCCACATTCAATACCTCTCGTCACCTTTAATTTCACCTCTATAACTTTTTGTTAT
>OMFQ01000036.1_pt1 | contig 90162 bp, 106 predicted proteins | sample 1645671 | NCBI WGS metagenome assembly OMFQ01 (sample SAMEA103958119, study PRJEB25191) | human gut metagenome | biome: human-associated habitat [ENVO:00009003]; feature: intestine environment [ENVO:2100002]; material: feces | place: Germany | collected 2013/2015
GCAGAAAAAACCGTCCATTTTGAAGAAGCTGGACGAATACAAGAAACAGGCGGCGCAGCAGCCGAAAGATAAACAGAAAGAGCATAAAAAGGATTTGGAGGTTTGATAGCATGAATACCCGCTTTACCATTGAGGAAGAAAACATTGTTGCGATCTACGCCGAGGACAGCCGGGAAACAACGCTTGAAAATATCCTTGCCGCCATGCCCTACATGGACGAGGATATGCGCCAGCTTGCCGCCGCAGCGGTGAACAAGCTGCAAGCCATGACGGACAGCGAGTTTTCCGAAAGGGAGTTTATCTTGACCGACGAGGAATAGCCCATAGAGAACAGGGGCGCGGTTGCCGATTTCCGGCACCGCGCCCCTGTTCTTTTTTTGTCCTTGCGTGGACAATTAGAAAGCCGTTTTTGCGGGTTTGAATATACTTTATCGTCTATGTCGTTTTCATGCGCTGGAAGCCGCAGAAACACAGGCGTTTTCAGCCCTTAACATTCCACTTGCCACCCCATGTTTTGCGCCTTATCGCTCCTGCTCCCGCGCCCTGCTTTGGGACGGGTAAAGAATACTATCGACGTTCTTTTTGACAACGCCGTATTCCTGCATTTGCTTCTTGGCTTGCCGATAATCTTCATACAATTTGGTTTTCCTGTCGTTTAAGCTTCTATACTCCTTGCGCAGCGCGGCGAGATCGGGCAGCTTCTTTATCTGCATTTCCTTTAATGCCCTTGCCGCAGCTTCAAACAGGATAATTTCGCTTTCATGCCCCCGCAGATACTTTTCCTTGTCCGGCGATTTTCGGTATTCATCGTAAATCGGTTTTAACTGTCGGTATGTGGTGGTGTGATAAGCAGCGACAAATCAGACATACGCTGTTCCACTTCCTTAACCGCCTTTGCCGCCGCGTCATGAGCGGTCATAATATCGGCTATCTTGCTTTCAAGTTCGCTATAATACTCAATCTTGTTTTCGGTTAGGAAGTTCATGCTTTTAGCAGCCTGTTTCAGATTATGGATTTTTGCCCACCGTTCATAGCCCGCCGACTGTTGGGCTTTGATACTGTTTTCAAGATCGACGACAAGCCGGATTTTCTTATCTTCCCGCAGCGTTTTTGTTTTGGCAACATACACGCCCTTGATACGCTCCTTTATCGCTTCTTCCGTATAGGCCGCGCCGAGCGTCTTTGTGCGGGTAAACCGTTCCTGTCCGGCAGCGCGAAAGGAAATGTATTTGCCCTGTTTGATTTCATACCCCATTTCCTGCAAGCGGCGCAGCAGTTCGTCAAAATCTTTCACTTGGGGAATGAGAGTATCTATCGCCGTTTTCAGCTTTGCTTTGTAGCTTGTCCCTTGCTTTTCGGCGGTGTATTCTGCATAGCTTTTTCCCTTGTCCTGTCCCGGTACGACGACGGATAGCCCATGCTCTTTACATATCCTGTCGCTGGTGCGCCGGATAAAGTGATAGCTTTGCTTGTTGGAATGGTACTTTTTGTAGTCAACGAAGCTAACCGCGTTGAAAATCAAGTGATTATGCAGATGGTCTTTATCGACGTGAGTTGTCAAAACAAACTCATACTTGCCGCCTAATACCGCCCCGGCAAGTTCCATGCCGATTTTGTGCGCTTCTTCCGGTGTGGTTTCTCCCACCGCAAAGGATTGTATCAAGTGCCGCCCTAAATGTGTGCCGCGATCTCCGGCAGCTTCCCGCGTCCATGCAAACTCAATATCGGCGGTTTCCAGCCCGCAGCCGAAAGAGGACGCAAGCAGCTTCCCGTCTGTCTTTTCGGGATTTAAGATATAGTCTATCGCAGCCTTTAAGGTTGATTTAATAGGGTGCGTCTTTGTAACCGCCATATCTCGTCCACCGCCTTTTTAATGTCCTCTATATCCTGCCTGTAAACCGTCCCCGTCGCATTGGCGCGTTTTGCAATTTGGTTGATGTTCCGGCTCACCGCTTGCAGTTCCCGGATATATGCTTTTGTGTCGCTTCGGTCAACGACAAGAATATACCCGTCTATCGCCATTTTACGGAAGTATGCCCCATACTGCTTTATGGGAAGCTGCTTCATCTTCTCGTCGATCAGCCGCTTTTCTTCTTCCGTAACGTAAAACTTCATCTGTATATTTCTCTTTCGGTTTTCCATTTCCGCACCGCCTTTCGGTATAAGGGTTTGGGATTATCCCAACAAGCATTTTCCGCAAACGGGTACTCGTTTGCTGTGCTTGCTATCTACTCCATACCCCCACCGAAAGGCGGTATTTGTTGCGCGTTCCTTTGATTTTGGACGCAAAAAAAGATTGCAGCCGCCATGCGCTGCAATCTCCCGATTTCTCATATTGTGAGGTTAATCCTCTGCTTTTTCGACTTCCGTTATCTCCCTTGCTGTTGCGGTTACAATCCGTATGCCTTTATCGCTCATACCGTCCAGCAGCGCGTCAAGCTGCCGCCGCCCGGTGGATTTCTCCGCATTGCTGTTCGGGAAGAAAAATTGATCTACCGAAATATGATACCGGGTTACAAGGTCATAGAATACCTGTAAACTCGGCTGTTGTCCCTTGTTCTCGATATTCGCAAGGTAGCGCGGGGAAATATATAACTCGTCGCTTACCTTTTTGCGGCTCTCGCCGTATTCATTTCTCGCGGCTTTTATAGCTGCCCCGAAAGCCTTAAAGTCGTACAATGGTACGGGTCTTTTTGCCATTTTCATTCACCCTGTTACATTTTACAGTTCACCTTTCTTTTTGGATATGTCCACACAATTCATATCATTAGGTTAAATACTTCCTGTTGTGTATTGACAGTAGACTGATTTTCTGATAAAATAAAATTTATGTAAAAGGAGGCGGCGTTTATGTTGCATAGCATGCGTATTAGATAAGCATTGAAAAAAAGGATTTTCCCATTTTCAACATGGGCTTTTTTGTCATGCTTATTTTGCGGATGCTATACAAAAAACTAACGACGTATAGATATAGTATAGACATAGTGCAAGCTATGCCTTAGTTTTGTTGTACTGCTCTGTGCATTATAAATGCAGGTCAATGCTCATGTTGAGGATTGACCTGCATTTTTTTGTGTAAAAAGGACGAGTGAAATATAATGCTTAAAAAATATTGGATAAAATGTCCGATTTGTAACGGAAAGACGAGAGTTCAAGTATTTCATAATACTGTATTAAAAGATTTTCCTCTTTTCTGCCCTAAATGCAAATTGACGCATATCATTGATGTAGAAAAATTAGAGATTGTAATCAAAAATACAGAAAAACAAACTTTTATTATTTAGAAGAAAGGATATAAAAATGAAACGTTTACCTAAATATACGCCTGCGGAAGTACGGAATGATCCATACGGATTTACTTACAAAGAAATGTCGGAAGTTATTGGCGAGAATGAAGCAAAAGCCTTATATGAAGAATTATATAAGCAATTACCACGCAAAAAAAATCTATCAATGTTGGTAAAAAATATTTGCAAAAGCAGTGATACTGAAAAGTATGTTTACGAACTGAAAGACAACAAATACATTGAAACGGTTTTTATCAAGCGGCGAGATGGTGGAACTGTTTGCGTGAGCACACAAGTCGGTTGTCCTGTTGGTTGTATTTTTTGTGAGTCCGGGCGAAATGGCTTTGTTCGTAATCTAACATCGTCAGAAATCGTACAACAGATTATATTGTTGCGTCGAAAAGTAAACCGTATCGTTTTTATGGGTATGGGAGAGCCTTTATTCAATTATGACAACTTGATAAAAGCAATCCATATTCTCCGAGATAGATATGGGCTCAACTTTCCAACCGACGGCATTACCATATCAACAGTTGGTCCGGTCGATCAATTAAAAAAATTGCGCGAGGAACATCTTAAAATTCAGTTGACAATATCTTTACACGCAGCAACACAATCTGCAAGAAATCGTATTATTCCTCACATGCGCATATATGCTATTGAAGATGTTGTTAAGCAAGCCTTATCCTATTCTGAAAGGCATAATCGCAAAATTGTCTTTGCGTATTTGCTTTTACCGGGTATAAATGACCGGCCCTCAGATGTAAGACAACTTGCAAAATGGTTTCGGGGCAAAAAAGTTATGATTAACGTGTTACAATACAACCCAACAAGCAATTCAAGAATTAAAGCACCACAGAAACGGGAAATAGTTGCATTCAAACATCAATTAGAGCAAGCAGGACTTGAAGTTACTATGAGAGTTTCTCATGGCAGAGAGATTAACGCGGCTTGTGGACAGTTAGCTAACACATATAATAAATTCAAAAAAAAATGATTAAAAGTGCCAGACGCATAGACGCAGAGCCGATAACGCATTAGGTCAAAAAACCTATGTGTTATCGGCTTTTTTATTTAATATTGCGCAAAAGCCGCTGTTCCCTATTATAGAATGGATTGCGGGTAGTGTATTAAAGTCGCCCTTTTTTAAGGATACGGCGGTATCGGGGAGGTATCGCCGTGTCCATTTTTATTTACTGTAACCCGCCTAATGCTTTGCGGTCAAAAAAAGCTATGCTCCGCAAGCGGGATATTCCGGCTATGAATGTGAACTGTCAATACATTTAGCTACTGCTTACATTTCCTTTGCGCCCGTCCGCGTCTTGCGGACGGGCGCATTTTGCTTTTTTCAACTTTTTTCTGAAAAGCGCACTCAAGAGCCATCTCCCGAACGGGTACGGAGCGAAAGGGGCAGAGAGGACAAGCCCTTAACTCCCGTCCTCTACTCCACGCGGGAAGGAGGTGAACTCTATGGAGCTATCTTCTTCCGACAAGGAAAGAATACAACATCAGTACGACGCATTAGCAAAGAAAACTTTGGTCGGCGAAGCGAAAAGCCACCGCCGCACTCTTGCGAAACGCGCAGCACGCGAAGTTACTTTTTCGGATTTGAGCGAAAGCGAACTCGCGCAGCTTTTCACAACGGACGAATACGAAAGCGATTATTTCCGTTTTCAAGTGTCCGGCTTTGATGTACTCGTCAAAAATGAACTGCTTGCCGAAGCCCTTAACGCTTTGCCCGAAAGGAAACGCGACATTATCCTTTTGTCCTACTTCTTGGATATGAGCGACGCGGAAATTGGCGAACTGCTGAATGTTGTACGCACGACGGTTTTCCGGCACAGGAAATCCGCGCTTGCGAAAATCAAACAGTATTTGGAGGGAAAAGCAGATGATGAATACCGTTAGGAAGTCTGAAAATCTGTTGCCGTTCCCTGTCATTTCCGCAGCGGCAAACGGCGACACAACCGCCATGTGCGCGATCTTGAAGCATTACGAGGGTTACATAGCGAAACTTTGTACCCGCACGCTGAAAGACGACGCGGGCAATACCTATTCCTATGTGGACGAGGAAATGCGTAACAGGCTGCAAGTGCGCCTTATTACCCGCACCCTTGCTTTTCATGTAGGATAATCTTTTAGCCCATGCGGGGAGCGTGTCCCCTTTCCACGCTTCCCGTTATGGGCTATTTGTCGTTCCGCAAAAGCATATCCGCTGTTGATGTGCTTTTGCAGGCCGACAAAGCCTATTGTTCTTTGACAAAGAAAGCGGCCTTTGGTGCGCAGCATAACAGGCAACGGGTACATTCCGTCTGTACCGAGCCGGGCGGCGGGTACGCCATGACCGCTTTTCCCCGTTGGGGAAAAGTCGAGCGAGAACTACCGCGCCGTAAAACAGGTTTAGCAGCTTGTGGGCGACGACATACAAGGCGGCACAATGATACTCCCGCGTTGAACACCCTCAAAGTATTGCGCGGCGCACCCATAAGCATGGGCCGGGGTGAAACTCCCGTGAGGTTGCAGCTAACAACCGCCCGTTTTTGCCTTTTGACGAATATAGTTTATCCATACAGGAAAAGGAGGTTTTTCTAATGGATAAAAAACAGACAATTACAACCGAACGCAAAATAGGGAAAATCACCTATCTTGTTCAAGCGTTGCCGAGTGAAAAGGCAACCGATACAATCCATAAAAAGATTGAAAAACTCATTGTAAAGGATTTGCAGAAAAAGCCCGGAAATCCGGGATTTTTAGCGTCCGAGTAGTGCATTAGGCGGCGGGATATGGTATAATGATAGCAACACATTATACCTGTTTATTCGGCTGTCGGAAAGGAGGACTAATGTTACAGTCGAATAAAATCACCGCCCTTTACTGCCGTTTAAGTCAAGAGGATATGCAGGCCGGAGAAAGCGGAAGCATACAGCACCAAAAAATGATACTTCAACGCTATGCGGACGAACACCATTTTTTGAACACAAAGTTTTTTGTGGACGACGGATTTTCCGGCGTGAGTTTTGAGCGCGAGGGGCTGCAAGCGATGTTGCAGGAAGTGGAAGCCGGACGAGTGGCGACGGTCATTACCAAAGACCTTTCCCGTCTTGGCAGAAACTATCTGAAAACGGGCGAACTCATAGAGATTGTATTTCCCGAAAACGGAGTGCGCTATATCGCGATTAACGACGGAGTTGACACAGCGCGGGAGGATAACGAGTTTACCCCCTTGCGGAACTGGTTTAACGAGTTTTACGCCCGCGACACAAGCAAGAAAATCCGCGCAGTTAAACAGGCACAGGCGCAAAAAGGCGAGCGCGTCAACGGGGAATATCCATACGGCTATATCCCAGACCCGAACAACCGCCACCACCTTATACCCGACCCGGAAACCGCGCCGATTGTCAAACAGGTTTTCGCTATGTTTGTTAGCGGCGTGCGTATGTGCGAAATCCAAAAATGGCTTGCGGAAAACAAAGTCTTGACGATTGGAGCGTTGCGCTATCAGCGTACAGGACAGGCGCGGTATCAGCGGGCAATGATCGCCCCCTATACTTGGCCGGACAAAACGCTCTATGACATATTAGCAAGGCAGGAATATTTAGGGCATACCATAACCGCGAAAACTCACAAGGTATCCTACAAGTCGAAAAAGACCCGGAAGAACGAAGAAGAACAACGCTATTTCTTCCCAAACACCCATGAGCCGCTTGTTGACGAGGAAACCTTTGAACTTGCGCAAAAGCGGATTGCTACCCGCCACCGCCCGACAAAAGCAGCGGAGATTGATATTTTTTCCGGCTTGCTGTTTTGCGCTGGTTGCAGACATAAGATGTATTACCAACAGGGCGTAAATATCGAGCCGCGCAAGTTTTCCTATTCTTGCGGCGCATGGCGCAACAGGGCAAGGACAGGCAGCGAGTGTACCTCTCATTATATCCGCAAAAACGTACTTCTTGATTTAGTGCTGGAAGATATGCGGCGGGTTTTGCGGTATGTTAAGGAACACGAACAGGACTTTATCTGTAAAGCTACCGAGTACGGCGACATGGAAGCGAGAAAGGCATTAGCGCAGCAGCAAAAGGAACTTTTCAAAGCACAGGCGCGTATGACCGAACTTGACACGCTTTTCCGCAAGCTGTATGAGGACAACGCATTAGGCAGACTGACAGATGAACGGTTTGTGTTTCTAACTTCCGGCTATGAGGACGAAAAGAAATCCCTTGCCGCAAGGATAGACGAGTTACAACAGCAGATCGCAACCGTTACCGAGCGAAAAAGGGATATATCAAGGTTTATTCAGATTGTCGGGAAATACAGCGACATACAGGAATTGACCTATGAAAACGTCCATGAGTTTATCGACCGTATTTTGATACATGAATTAGACCGGGAAACCAACACCCGGAAAATCGAAATCCATTATAGCTTTGTCGGACAGGTTGATACCGAGCAGGAGCCGACGCAAGTTGTCAACCATGACCGCCGCAACATGGTAGATGTAAAAAGTATCGCTATCTAACCCCAGCAAAGTTCGCGCCGGAATAGCCGTCGTCGGTGTACCAGCGCAGGTTGGTAAAGCCATTCTGTTTTGCAAAGGTTTCGAGTATCCGTTTTTGGTTCGATATGGAATTACTCTCGCCTTGCAATTCATCCTCGTGGGACAATCTCGGATAAAGGGCGGTAATGAGGTTTTGGGTGGCTTGTCTTAACATAAAATCCTCCGTTTCCGACAGCCAGCCCCACTATTCCGTGGTTTCATTGTACCACGGAACGGCGGGGGCTGTACAGCGGCAAAAGCGTTAAATTTGCTTCTTTACAGCTTTTCAATTTTCCGATTTTTATGGTATGGGTTGTCGTCCCATATTTGCAGTAGAAAAGTTCATAACTCCGTGGTATACTCTGATTTAACAAAAAAATCAGAAGTTAAAGGAGAAAACATGAAGTATACAATAGATGAATTAACCGCGGCCAAAAGGCAAATTGATTCAACTCTGCACAAGCTAAGAGAAACAGTAAAAACATTTGAATCAAAGGATAATTCCGAGCGTTATAAATCACAAATCACATTGGCAAAGAGAAGAATAAAAGCCTTTGAAATTGCAAATTATTTTATAGAGAATGAGATTAAGAATTGCTAAAGCACTTCCGATTTTCGTTCCAGCGGTCATGCTCCCTGGCATGGCCGCTTTTCCATGCCCCGGTTCACGCCGGATAAGTCGGCTCCTGTGTAGCAGCGGCTTCCGCTTCCAGTACCCGCGCCATTTTGTCGGCGGCTGTGGTTGTGGTGTCTTTCTTGAAATAGCCGGACACGACAAGGACGGAATTGCCCATGCGGATTTCCGTCACACAGTCAGGGCGGCGGGTGGTGCGGGTGTCGTGCTGCTTGTTATCTGCCATAGGCAATACTCCTTTCAGTCGGTAATCAGTTTCTTCATGCTCTCCATTTTCCGCTTGGCGGTTTCCTGCCGGAAGTTGTCGCCGGTAAAGCGTACCGGGACGCACATGGAAAGCAGGCGGTCATAAATCCGGGAATGGGCGGTGTCCTCCGGGTTCCGCAGGTCGTCCAGCGTGAGGTTGGTCGTGACGATCAGCGGCTTGCCGCTGCGGTAACGGCTGTCAATCACATTGAACACCTGTTCCAGCCCGTATTCCGTCCCGCGTTCCATGCCGAAGTCGTCAAGGATCAGCAGCGGATAACGACAAAGGCGGGAAATGTACTCGTTGCGCCCCTCAAAGCTGGCGGCAAGGTCATTGAGGATAAGAGCAAAGTTCGTCATGCGGACGGGGATTTCTTTCTCCATGAGGGCGTTTGCGATACAGCCTGCAAGGTAGCTTTTGCCGGTGCCTACGCCGCCCCAGAACAGGCAGCCGATATTGTCTGTCCGCATATCTTCCCAATGCTCCACATACCGGCGGGCAAGCCCGGTCTGCGGGTTCCTGCCGTTGTCGTTCTCGAAAGTCCAGTCCCGCATGGTGGGGTCGGTAAAGCCCCGGCGTTTCAGTTCTTCCACGGTGTCAAGGTGTCTGCGCCGCTTTTCGGCGGCTTCCCGTTCCTCGCGGGCGGTTCTCTGGCAGTCGCACTCTGCCGGGTGGCGGTCGCGCCCGAAGATAGCGGCCTTATCCGGCGCAAAATAGGCTTCTTTCGGCTTGCGGCACTTGCCGCAGTACAGTAAACCGTCCTCGCCGGTGTAGTCCTCCGGCTCCGGGATGGTGGTCGTCATATTCTCCAAAACCGCGTTGATTTCATTCTTCATAAACTCTCGCCCTCCTTGCATGAGTAGTCTGGTATGCCCTTTTTAGGGGCTTCCTTTTTGTCGTTCCCCGCCCATATCCGCAGGGCGGCGGCATAGTTCTGGTAGCTTTTCCCGTTGGCGGCAAGGTAGCGGCTCATTTCCTCGATGAACCGTTCCAGCCTGTCAGGGTACTCTGCCTGCAACTCGTCGTATTCGGTCTGTGACAGAAAAATATTTCCATATCGGCCATAGGGCGCGGACGGCCCCCCACTCACTCCCTTTGTTTGGCTCTCTGTAAGGTTGTTTATAGTAGTTTGGTTAGGGGACGGTTTTCCGACCATCATAAGGTCGGTTTTCTGACCATCAGTAGGACGGTTTTCCGGCTCTATGAGGGGCGGACTTCCGGCCATCAGTTGGTCTGAAAACTGTACCTGTGGCACTGGCGGTACTTTGACATAAAGCCGGTTCGGTGCGGAGAAGCCGCCCCGTTCCCGTTCCAACAGCCCCGCCGTGTCCAGTTCATTAAGCGCCCCCTTGATGGTGGTGCTGCCTTTATCCAGTATTTCTGCTATCTCCGCGATGGGATAGATAATATAAATCCTGCCCTCGTCGTCCAGCCACTTGTTTTTCTGGGAGAGGGTGGAACGGTCTAACAGCAGCGAATACAGCAGCTTGGCGGTCTGTGAAATCTCCATTTTCAGCAGGAAACGGGGATACGGCAGATAGGCGGGCAGCCGCGTGTCTGCCCTGATATAATCAGCGATAGGATCACCTCCCTGTGTTCGGGTTGATTTTGGCGTATTGTCACGCATTAAAACGCCGTTTCCGGGGGAAAAGGATAAATGTATCGCGTACCCTTTGACACCCACGAAAAAAGCCTTGATTTATGCGGGTTTGAAAGGCTCTAAAGCGTGACATCTCTGCCTTTGTTTCCGCTTTCTCTCGGCGGCTTTGATTTTCTTCATGCGCCCGGCGCAGTCGGGGCAGTATTTTCCCCGGTTGGATTTGGGGACAAAGGCCGCCCCGCAGACGGCACACCGTTTCCGGCTTCCCCGGCACAAGAGGGCTGCGGCCAGCTCCCCGTCAAGGGGCAGGACAGCCACACGGAACCAGTGGCACATGAGGGAAAAGGAAATGCTCTGGACGCACACGCAAGGCTCCCCGTCGTCCAATAGCAGGCAGTTCCCCTCATCGTAGTTACAGCACTCATGTACCAGCCGCCGCGCCCGCCGGTGCTGGCGGTAGTCCATGTGGGGCAGGTTATCGCTCATGGCTCTGCTCCTTTCTGCGGTGCGGCTCGTCCCGGCGCAAAATCTGGTCGATGTTCCGCTTGACGGTCTGCAACTCCTTGAACCGCTGTTTCTGTTCGTGATAGGTGTTATACAGGCCGTCTTTCTCGGAGATAAGCTGCTCGATCTCGGCCTGCAACGCTTTCCGGGCGGGCAGCTTGGTAATGCCATGCGCCTTGAAATACCGGGCTGCTGCGTCGGCTATGATAAAATCGCTCTCATGGGCCTGCCGGTATGCGGCGCGGGCTTTCTCGGATTTCTGTGCCCGCAGCCCGTCGCGGGCGGCCTTGGTCTGGGCGTAGGCCAACACCTGCCGCTGCAACTTCTTTTTCCCTTGCAGCTTCGTTTCCAGTGCTTTCAGTTCGCCGCTGGTCTGGCGCATTTTCTGATAGGCGGTGTCAACGGCGGCTTCTAACTGCTCCGGGGAAGTAAAGCCGTATTGCTGGTAGACGGACAGCGTTTTGGCGGCCTGCTTCAGATTGTGTATCTTCGCCCAGCGTTCATAGCCCCGGCCTTTGCCCTCGGCCATTTTCTGCTCAATGTCCACAAGCCGCTGCACTCCGTCCTGTTTCGGGGCGGCTATCTCGGCTCTGGCAACCTGCAAGCGGTCTTTTATGGTGCGTGGGGGATCGGGGGATCTGGCTGGCGCTTCGGCTGCTCTGGCGGCGTTTTGCTCTAAAACGGCAAAGACAGCGGCGCGGTCAAAATCGTCGCCCAGCTTCCGGGCGGTAATTGGCTTTGTCCTGTCCGGCGTGAGGTAGGAAAGCCGCCCCCGGCTCTCCTTGACGGTCACACCCTCCTGCAGCAACAGAGAGGAAAACTCGTCAAAGCTGGCGGCGGTGGCAAGGGCTTTCCGTAGGGTCTGCCGCAGCTTCTCCTTGTTCGTTTCAAACTTGGTCTGCCGGGGCGTGATACTATCGGCAATCATGGGGGCGTTCTGCTTGTCCAGCGCGGCCTGTCCCTTTTTCTGCGCCCAATACTCCCGGTCGGTGACGCGGTTCTTGCTGCCGTTCAAGAGGTCGATTTGATAAAGCCCCTCCCGGTGGCACATCTCCATGACTTCGGATTTGAAGTAGCGCAGGGCAGCGTCGGTACATCGGTGCTTGCAGCCGACTTTCGTATCGGCCGGCCTGTCCATGTAGGGCAGGAACGGCACTTCCTCAATCCGCAGGCTGTTTATGACGATATGCACATGAATGTTGCCGCTGTGGTTATGCCCGTCCGGGTGGGTGCAGACAAGGGCCTGGTGGCCGGGAAAATGCTCTTTACAGAATTGTTCCCCCAACGCCTGCGCCCGGTCTACGGTCAGGCCGTTGTCCGGCCCGTCCCGCGGGTCAAAGCTGATGATGTAGTGGTGGCTTTTCACATCTTCCCGCCGCTGGTTTTTCTGATAGCGGAGATTGGCCCGCATACACGCAACGGCAAAATCCTCCCCGTCGCAGTTCAGCGTGGACAGCCGGTAGTCCTCGCGGGGGATAAGCCTGCCGGTTTCATCAAGGACGGGCTTCATGGTAAACTCGTCATGCTCAAAGAGAAGATATTGCTCGGCGGCTCCGTAGTCGGCGTTTTTAGAGTTGATATGCTTGAGTGTTGCCAACCGCGTCACCTACTTTCTTGAGGACTTCATACTTGAGGACGGCAAGGTCGGATATGGCGGCGCGTACCTCGCCGGAAAGGGTGTTGTAGGGTACGCCGTATTCGTTCAGATACCGGGCAATCTGATTGAGGTTGCCGCCGATCCTGCCGTACTCGGCTGTCAGCTTCCCGACAGCGGAAAGCAACTCGTCATTGACCGACGACACATGGACAACCGGGCGTATGGTCGCCCGCCGTATCGCCTGCCGGAGAAATTCGGACTGGCTGATACCATAGGGCGCAAGCCGCGCTGTGAAGTCGGCATACTCATCTTCGGACAGCCGGGTTTTCACAACGCGGCTGCGGTGGGGCGTGTTGTATTTCTTTCGCATGGTGTGACCTCCTTTCTCGCCCGTAAGGGCGCATGAGCAGGGTTTGGGGAAGGCACTCCCCAACAAGTTTCCCGCGAGGGGCAAAACTGCAGAATTGCGGATTTTGGCACCGTGGTAGAAACTTGCTCTCCGTGACTGCAAACTTTCTCTCACTTCCGTCCGCCACTTTTTTGGAAAACTGCAACCACAAAAGTTTGTTTCTCTTTTTCTGCTACTACTAATCCTGTAAAGGGCATTCCTGCCCGCTTTCGCTAAAATGACACCGGACGCAGTGGTTTCTACCCGGTGTTGGAGAAATCCTTTCTCTTTGCCCTCTACTACGGGTAAATGCTCCAAATGCCAAACACCAGGGCAGAAAAATTCCCTCCTCGCTTACTACTACAACCGGCAGGGGGCAAAATGGCCGGGAGCGGAGCCGGACAACAAAAAAAGCAGTAAATCTTTTTCAAGACTTACTGCTTTCGCTGGCCGCGTCGGTGGCGGCTGGTATTCAGTTTTTATGACTTGTCCGGTGGTTCGTCAAGCCGGAACTTGAATTGACAGTCAATTAACCGCTGCTTTACATAGTCCTCCACCTCGGCGTTGACCTGCCCGTTCACTTTTGAGAAATAGCGGATATATCCGGCGTAGTGGAGCAGGACAGCGTTCACGGCTTCTGGGTCGCCCTCACGGGCTTTGAGGATTGTTTCATAGGGGAGAAGTCTACTCATACCGGCTCACCCCCATTTCTTCGCGTAGCCGCTGCAAGGCAAGCTGGATATGCCGCCCCGCTGTGCTGCGTGACCGGCCAATACACGCGCCGATCACGCGCTGCGGCTGGCGCAGAAAGTAATAGCGCAGGATTTCTTCCCGCGTCTGCTCCGGCAAAACAGAGATCGCGTCGGCAAGGGCGGCGTTGCAGAGCAGGACGGTCTGACCGCAGACGGTAAATGGGTATTCCTCGTCCGGCTCCGACGCGGCAAACTGGACAAACTTCTCGTTCATCAGATAGTCAAGGGAAACTTGCCGTTCCCATTGCCGTTTAAGCTTCAAAATCTTGTCCAAGGCGGCACAGCGGATAACAGTCTTGCAAAAGGCGTTGTACCTGCGCTGGATATATTCTTGATAGGCTATCTGGTCGGTCATGGAAATTCCCCTTTCTGAATAATAGTGCGGGGCGGTGGCACTTCTTGCTGTCGCCCCTTGATTGCCTACCAGCAAAGGCGGGCGGGGCTGTCAACGGCTGCGCATATGCGCCGTTCATCTTGACCGTTGACTGGCTCGGCTGGGTTTGCTATTTACCCGACAAACTTGAATTTATTTTAAGCTATCACGTTTTACCTTCTTAAGCCTTACTATCATTACCATAGGAATTTCTTTGTTGGTTTTAAAACATTCTTCATAAAATCCATCAATGACAAATCCAGCTCTAAAACAAAGGTTAAAAATATCTTGTATGGAACGATGATAATAAATCTGCTCTTTCGGTTGCCCTTCAATCGCTATATCATAGTAACTGTGCGGTGTCATATATTTTTCAGTCAACGTGACAAAACAAGGGTGTTGCGTTGCAAAGACAAAAATTCCGCTTTCCTGCAACAGTTCATAAACAGCCATAAGAAGTGGTTCAATATCCGTAATATCCATAATTGCCATATTAGAAACTGCTTTCGTAAAGGCTCGATTTCTTTTTAATTCTAATATACTTTTTCTATCGGTCGCATCCGCCACACAAAATTCAATTTGTTTTGCATATTGTGATTGCCGTCTTTTAGCCAATTCTATCATTTTTTTGCTGTAATCAAAAGCGACAACCGAAGCGCCTCTTTGTGCAAGATACGAAGAATAATTTCCATTGCCACACGCAATATCCAAAATGTAATCCGCAGGATTAGGAGATAGAAGTTCCGTTACTTTGGGACGCACTACCTCTCTGTGAAATTCATTAGATTCGTCACCCATTGCATTATCCCAAAATTGTGCGTTCTCCTCCCAGATTTTTTTACTTTCCTCTGTTCCCATGTTCTCTCCCACTCCCCAAATTTGCTTTTTTGCTTCCATTAAATCTTCCTTACTATATTCCATTGTTACCCTCCATAACTTCTGATTGTTGCCGTCTTGACGATTATGTATCTTTACATTACCTTCTGAAACATATGGCGCACCTTGTCCAGGCGGCTGTTTGGACGGCGGGGCTGGATGACCGGCTGACCGACAGCGGCCTGATATCCTTTCAGCTCTGTAAGGCATACGCTCCGCCCGTTGGTGTAAAAGGCCAGATCAGTACGGTATGCCTGTATACAGCGGGCGGGAATCTCGCCAGTAAAGACAACTTCATCCTTTTTTACCTGGGCCGTTTCGATGGTGGCACAGTATTTCGGTGCATCATGATAAGCCCTGGAAAGGTATTCCTGGGGCGCATAGAGGATGAAGGAGAGATAAGGTTCCAGCAGCTGCGTCCCCGATTCCTTCAATGCCTGTTCCAATACAATCGGGGCCAATGAGCGGAAGTCCGCCGGCGTGCTGACCGGACTGTAATAAAGCCCGTATTCAAAGCAAATCTTACAGTCCGTTACGTTCCAGCCGAACAAGCCCTGCTCCAGCCCGTAACGGATACCATCCCTGACAGCGTTTTGAAAACTCTGGTTCAAGTATCCCAGCGAAACCCGGCTCTCGTATTGTACACCGGAGCCAAGCGAGAGTGGTGTAACAGACAGTCCTATGGATGCCCAAAACGGGTTGGGCGGCACCTCGATATGGATGGTGTGGCTGGCTGCTTTGAGCGGCCGCTCCATATAAATGACGGAGGGTTCCTTTACCACTGTTTCAAGCTTGTATTTTTCCGACAGCAAAGCGGAAACAACCTCCAACTGCACCCGGCCCAAAAAAGAAAGAATGATCTCATGGGTGATGGAATCCACTTCGCAACGCAAAAGCGGGTCAGTATCCGCAAGTTGCGTAAGAGCGTCCAGCAGCCGTTCTCTTTGCGCTGCCGTTTTCGGCGCAATCGTCGTCCGCAGCATGGGGAGGGGGTCCTCGCGCCACCTTTTACGAGGGAGCCGGGTTTGGTCCCCTAATACATCGTTTAACCTCACGCTGTCGCTGGGAAGGATAACAATTTCACCCTGATAAGCGGTGTCTGTCCGAACAATTTCCCCTTTGGATGGAATACGCATCTCTGTGATTTTCAGCTTTTCTCTCCCGGCCAGGGCCACCGTATCCCGCAGGCGCAGCGTTCCGCTGTATAACCGTAGATAGACACGCCGCTGGCCGCAATCGGTGTACTCAACCTTGAAAACGCTGCCGCATAGGGCGGCGCCCCCCTGTTCCCCAATCGGTTGGAACAGCCCTGTCACCGCATCCATCAACGGTTGAATGCCAAGGCCATTTTTGGCGCTGCCATGATAGACTGGGAACAGGGAGGCGTCTTGAACCCGCTGCTGTTCCTCCCGCGCAAGTTTTTCCCGGCTGATTGGTTCTCCTGCGATATACTTTTCCAATAATTCATCGTTATTTTCGATGACCGCATCCCATGCTTCTATGTCGGTATTTTCCTCCAGGACTATTTCCGGGGACAGCGACACCGTCTGCTTGATGATAATATCGGCGGAGAGCTTATCCCGAACAGACTGAACCACGCTCTGCAAATCAACGCCAGCCTGGTCGATCTTGTTGATAAAGATAACGGTGGGAATGTTCATTTTCCGCAGGGCATGGAACAGAATACGGGTCTGGGCCTGCACGCCATCTTTAGCGGAGATCACCAAGATGGCCCCATCTAAAACAGCCAAAGAGCGGTACACCTCCGCCAAAAAATCCATGTGGCCGGGCGTATCCACAATGTTAACTTTACATCTGTGCCACTGGAAGGAAGTGACTGCCGCTTGAATGGTAATCCCACGCTGCCGCTCCAAAAACATGGTGTCCGTCCTCGTTGTCCCTTTTTCGACGCTCCCCGGTTCTGAAATGGCTCCGCTGGCATATAGCAGGCTCTCCGTCAAGGTCGTCTTTCCAGCGTCTACATGGGCAAGAATTCCAATATTGATTATTTTCATGTGATTGTCCTCCCTTTACAGCCCCAAAGGGCATAAAAATCCCCAGCAGTAAAATACTTTTACCACTGGGGATTATAAGTTGCGGACATACACATATACAGCATACACCTGTTTGTGATTGCTGTTTTTGGGGATATGTCAAAATTGATAAGGCAAAAGTATTCTTAAATTGGGTACAAAAAACTAAGCCCCTACAAAAGGAGCTATCATAATCCTTTGTTCCCACTATTTGATTATAGTTTTATTTAAGAATACCTTGCCGCATATTTTTTACTCCTTTTCTGGATTAAATCATTGTATCACATCAGTTTTAGGAAAGCAAGTACCTAAAAGAAATTTTTCTTCCCCTTATATGTAACAATCATACCGGCTTCCTAGCGTTCAGAATGTTTTCTGCTGTCTGCTGTGGTGTTTGGTTGGAATTGTCCAACCAAAAGCCGATCCGTGGTGTTGTCTGCATTTTACTAAATACAAATTCAATGTATACAGAAAGATATAAGGAGTGGGAGGGATTCCGCCGTAGTTGGCATTGTAGGAAAATCCAAAAGTTTAGATTTTCCCACAATGCTTATCTTTTGGTCTTTGGTTCGGAATAGTGTAGTGCTGGCGGTCTATCTCTTGTTTTCGGTTGCTTGCTTCCTTACCGTACATGAGCATTTGGACAGGGGGACAGAAAGAGTATGGAATATGCTGCCATGAAGGCCGTGATGGATATGGAAACGAAACTGGGGTATATTCCCAGGGATGTAAGTGCTGAAAAATGCGGCTATGATGTGGAATCCCATATACCGGAATCCAAACAGGACACAGCCCATAACAATGCCCTCCGATTCATAGAAGTAAAAGGACGGCAAAAAGGGGCTTCTACTGTTACTGTCAGTAAAAATGAAATTTTGACGGCGCTGAACCAGCCGGAACAGTTCATTTTGGCCATTGTGGAAGTGGATGGGGAGAAAACTCATATCATCTATCTGCAGCGGCCTTTCCAGAATCCCCCGGACTTTACGGCGACCAGCATTAATTACGATATCCAGGATCTGATCCGTCAATCAGATATCCTGCTTCAGGAGTGAGTCGAACGATGGCAATCAAAAAGTTAATTGAGGTGGCACTGCCACTGGATAAAATCAATGAAGCCTGTGCTCGGGAAAAATCCATCCGTCATGGGCATCCTTCTACACTGCATCTGTGGTGGGCCCGGCGGCCTTTGGCAGCAGCTCGGGCTGTTATCTGGGCCAGCCTGGTGGATGATCCTTCGTCCCATCCTGAGCTGTTTCCAATGGAAGAAGAACAGCACAAAGAGCGGGAACGGCTTTTTGCCATTTTGGAAGATCTGGTGATCTGGGAAAATTCCAATAACCAGGATGTGTTGGAGGCAGCTAAAAAGGAAATTCTGAAATACAACCAAGGAAAATTCCCTACCTTGCTGGAGCAACAAGTGTTCGATGGAATACAACATTATGAACGGTGCGCATAGCTGAAAAGTCAACATGTAGCGGGGTTCCCGGCCAGGTCGGCAAGGGGCCGATTTTTTTTTTGCTCAAAAATTGTGTGGATTTTAGCTTGAAGGAGACGCCAGCGGCCAATGAATATGAACACGGCAGTAACGATAGCTTTTTATCGTTACTGCCGTGTTTGTTCATGCCTAAAATTATTTTATCAAAACAATATGAATGTCATATTAGAAACTGAATACATCATTCAAAAATCCATATCGTCCTACATTTTTGCTTCCAGTAAATTCAATTACATGGATACCTTTCTTAGGATTTTCGGAAGGAATAAAAGGCATACGTTCTTTTTGCTCAATCATAATCACTTGACGTTTTAAAGCATTATCAATGAGGTATCGGATAAAATTATGTTTGATAGTTTCTATATCTTTGACCTGCTCAGGTTCAGAAAGTTGGGTCAGAGAAGAGTCCGTTATAAAGAAATCAGGAGCGTAGCCATTTTTACTAATAATGTATTCGCTCATTGCGTATGTTGTGATTGTATTAAAAAGCGCACAATATCCGCCACCCATTATAGATGCTTTACCTTTATTATTTATTTCAATATCAAAGTTCTTCATATTGAGGCGAGCGGTAGTAGCACCACTAACTTTTGATGCACTCAAAAATTTTATTAATTTTTCTTCAAAGCCATGTACAAGGTCATAATCAAAATAATCCGCTATTTTGTGTTTAACAGATACCGGATCTTCCTCATTTTCCTTGTCGAATAACTCCTTTCGGTATTGTGATTCAGTTTGACGTAAGAATTCTAGTTCACTAAACACTTGTATAAGATGCATTTTGTCTTCTAACTCTTTTTGGAACTCTGAAAGCCGCGGCGACAGTTCATTGGAGATCAGTACATCAATATTATTTTTTTCATCCTCTAGCACCTTGATACGTGTTTGTATGCTTTGCTTCTTCTTTTCAACACTTTGGTTTGCTGTGTATAAGCCTTTAAGATGTGATTTGATTTTTTCCAGTTCAGCTGAAGATGCTTCTATATATTTTGTATTAGGAGTTTTTGTTATATCAGAATTGCAGAAGGGGCAGTGTGCTACATGAGTGAGTTTTTGAGTAGCTAAGCCACCGTCAATTATAAACTCTAATCTATTAATATCAGATTGATACTGTTGATGAAGAATTGAAAAACTGTGAATAACAGTTTCACATTCAGCGAGCTTTCCATTTAAGTTATAAATTTTTGACATAATGGAATGTCCTTTAACTACAGCTGTATTAATCTGTTTTTGAACATTTAGCATTTCCTTCTTTAGGTCATTAACAGCATCGGTTATGTTCATATCCTCATACTGTGAGGCAATTTTTTCTAGGCTTTCTTGTCTGGAACTTAAATTATCGAGTTTATCTCTAATGTACGAGATAAGAGCTTTCTTTTTTGCTTTACTTATTTCAGGATCTTCTGGCTTTTGCAGATTATTAGCGTCCTTGCCAGTTAGTAAAAAAAGTAGAGTTGCTTTTGAAGGAGTTGAAGCAGGCCAACCTGGAGTTATAAAAGGTGAAGTCTCCCGAGCGATATCTGATTGACAGATAAAGAAAAAATGAAGCATCGTCCGCCAAGATAATTTTTGAGTATCTCCGGCTTCAGAAGACAAAATATTATGGTCAGAATTAATCCCTAAAAGTGCTAAAAAAACCGAATTTATGTTTTTCTTTGTATTCGATTTAACACTATAACACCCAGATTCAACTGCAGTATCTGAGCTTGTCACCTCTATTTTATTTTCTCCAATTTTTCTTTTTAATGTGACGTCACCATTTGCTGTTTTAATTTCTAATGTAACAAATTCATAACCTTCGTTGGCATCAATGACTTTTGAAGGGTGATTTGCTTTAGGCATTGCTCCTAAAGCATAATCCAAGCAAGCCATTATAAAACTTTTTCCTGTATTGGAAGGACCAATGATAAGGTTAAATCCTCGAATAAAATCGATAGAAGAACTCTTATGCCCTCCGCCAGATACAATTAATTTTTTAAAATAAAATCTATTCATGGGAATCCTCCTGTAAAGAACGGAGTGTGTATTGATTGATTTCTTTTAGCATACGTGATTCTGAAAGTTTGTATGCGTTAATAACGGTTTCAACAGCCAACCTATATTCTTCAGCGTATGGCGCGGTAATTCCATCAGCAAAATTAAGACCTACAGCATTTATTTTAAAAAGATACCCCTTTTTGGATAACTTAAAATCTAGAAGCCGTTCGATCACTAAGTCCTTTACTGCTTCCCATACAACAGATTTTCTTGCTAGAAATTCACTGAATCTATATTCCCCGTATCCATGTAAATTTTCATCCAATAATCCGAAATCTGCAGCATATACAGCAATAAAGTCTATTTCGCATATTTGCATTATGTTTAAAGTATGACTTCTAACTCTACTTAATAAAAGTAAGATGCGTAAAGCCATTTCAAATGTTGAGCTAATTGCTTTTGTATTATTCATGCTTTTCCTTTATCCACCTTATTTTATGGTCGTTTACAAGATGGTGACACACACCTTTTTTGATTTTTCCGCTAATCCAGAATGGTGACGAACTTAAAAGGTAGTTTGGAACTGGCAATGCTACGGCAAGTTCCATTACGGAAAGCATTCGTTCGTACCCATTAGGGTGGGATTTTCGGACAGTATCTTTTACTCCATCTAGGACTTCCTCTTTAAGGACATCGAACTGGTTAGCGAGATTTTTACCGTGCAGCTCTAAAACACCTCTTTGGATAGAAACAGCAGCATAGAAATCAATCCGACGATCATTAAGGTCCTCGAAATAATCTGGGTATTTGTCTAGATCAGTTGCAGAAAACATCGGAAGATTTTCTGCATCACCATAGGCCCTGAATAATTCTTCAATATACTGTTTTTCATTTTCAGTTGCTTTCTTTGGAACCGGTACAGAGATCGGCCGAGGGAGGCACTTTATTTTTTCCTCTATATCATTAATTACTGACAAATCAACTTTTAGTTGTGAAACATCGTTTGATGAGGTGTTGTCGGTAAGTGCCAATATGATTTCTTCAAATAAGTCTGCACAGGCGTCATCTACATATTCATCATTTATACCATTACTTTCCAACCATTTTTTTATACCGTCATATGAATTAAATTCGTCATCCTGATGTGCAATCCAGGCCGAGAACTTTTTTTTGTCGCGATAATCATATATGTATTTGGCATCACTAGGGGTAAAGTTACGTTTACCTTGTATATATCGATATTTTGTGTCACGTTTTTTCCCAAGAACAGGGCATGAATCCAAAGCGGAATCTTGAATAAAATTTCCAATTAATTCATTGAAATATTGTTCTTTTTTCAAGCGTCCCGAACAGAAAGGGTATAAGCCATTGGCGAAATCTGAAAATTTCAATTAGTGCACCCCCTTCGGAAGATAGGTCTGTCCGAATCTGTCCGAATCTGTCCGTCCAGTCCGATTTTCAAAACAAGCAATTTGGTAGACTGAAGGCAGATCCAAGAAACAAATATTTGAATCCCAAGGAAAATATCACAATTTACCTATATTTTATCATACTCTCGATAAATACAAAAAAAATTACGGATCTTTGTGGAAAAATTTCTGTCCCAAAGTTCACTCTCGGACGCGGGAGTGCCCAGAGCGATGGGACAGACGGATAATTTAGCACCAGCCTACTGGGATGGTTGGCCATACGGAGCGAGGAGCACCTATGACCGATTACAACAGGCTGCCTGTGTGGATCTTCGCTTCGCATTTTGCGAAGGAGTCCGCACATGGCCAATCAAGCGAAAAGCAGTGTCAAACAGCAGTACTACATTCCCTTGGAAGTGAAGGAGGGGACCATTATTACGAAGGAATTTGAAAACGCGCCACAGCAGTGGTTGAAAATTGGAAATCGGCTAGTCCGTGCTATCCTCATACCGGCTACCAAAGAACAATATGAGGCCTATATGCGGCCAATATGGAGGGAAGATAAACGGCAGCAGCGGCTGGCCGAAAAACGGAAGAAACGGGAAAAAGCCCAAGAGGAACACCGGTATGATCCCTCCGTCCAGGGTTGGGATACGCCTGTTTCCTTTGAGCAGCTGTGTGAAACGGAATACGGATTTATGGATGAAACTGGGCAGGATAGTTTGGACGAGATTTTGGTGAAAGAGGAACTTCTGAAAGTCTTGCGTGAGGAGCTGGCCAAGTTGGAAGAAGTGGACCGGACCATCCTGAACATGGCTAGCAACGGAATCAGTGAAGTGGACATTGGCCGTGAGGTGGGCCTTTCTCAGAAAGGGGTAAATAAAAGAAAGCATAAGCTCTTGGAACAGCTTCGCGAGCAGATGAAGGACTATCGGTAAAGGTTTGGCACATCCGGCTGGAAAATTTCTGGCCGGATTTTTCTAAAATCGGTACTTAAACTAGGTGAACTTGTCCTGTTAATGGTGAAGGGGGGAAAAACAAGAAACCTTCAGAAAGGAGGACAAGCCATGGAGAATGCACAAGCGCTTCAAGAGCGGAGTCAGGCTTTGGACCGGGAACTGGCCAGAGTGCTGATGAAAATCAGTGACACGGCAGAACGTGCGGCCCGGCACATCATGATCCTGAGACAAGAGAGAAAAGCGAAAGGAGTCAAACATTATGACAAAGAAAACGTTGGTCAAATTATCCGCTGAGCTGGAAACCTGTGGAAAAGCCCTTCTGAAGATTGCGGAAGCCCTGCGGTCCGAAGAAAAAGCACCGGCTCCGGAATCCCCGAAGAAAGAACCCGTTCCCAGAACGCTGACACTGGAAGAAGTGAGAAAAGTGGCGGCGGACAAGTCCCGGCAGGGGTTCACGGAAGAAGTCCGGAACCTGATCCACCATTACAGGGCGGACAAGCTGTCCAGTCTGGATCCGGAAAAGTATGATGCTTTCTTGAAGGACCTGGAGGTGATGGGCCATGCCGGGTAACCATGCGGTCCTTTCCGCTTCGTCCAGCTACCGCTGGCTGGCCTGCCCGCCCTCGGCTATGGAATGCGCCAGACTGCCGGATGTACAGAGCGACTTTGCCAAACAGGGGACGGAAGCCCATGCCCTTTGCGAATACAAGATGAAGAAGGCCCTGGGACAGAAAGGGAAAGATCCCACCAAGTCCCTGACGTATTTCGATGAGGAAATGGCTGAATGCACCGATGCCTATGCCCAGTTTGTACTGGAAACCCTGGCCGCTGCCAAAACGACCTGCAAGGATCCCCTGGTCCTGGTGGAACAGCGCCTGGACTTTTCACGGTGGGTGCCGGAAGGGTTCGGCACGGGAGACTGCCTTATTGTGGCGGACGATACCCTTTCCGTCATCGACTACAAGCATGGGCTGGGAGTCCTGGTGGAAGCGGAGAAAAATCCCCAGATGATGTGTTACGCCCTGGGGGCCCTGGAACTTTTTGACGGGATCTACGATATCCAGAAAGTCTCCATGACCATCTTCCAGCCAAGGCGGGAAAACGTCAGCACCTGCACCCTGTCCAAGGAGGAGCTGCTCCAATGGGCTGAAACGGTGCTGAAGCCTACGGCGGAACTGGCATCCGAGGGAGAAGGGGAGTACAAGGCCGGTGACCACTGCCGGTTCTGCAAGATCAGGGCTACCTGCCGGAAACGGGCGGAGTACAACCTGGAACTGGCCAAATATGACTTTGCCATGCCTTCCACCCTGGAAGATACCGAAGTGGAAGCCATCCTGGCCAAAGCCGATGAACTGGTGACCTGGGCCGGGGACGTGAAGGAATATGCCCTGCAGCAGGCTCTTTCCGGCAAGAACTGGGCTGGATGGAAAGTGGTGGAAGGTCGGTCCAACCGGCGGTACGTGAACGAAGAAGCCGTAGCCGCCAAGGTGGAAGAAGCCGGGTATTCTCCCTATGAGAAGAAACTCCTGGGGATTACGGCCCTTACCAAACTGCTGGGGAAACGCCGGTTCGATGAACTGTTGACGGACCTTATTGAAAAGCCCCAGGGCAAACCGGTCCTGGTACCGGAAACAGACAAACGGCCGGCCATGCATACAGCGGCTGATGATTTTTCTAAGGAAAATGAAGGAGAAAACGAGAATGTCTAAGAATTATGTGAATCCGTGCAAAGTGATTACCGGGGCAAGCACCCGCTGGAGTTATGCCAATGTGTGGGAACCCAAATCCATCAACGGGGGTACCCCCAAGTACAGCGTCAGCCTGATCATCCCCAAGTCCGATACCAAGACTGTGGAAAAGGTCCGGGCTGCCATCAAGGCCGCCTACCAGGAAGGGGAAGGGAAACTGAAGGGGAACGGCCGTGTGGTGCCAGCCCTGGAAGCCATCAAGACCCCGCTGCGGGACGGGGACCTGGAACGCCCTGGAGATGATGCCTACAAAGGCAGTTTCTTCATCAACGCCAACTCTGCCACGAAGCCCGGAATCGTGGACGCCGACTGCCAGCAGATCCTGGAACGCTCCGAAGTGTATTCCGGGGTGTATGGCCGGGCCTCCATCAACTTCTATGCTTTCAACAGCAACGGGAATAAGGGGATTGCCTGCGGCCTGAACAACCTGCAGAAGATCCGGGACGGGGAACCTCTGGGAGGCAAGCCCCGGGCAGAGGATGACTTTGCTTCCGCAGACGATGATGATTTCCTGGCTTAAGGGAGGATAAATTATGGAAACGACACTGAAACTGATTCTGGAAGCTCTGTATTGCCTTGTTGCACTGGGTATTTTTGGATTCATTCTGGCACTGACTTACACCGACATCAAGAAAGACCAGCGTGATGAAGAAATCGCCCGGCATCGGGAAGAACGGGAAGAAGAGTATCACCGTAAACAAATGGAATCTTTCCTGAAATAAAGAACGGAAAATGGTGGCGGCGGGGCTTTATGCCTCGCCGCTTTTCTCGAGGTGAAGTTTATGAAAACTCTCAGTATTGATATCGAAACATACAGCGATGTGAACCTGGCCAAATGCGGTGTCTATAAGTATGCCGAGTCTCCCGCCTTTGAAATCCTTCTTTTCGGGTATGCAGTGGATGGAGGACCCGTGCAGGTCGTCGATCTGGCCCAGGGAGAATCCATCCCGGAAGAAATCCTGGATGCCCTGACCGATGACACCGTTACCAAATGGGCCTTCAATGCCAACTTCGAACGGGTGTGTTTGTCCCGGAACCTCACTGACCTGGGAAGGAGCTTGGACCCCTTTCATGACCAGCATCCCCTATCCAAGAAATGTGCCCGGTTCCTGAATCCGGCCGGATGGAAGTGTTCCATGGTCTGGTCCGCCTATCTGGGGCTGCCCCTTTCTTTGGAGGGAGTGGGGGCCGTGCTGAATCTGGACAACCAGAAGATGAAGGAAGGGCGGGAGCTGATCCGGTATTTCTGCATCCCCTGCAAGGAAACCAAGGCCAACGGCGGCCGGACCAGAAATCTCCCTCAACATGCGCTGGACAAATGGAACCTGTTCAAATCTTACAACAAACGGGACGTGGAAGTGGAAATGGCCATTCAACAGCGATTGCAAAAGTACCCAGTGCCGAAACAGGTGTGGGAGGAATACCATCTGGACCAAGAAATCAACGATCGGGGTATCGCCATTGATCTGGAACTGGCCAAACAAGCGGTGGCCCTGGATGCCAAAAGCCGGGAGAGCCTAATGGCAGCCCTGAAGGAACGGACTGGTCTGGAGAACCCCAATTCTGTCATCCAGATGTTGGACTGGTTGGAACAGCATGGATTAAAGACGGATTCCCTGGGAAAGAAGAATGTCCAGGAACTATTGAAAACCGCCCAGGAGCCTTTGCGCAGCGTCCTGTTGCTCCGACAGAAACTGGCCAAGTCCTCGGTGAAGAAATATCAGGCCATGGAAATGACAGCTTGTAAGGATGGACGAGCCAGAGGTATGTTCCAGTTTTATGGGGCCAATAGGACCGGACGGTTTGCCGGCCGGCATATCCAATTGCAAAATCTTCCCCAGAACCATCTGCCGGACTTATCCGAGGCCCGGGAGTTGGTGCGCCAGGGAAACTACGAAGCCCTGGACCTTCTTTACGATTCTATCCCCGACGTGTTGTCCCAGCTGATCCGGACGGCTTTTGTGCCTCGGGCTGGGATGAAATTTGTGGTTTCGGACTTCTCAGCCATCGAGGCAAGGGTCATTTCCTGGTTGGCGGGGGAAAGGTGGAAGTCCGAGGATTTTGCAGCCGGGAAGGATATCTACTGTTCAACGGCCAGTCAGATGTTTGGGGTGCCTGTTGTGAAACATGGCATCAATGGGAATCTCCGCCAGAAAGGGAAAATCGCAGAATTGGCCTGTGGCTATGGCGGGTCTGTTGGTGCTTTGAAGGCTATGGGAGCTCTGGATATGGGAATCCCGGAAGAAGAGCTGGGGACCCTGGTCCAGTCCTGGCGGTCAGCCAATCCCCATATCGTAGATTTCTGGTGGCAGGTGGATGGGGCGGTGAAGACCGCCATCAAACAAAAAATCCCTGTTTGGGTGAACAATATCCGCTTCTCTTGCCAAAGCGGCATGCTATTTATCGAACTTCCCAGCGGCCGGCGGCTTTCCTACGTAAAGCCTCGGATTGGAGTGAATCAGTTCGGCGGGGAATCCGTGACCTATGAGGGCATTGGGGCTACCAAGAAATGGGAACGGCTGGAAAGCTACGGACCAAAGTTCGTGGAAAACATCGTCCAGGGAATTGCCCGGGATATTCTCTGTTATGCCATGCAGACCCTCCGGTGCTGTGCCATTGTGGGTCACGTCCATGATGAACTGATCATCGAATGCGACAAAGATGTCAGTGCGGATGCCGTTTGTGAGCAGATGGGACGGACCCCACCTTGGGCAGAGGGGCTGGTCCTTCGGGCAGATGGATATGAATGTGAGTTTTACCAGAAAGATTGAAGAAGAAGCCAAACGAATATATCGAAAATCGATATATCCATTTGGCTTCTTTCTTTGCTATTCTAACATTTCTTTTACTGCGTTATATACGTATTCCTCATTACTTTCGGGGTAGGGCTGAGCAATGGGGCCATCTCCCCAAATCAATTTTGTGGGGAGATCCATGTAATAAAGAACTTGTGAAGTTGATCCATCAAGATAGACTTTTTTGGCCCAAATTGTATACGCAGGGAATACAGGGTCGTAGGCTAATGTATCTTTTGCTATGTAAAGACCATATTGATCATTTGAATGTAACCATTTCCAACGGTCTGAGCCACCTTGGTAAATTGGATTGATATGAAGGATTGAAGCAACACCATTAGCCAAAGCTTCATCGGCTGATTCTGGCTGAATGTGAGTCCAGACAGTGTTCGTAAAAAGATGCGATAAGGTCTTGTTTAAACCATAGGTTACACTTTGAAGTAGGTTTCTTTTTTTTTGTTACATATGATATTTGTATTTTAATTGCTTGAATTTTTCGTCCTTCAGCATTTAAATTTAATGTCCAAACCCTTGCGATTTGACTATCGGCATCATATTCAATCGTGTTTGTATCAAAGTACTCGCTTTCATAACTCGTAGAAGAATACCATTTCCATCGCGGGTCTAGTTCTTCTGCGAAAGCTATAGAGCAAAGACCAAGCATTGCAAGGCAAATTCCCAGAATTTGTAGTAATCGTTTGTGTCATGCAATTCGTTTCTTCCCCATCGTCTTATCCTCCCTTGTTCAAAAAGTATTCAATTTACTACAACCTATGCTGCTGTCTTAATAATACAACAAAATGCCGATTTAATGTGCCATTAGGTATATTTTTTATTTTTTGGTACTTAACCCAGCGGATTCTGTCCTGTTACAGGTAGAGAAGAAAAACTTCTCCCAACCTGTTAGCGGGACTGGAATCCGCTGTTTGTTTTTTGAAGGAGTGATCAAGCCATGTTTTATGTGAAAGAACCGCTTACGGACACCCTGGAAGTCCATGTGGAAATCAATGACGAGAATGTGTTCTGCCACTGCCCGGTATGCGGGAAAGAGGTGCAGGTGAATCTGGAAAAAATACTGGGAAGCGTGGAAGGGGACCTCTGCGGGACATCCGTCCTGTGCGATGCCTGTTCCCGGGAACTGTTGGGGGTGCGTCATGGAGACAGATCTGAAGCGTAACGGGGAGCACTACCCAGATCCCACGGCCTACAAAGCCATCCGGAAAGCAGAGCCGGGCAAGTTCCCTTTCCGGCCGGTGGTGTATGTGTGTTCTCCGTATTCCGGGGACATCGAAGCCAATGTGAGAAAGGCCAGACGGTACTGCCGGTATGCCGCAGACCATGGGTGCATCCCCCTGGCTCCCCATCTCTTCCTGCCCCAGTTCCTGGACGAAAGAACAGAACGGGACCTGGCTCTATTTATGGGGATTGCTCTTTTGTCCAAGTGTGCCGAACTCTGGATCTTCGGGGAAATCATCTCTCAGGGGATGGAACTGGAGATCCGGTATGCACAGAAAAAGGGAAAGCCCATCAAATACATTAGCGAGGTGATCTAAGTGAAATTTACTCTTTTTACGGCATCCTGCTCTGGCATGGAATCCAATTGCCGATATCCCCAGAAACGGGAAATCCGGAATGCCCAGGACCTGAAAGACACGGCTGCCTTCGACCATGTGTGCGCGGCCTATAAGAACAGCTACCGGAGTCGGGATAATTTCCTCTGGTCCGATGTGGCGGTGATGGATTGCGACAATGATCATACGGAAAATCCCCGGGAATGGGTGACGGGAGAACAGTTCCTGGCCCAGGTGCCCCGGGTGGCTGTGGCCATCGTCCCTTCCCGGAATAATGGGAAAGCCAAAGACGGCCGGAAAGCCCGGCCTCGGTTCCATGCCTATTTCCCCATTCCGGAGATGCAGGACGAAAAAGCCTACACGGCATTGAAGCAGGCCATTCGAGAGCAATTTCCTTTCTTTGACGGAAAGGCCCTAGATGCGGCCCGGTTCCTTTATGGTACGGATGTCGAGCTGGAAGATATCCTCTGGCAGGAAGGGAAGATGACAATAACTAAATTCCTGACAGGTAAGGAACCGGCAGAAAGAAGCAAACTAGCATTTCCTCTGTACACGGGCGGTTCCATTCCTGAAGGCAGCCGAAATAACACCATGTCGCACTTCGCCAGCCGAGTGCTGAAGCGTTACGGCGATACGGACAAAGCGTATGAAGCTTACTTGGAGCGGGCAGCCCAATGTGAACCACATCTTCCAGAGAAAGAACTGGGAACCATCTGGAAAAGTGCACTGAAGTTTTTCAAAAATAAAATCGCAAACAGCGAAGGCTATGTCCCGCCCGATGAATATAATAATTCTTTTGGCAGAGGTCCATTGAAACCTGACGATTATTCAGATATCGGGGAAGCAAAAGTGCTGGCAGCAGCCTGCATTGGAAAACTCCGATATACGAGCGCCACGGATTATATTGCATTCGTGAGTGATCACTGGTATGAAGATCGGGCGAAGGCGCTCGGCATTATTGAAGAGTTCATGGATGAACAGCTGAAAGATGCGGAAGAGAAAATCCGTATGGCGGAAGAAGCACTGGTTGCCATCGGGATCTCGGAAGCTGATGTGAAGACCCGGAGCAAGAACCTGGCAAACCAAATTCCCGAGAAAAAACTGGGGCTGCTTTATGCACTGTTGGGCGCTGATGCTTACAAGAAATTTGTTATGAGGTACCGCAACTACCGGTATATCGTGAACACCCAGAATGCGGCTAGACCGATGCTTGCCCTGGATGTTAGTGAGCTGGACTATGACCCGGAACTATTGAATACACCGGAAGCAACCTATGATCTAACCCGGGGAACCGATGGAGGGCATCCCCATGACCCAGATGACCTTATTACGAAGATTACATCCTGCTCTCCTGGGGATAAGGGGACAGACCTTTGGCTGGAAAGCTTGGATCTGTTCTTTTGTAAGGACCGGGAACTGATCCGGTATGTGCAACAGATTGTGGGGATGGCAGCGGTTGGAAGGGTCTATGCGGAACAGATGATTATTGCCTACGGAGGCGGAGCAAACGGTAAATCCACATTCTGGAATACCATCGCCAGAGTCCTGGGTACCTATTCCGGAAAAATTTCCGCAGATGCCCTGACTATGAGCTGCAAGCGGAATGTGAAACCAGAGATGGCAGAACTCAAGGGAAAACGGCTTATCATCGCATCGGAGCTGGAAGAAGGACAGCGGCTCAATACGGGCATGGTCAAGCAGATCTGTTCCGTAGATCCGATTGAAGCAGAAAAGAAATACAAAGACCCATTCCATTTTGTCCCGTCTCATACCCTGGTTCTTTACACCAATTATCTCCCCAAGGTATCTGCCAATGATGATGGAACCTGGCGGAGATTGATTGTCATTCCCTTCAATGCGAAGATTACCGGCAGGAGTGATATCAAGAATTATTCGGATTATCTGTTCGAGCATTCAGGGCCTGCCATCATGAAGTGGATCATCGAGGGGGCAAAGACTGCCATCCGAAAGGGGTATAAAATCGATGAACCCAAAGCGGTGCGTAATGCAGTGGAAAAATATCGGGAGGACAACGACTGGCTGGGCCAGTTTCTTGAGGACCACTGCGATATTGACCCGTCATTCACAGAGAAATCGGGAAAACTGTATCAGGAGTACCGAGTCATCTGTTTGCAGAGCGGCGAATTCACCAGAAGTACATCGGACTTTTACGGAAACCTGGAAAAGGCTGGATTCTTCCGTCATCGGACGCGGAAGGGGAGTATTGTCCGCGGCTTGAAACTGAAGGAAGGCCAGGATTTTCTGGACTGATTCTGGTTAAGTGTGACACTCATGAAACTCTCAGTATAAAGTTCCTATAGGGATAAAAATAAAAATACCTATATAAGAGGTTTAAAGAGAGAGAGTCATGACCGTCACGCTTCACAAATTGATGGAGGATAAGACGATGATCCATAAGAAAGAACGGACGATTGACCTTTACAAGGAAGCCGGAGCAGAAATGAGATTATTCAGGATTCTGGGTGATATCCTTGCGATTCACATCTCACGAGTCCTTTCGGCTTCTGATTCGGATAAATTCATGCGGGCCCTTCAAAGAATTGATGAAGTGCGTTCCCGGGCGGAAGACAACATGTTCCACGATCATCCGGACCTCAGCAATGAGTATCTTGATGTGTTTTACGGGAATTTCAGCGAAAAACCGAGAAATACCGTTGATGAAGAAATTAGGGCGCTGGCGAAGGAAAAAACGGATGAACTTTTTAAGAGAGAAACAGATTGAACACAGCCTGGTGACGGCAGCCCGGAAACAAGGCGGACTGGCCCTAAAGTTCGTGTCCCCGTCCTTTGCCGGCATGCCGGACCGGCTGGTCCTTCTTCCTGGTGGGAAGCTGGCCTTTGTGGAAGTGAAGGCACCGGGGAAGAAACCACGGGTTCTGCAGGTGAAAAGGCACGAAAAGCTTCGGGAGCTGGGGTTCCGGGTGTTCGTCCTGGATGCCCTGGAAGATATCCCCGGGCTGCTGCAGACCATCGCGGAAGGAGGTGATGCCCAATGAAGTTCATACCCCATGCATACCAGACCTATGCCATCGAGTACATCAAGACCCACCCGGTGACGGCTCTCCTGCTGGATATGGGCTTAGGTTCGGCAAGACGGTGACGACCTTGACGGCTATTCGGGATTTGATGTATGACTCCTTTGAAGTCCACCGGGTTTTGATCGTGGCCCCCCTCAGAGTAGCGAGAGATACTTGGCCGGAAGAACTCCGGAAATGGGACCACCTGAAGGAGCTCACCTGCAGCGTGGTGGTAGGGTCCGTGACGGAACGGCGGCGGGCTCTCCAGAAACCTGCGGATCTATACATCGTGAACCGGGAGAACCTGGTGTGGCTTTGCAAGAACTGCCGGCTGGATTTTGATATGGTGGTCCTGGACGAACTGTCTTCTTTCAAGAACCAGCAGGCCCAGCGGTTCAAAGCCATGAAGGCCCTGCGGCCCAAGGTGAAACGGATCGTGGGCCTCACGGGGACTCCCAGCGGCAACGGCCTTATGGACCTGTGGGCGGAGTTCCGGCTCCTGGACATGGGAGAGCGGCTGGGGAGATACATCAGCCAGTACCGGAACACCTATTTCCAGCCGGACAAACGGAACGGGATGGTGGTGTTTTCCTACAAGCCCTTGCCGGGAGCAGAGGACGCCATCTACAAAAAGATCGCGGACATCACCGTGTCCATGAAGGCCACAGACTATTTGCAGATGCCGGACCTGGTGCGTGTGAAAACCGAGGTTAATCTTTCGGACTCGGAGCGGAAGCGGTATAATGACTTCAAAAAGTCTCTCGTGCTGGAACTGCCGGGAGGCGAGGTGACGGCAGCCAATGCGGCCTCCCTTACGCTGAAGTTGACCCAAATGGCCAACGGAGCCATCTACACCGATGACGGAAAGACCATCCATCTCCATGACCGAAAGCTTGATGCCCTGGAAGACCTGGTGGAAAGCGCCAATGGCCGGCCGGTCCTTGTGGCCTACTGGTTCCGGCACGACCGGGAACGGATCTGTCAGAGGATGGAAGCCAGGGAACTGAAGGAGAGCAGGGACTTTGCCGACTGGAACGCCGGGAAGATCCCGGTGGCCCTGATCCATCCGGCTTCTGCCGGGCACGGCCTCAACCTGCAGCAGGGCGGGTCCATCCTGATCTGGTTCGGGCTCACCTGGAGTTTGGAACTCTACCAGCAGACGGTGGCCCGGCTCTGGCGGCAGGGACAAACCAGCCGGACGGTGATCGTCCAGCACATTGTGACGAAAGGCACCATGGACGAACGGATCCTGAAGGCCCTGGAGAAGAAAGACAGTTCCCAGGCGGATCTCATTGAAGCCGTCAAAGCGGATTTGGAGGGAAAAGCATGAACGCGAAAGAGTACTTGCAACAGGGATTCTACCTGGATAAGAAAATAGAGAGCAATCTTCGGGAAGTGGCCGAGCTCCGGCATCTTTGCCTGGGCATCTCAGCAGCCGGGCTGGAAGAAAGCCACAACCCCAACCGGCCCACGGAAGCCCCCTTCGTCCGGACCATCGAGAAGATCTGGGAGCGGGAGCAGGAAATCAACCGGGAAGTGGACCGGCTGGTGGACCTGAAGTATGAGATTGGCCAGGTCATCGACCGGGTGGAAGACGAAGCCCAGCGGCTGGTCCTCCGGGACCGGTACATCCACTTCGATGCCTGGGAGGACATTGCCCGGAGCATGGGCAAAGGGATCCGGTGGATCTACGCCGTCCACAGTGATGGGGTGGCGGCCGTTGAAAAAATTTTGGAGGAGCGCAGTACATTGCAGGAAAATGCAGTAGATACACACTAGAATTCAATAGACCCTTCGTGGTATGATAGACTCACGAGAAAAGGAAATAAAGTGAAGCCTTGCAGGATGTAAGAATCCTACAAGGCTTTTTTTATGTACGATATGAGGATTAATCCTTTTTTGTGGGAGCAGAACTTTTGTACAGCTGATTTAGAACAAGCAGGAACCATTCTATTTCTTCCGGAAGAGTTTCTTCCAGACTCGCTCCAGCCCAGTACGTCAAATATCTCCATTTGGAGTACAAGCCGGACCCAAGGGTTTCCCAGTTATAGACGTGACTGATAAGGTCATGTAGCGCTTGCCCGGAATGAGCTGTTTTCTCCTGCTCTAAACGATTTCTAAATTTTATCCCGGTATCCATTTCAAAACCAAGGAATTTACATTCCCGACCAAACCAGGATTCAAAATCATGATAGAAAAAGTGGGAGGGTTCGGCTTTGTTACATTGGAATCGGTGCATCCAGATTTCTGCAAACAAATGGATTGCTTCTCGACTGGCTAGCATGGATACCACCTTCTAATCTCTTTTGTTTTTTATTTTATCATGGCATCCACGACCAAACAAGAATAAACGGAAGGGAGGTGGCAGCGTTGCCCAGAAAACCGAAACGCCCCTGTTCTTATCCAGGCTGCCCGAACCTGACGGACGGTCGGTACTGTGAGAAGCATCAGAAGATCATCGCCAAGCGGTACGAAAAGTATGAACGCAGTCCTGTGAGTAAAAAACGGTACGGCCGGACCTGGAAGAAGATCCGAGATGCTTACGTAGCCAGCCATCCTCTTTGCGAACTGTGTCTGAAGCATGGACGGTATGTGGTGGCGGAAGAAGTTCACCATAAGAAACCGTTGGCGGAAGGCGGCACCCATGCCTGGAACAACCTGATTGCCCTGTGCAAAGCCTGTCACGCAAGGATTCATGCCCAAAGAGGAGATCGATGGCACCAAAAAGTCACAAGAAAAAGTGGACTATCAGAATGATAAATCTGAAACAAAGTGATATACCCAGGGGGCGTATGAATCTCTGAAAGCCCGGAAAGCCAGAACGGGCGAGGGGTCACGCGCGAAAAAAACGCGTTTTCAAAAAGGGTATTGACCCGGTGAAAAAGGGGGTGTGAAAAATAGCAAAAGACGGAACCATGCGAGGGGGATTGCGGGTGGGCCAGGGGCGGAAACCCAGGGCCCTGCTGGACAAACTGCCGGACAATCCGGGGAAGCGGCCGCTTAAGGTGATGGACCTGCCGGAAGGGGCGGATCTATCTGGAGAAGATATGCCGGAACCCAAAGCCTACATGAAGGAAAAGCAGCGGAACGGCGGGAAGCTGGAGGCGGAAGAAATCTACCGGGAAACCTGGCTGTGGCTCAAAGCCCGGCACTGCGAGAAACTGGTGAGCCCCCAGCTGATCAGCCAGTACGCCATGGCGGTATCCCGGTGGATCCAATGTGAACACGCCATCTCGGAATATGGCTTTCTGGCCAAGCACCCCACCACCAATGCCGCCATTGCTTCTCCCTACGTAACCATGAGCCAGAACTACATGAAGCAGGTGAACCAGATTTGGTACCAGATTTATCAGGTGGTGAAGGAAAACTGCTCGGTGGAGTTTTCCGGCAATACGCCCCAGGATGATGTGATGGAGCGGCTGCTGCGGTCTCGGAAGGTGTAATAGGGAGGAAAAGAAAGTATGGAAAAAACAACCAAGGAAATGAAGCTCATCCCCATTGATGAGCTGATCCCGTATGTGAATAATGCCCGGACCCATTCTCCGGAACAGATCAACAAGCTTCGGGCCAGTTTGCGGGAATTCGGGTTCATCAACCCGGTGATCATCGATAAAGACAAAAACATCATTGCCGGTCACGGCCGAGTGATGGCTGCCCGGGAGGAAGGAATCCAAGAAGTCCCCTGCGTCCTGGTGGACTATTTGACCGACGCCCAGAAAAAGGCCTATATCCTGGCCGACAACCGGATGGCCCTGGATGCCGGGTGGGACGAAGAGATACTGCGGGTGGAAATCGAATCCCTCCAGGGAGCGGACTTCGATGTCAGCCTGACCGGATTCGATGAAGACGAAATTGCCCACATCTTCGATGAAGAAACCGAAGCCAAAGAAGATGACTTTGATGTAGAAGAAGAACTCCAGAAGCCTGTGTTCTCCAAAGCTGGAGACCTTTGGCAGCTGGGAAAACACCGGGTCTTGTGCGGAGATTCTACGAAACAAGAAACCTATGCTCAGCTTATGGATGGAGTAAAACCGAACCTGGTCCTGACGGATCCTCCGTACCTGGTGAATCTTCGAAGCGCTTCCGGGAAAATCAAGAACGATGACCTGAATGACCAGGAAGGGTACGAATTCCTGAAAAAAGCCTTCTCCTGTTTTCATGATGCCATGGCTCCCGATGCGTCCATCTATGTGTTCTACGCCACCATGAAGGCCCGGGTCTTTTACGATGCTTTCGAAGATGCCGGATTCAAAGTGGGGGCGGGGCTCATCTGGAAAAAACCCAAAGCCCCCTTTATGCGCACCGACTGGAAGTTCAATATGGAACCCATTATCTTTGGATGGCGGAAAGACGGGAAACACAACTGGTATGGGGACCAGAAGCAGAAAGCGGTCTTTGAGTTCGAGGGCATCAAGAACAGTAAAGAAGACGGCTTCGGCCATCCCTCCAGTAAACCCGTGCCCATGCTGGCCTATCTCATTAAGCTGAGCAGTCAGATCAATGGGGTGGTGCTGGATGGATTCCTGGGATCTGCTTCCACGCTCATGGCCTGCGACCAGCTAGGCCGCATCTGTTATGGGATAGAGCTGGAGCCTAAGTTCGTAGATGTGGCGGTAAAGCGCTACCTGGCTTCCCACGAGAACGAGACAGTAACCGTCCTCCGGGACGGAAAGCAGTACACCTATCAGGAAGCGGCGGATGTGAAAAAATAAAGACACAAAGGGCTACATTTTGCTTGCTATTTTTCGCCTTTAGAGTGATGAATAACAGTACCAAAATACCCTAAGGAGGTACATATGATGAAGGCAGAATACAACAAACAAGGTGCAGCACGGAAAGAATTGGCGGATGTCATCAGTCAAATCACGGGAGAAGGTGTGAAATACCTGTTTCTTCCCACCAAGGCCTATCAAATCGGTAGCGTCCTGGTCGGAAAGGACGGTACGGTGGAATGTGAAGACACAGCGTTTTTTCAACGGGTTGTTCAGGAACTGGCAGTCAAAGGATTCCGGCCAGAAAACAAGGTCGCTATCCTGGAAGAAGTGGTAACACCAGAAGAAACTTCAGAAACGGACGAAATTGATACCCTGACCATTTCCCTTCCGGATGATTTGACGGAGGAAGACTTTGAAAAGCTCCAAAACCTGGTGGCCTCCAAGGCCAGCCTTTTCAAAAAGGCTCTGAGTACAAATGACCTGACCATTCAAAGGGAAGATGGCAAGATATCTTTCCCCTGGTTCCACAAAACGGACAGCACCAAGGTCCAGGCCTATTCCAAGTTGGTGACGGCCCTTTGTCAAATGGCCAGGAATTCCAAACGGATCACGGCAAAAGAGCATGAAGTTCCCAATGAAAAATACGCCTTCCGGTGTTTTCTCCTGCGGCTGGGCTTCATTGGAGCAGAATACAAAGGCTATCGGAAGATCCTGCTGGAAAGGCTCAGCGGGTCCGCAGCCTATCGGGATGGAGGGAAAAAAGATGCGGTTTCCCAATAAAGAGATGCTGGAATTCCTGCGCAGGGAATATCCTTCTGGAACCCGGGTTGTCCTGATCCGGATGGATGACCTCCAGGCGCCGCCTTTGGGAACGAAAGGGACCGTGACCGGTGTGGATGACATGGGGTCCCTTCTGGTGGAGTGGGACAATGGGTCCCATCTCAATGTGATCCACGGAGTCGATGTGGTTCAGAAACTGAATAAAGAAACAAAATAACGGATGCTTATTCTCAGATTCTGCTTGCTATTATAGGCCTTTAGAGTGATATATGTACATGCCAAAAGGTAAAGGTACACAATCACAAGGAGGAAAAACATGAAAAAGTTGAATGCAATCGACAAACAGAATCTGGACGGAGTATACGGAGCCACCGCAGTAGCGCTGGATTGGCCGGAAAACCTTTCCGAAAAGGCGAAGAAAGCGCTGGACTACCTGGATGACACCGCCTACCTGTTCCATTACCTTGGAAAGTACATCATCACCGACGAAAGCCTCTGGCTTACGGAATTTGGGAACGGAACCATGGACAGCCCATTCGGTTTTCCCAGAATCGAATTGAGCAGACTCGAAGAAGTCGGCCCCTGGTTGGAAAGTGTGGCGGACGAACTGGAAGAATTCTAACTCCATACAGACAGGAAACGGGGCCGAAGGGCCCTGCTCCTTTTTTGTAACCTTGCATAAATACACAAAATTTGCTTGCTATTATAGGTCTTTAGAGTGATATATGTACATGCCAAAAGGCAAAGGCACACAATCACAAGGAGGAAAAAAGCAATGACCAAGATGGAAATGATCGAAAGATTCTACGGACGGAATGAGGAACTGGAAAGAACGTTTGCAGCCGCAGAAAAAGCCGGGGATGCAGCAGCCATGGACGCCTGCCAGGATGCCTACCAGGATCTTCTCCAGGAAGTTCGGGCAGAAGGGGAAGCTTTCGGAGATATGATGCGGCTGTACAGCGACATGAAAAAGCACGGCAACAGCCACCTGGACCTTTCCGGGACCTACCGGGAACCGGAAAAGATCCTCAAAACCTTCCGGGAATTTGGGGTGACGGAATTCACCTTTTCCTCCAGCTGGTCCAGCGCCATCCAAGTGGCCTGGGCATTTACCCAGATGGGCTGCACGTTAAAAGGCATGATCGAAATTTACGGATCCGGCCAGAAATTCATGAGCAACGAATACGAAAGAATCCCCGCCTTCCTCTTCAGCCTTTGAGGAACGGGGGACAGCAAGAACCAAGGAGCCTCCGGGCTCCTTTTCTTATACCCAGTAAAAAGAAGGGAGGGAGCCCTATGCGGAAACTCAAAAAGTACAAGCCCACAAAATTCAAAGCCAAAACGTCCACCTACAATAAGGAACTGGCGGATTATGCGGTAGCCTTTATCGAGAGCTTGTGTCACACCAAGGGGACTTGGGCGGGTCATCCCTTTGAACTGATCGACTGGCAGGAACAGATCATCCGGGACTTGTTTGGGACGGTAAAACCCAACGGGTACCGACAGTTCAACACGGCCTACATCGAGATTCCCAAGAAGCAGGGGAAAAGTGAGCTGGCTGCGGCTGTGGCACTCCTGCTCTGCTGCGGGGACGGGGAAGAAGGGGCCGAAGTCTATGGCTGTGCGGCAGATCGGCAGCAGGCCTCCATCGTTTTTGAAGTGGCGGCCGACATGGTCCGGATGTGTCCGGCTCTCAGCAAGCGAGTTAAGATTCTTTCCTCCCAGAAACGGATGGTGTTCCGTCCCACCAATAGCTTCTACCAGGTTCTTTCGGCAGAAGCCTATTCCAAGCATGGATTCAATATCCACGGAGTGGTGTTTGATGAGCTCCATACCCAGCCCAACCGGGAACTGTTTGACGTCATGACCAAAGGCTCCGGAGATGCTCGGATGCAGCCTCTGTACTTCCTGATCACTACGGCTGGGACGGATACCCACAGCATCTGCTACGAAGTTCACCAAAAGGCCATGGATATTCTGGAAGGGCGGAAGCATGATCCCACCTTCTACCCGGTGATCTACGGGGCCGCGGAGCAGGATGACTGGACTGACCCAAAGGTGTGGAAAAAGGCCAACCCCTCCCTGGGGATCACGGTGGGAATCGACAAAGTGAAGGCGGCCTGTGAATCGGCCAAAGAGACACCCAGCGAAGAGAATGTGTTCCGTCAGCTCCGGCTGAACCAATGGGTGAAGCAGTCTGTTCGGTGGATGCCTATGGATAAGTGGGATGCCTGTGCGTTCCCGGTTCAGGAGGAAGACCTGGAAGGCAGGATCTGCTACGGCGGACTGGACCTTTCTAGTACCACGGACATCACCGCTTTTGTGCTGGTGTTTCCTCCTTTGGATGACCAGGACAAGTATTGCATCCTGCCCTACTTCTGGCTGCCGGAAGAAACCCTGCCCCTTAGGGTAAAGCGGGACCATGTGATGTACGACACCTGGGCCAAAGAGGGATTCATCCATACAACCGAAGGAAATGTCATCCACTACGGGTATATTGAAAAGTTCATCGAGAAGCTGGGTGAGAAGTTCAATATCCAGGAAATTGCCTTTGACCGATGGGGCGCCGTACAGATGGTCCAGAACCTGGAGGGGATGGGCTTTACGGTGGTCCCCTTCGGACAGGGATTCAAGGACATGAGCCCTCCCACCAAGGAGCTTATGAAGCTCACGCTGGAGCAGCGAATTGCCCATGGAGGGCATCCAGTCCTTCGATGGATGATGGATAACATCTACATCCGGAGAGACCCTGCTGGCAACATCAAGGCAGATAAAGAAAAATCCACAGAAAAAATCGACGGGGCCATAGCCACCATCATGGGCCTGGACCGGGCTATCCGGTGCGGAAATCATGTCCAGGAAAGCGTCTATGACTCCCGAGGTATGCTTTTTGTATAGAAAGGAACTTCCCCCTATGAATTTATTTTCCAAACTTTTCAAATCTAGGGACAAGCCCAAAAACAGCCTTCTGGGCGGCGGGCACTGGTTCTTTTTTGGGGGCTCTTCTTCCGGGAAAGCCGTCAATGAACGGTCCGCCATGCAGATGACGGCAGTCTATGCCTGCGTCCGGGTCCTTTCAGAATCCATCGCAGGCTTGCCCCTCCATCTCTTCCGGTACAACCGGGAGGGAAATGGGAAGATTCGGGACTTCCAGCATCCTCTTTCTGGGCTTCTTCACGATGCCCCCAATCCGGAGATGACCAGCTTTGTGTTCCGGGAGACCCTTATGACCCACCTTCTGCTGTGGGGCAATGCCTTTGCCCAGATCATCCGAAATGGCCGGGGCCAGGTGGTGGCTCTGTATCCCCTTATGCCGGATCGGATGGAAGTGTGCCGGGATGGGGATGGGGAAATATACTACTTATACACCAAAGCCACCGATGAAAATCCAAAAATCAAAGCCTATGGCACGGTCCGGCTCCGAAAGGACAATGTGATGCATATTCCCGGCCTGGGGTTTGACGGCCTTGTAGGGTATTCTCCCATCGCCATGGCCAAGAACGCCATCGGCATGGCCATTGCCTGCGAGGAGTTCGGCGCGAAATTTTTCGCCAATGGGGCTTCTCCCAGCGGTGTCCTGGAACATCCGGGGACCATCAAGGATCCTCAGCGGGTCCGGGAAGCCTGGCAGTCCCAATTTGGAGGCAGCAGCAATGCGGGGAAGGTGGCCGTATTGGAAGAGGGCATGAAGTATTCGCCCATTGGCATTTCCCCGGATCAGGCCCAGTTCCTGGAAACCCGGAAGTTCCAGATTGACGAGATTGCCCGAATCTTTCGGGTACCCCCTCACATGATTGGGGACCTGGAGAAATCTACCTTCTCCAACATCGAGCAGCAGTCTCTGGAATTTGTGAAATACACCCTAGGCCCCTGGGTGGCCCGGTGGGAACAGGCCATGAGCCAATCCCTTCTGACCCCGGAAGAACGGACCCGGTATGAAATCCACTTCAACGTGGACGGGCTTCTCCGGGGCGACTACGAAAGCCGGATGAACGGCTATGCCGTAGGCCGCCAGAACGGGTGGCTATCTGCCAACGATATCCGGGAACTGGAAAACATGAACCGGATCCCGGAAGAAGAGGGCGGGGATCTGTATCTCATCAACGGAAATATGACGAAACTAAAAGATGCTGGCTTGTTTGCAAATAAAGCAACAGAAAGTTGAGTTTCAAAAGTAACCTCTATATAATAGAATTATCTTAAAATTATATGGGGGCGATTTTATGAAATGGTGGAGAAAAGGAATCGTATGTCTTTTGGCCTGTTTGGCAATGATGGGGTTCAGTTCCGCAGCCATGGCTGAATATGATCCAACACCTAGAATTCTTTCAAAGCTCCAGGGGCAATGGTATGACCAAGAGGGGAATGTAGTCCTTGATTTCCAGGGAAACACAGTGAACGGGTGTGCAATCGTAGGTGTGTACCACCTTGCAGGAGCTGATACGGACTTCAGCGGTATCATCCGTATTGTGGAAGCAGAAGGATACCGGGATATGCCTGTGATTTGCGAAAATATGTATTCGGCCAGCTATCACTCTCATATCATTTTAAACGGGGACAATCATGACCTCAGCAAGGGTACGCTGTTGATGCGAACCACAGAACCGCGATATTATGAGTCTGTTGGCGGAATTGGCCTTGATATGACGGAGGATACCGTGCGTGCCAAATACGGCAGCCCTGACAGAATGAAACAGATGAAAGGCAGTACGGTATGGACCTACCAAAAATTGGGATTGGACTTGACAATGTGTCAACAGCGGGTCTGTAATATCAAAATTTATCAGTACGGCGACCGGCATTTTGACCGGACTGGATTTAACTGTGCCAATCTGCCCTATGAATTTCAGTCGGCTTATGGCTTTCAGACAGTACCGAAGCCAGGGCAATATGGAGCTTTTGGTATAGGCCATGGGGAATACCTGTGGTTTAATGATTATCCGAACAGCATAAGTCTGAATATGTGTTGGAATTAAATGTAATGTTTTAAACAGCACCTTAGCAGAGCAATCTGCGGGGTGCTTTTCTTATGCCTATAAGGAGGTGTTATTTTGAAACGTAAATTTTGGAATTGGGTGAAAAACGAAGGGGAAGACACCCGTACCCTGTATCTTACCGGAGAAATCTCCGATGAAACTTGGTTTGGGGACGAAGTAACACCAAAGATCTTCAAAGACGAGCTGATGGCCGGCAGCGGGGACATTACCCTTTGGATCAATTCTCCCGGGGGCGATGTGTTTGCAGCGGCCCAGATTTATAACATGCTGATGGATTATTCTGGCCGAGTGACCGTAAAAATCGATGGCCTGGCCGCCTCTGCAGCCAGTGTCATTGCCATGGCCGGGAGCCAGGTGGAAATGTCCCCGGTGGCCATGATGATGATCCACAATCCCATCACGGTGGCCATTGGGGATAGCAAGGAGATGCAGAAAGCCATTGATATGCTCTCTGAAGTAAAAGAAAGCATTGTAAACGCCTATGAAATTAAGACGGGCCTGTCCCGGAACAAGATTTCCAGGCTGATGGATGCCGAGTCCTGGTTCAATGCCAAGAAGGCGGTGGAACTGGGGTTCGCGGATGCCATCCTTTATACCGAAGAAAAAACGGAAAATGACATCAACGTGGATGCCATGCTATTTAGCCGGGCGGCGGTGACCAATTCCCTGCTGACGAAGATGGCCATCCAATCCAAACCGAAAGAAGCTATCCCTAACAAGGTCCCCGCGGACAAACTCATGAAGCGGTTGGGCCTTCTTGTGCATTAAGGAGGAATTTCCATGAATCAGATCCTGAAACTGAGAGCAGAACGAGCCAACACCTGGGAAATGGCCAAAGCCTTTCTGGAATCCCACCGGGATAAAGACGGCATGGTCTCTGCAGAAGACAGCGCTGTTTACGACCGGATGGAAGAGAAAGTGGTGGCCCTGGGGAAAGAAATCGAACGGCTGGAACGCCAGCGGAACATCGATGATGAACTCAATCAGACCATCGATACCGCCCTCAAAGTCAATCCCGGTGCCGGAAGCACCAGACCGGACACCAAAACGGGTCGGGCCAGTGGTGCCTACACCAAAGCCTTCTGGCAGGCCTTTCGGGGGAAAGGTAACATCCAGGAAGTGAAGGATACCCTGACCATCGGCTCAGACCCGGAAGGCGGGTACCTGGTTCCGGATGAATATGAACGGACTCTTGTGTCCGCTCTTCAGGAAGAGAACTTCTTCCGCAGCCTGGCCCATACCATCCGCACGTCTTCCGGGGACCATACGATCCCTGTTGTGGCCAGCCACGGGGAAGCGGCCTGGATGGAAGAAGGCAGTGCCTATCCGGAAAGTGACGATACCTTCAGCCAGGTGAACCTGGGAGCCCATAAGCTGGGAACCGCCATCCGGGTTTCCGAAGAACTGATGAATGACAGCGTCTTTGACCTGGAAAGCTACATCACCCAGGAATTTGCCCGTCGCATCGGGACCAAGGAGGAAGAAGCCTTCCTGGTGGGCGATGGGAAACATAAGCCCCTGGGGGTGTTCCAGGGAGCAGAAGTAGGGGTAACGGCAACCAAGACCGCCATCACCTTCGACGACATGATGGACCTGTACCACAGTCTGCGCACGCCGTACCGGAGAAATGCTTCCTGGATCCTGAATGACTCCACCGTTAAGGCCATCCGGAAACTGAAGGACAACAACGGCAACTACATCTGGCAGCCTTCTGTCCAGGTGGGCCAGCCGGACCGGATCCTTAGCCTGCCCTACCGCACGTCCAGCTTTGTGCCAGAACTGGCAGCCGGGAATAAGGCCATTGCTCTGGGAGACTATTCCTACTACTGGATTGCTGACCGGCAGGGCCGGAAGTTCAAGCGGCTTAGTGAACTCTATGCAGCCAACGGGCAGATCGGATTCCTGGCCAGCGAACGGGTGGATGGCCGCCTGATCCTGCCGGAAACCGTAAAAGTCCTGCAGGTCCAGGCCGGCTGATGACCGCTTTAGAGGGAGGCGATGAGCATGGCAGTGACGGGACTCATAACGCTTGAGGAAGCCAAAGCCTATCTCCGGATAGACGGAAACGAGGAGGATGACCTGATTGCCCGTCTCATTGCTTCCTCTGAGCGGCTTTGTCTGGATATCCTCCGCAAGGAAGAACCAGAAGAAACAGCGGCCTTCAAAATGGCTGTTCTTTTTTCGGTGGCCTATCTATACGAGCACAGGGAGGATGCGGATTACCACAATCTGCTCCTTACCCTGCGTTCTCTTTTGTTTGGGGAACGAAAGGAAGCATTCTAATGAAAATCGGAAAGATGGACAAACGGATTACCCTCTTTCGTCCCATCCCCACAGAAGATGGCTACGGGGGATTCCAAACAGACTATGAGGAAATGGGACAGATCTGGGCCCAGGTGATCCAGACCAACTACGCTGAGCAGGAAGCCCAGGAGACGCCTATGAACCGGGAGCAGCTGCGGCTGAAGATTCGGCCAAGGAAGGATATCCGGAGAGGATGGCGGCTTCGGCTTTTCGGGGAGATTTATGAAATCGAGACGGTGGACAATACCTACCGGGACAGTACCACGCTGATCGTCCATCGATATGAACAGGGGGTGTAGCCATGGCCATTTTTACGGTCAAGGTTCCGGAAGGGGAGCTGAGTAAGGCCATTCGGCAAATCTCTGCCTGGGATGGGAAGACCCGTCTCCGGATGGAAGCCGCTCTGAAACGGGGCACACATGCGGTGTATCGGGAGGCCCGGCAGCGGGTCCCGGTGCGGTCGGGGAAACTCAAAAAATCCATCAAGACGCGGTTTTCTGCAGTGAAGTTGGAAGGCCAGGTGTACAGCAATGTCCCGTATGCCCATCTGGTGGAATTTGGCAGTCGGGCCCATACGGTAAAGCCCCAGAAGAAAAAGGCCCTGCGATTTTTTCGGGGGCGGTCCTGTCTTTACGAAACGGTCCCGGATCCCGGCACAGTCCGGGAAGCCCTTTTTCAAGCCGGCCTATGACTATGTGGAACCCCAGCTGATCCGTGATGTAAAGAAGGCGGTCCAAGAACCATGAAGCGATTACCCAACAATGCCATCCATAAGGCCCTGGTGGCCTTTCTCAGAGAACACACAGGGCTGGTGGTTTATGACTACGTGCCTCAGGAGGCGGTGCTGCCGTTTATCACCCTGGGGACCATGACTGTACAGGACAAATCCACCAAAACCGAGGATATGACCCACCTTTCGGCCCACATCCATATCTACAGCAATTACAAGGGACGGTATGAAATCAACTCTCTGGCGGAAAAACTCATCAACCTGTTCGGGAGCATCCAACTGGATCTTTCCCCTGATGAATTCTATGTATCTGCCCAGGGGGTGGATTTCTACGAAACGTACCCGGAGGATGAGATGGGCTACAGCGGGGTGATCACCCTCGAAGTCCTCATCCAGAATATCCATAAGGAGGAGTAATATGGCAACTACCACTTTTCCCAGCCGGAGCGAAGCCTCCAATACGGCGACTGCCGGCAAGGATTATTTGATCTATCTGAACGCAGGAGAATCGGATACCAATCCCACCTGGCTGCTCTTAGGGGGCCAGCGGAGCGGGGATCTGTCTCGGCAGGCAGACGAAATCGACGCCAGCAGCAAAACGTCCAGCGGGTGGAAATCCACCATCCCCGGCCTGCGGAACTGGTCCCTGGACCTGGAATCCGTGTACCTGGCCGGAGACAAGGGGGCCAAATTCCTGGAAGCCTCTTTTTTTGCAGGAAAGCAGGTCCACATCAAATTCGAGTACCCGGACAAAAGCTATGTAACCGGCTGGGGCTCTGTGACGGAATGCAGTCTGTCCACCCCTCATGATGACGTGGCCACCCTGTCCGGGACCATTTCCGGGGACGGGCCCTTAAGTGAACTGAAGAGTGCGGACGGAACGGTTGTCCCTACCGGTAAATAGGAGGAATCGGAAAACATGAAGAAAATCGACTTTGAAGTCTTTGGCCCTGGCCAGTACCTGTATTTTGATATCGGCCGGCTGATCCAGGTAGAAAACATTACCGGAAAAAGTGCCGGGGACATTATCCGGAACCAGGAATTGAACCTGGGGATCCTGACCGCTCTTCTGTCCATCGGGCTCCGGCAGCACGGCATCAAGAATCCCCAGTGGTACGCCAATAAGATGCAGGAACTCAGCGATGAAGGCCACGAGATGGAAGAATTCGTTCAGCCGGTGGTGAAGGCCATTGCCGGGTCCGGCATTCTGGGGAAAGAAGTGTACTACGCCATCTTTCCAGAAGAAGATCCGGGGAAAGAACCGGGGAAGAGTAAGACGAAAGCAAAAAACTGACGACGGGACAGGAAGAAGTCCCGTCTTTTAACGAGTGGCTGGGGTGGGCGGAAGAAGTGGCCTATGGGCTCTTGCATCTTTTGCCTGCCCAATTCTATGCCCTGACTCCCCTGGAGCTGGATCGGATGGCGGAATGCCGGGCCAGGGCAGAACAGCGAAAGAAATGGGAGACTGCTTATTGGGTGGCCTGCCTGATGAGCATCCATACCCGGAAACCGGTACGGACGGAAAAGCTGATGAAACCCTTCCTGCCCAGGAAAACCAGCAGCCAAATGGCAGCCGAGCGGGATGCCTTCTTCGAGGAATTCAGACGGAAAGGAGCTGACGATCGTGGCAACCATCGCTGACCTTCTGGTCAAGATCGGAGCAGATACCTCCGACCTCCGGAAAGAACTCAATGCCACCAAACGGCAGATCAAGTCCGCCTTTGGGAGCGAAGCCCTGGACGTGTCCAAGAAATCCCTGGCCGTCTTAGGAGGTATCGGGGCCGGATTGGCTGCTCTGGGGGTGGCATCGGTGAAAGCCGGAGCCAGTCTCCAGAGTACCAAGACCGCTTTCACCAATATGCTGGGGAGCGCGGAAAAAGCCCAGGACTTTCTGGGGAAAATGCAGGGATTTGCAGCCAAGACTCCTTTCGAATTTAGCCAGGTGTCCCAGGCGGCCCAGAAGTTCATCGCTTTCGGCTTTTCGGCCGAACAGGTCATTCCTACATTAACCGCGGTGGGGGATGCGGCAGCCGGCGTGGGCCTTGGAGCAGAAGGCATTAACCGGATCACCCTGGCCCTGGGGCAGATGGCGGCCAAGTCGAAAGTCCAGGCCGGTGAAATGATGCAGCTGACTGAAACAGGCATTCCGGCCTGGAAGATGCTGGCGGACCAGATCGGGGTTTCCGTACCGGAAGCCATGGACAGGGTGTCCAAAGGAGCCATTGATGCGGCAACGGGCATTACGGCTTTGGTCAGTGGTATGGAACAGTCTTTCGGGGGCATGATGGATCAGCAGAGTGAGACCATCAGCGGCACCTGGTCCACCCTCATGGATGGACTGGAACAGGCGGCGGCCCAAGTGGGCCTCCAGATTGCGGAAGCCCTAAACCTGCCGGGGATCTTCCAGTCCTTAGGGGATATGCTGACCAACTTTGCAGCCACCGTCCAGTCTTCCGGACTTACGGAGGCTCTTATGACAGCCATTCCTCCTGAATTCCAGGCAGGAATCCTCCTCATTGTGAGTACTCTCACTGGCCTTGCTATTCCGGCCATTGGGCTTTTTGTGACGAAGGTGACCCTGATGGCCGCGCCTTTTCTGGCGGCGGTAGCAGCGGCAGCTCCTTTTATTGGGGTAGCAGCGGCAATGGCCACGGCCCTCTATGCCATCTGGAAAAGCGGGATGACCGTAGAAGATGTGCTGGGAACCATGGGCATTAAAATGGAAACGGTCACCCGGGCTGTGGATGCAGTACAGGCAATGATGAGCGCGGCGGCCCAGTCCATTATTGCCAACCTTCAGGCTCTGGAACCGGTGTTCACCTTGGTGGCTGCCGTGATGGGGGCAGCTTTCTATGCAGCCCTGCAGGTGATTGGCGGGGTAGTGAACGGAGTGCTGAACTTCATCAGCGTCCTTAGCGAATGTGTGACCTGGATCCTGAACGCTTTCACCTATCTGGTAGAAGGCATTGGGTCCTGTATCGATGAAGTAGGAAGCATCCTGTCCGACATGGCTGGCAGCATCCTTCCCTCCTGGGCCTCTAGTGCCCTTTCTACCATTGCCAACTTTGTCAGTGAAGCCATTAGTTGGCTCTCCAGCTTGATCCAGAAAATCCTGGAAACCAACAATGCTCTGGGTTCCATGGGTGGCGAAAGCGGTGGAGAAGGTGGCGGGGGCAGTAGCACTCCTGCCAAACGGGAATTCAAGCTGCCGGACTTCAGCAATCTTCGAGGGGGAGGTGGGGATATCCCAGTTCCTTCTGGAGGTGGAGGAGGCGGCGGTGGTTCTGGTGGTGGCGGAGGGGGAGGAAGCTCCAGAGAAACAGATCAGTTGGCCAATGCCGCTATTCAGACCAGCAAGAGTATCGAAGAAGAATGGTTCCGGACCTTCCAGACCAAAAGTGCCCTGGTGGATCGTTGGTACAAGGAAGAAACGGACGAACTGGAAAAATCCCGGTCTGCCAACGAGAACTACGAACGGGATAAGACCCGTCTGGCAGAGCTATATGCCCAGAAGCGCATGGACGCCCTTTCGGAAGAACAGGCCAAAAACCGGGAACTGATGAACAAAGCCCGGGACCTGTCTTTTGATGCTGTTACTGCCAAACTTACCCTCTATGGTTCCAAACAGGAGCAGGAAGTCATGAAGATGCAGTCCGACATGGAAAAGGCCATGGCGTCCATTGATGACAAGTACGCCAAGCTGTCCCAGGACTTTATTTCTTTGACGGCCAGTGAAAAGGCTGTATTCCTGAACGCTCTGAAGGAAAAAGGCATCGCCTATGAACAGGCCAGTGCCAACGAGATTGCCTTTGACAAACAGGCCAATCTGGAAAAAGCAGCAGCCTATAAAAGCTATATGGAGGAACGGAACGCCTACTTTGCCCAGGGGAAAGACATCCAGGCAGCTCTGGATGAAGCCTATAACCAGAACTCCCTGGCTCTGCTGCAGGAGACGCTCACAGCAGAAATGGCCCTCCGGCAAAGCAACATCGATGCGGAAAAGTCTCTCATGGATACCTACCAGGAAGCCTATATGAATGCCCACATGGGAACCCTGGAACTGATCGCGGACATGGCTTCCACCACTTTAAGTGGCCTGGAGACCGCCTTCACAGATATCCTGACAGGAGCAAAAAACGCCAAGGATGCCTTTCTGGATCTGGGGAAGGCCATGCTGAAGACCATTGCCAGCTATTTCTCCCAGATGCTCTCTGGGATGTTGGTGACGGCCCTATTCGGGGATAAATTAAACGCAGCCAGTGCAGCCAAGACCGTAGCCCAGGGGACGGCTGCAGCCGGGGCTCTGGCTCCTGCAGCCTGGCTGAAACTGGTCATCGACCCGTCTGCCGGTCCTGTGGCCACGGGCCTTCTGACCGGAGGTACGTCCGCTGCGGTAGGCATCGGCATGGCAGCTGCTGCAACCAATACGGCTGCAGGTGCGGCGCAAGGAGCCGGAAAGACCCCTCATTATGCCAAAGGCGGGTATTTCACAAGACCCCTTATTGGTGTCCTGGGGGATGCAGGGGACGAAGTGGCCCTGCCCCTGAACCGGGCTGTGTTCGACAGCATTGCCGAAGGCATCGTAAATTCCAGTGAATCTACGGATAACCGGGAAGTTGCAACGACCTTCAACAACTTCGGGGACATCAACAACGCCGCGGATTTGGAAGATCTGATGGATGGGTTCACCGATGCTGTCCTGGCGGGACTGAGAGGTGCATAAGATGCAATTCCCGAAACGAAAAGAAAACGAACAAAATTTCACCATCACCAAAGATGGGGTGGAATATAAGCTCCCGGCCCATTGGAGCCTGACGGACAGCGGCAGCTACACTTTCCGGAATAAGCTCCAGTCCCGGGCCTTTGCCCATGGAAGTGATGCAGTGGGGGATGGAAAGATTGACGGCCGGACGATTCAGGTGGAATTTTCCATGGAGGGGGTTACGGAGGAAGACCATGACGAAGTGCTGAATGAAGCCTACACTTTCTTTGGCCAAACGGACTATTCTCTCATGGCCGGACGTCCAGACCGGGTGTACCATGTGGCCTGCCTGTCCAAGATCAAGCACAAGTTCGAAAACGGGTTCAAACAGAGACGAAGCAACATTACCGTGTCCCTTCTCCTGGCAGACCCGTTCCGGTACGAAGCCCAGGAATCCAAAGTGGTCTTTCTCTTTCCCCAGGCAACGGTGCAGGCCGAGATGGTGCTCCACAACCTAGGGAGCGTGGATACACCTCTCACCTTCCGGTTTATCCCAAAAGACCGGATGACGAACCTCACCATCTGGCACCAGGAAGCCAAAGAGAAGTTTACCCTAACAGACGCTCTCTTGGTGGCTCCCAAGACTTCCATCGTAAACGGCCGGGAAGGAACAGTGTGGCGGGATAAGGATAACAGCATCAACGCCTTTACCGGGGCTTTCCTCCACGCCAAACCGGGAGCGAATCTCTTTCTCTACACAGGAGGAGCAGGGACGGTGGAAATAACCTATACCAACAGGTGGTTTGTATGACGAATTTCATCTTTGGAAGGGGCCTCTTCGGCCGGTGGATCTTTGCTGGGCCTACGGGTTCCGGCGAAGGCAGCAGCGACCGGGGCAAGATCCATGAATACTATCCCGGCCAGTTCGTGGTCTATGCCTACAAAAGGGACGGGACCCGGACGGCCATTTTCGGAGGGGGAAGCGAAGCCAATGCCCTGAATGAAGTAACCTTTGAAATCACCAGTACTGGCTGCGGCCAGTGCCAGCTGACCTTTTATCGGCAGCCCGATAACGCTCAGCTAGATTATATGCAGCGCATAGACATTCATCTGTATGGAGACCGAAAGCCATGGTATAGCGGCTACATCATCAGTCGGCCCATTGAAGGGACGACGGACACCAAGTTCGTGTACAAAGGCTACGGCTTCTATAACCGACTGGAGAATGTGATGCTCTGGAAGACCTACGAGAACACCGATGTAGGAGATATTGTCCGGGATATTGCCCGGCAGGTGGAACGGCAGACCCTGCAGGTGGTCTACAACGACAGCAAAATCCAGAGCGTAGGGTACAATCCCACCAAACTGGTCTTTGATGGAGTCACGGTGAAAGAAGCCCTGAACACCCTGGCTGACTTTGCCGTGGACTATGTGTATGGGGTGGACGAATACCGGTGCCTGTATTTTCGCCGTAGAGAAACTTCCGTCAACGAACAGGCCCGTTTGACCGTGGGAAAACACATCACGTCTTATACCCCTTCCTGGGATGTGTCCAAACTGGTGAACTGGGCCCGGATCAAGGGGGGCAGTGTGGATGACCAGGGAGAACAGTGGCTCTGCATTGTGGAGGATCAGGAAAGCCAGAACAGGTATGGAGTTCACCAGGCTGTCTGGAATCTGCCGGAAGCCTACGATGCGGCCGATGCCAAACGGTGGGGGGAAAACCAGATCCGTCAGTATAAGGGCCCCGTAAAATCTGCCAAAATTGGTGGGGTGCGGCTGGAATATCCCTATCCGGATGGGACATTTAATGTCCGCCATATGTCTACGGACGGTCTGGCCGAAATTCGACGGTTGGACGGAAATGCAGATACCTATCCCATCAAAAAGATTAAATATACCTTGTCCGGGTCTAACGGCATCAAGACGGAGATGGAACTGGGAGAACCTCAGTTTTCCATGGACCGGTATCTGTCGGAAATCGAACGCCGGTCCAAGGATATGGAGCAGTCCCAGTCTTCGGTCCTGAAGCAATGGAAAGGAGGAAGCTGATGGCCATCCATGATTATCGATTCAATCCCTTTGAAAATACCTTCGACATCAAAAAGATTTTTGACGAAACTCATGTAATCCCTACTAACAGTCCCTATACCATCCGGCTGGCGGAAGTTCCCCAAAAAACATCGCCCACCACACTGCAAGTGAAATATCAAAATGGGGTGCTCCTGACGGAAGTGTCGGAAGAACCGGCCCAGGGACAGTACTGGCCAGATTACCTGACTACGGAGCACGGCATTGAAGGGTGGAATACCGGGACCCTGAAGTTTTCTGCCGCAGATGCAGGAAAAACAGTACAGGTTACCTATAACGGGATGGGAACACTGACCGATGATCGGCTCATCGATCAGGTGGAAATTGCGGTTACTTCCAGCACACAGGCGGACAAGGATGCTCGGGTGATGGGCTTGAATTCCTGGGACGTGGAGACAGGACCTACATCGGCATCGAGCCCCCTGTCCATCAAGTCCACCTACCATATCCGGAAACACCGGGGCATCCCGGCTGGAACCTACACCCTCCGGCGCATCCTCCAGGAGCTGGTGAACCGGTCCCATACGGAAGAATACTGGAAAGAGAATTCTCAATGCAACTGCAACTGTAACTGCGATTGCAGTGATGATTCGGGAGGCGGCTAAGATGCTGGTCATTGACGAAAATAAGAACATCCAGGTGTCCCAGTACGACACCTTTTCCATCCGGTTTCGCTTTACCAACTACAAACTGACCCATGCGGACAAGGTGGTTTTTGCCATCAAGAAGACTACCAATTCCTCTGAAGTGGTCTATTCGGATAATTTCTACAATCCGGGCAATAATTTTGTAGATGTGGCAGTTCCCAAGGGAGCCCTGGATTCCCTGGAGCCTGGGGCATACATTTACGATCTGGCCATTATGAACAGCGAGACGGAACGGATCCTTACCTGCTTCTTTACGAAATCTTTCATCATCAAGGGGGTGGCCCATAATGTCTGATGCGTCCAATGTAGAAGTGACCCTGACCGTCCAGAACAATAGTGAAGTGGAAATGGGGGATGTGGTGGACGGGTACGCAGCGGATCAAGCCCGGGAATACCAGGAGAAGGCAGGGGAGTATGCGGCAGATGCCCTCAACAGCAAGAATATGGCGGAAGCCTGGGCGGAGAGTGACAGTGCTCCTGCAGGGGAAGGTACCCATTCATCTAAAGTTTGGGCAGATACAGCCAGACAATGGGCAGAAAGCATCTCGGAACCGGACGGGGTTTCCGGAGCAAGGTCCTCCAAGACCTGGGCGGAAACAGCCCGGGCCTGGGCCGAAAGTGATGCAGCACCGGATGGAGTTTCCGGGGCCAAGTCTGCCAAGACCTGGGCAACGATTTCTTCCCAAAAAGCGGCCGAAGCATCCACCAATGCCAAGGCAGCGGATACCAGTGCCAAAGCTTCTGCCAGCAGTGCGGCTGCAGCCAAGATGTCTCAGGAAGGAGCCACCACCCAGGCTACCCTGGCACGGCAAAGTGCCGAAAGTGCTGGGGAGAAGCTGGCCCAGATGCAGATTGATCTGAAAGTGAAAGCAGATGTGGACAGCCCGGTCCTTACGGGAACGCCTGTGGCACCGACTCCTGGCAATAATGCCCAAAGTACCCAGATTGTCAATGTGGCCTATGTGAAGCAGAAAATTGCCGAACTGGTCAATGGCTCGGATGCTTCTCTGGATACCCTGAAGGAGCTGGCGGACGCCCTGGGAAATGACCCGAACTTCGCCACCAGCATCATGGCGGCCATTGGGAAAAAGTTGGACGCTACCGCAATGGCCCAGGCGGCTTTGGCCGATGGGAAGGGAAACAACATTGCAGAGACCTATGCCACCAAGGCGGAACTGACTGGAGAAACGGCAACTCTTGCTGCCGTAGCGAAAAGTGGCAGCTATACGGATCTTTTGGATAGACCGATTATCCCGGACAAAACCAGCCAGCTTACCAACGACAGCCGGTTTGTGGCAACGGATGAAACGGGGAATGTGACCTTGACCGGTACGCTGACGGCTGCGAAAGTCTACAACGCGGTGTATAACGACTACGCAGAATTCTTTCCTCGGGGTGGCGACACCCAACGGGGCGATATCATTGCCCTGGATGAAACCACTGGGAAAGAGCAGTATGGCCGGGCAACCTCCAGCAGTCAGTGTGTGGTGGGAGTCCATACAGAAGATTTTGCTTCCATCATTGGCGGCCGGACCCTTTCTCCAGGAGATGATATTCTGAAAACCAATCTGCCCACTTATATCCCGGTAGCCCTGGCTGGCCGTGTGCCCGTCCGCATGTACGGGAAGGCCAGAAAGGGCGGTTGGGTCATCCCTTCGGAAATGCCGGGGGTTGGCCGGATGGCTCTTCCAGGGGAAAGCATTACCCAGACTGTGGGACAGATCGTGAGGGAGGATACCGCAGAAAACGTTCGGCTGGTGAAGATCATAGTAAGGAGTGGAAGATGAAGTACGTAAGACGGAACATCAATACGGTATTCCTCATGTTGGGGAATTCCTGCAACATGAATTGTGCCTACTGTCTGCAGCATCCTTTGGTGCATAAAGCCCTGACCCGGGAAGTCAATCCAGAAATTTACGACTTTCTGGAAGAAGTAATCAATGAAAATACAAGGCCCCTCCATCTGCAGTTTTATGGTGGAGAACCTCTTTTGTACTTTGAAACCATCCAGGAAGTGGTGGCTGCGGTGAAACAGCGAAAACTCCCTATGACCTTTGGGATCATCACCAATGGACGGGCACTAACGGACGAAATGGTCCGTTTTTTTAATGCCCGGAATTTCACGGTCTGTGTTTCCTGGGATGGGCCTCATGTGAAGGAAACGAGAGGGTACGATGTGTTTTCCGTGCCGGAAATCCGGGAACGGATCCTGGCCCTGGAACATCTCTGTCTTTCTGCGGTTCTTTCCGCCAAAGCCTATCCCAGGGAAGTCATCCAGGCTTTCCAGCAGATTTCGGAAGAGTACAGCGCCATCCATGGCTACCAAATTGCGGTGAACCTGGATGAAATCATGGATACCGGCCTTCCTAAGAAGGACCTGCTGGCTATCGACTACGGACGGGTAGCGCGGGAGATGAAGGAAATGACCCTCCGGTTCCTGGATGGCTTCGGGAAAAGGGTCCCTCTAGAAAGGTACACAGAAGAAGCTTACATCCGCCAGTTATTCCATGCTTTGAAGGAATTCTACCTGACAGGAAAAGGAAAGTGGAATCGGTATACTGCTGCCTGCGGGAATGGTCTCACGGTGCTGAATCTGGATCTCCAGGGAAATCTCTACCCTTGCCATAATACATCCCGAAAGGTTGGCACCATCCGTGATGGTTACTTTTCGTATTTGCAGCGGATCCTTGCGGGAGATCATACTCGTGAACACAGAAAAGAGTGCTTATCCTGCACGGCCCTCGCCTTTTGCCAGGGAGGCTGCAAGCTGGTGGGGGACAAGGCCCGGAAGGAATCTTACTGCAAGTTCAAACGGGCCGTCTTTACCCCGGTCCTCATGGCCATCCAGCAGTATGGGCAGAAGCTATTGGAGAAGAACCATGGCCAAGAACGGAACCATCAATAAGACGAATTTTACTGACACAGCAGCCCTTGGGGATGCCAGTGAACTCAAGGTAAAGGCCCTCCATGTGACGGAACTGCAGACGGCCCTGGAACAGCTTAATACCTACGCGGTTAACGTGGATAATTGTGGGAACTGCGTGTATTGCCAGACTTGCCAGGGCTGCCAGACCTGCCAGGGATGCCAGAGCACAAAATGCCAGTCCAGTTCCTGCCAAACCTGTCAGAGCATCAGCCAGTGCAGTTCGAGAAACTGCACCTGCCAGACAAGAGGGCAATGTGACTGCAACTGCAGTGGCGGCAACTGTAACTGTTCGGATGATTCGGGAGGAGGGCCATAATGGCAAGTCAGAACGAGATTGTATGTAAGAAGGACCTGACGGACATCCAGTCGGGACTGGAAACCCTTGCCACAAAGACGAAGATTTCCATCGACCTTTTCTCGATGAACTATGACAAGGTGAAGAAAATCAACGTGGCAGCCCTGGAAACAGCGGTGAACAAACTAGAGGAGGCCTTTTCGGGAAACTGTTGCCAGGCCAACTGCTGCCAGACTTGTCAGGGGTGCCAGTCTTGCCAGACATGCCAGGGATGCCAAAAATGCCAGACCTGTCAAGGGTGCCAAACCTGCCAGGGGTGCCAGAAATGCCAGTATTACATGACCCAGAACTGCAATTGCGACTGCAACTGCAATTGCTCGGATGACAGCTAAAGGAGGAACAACTTATGATCATTGCAAAAGGAAACGTAAGTACGGCGGAAGGGCCTGTGCCGGTAGAGAATCTAAAACCGGGAATGCTGGTGGTGGACCGGGGCCATCGGGCAAGGAACCTGCTGATGGTAGAACAGGTCCAGCTCCATCAGACACTCCATTTTGAACGGAACAAAGACCTGGTCCTGGCGGGGAACAGCCTTCTTTTCACCCTTACTGGGTTGCGAAGCGCCATCTCCCTCAAAGGCGTGCGGAAGGCTATGAATGGACGAATCCAGATGCTCTTTGAAGGGAGAAAGATGCAGGAGGATGTGATGAAAATCAAAAAGGAAGAAGTCACCGGCTATCGCCTGACCATCGAGGGTGGCAAGGATGTCCTGGTCAATGGGTACGATGTAGCAGACAAGGAGGAAGGGGTATGCTGAAGATCTATTACAACGAGGAATCCAATGCGGATTACCGGATCCACCTGACTCTCCGGGGCGATTACTGCAAGGCGGAATGCACCAGCAACAGCGAAAGCCGGAAGGGAGCGGATGTGATCGAGACCATGCATCCTTACAGTTCCTACGTTCTTACAGAAGGAAACGGGACCGTGAAACTGTTCCGCCGTCCCATGGCCTCGGACTACCGGTTCCTGGATCTGAACCGGCTGGGAGTATCCATCAAGCTGGACTTTGCCGTCCTGACCCAGCTTTATGGAAATACCACCATCCTCGATATCGATACGGGCATCATGGCGGAAGGCCAGCGGGATATTGTGGTGCGGATGTTCAACGGGCAGAAGGAAAACCTGACCCTTGACACGGACCAGGAATATAAACTGTTGCCCTTTAACACCAGCGACTTGATCCTGGGGGATCATCCCAGGATGAAACTCTGGGACAGCTACAGCCTTTCCGCTGGTGGACGGGAACTGATGGCCAACCGGAAAGGGTACCTGATTGATGGAGATCCGGAAGAACCCTTCACCCCGGAAGGTGATAAGGATTATATCGATTTTACCATCCAAAAGTACAAAGGAGATTTCTCTACGAAGGAGAAGCTAACCCGGGATATTGATGACGAAGAAGTCTTTGTAGAATCTTCTGCCGGCCTTGTGAACAACAGACGGGTAAGGCTTGTAAAGGGAACGGGCAGTTTCCGCCTGTATCCCTTTGGGTACGAAGGCCCGGTGAAGATTAAGCTGGGGAGAAAGTGGTACGAGGTGTGGAACGACTATCTGGTGTTTGTTGGAAGGCAGGGGTAATATGCAAAAAAAAAAGATGGATTTGCCGACACAGGTTCAAATCACCCTTTATTTAGGTAGCCAGTGCAATCTCCACTGTGCCTACTGCCACCGGGAGGCTTCGGATGGGGAAGGGGGCATTTCAGAAGAATTTCTGGCAAAATTGAAACGGAATCCTCCTAGAGCCATCAAGTTCATGGGAGGGGAACCTCTGCTTTACATGAAGGAAATCCGGAAAGTGGTGGAAGCAGTGCCCCAGGCGAAGTTTGCGGTCAGCACCAACGGCATCGGCATCGAAAAGCACCTGGATTATTTCCGGGAGCATTACTTCCAAATCTGCATCAGCTATGATGGGGCAGAAAGGGACCTGCGGGGGTATGATCCCTTTACTGCTCTTTTGGAGTATCCGGATCTGGCGGTTTCCACTACCCTGTACCACGGGAATACGGATATGGGAGCCATCATGGAGCGCTTTCGGGAGAAAGAGAAGGTCATCGGACGGCCCCTTTCCTTCTTTCCCCATCTCATGCATGTGACTAGTGAAGCCAATCAGCCCTATGCCCTGACCCAGGAAGACTATGATTCTCTATTGGAGCAGTACAAGAAATACGTGGGACTTTACCTATCCCGGCTCCGGAGATTCGGTATCCGGGACAAACGGTATGATGGCCTCTACCAAACCCTGGAGCGGCGACGGGAAGTCCATTACACTTTTGGGGAGACTTACTGCAGCAACCGGCACATCCAGAAGGTGGATGCCCGAGGGCAGGCTTATCCTTGCTTGTATATCCGGAAAGAGAAACTGAGAAAGGATTGGCTGAAGGAACAGCAGGCTCTCATTGATTCCGTCAGTCCTGGCTGTCGCCAGTGTTCCGTCTACGGTATGTGCGGCGGGGCCTGTATTGTCAGCCAGGAACATGAAATGGAGTGCCGATTCTACAAGGCCCTCTATACCTGGTTCCAAAAGGAAGTGACCCGACAATGAACTCGATTTATATCTTCCCTGAGGCCATCCATACGGAAGATACCATTTCTCTGGACCTGGAAGAAAATGGATTGCGCTTTTTCTGTAATAACAAACGAGTGGTTATTGATCTTGCTGCATTGCGGAGCGGGTCCTCCACGGTGATTCTGAAAAATCCCATCACTGGGACCGTCTACCCGCTGTTTAACTTCCGGGAAATCCTCCAGGTGATGGATCTGGGGCCCCAGGAGCTGCTCCAGACACTTCGCATCAACGGCTATGTGCAGATCGACAAGTCCGGGAAGGATACCTTCATCAAAGTGTTCCTGCCCAATGGGCAACCTGAATTAAAGAGTCGGACTCATGACTTTTCCCGGTTTCCCCATGTGGCCATGGCCGATCTCCATAAGCTGGACCGGGCTTTCAGTTGGTCCGCGCATACGGGGAAGGTCCAAATCCATTATGGCCGGATTGAGGGATCCCTGGTGTTTGACCGCTCAACCTTTTGGAAGGAACCGGTTTATGTGAGCCATGCCGGACAGAGCCAGGAGCTGACCGAGGGGGAAAACTGGTTTTCCTTCGTTTGGAGTCCTTCGGAAGATGTGTACTGTGGGCCTCAATGTGGACGGTACAAAGGGCGGGCACTCCATATTTCAGGTTACCAGCGGTAAAAGAAAGGAGGGGCAACATGGATTTTATCAGCTACACCTTTGTGAACGCCGTGATCAGTGCCCTGGCCGTATTCGGGTGCTGGCTCATCCTGCGTCCTCAAAAGATTGAGAATCGGGCGCTCCACAAGAGTATCGACAATAATACCAAGGCCCTGGAGGACCTGACCGGTCTGATCAACGAAATGCGAGTGGCCCAGGCAAGTGTGGAGACGAACATTACCAATCTCTGGCACCGGTACAAAGATCTGAAGGGAGAAGTAGACAGAATTCATGACCACAATCGGGATCTGGGGAATCCGCCATGTTCGAAAAAGTAAGAGGGTGGCTCAAGAAGAGCCTTGGGACTGTAAAGAAGCGCCTGAACCAGTTCCAGCAGCCCATTAAATGGATCGTCATAGGGTATCTTGTGACGGTCTTTTTGTTTGTAGTTTCCTATTACGGATTCTGGATGTATCTGGCCGTGATGGGAAAAATCCAGCTGCCGGACCTATTGGCAATGATACGGGAACTAGTGGGGCCTGCCATGGTAGGCTTTGTCACCTTCATTGCAGGCTGTTTCGTGGATCTTGATGGAAATGGAGTCCCGGATCATTTTGAAAAGGAGAAGGATAAGAAATGAAGATTTTTATTAATCCTGGGCATATGCCCGGTGTGGACAGTGGGGCCGTCAATGAAACTTATGGAGTCACCGAAGCGGATATCGTAAAAGAAATCGGAGCCGGAGTCCAGCAGTACCTGAACCGGGTGGGCTATGACTGTATGCTGGTCCAGTCCGACAATCTTTGCGGGGAATCTCCCAACTATACCAATATTTGTGCCAGCGCAAATGGGTGGAAGGCAGATCTCTTTCTTTCCATCCACTGCAATGCGGCCGCGAAAGAAGCCCAGGGGACGGAAACTCTGGTGTACAGCAGGGACAGCGAAGGAGCCTGCGCCCTGGCAGAATGCATCCAGAACCAGATTGTCCAGAGCCTGAGCACCGTGGACCGGGGTGTGAAGGAACGGCCGGGGCTGGCGGTGCTTCGGGAAACGGATATGCCGGCGGTTCTTGTGGAAACGGCGTTCATCACCAACGAAGAGGATGTGCAGCTCCTGATGAATCAGAAGGACGGATTTGCCCGTGCCATTGCCCGCGGGGTGACGGATTATGTGGCCCGGAAAGGATGAGAGACCATGGACATGTGGCGGATCAGCGATGAATTTCTCTTAGGCTATCTTTTGGGCATCTTGACCGGGGTGCTCCTGTTCACCTTGGTCATCTGAAGAAAGAGGGTGGGGATGATTGAGAAAAAGCGTCTGGGTCTTGCTGCTTTGTTTGTTATTCTCCTTTCCGCAGGTGTCCTGGGCCTCTACGTATACCATAACAGAAAAGGAACTGACCCAGTTGGAGCAGAATATCAGCGAGCTGCAGACCATCAACAACAGATTACAGAAGGAATCCAGTCAGCAGAAGAAACGCATGAAGGAATTGGAGACGCAATTGACCGCAGCACAGACCGAATTACAGAAAGCCAGGGAACAGTCCGAACGGCTCGGGAGTCAATTGAAAGATCTGGAGAGGACCTCGATCAGACAGGAAGAATCCTTGCGGATTGCCAACGAATCCTTAGCCGCATACGAGAAAGAAACCAATAGAACACAAAAACGGCTAAAGGCACAGCGGAACCTGGCCTATGGGATAGGGACGGTTTTGCTGGTGGCTTTGGTGCGGAAATGAATAGAGCCATGGTGGGAATTCCTGCCATGGCTTTTTTTTGCGTTATGGGTACTTATTCCTGCCATTCTTGTCCTGCTACTCTTAGAAACGAAATTTTAGGAGGAAACTGATCATGAAAGAACAAAGCCAAAAGCTGCCATTGAACCAGCGGTTTACGTTGACCCTGAAAGAAGCCAGCCAGTATTTCCATATTGGGGAAAAGAAACTTCGGAGAATGGCTGCCGAAGACCCTGGTTCCGGGTTTCTGCTGCATAATGGACGGAAAGTACTCATCATCCGGGAAGAATTTGAACAATTCCTTCGCCAGACTTCGTGTATTTGATAGAAGTTGACTTATTTTGTCTTCAGAGTGATGTATAGGATGCCAAAAGAAACGAAAGGGGAAAAGCAATGAAAAAACGTATGATAGGCCGGATCCGAAGAGATAAGAAAAGACGGATCCTACGGCCGGGAGAGTCTGTTCGGATTGATGGTAAGTACCAATTTAAATACATGGTGGACGGCAAACCCAAATTCTTTTACAGCTGGAAACTAGAGCCTACGGACCCATTGCCCCCAGGAAGAAAGCCTTGCCGGTCCCTTCGGGAGATGGAAGACAGCCTGGAGGTCCGCCTGGTGATCTGCCCCAATGCCAACAGCGATTCCATGACCGTCCTGGAACTGGTCCAGCGCTATCTGCTTCTCAAAAAGAGTGTGAAACCAAACACATTGACCAATTACCGGTTTGTGGTCAATGCCCTGAAGAAAGAGCCCTTTTCCCAGAAGGCTATTGGGAAGGTGAAAATGTCCGATGCCAAATTATGGTTGGTCAAGTTACAGTCAGAAGGAAAGAGCTACAGTTCCATCCACAGCATCCGGGGTGTGGTGCGGCCCGCCTTCCAAATGGCCGTAGATGATGAAATCTTGTGGAGAAATCCCTTTAACTTCGAACTGAAAGAAGTCCTGATCAACGACAGCGTAAGGCGGGAGGCTCTTTCAAAAAGAGATATGCGGATTTTTCTGGATTTCATTAAAAACGACTCCCACTACAAGAGATATTATGAAGGAATCTTCATCCTGTTCCATACGGGGTTGCGGGTATCAGAATTCTGTGGACTGACGGTGAACGATATCGACCTGGAAAAAAGGACGATCAACGTGGACAAGCAGCTCCAAAAGGGGAATGGAAAATATTACATTCTTTCTACAAAAACCAAAGCGGGGGCCAGGTTGCTGCCCATGACCGATGAGGTCTACCAATGCTTTGCGGCTATCCTGGAGCGGAGAAGACCGCCGAAGGTAGAACCCATCATCGATGGGGTGGGGAAATTCCTTTTTTATGATGTGAATGGACATCCAACAGTAGCCTTGCACTGGGAACATTATTTCAAACTTATCGTGCGGAAACACAACAGCATCTATAAATATCAGCTTCCCAGGATTACGCCCCATGTTTGTCGCCATACCTACTGCACCAATATGGCCCTCTCCGGGGTCAGTGCCAAGACTCTCCAGTACCTGATGGGGCACAGCGACATTTCCATCACCCTGAATGTGTACACCCACATCAAGTTCGATGACGCCCAGAAAGAAGTGGCACTCATCCAGGCCCGGCAGCAGAAGGAGATGGAAAACGTCCGAAAAGAACTGGAGCAGGTGGGAGAAATCCAGCCCAAGGTGATCCGGTTTCCCAATAAGGCGTGAGGAGAGAAACAGTCAACGGTCACTAGTCACGAGTCCATAGCCAGGTGAAGAACTTCTATCTTTCTTCACGGAAACGATGAAAATATACGTTCCAAGCCATAGCAGCCGGTTCCAGGAATATAGTCATAAATATCACCTCATTTCAGGCATGAAAAAAGCACCAGGCATTTCTGCCAGGTGCTTTCTATTAGATTTTATTCAGCTTCTGGATGCGCTGGTTCGTATTGAATCCCATGATCGCCTGGATACGGTTTATCATGCTTCACTTTTTCGGTAAAAATATCAAAAGGAATCCCTTTTGGAAATGCATCACAGTAGGGACATCCCCGCATATCTTCCCGCGGATAAACTACATAATGCTTACAACACCTACATCTATTTATCGGAAACATATTCCAGGGCTCCTTCTTTTTTTAACAAAATTACCACGGTTTGGGCATATTTGCAAGGAATTTTACGAAGCCATGCAGCAAGTGCATCTGCTGTAAACTCATACACATTAAAAGGGGAAAAGGAATGGCAGCGGGGCAGAGTTTCCTGAGAAAGCGATGAGATTGCAAGATTATTTGCGAATCCTGAAAATCTCGTTATAGCTAAAGAAAAGTTATATGATTATTGTTTGAATAAGGATCATCTATCAGGGGGCCAAACGCAGTTGCTTTTGAAAAATATTTAGGGTATACTCAAAGTGTCTATAAAAAGCTTGATGATTTGATAGGTCAAAATATTATTAATGCTAAGTTTGAGGATAGAGGAATAAACGAACAAGGCCATAATATGGCGCTAATTTCTTTGTTACTGATTTGCAAAATAACAGGATTTTGCTAACAACCGGGTGGATTATAGATAATGGTTCAATAAAGCCACGTCTAACATCTTCTTATTTAAAACCTGAAATTAAGGAGGGGAAGCCATGAAGGCAAAAGAGTTAGATTGTGTAGAACTAAAGAATGGGAGAAAAGGGTGCTTGCTTCACGAATTTCCTAACGGAGATTTCTTGATGGAACCTTATGAGAGTCCTGAAATAGAGGATCAGATAGAAATTTCAAAGGAAGACATAAAAAGAATAATTTATGTTTCATAAGCCCCCTGCTCCGGCAGCGGGCTTTTCTTATGCCTGAAAAAAAGAAACCATGAATGACATAGCTCTGATCTTCTCCAGAGAGGTCTGGTTGAGTGTGTGGCTTTTCTGCTATAATAACAGAGAAAATTTCACCCCAGAAAAATTTCGGTAGTAGGAAAAACCCGTTTTACTACCATTTTTACTACCATTTTTACTACTACAATGGGGAAAGTTGTGCCGTTTTTTGCAAAATTATGTCCTTTTCTCCGTGAACAGGTGAAACGGGCAAAACCGCATTAACTCGGCATATTTCGGCATAGAAGGGAGTTTCGTGTCCATGATCAAAATACTATTTATCTGCCACGGCAATATTTGTAGAAGCCCCGTTGCGGAGTTTGTTTTTAGGGATATAGCCAAAAAGGCCGGTCAGGAGGCAGATTTCCTCATTGCTTCCGCGGCAACGACAACGGACGAAATTGCTGGCGGTGTAGGAAATCCTGTCTATCCGCCGGCTCGGGAGACACTCCTGCGTCATGGCATTGACCCTGTAGGAAAGCGGGCAGTCCTGTTGACGCGGGCTGATTATGCTTTCTATGATCATCTCATCGGCATGGACGCGGAAAATCTCCATGACATGCGGCGCATCTGTGGTGGGGATAGGGACCATAAACTATCGCTGCTCCTTGATTATACGGATCATCCCCGGGATGTAGCCGATCCTTGGTATACCCGGGACTTTGAAGCAAGCTATCGTGATATTGTGGCTGGCTGCAGGGCTCTTTGGTCATTTCTTCAAAAAAATGCCCTCTCAGCTGACAGAAAGGACTTATTGTGAAACTTGATCCTCTCTATTTTTTCCTACCCATGATTGAGGCCCTTGACCGGGAGGAACATGACCTTGTCGGCGCCACGGTCGGACATGGTAAGCGAGTTGCCTATCTGTCTTACCTGATGACGCGCAGCCTTCCGTGGTCCCCTGATGAGCGGCTGGCCTTTGTCCTTGCCGCTTTGCTCCATGACCGCGGGTCTGTAGAGACCATTCGGGAAATGCGTGATGCTGCCCGAAATAGGAAACCCTTCAGCGGTACTTTTTCCAATGGTCGGGTTGTAGATGACGCCAGTATCCATGCCCAAAAAGGAGAGGACCTTTTGCAGGATATGCCTTTTTATTCCCAAATCAAAGGGGTTGTCATGATGCACCACGAATGGGCCAATGGAACAGGCCCCATGGGGCTTAGGGAAGATGCCATTGACAAGCGGGCCCAAGTACTCTACCTTGCTGACCGCATGGATATCCGTTACGATTTATTGTCCCTGTCGGAAAGCGGATTTAGGGAGATGGTCCGTGATCTGCTTGGGCTCGAACATATCGAATTTTCCCATGATGCCTTGGTCCTTCTTGAAAAGAACCTGACCTATGAGGCTGTACAAAAACTCCAGGAGATTCCTCTAAATAGGCTCCTCAAATCGGTCGTACCAAGCCATGCCTGTGAGTACAGCCTAAAAGATATGCTTACCATCACCCGGTTTTTTGAGCGGATTGTCGATAATAAGTCCTCCTTTACGAAGGACCATTCTCACGGAATTGCCATGAAGGCCCTTGCCATGGCCCAAAAATATGGATGGAATGAAGAAAAGCAGGAACGTTTTCTTCTGGCGGCGAGCCTCCATGATTATGGAAAATTGCAGGTGCCTTCTTCCATCCTTGAAAAAGCAGGGCCGTTGACTGCAGAAGAGTTCCAAATCATGAAGAACCATGTCCGCTGGACCTATGAAGTCCTTGATGAAATCCCTGGGTTTGAAGATATCCGGGACTGGGCCTCTTTCCATCATGAGAAGCTGGATGGAAGCGGTTACGTAAAGGGCCTTTGCAGCAAGGAACTTTCCTTTGAAGACCGCCTCATGGCCTGTCTCGATATTTATCAGGCCCTGACGGAAAAAAGGCCGTATAAAGAGGGATTCTCACATGAAAAGACCATTGCCATCATGAGGGAACTAGCCTGTAAAGGAAAAATTGACGGCGCCATCGTGAGGGATCTCGACGCCTTTTTTGAGCCGACTAGGCTTCCTTCCTAATGAAATAAAAGGCAGGGAGCAGAAAGATACTCCAACAAGGTAGGGAGGATTGATGATGGATCTGATTCGAAAGGTACAGGAACAAGACTGGACTGCTATTGAGGACCTAGTAAAGCAGGCTTTTGCCACGGCTTCTTATTCGGATGGGACGGAAGCCGCGCTTGTGGCCCGGCTGCGGCAAGGGCCTGCCTTTCTCCCAGACTTAGCCCTTATGGCTGAACGGGAAGCTAAGCCCGCAGGGTTTATCCTTTTTACAAAAGCAAGGGTATCCCAAGAAACCATCCTTGCCTTGGCGCCCCTTGCTGTGAAGCCTTGTTTTCAAAAAAGTGGGATTGGGACCGCTCTTGTAAAAAAAGGTCATACGCTTGCCGCAAAGGCGGGATTTGCTTATGCAGCCGTTTTGGGGGATCCCGCATTTTACGGTCGTTTGGGTTATGAAGCGGCAGAAAAATGGGGAATTACGCCGCCAGCAGCTTTTCCTAAAGAATATTTTATGGCCATAAAGCTCATTCCTGATGCGGCTCCGCTTGCAGGGACCATTGTCTACGACAGGGCGTTTGGCCTTTAGGAAACAGAGCAGAAAATGAGACTGGAAAGAAAAGGGATGGAATTATGAAAGAAGCCATCAAGGTCCGCGGTGCGCGGGTCCATAATCTTAAAAATATTGATGTCGATATTCCTCTTGGAAAAATTGTCGGCATTGCCGGTGTGTCGGGATCGGGCAAATCATCCCTTGCCTTAGGCGTCCTCTATGCGGAAGGGTCCCGGCGCTACCTCGATTCCCTGTCGACGTACACAAGGCGGCGCATGAGTTTTTCCCCCAAGGCGGACGTAGATGAAGTCCTTTACGTTCCGGCTGCCCTTGCCATGCACCAGCGTCCCGGTGTTCCTGGCATGCGCAGTACCTTTGGGACAGGAACGGAGCTTCTTAGTAGTCTGCGTCTCCTTTTTTCCCGTCTTGCGGTGCACCGCTGCCCAAACGGTCATGAGGTCCCACCGTCCCTTGCCGTCGCGGCGGAAAAAGAACTTATCTGCCCGACCTGCGGAGCCCATTTTTACGCTCCCTCTGCAGAAGAACTGTCTTTCAACAGCCAAGGCGCCTGCCCGCGCTGTGAGGGGACGGGAAAGGTCAAGACCGTCAATGTGGATGCCCTCGTCCCTGACGAGACCTTAACCATTGATGAAGGGGCCGTCCTTCCTTGGCAGACCCTGATGTGGTCCCTGATGAAGGATGTTGCCCGCGCCATGGGCGTGCGGACCGATGTTCCTTTTAAGGATCTTACAGCAAAGGAAAAGGACATCGTCTATCATGGTCCTGCCGTGAAGAAACATATCTTTTACAAGGCTAAAAGTACGAACGTTGCCGGTGAACTTGACTTCACGTACTATAATGCCATCTATACCGTCGAAAATGCGCTTGCCAAAGTAAAGGACGAAAAGGGCATGAAGAAAGTCGAACGCTTCCTGACCCAGGAAACCTGCCCGGAGTGCCATGGCACCCGTCTTTCCGAAAAGGCGCGGGCCCCGAAAGTGCGCGGGATCTCCCTTGCCGACGCGACGCATATGACCTTGAAGGACCTCGTCTTGTGGGTCAAAGGAGTTCCCGAAAGTCTTCCTGAAACCATGCGCCCCATGGCCCAAAGCATTTGCGATGCTTTTCTCGAAAACGCCAAGCGTCTTATGGATCTGGGCCTTTCTTATCTGACCTTGGACCGGGAAGCTGCGACCTTATCAAACGGAGAGAGGCAGCGGATGCAGCTGGCTCGGGCTGTACGGAACCGAACGACGGGTGTCCTCTATATCCTTGATGAGCCATCCATTGGTCTTCATCCGGAGAATCTCAAAGGCCTCATGGGTGTCATGCAGGACCTTATCCGCGACGGAAACTCCATCGTTCTTGTAGACCATGATACGCAGGTCCTGTCTACGTGTGATTGGCTCATTGAAATGGGGCCCGGCGCCGGCTCCAAAGGAGGTCGCGTCATCGGAACGGGGACTGTGGCTGATACGGCAAAGCGTCACACTTCAAAGATTGGCCCTTTCCTTCAAAAAGGCGGTCACCACTTAGTCCGTGATGCCTGCGGGAAAAAAGCACTTTTTGAAAAGGGCACCATCCATATGGAAACAAGTGGAATCCATACCGTAAAACCCCTCAGTGTGACCCTTCCCAAAGGCCGTCTTACGGTGGTCACCGGTGTTTCCGGCTCAGGCAAGACAACCATGGTTCTTGAAAGTCTCATCCCGGCCGTCCTTGCCCAAACGAAAGGGGAGGCACTTCCGCCCCATGTGACACGTCTTGACGCGTCAGGCATTCACGGGATTAAACTCATCGACGCATCGCCCATAGGAATCAATGTCCGCTCTACGGTGGCAACGTACGCCGATGTCCATGATGAACTGCGCAAAGTCTACGGCCGCCTGCCGGAGGCAAAGGCACAGGGCCTTAAAGCAGGGGACTTTTCCTATAATACGGGGAGCCTGCGCTGCCCGCTCTGCGATGGCACGGGGGAAATCAACCTTGACGTCCAGTTCCTGCCTGATGTGATCATTACCTGTCCGGAGTGTCATGGAACGAGGTACCGAAAAGAAGCGGACCTTGTGAAAAAGAAGATGCAGAAAAGCAACGCGGCATATTCCTTGCCGGAACTCATGGCTATGGATATCGATGATGCCCTTGAGGCTGCCAAGGGGCTCAAGAAGGTCTCGGAAAAACTGCGCATCCTGAAAGACTTGGGCCTGGGGTATCTGACGCTGAAAGAAGCAACGCCCCGCCTTTCCGGCGGTGAAGCGCAGCGGCTGAAACTTGCCAGCGACATGGGAAAGGGGCAGGAAGATACAATCTTTGTCTTTGATGAACCGACCATCGGCCTTCATCCCCTTGATACGGAGACACTCCTTCACGTCTTTGATGAGCTTGTTTCGCAAGGAGCGACCGTTGTTGTTATTGAGCATGACCTCGACGTCATCCGCAATGCCGACTATCTCATCGACATGGGTCCCGGCGGTGGGGCAGAAGGCGGCACCATCGTTACGTGCGGTACGCCGGGAGAAGTGGCCCAATGCAAGGAAAGTAAAACAGGAAAGTACATCTAAAGAAAGAGCAAAGCAGTTCCCACGAAGTCCTTATGGCTTTAGGGGAACTGCTTTTTTAGAAAGGAGAAAGGATCAAAGGCTCGACCTGATTCTTGTGTCAAAAATGTATTGATAAATCGAAAATTATAGATATCATAAAACCATGAATCAGGTAGAACTTTTTAAAGCCCTTTCCAATCCCATACGGCTCCAGATCCTCACCTGGCTGAAAGACCCCTCTGCCCATTTTCCTCCTCAGGGTCTTCATATCCCCGAAGGAGACAGCTTCGAGAACGCTGTCTGTGTTGGAAGCATCCAAGAAAAGCTGGGTATTTCCCAATCGACTGTTTCCCATTACCTCGATCTGATGCAGCGTTCAGGCCTTTTGGAGTCTGCCCGTTTTGGAAAGTGGACCTATTACCGAAGAAATGAAGCGAATATCCAAACCTTAGCCGAGTTTATCAAGACAGAACTATAAAGGAGGAAAAAGAGCAAGACCATGTAAACTGTTCTCGCAGGCAGTTTATTTTTTACCCTAATATATCGAAAATAAGCGATATATAGATTTAAAAGGAGACACTTTTAGGCATTTTCATGGCCCTGTCATTCGCCCGCCAATAGATGCGGACAGTCTTTTTATCGAAGGTCACAGCAGGCTCAACGCATAATGCCCGTACGTTTTGCAATTTCTATCACGATACACCCTTTATGGCAGCGCCTTTATCCCAAATTGAGGCCGATCTCAAAGAAGCAAAGGAGAAATGGCCTGATGCAAGAAAAATCTGGGCGTCCGGCGGTGATCCCTTTGCTCTCAGTACGGAAAAGCAGATTGCTGTCTGGGATCTCATGCGGACCTATTACCCGAAGGCACGGATTTCCACGTATGCCATCATTTCTGATTTTAAGCACAAAAGCGTCGAAGAGATTTGCAAAATCAAGGCCCATGGACTTGATGAAATCATGATCGGTATCGAGAGCGGGGACGATGAAGTCCTTTCCTTTGTCAATAAGGGCTACACATCGGAAGAAATCATCGAAGCGGGCCTTCCATATGAAGTGATTTTCCTCAGTGGATTGGGGGGCGCGGCTACGGTCTCGGACACGCCCAAAAGAGTGCTGACATCCTCAATCAGCTGCACCCTGACAGGATCCTTATTGCAGGACTCACCCTATTCCCCGATACGCCGCTCATGAAGGACGTGAGAAGCGGTGTATTCAAGGAGGCAACAGAAGAAGAACGCGTTTTGGAACTGAAGGAATTCCTGACACGTCTTAAGAATCCGACGCTGATTGACGCAACAAATGCCTCCATCATCACCCCTATCTATGGGAGGATTCCTGAAGAAAAGGATAAGATGATTGCCCAGCTTGACGCCATCTTTATCCGCTATGGGGAAGCGGGTCTGCGTCAGGCCCGTGAATCCCTGCCTGCCAGTTAAGATTTTCTGCTTCCAGACGGCAGAAGCCATCCCGCCTTGGCAGGGCAATTTGGAAAAGTTTCGTCATGTTTTTTCTTTCTTTTGAGCAAAGGCCCAACAGCCAATATTGGCTGTTGGGCCTTTGTCATAGACTCATGATAGGGTAGAAAGCGATGCATAAAGGTGGAAAAATGAGCTTATTTCGGGTTCTTTCATCAGTTTTCCCTGCGTCTCCAGACAAGATACAAGACAGCAGCCCCGACAAGTACGGCAGGACAAATGACACCATACATCATGGCATAGCCCCATTCAGCCGCCGCAAGTCCCAGTAAATAGGCCGCTAGGCCGACACTGATGTCAAGAGCCCAAAAATAAGTGGCTGTGGCGACCCCGGCCCGGGAGGGCGGTGCCATGGTCACGGCAAGGGTCTGAAAAGCCGGTGAGAGGGCCCCAAAACCAAGTCCCAGCACGGCTCCTGAAAGCAGCAGCCCCGTGAGACTTGAAATGGATGCAAAAAGGATGAATCCCAGAAGAAAGACGATGAACCCCGGATAAACGATATAATCCGGGCCCTTTGTATCAAAAAGATGTCCAATGACCGGCCGTGTGACGATGATGATGAGGGCAAAGACAACAAAAAAGAGACTTGTTACAGAAGCCAGTCCAAGGCTTCTGGCATAAAGCGGGATAAAGGTGAGCATACCGCCATAGGAAAAAAAGACCAAGCCCCCAAATAAAGAAGGGATGACGGAGCGGGGTTCAATGAGATCTGTTACTGAAAAAGAGCGGAAGGAGGCACTGGGACGGGTCACAGAGGACGGCAGCGCGTTGCAGATCATAGCAATCAGCGTAAAGAGAGCCCCGAGGATCAAAAAGAAAAAGACCGCGGATGGTCCCCAATACTGCATGAGAAGAAGTCCAACGAGGGGGCCTACAACCATGGCAAGATTGGTTGAAAGGGCAAAGTAACCGATGCCTTCCCCTTTGCGTGAAAGCGGCAGGACAAGAGCTGCTACGGCAGCAGCCGCCGTCGATGTGACGCCAAAAATAGCACCGTGTAGGAAGCGCAGTCCAAAGACGGCCGGCAAGGTTCGTAAAAAGAAAAAGGCCGTCATGATGAGAAGGAACGCACATGATCCCGCCACGAGCAGCCTGTGTTTGTTCAAGGAATCAATGATCTTTCCTGCAAACGGACGGCATAAAACGGTCCCCAGCTGAAAATACGTCATGGCAAGGCCCGCGTCCCTTTCGTTTCCATGAAGTTCTTCCAGGATGTATAACGGCATGGCCGCAACCAGCAGATATTGGGATAGAAAATAAAAGAAATTCCCTCCCCCCATAGTCATGAATTGAGGTGTCCATAAACGATCTTTTGACAAATGAAATCCTCCTTATGAATCAGAAAATACGTTGTAATCCTGTCTTATTGTACTGCATGGAAAGAGCTTGTCAAGATTTTGGGCGCGTAGGGGACGGGAAAACTTCTATTTTATTCTATGAGAAATGCTCTATTTGGGAGTGCATAAAAAAGAGGCCCCATATGGGACCTTTTTGATTTATGATTTACAATTGGATCCAATCTATTTCCCTTGTTGATGAGGCAAAATCTTGGCACTTAGATAGGACGCCAGAAGACAAAACACGATATCGATTCCCCAGATGCCTTGATAGCTTCCTGTTGCAGCCACGGTCATGCCGCCCAAAAATGCACTGAGAAAGGCGCCTAGCTGATGCCCTAAAAAAAGGAGTCCCACAAGTGCTGCCGATTGGGCAAGAGGAAAACGCTCCGTGACGATTCCTGACGTCGGCGTAACTGTGGCCCCGCCGGACATGCCGAGACCTATGCAAAAGAAAAGGGCCGACAGGAAAGTTTTTGGCAGGAAAAAGAGATATATGGCTGTCAAACCCGCACGGAAGCCATAGTAAATGGTCAGAAGACGGTTTTTGGAAACATGGCCGGACAAATATCCGGAAATCAGCGCACCAATGACTGTTGACAGACCATAGGCTGCAAAGGCGTGGGCGGCGCGTGGCCTTTGAAGACCATAGGAGAGCAGCTGTGAGAAAAGATGGGCTTCAATCAGCGCCATATGAAAGCCGCAAGTAGTAAATGCTCCCAATAGATATCGAAATTCCGGCCGCTTTAGGGCTCCTTGAAGGAGGAGGCCAAAAGAAGCTTCGGGAACAGGACCTTTTTCCTGAAGAACCATTCTTTTTAGGGGCTGCGTCAAATAAAAAAGAAAGGGAAGGGTTCCAATCATGATCAGACTGAGCACAACAGAGACCGTCGGGATTCCGCCTACAAGGGAAAGCCTGGAAAGAAGCGGGGAAAAAAAGGTTGAGCCCAGGCCGGCTGCAGCATTGATAAAGCCCGAAATGAGGGCCCCTTTTTGAGGTCCTACGGCGAAAATGACGGTTTCAAGAAGCAGACCAAATGAGATTGCTCCAGCGCCGCAGCCTAGACATAGACCAAGGGTGAGCACAAGGCCCCAAAGGGAGCGGAAGAGGGACAGCCCCAGTAACCCTAGAAGGAAAAGCCCCACGCCGCTAAGAAGGACGAAACGGTGGGAACGCCTAGCTGCAAGGAGCCCCCAAAAAGGCTGCGAAAGACCAAAGGAAAGCTGCAGGACCGCAATGGCAAAACTCAGGCCCCCATAAGAAAGGCCTGTAGCTTCCCTGAGTGGCTCCAGAAGGATTCCAATATCGCTGCGGATGCCGCCGCTGATGCCATAAAGGAGGACGGCGGATAACCCGCAGAAAAATAGAGAGGGCCCCGAAGCGGGGTGACTGGGTGCCTGCATAGAAAACCTCCGTTTAGACGCAGTCAGATAGGATAAAGGGGAAAACTTGGATGAAAAGCTTCCTCTAAATGATCAGAGAACCTTTTGGAAGGCAATCTTTGTGCTATTATCAAACCAAATTGTTCCCGTATAGACGAACCCCATCTTTTCGAGGATGTGGCGCATGATTTTGTTGTCCTCATCCGTATCGACACGGATGTTTTGAATCCCTTCACGCCTGGCTAAGTTTTCACAGGCCTTGAACATTTCCTGGGAAAGGCCCTTGCCGCGGATGGTGCAGTCGACAGCCATCCGATGGATGACAAGATAAGGCTCGTCATTGAGCCAGTGACCCTGAAGCGTGTCATAGGCAGCCTCGCCGCGGGCATCGATGCCGGCATAGCCGACAATCCGTCCCTGATCCTTGAGCACATAGCCGATGCCGTCTGATAAATCCTTGTTGATATCCGCCATGGCCGGATATCCCGTCTGCCATTGATTGACGCCCTGACTCCTTAGAAAAGCCTTGGCCTCGTTGATGATTTCCATGATGCGAATGGCATCTGTTCTTTCTGCTTTTACCAGTTTCATGCTGCCAGCCTCCTTATTCATGATTTTTCCAATCAATCTGGATATTGGTCCTCAGTTTCTGCATGAGATCCAGCAGGGTCCGGACCTCTTCCTGGGAAAACCCCGCAAGACCCACTGCAATCTGGCGATTTTCCTCTTCAATCAATTTTTCATAAAGTTTCTTTCCGATATCCGTTGGATAAAGATGCCACATCCGTTTGTCCGTCTTTATCTTTCGGCGGCTGATGAGATGTGCGTCCTCAAGCTTTTTTACCGCCTTGGCCGTTGTCCCCTTGTCTACGCTGACGAGCTCAGTCAGGTCTGTCTGACAGAGGCCAGGCGTTTCACAGATGCGGGTCAAAAAGATAAATTGGCCGCGTTTGAGTCCATAGGATTGGAACTTCATATCCATCAGGGAATGGATGACGCGGCTGATGGTGCCCAAATGGCGAAGCAGTTCATTGGTCAGGTTCATGGTTCCTCCTTAATAGTTGAACTTTCAACTAAATATAGGATAAACGAAAGAATCCGCCTTGTCAAGATGAAAAAAAGGACTGCCGAAGCGCCATACAGGTGGGAAAGGGACCGTTTTTAGGGTTCTTCCAGGCCCCTCATCCTTTTTGCCATAATCAGGATCCATTCAGCTTATTCAGGAACAGCTTTCGCTGCTTTTTCCTAAAAAAAACGGCACCGCCAAGCGGTGCCGTTAGTTTTCTTATTAGAATGTTTCACCCGTAATCTTTTCGTAGGCTTCTTTATACTTTTCAATGGTCTTATCAATGACATCCTGGGGCAGGAGATAGTTGCTGTCAGGATTGGCTTTCAGCCAGTCACGGACATACTGTTTGTCGTAGCTGGGCTGGCTCTTTCCAACTTCGTAGCCAGCAAGCGGCCAGAAGCGGGAACTGTCCGGCGTCAGCATCTCATCGCCAAGGACGATCTGACCATTTTCATCAAGCCCAAATTCAAATTTGGTATCGGCAATGATGATGCCCTTCGTGTAGGCATAATCAGCACATTTTTTATAAAGGGCAATGGTCGCCTCTTTGATGGCTTTTGTGTATTCAGCCCCTTTGCCGGGGAAGCGTTTTTCAAGGTATTCCACACACTGGGCTTCGGAGATGTTTTCATCATGATCACCCAGTTCTGCCTTGGTGCTCGGCGTGAAGATGGGTTCAGCCAGTTTCTGGGATTCTTTCAGACCTGCCGGCAGGGTGATGCCGCAGACGGTTCCATTTTTTTGATAGGATTCCCAGCCGGAGCCGGTAATATACCCACGGACGATGCATTCTACAGGAATCATGTCGAGCTTCTGGCATTTCATGCTCTTGCCGGCAAATTCCGGTGTGCGGAAGAATTCCGGCATATCAGCAGGATCTACGGAAAGCATATGGTTCGGAATGACATCTTTGGTGAATTCAAACCAGAATTTGGAAAGGCGGGTCAGGACGGCCCCTTTATCGGTGATGGTGTTTTTCAGGATGTGGTCGAAAGCGGAAATGCGATCGGAAGCCACCATGATAAGGCTGTCACCAATGTCGTAGATTTCGCGGACTTTACCAGACTTAAAGGGTTTATATTCCTGCATGATACATCCTCCTTGTATTTTGGTATCCTTATCATAGCACAAGGAACTTTATTTGTCGAATGATATCTCTATTTTCTTATAAAATGTTTGTAAAGAATGAAACAGGTAAGTGCTTGTATGACCTTACACATTTTCTTGTCTTTTTCCCTTTTGGATGATTTCTGGGATGGGGGAAAAAGTATGAAGGAATTTCAAACATTGTTCTGAATCCGTTGAAGAGTTTTCATTCCTATCGTATAATAAAAGAACAACTCTATTTTAGTTCTAGTTAAGGAAGGATGGGAGACCATGCGCATTGTCATGACGATTGTGGGAATTGATAAAGTGGGAATCATTGCTCGGGCCAGTGACCTGTTGGCTAAACATCAAGTGAATATCCTCAATATCAATCAAAATATTACGGATGATTTTTTCAACATGGTGCTGATCGGTGACATGAGCAAAGCCACCATCTGTGTTGAAGACCTAAAGGATAAAGCGGCTGCCTTAGGAAAAGAACTGGGCCTTGAGATCCGCGTCCAGAGTGAAGAAATCTTTACGGCTATGCACCGGATCTGATTGCTGAGGAGGTTTCCATGCTGTACAACACAAACGATATCCTTGAAACAACCCGGATGATCACGGAAAATAACCTGGACGTCCGAACCATTACGATGGGCATCAGCCTGCGCGACTGCGCCGACCCTGATGTAACTGTCTGCGCCCGTAAGATCTATGATAAGATTACACGCTGCGCCAAGGACCTGGTCAAGGTGGGGACCAACCTTGAAGCGGAGCTCGGTGTGCCCATCATCCATAAACGCATTTCTGTAACGCCTATTTCCCTTGTAGGTGAAGCCTGCCAGACCGATACCTACGTGCCGCTGGCCAAAGCCCTTGACGACGCGGCCAAAGCCGTTGGCGTCAACTTCATTGGCGGCTTCAGCGCCCTTGTGGAAAAAGGCTGCACCCATGGTGACTCCATCCTGATCGATTCCATTCCAGAAGCCTTGGCCACAACGGATATTGTCTGTTCTTCCGTGGCTGTTGGCTCCACCAAGGCCGGCATCAACATGAATGCCGTGCGCCGCATGGGGGAAGTTGTCAAAAAAACGGCTGATTTGACCCGTGATCAGGATGCTTTAGGCTGCGCCAAACTCGTTGTTTTCTGCAACCCTGTCCAAGACAATCCCTTTATGGCAGGCGCTTTCCACGGCGTTACGGAACCGGAGACAGTCATCAATGTCGGTGTCTCCGGCCCTGGTGTTGTCAAGCACGCTCTTGAAGGCTGCCGTGGGGCCGATATTGGTGTCGTGGCCGAGACCATCAAAAAAACAGCTTTCAAGATTACCCGCGTCGGACAGCTCGTGGCCCAAGAAGCGGCCAAACGGCTGGGAACCCAATTCGGGATCATTGACCTGTCCCTTGCCCCAACGCCGGCTGTTGGTGACAGCGTGGCCCACATCCTTGAGGAAATTGGTCTGGAATGCTGCGGCGCGCCCGGTACGACAGCGGCCCTTGCCATGCTGAACGATGCGGTCAAAAAAGGCGGCCTCATGGCTTCCAGTTATGTCGGCGGCCTGTCCGGTGCCTTCATTCCTGTAAGTGAAGATGCTGGCATGATCCATGCTGTGGAACAAGGGTGCCTCACCATTGAAAAACTTGAAGCTATGACCTGCGTCTGCTCCGTCGGTCTTGACATGATTGCCATTCCTGGCGATACGACGGCAGAAACCATTTCCGCCATCATTGCAGATGAATCGGCCATTGGTATGATCAATAATAAAACCACGGCTGTTCGCGTCATTCCCGTACCGGGCAAGAGCGTGGGCGATAAAGTTGAATTTGGCGGCCTGTTAGGATATGCGCCTATCATTGCCGTCAATACCTTTAAGCCCGATACCTTTATCCATCGCGGTGGGCGCATTCCAGCCCCAGTTAGGAGCCTGACAAACTGATGCGCAAGAAAGAACGCAATAAGCTCATCTTGGAACGTCTTGAAGAAACCTATAAAGGACAGGGAACGGCCCTGCATTATACCACCCCTTTTGAACTCTTGGTGGCGGTCATCCTTTCTGCTCAGTGCACGGATGAACGGGTCAATATTGTTACAAAGCGCCTTTTTCCAAAGTACAACACGCCGGAGAAGCTGGGCGCCCTGACCCTTGAACAAATGGAAGTCCTCATCCATGACTGCGGCCTTTATCATTCCAAAGCACGCAATATCCTTGCTACGTGCCGAAAACTTATTGATGACTTCCATTCCGAGATTCCTCAGGAGATGAAGGCCCTCTTGAGTCTTCCCGGTGTAGGACGCAAGACTGCCGATGTCATGCTGAGTGTGGCCTTTGGAAAACCGGCCATTGCCGTTGATACCCATGTTTTCCGTGTCTCCCATCGGTTGGGTCTTTCCGCTGGAAAAGATCCCCTGGAGACTGAGCATGACCTGCAAAAGCAGATTCCCAAGGAAAAGTGGGGCGAGGCCCATCACTGGCTCATCTGGCATGGCCGCAAGGTCTGCAAGGCCCCTAACCCCCGCTGCAGCGAGTGCCCCGTTTTGGATCTTTGTCCTTCACGGGTGATGGAATAATCAATTTCAGTTAGGAAATCCCAAATGGATAACGTCTACGATTACATCAACGATTTTTATACGAACGACGACGGCTGGAACATGGTCATACCCCGGGATGACGTTGAAACCTATATCCGCAAATGTGCTTGGCAGGGCATGGATGACAAGGCCCTTCAAAAAGAGTGGGACAATCTCAGCATCTTCTGCATCTATCTGGAAAATGATATGTTGGAGATGCAGGATGTAACGGAGGAAATCCTTGTAGGCTGCGTGATTTGGGCCTGCCGCTATATTGTTGAATTCATGGGGACGTACGACGCAATCAAGGCGTTCCTTGACACACTGGAGCGTTTCTTTGTCCTTATGAAGGAACGCGGCGTTCTCATGAGCGTCCTGGCGCCGCACCTTGCAGCGAAAACCCTTTTAAATGAAGATGGGACCGTGGCCATTGTGACATGCCACGGACAGCTGCAAAAAGGGGAGGAGGAATGGGAAACGTGGGTTGGCCCACCCCCGGAAGGCAACATCTTCCTGCATGCCGGTGTGGGACTTGAGGAAATCATGGGAGAAATCAACATGTTCTTCCAGACAAGCCGCTTTACGCCGGACCTTGACCGCGCCATGCGGCTCTACCGGCATGCCGAAGGCCGCCTGGACCTTGAAGGACCGGAAGAAACGGACTTCTGGAAAGGCTTCTGGGATTACTTTCTTTTTAATTATCGGACCATGGATACGGCCGATACGCCCATTTCATTTTTTGCCGAACACAGCGGCACACATTACGAAACCCTTGCCTATGAACTGAGCCGTGCCCGCCTGCGTCTATTTGTCCTCGGTGAGGTCCTTGATGAAACGCGCTGCCTGGCAGAAGACCTGATGACGGGGGATCACTTTTATGTCAATATGACCCCGGAAATGGCAAGTCATCATGACTTGGGAGACGTCATTTTGGGCAATATCTTCCAGAACCAAAGTTTGTGCATGAACTATGAAAAGAGTTTCCGCCTGTCCCCCCTTTCAAGAAATAAGCTTCATACCATCCTGCAGCAATGTCTGGATTGGTTCCTGATTCAGGGCCCTGATCTTACGTGGAGTGACTTCATGGCGGCCAATCCTCTTTTTGTCCGCAGGATTGTTTCCCTTGTGTCAAATAATCCTGCCGCTGTGGCGTTTCCCTATAAGACGGCCATCAAGGACTATAAGCCGCCCCGCATGACCCCCGCGCTGGACCGGTCGGAACAGGCCGTCAAGGAAATCATGGCCGCTGCGGGTTTTGGCATTACGGAGTTTTATTTTGCTCGCCGGCTGTGGCATGATTTTTTGAGGACGGACCCCAACCTTTCTGCCCTCGGGCCGGAACGCTGGGCCGCCGGTATTTTTGAAAACTTTCTTGAAATCAATGAAAAACGGGCTGCCCAGAAGAAACCTTTCTTCTCTGAATCCCTGGGCCTTCCGCAGCATCATATTGCCGAAGCCTACCAGACCATCCGCAGCGCCCTTTCCTTGGAACCATCCGATCCTCGCTATCTGACGGAAGTGGGGTATATGATGATGTTCAGCAATTTATCGTAGGAGGAAACCATGATCTGTTCTCATTGCGGTTTGGAATATCCCGATCATTTGGCGGAATGTCCCAATTGCCATACGCCCAATGACGATATTGCCGCCGAAGTCCTGACGGAAGATGAACGGGACGCTTTTGAAGGCGTGACCATCGATCAGGTTCCCGATTCGGATACATATCGCGTGATGGACCAGGATGACCTGAAACAGGCCCAGGAAGAAGCAAAACCTTTCCGCCTGCGGGTCCTGAACTTCCTTTTGGGCCATCTGGGACTTGTTGCCGTGGGCATCATCGTCTTTTTGGTCCTTCTTATCCCCGTCTTTCTTTCCCTTATGCTTCCCTTTGTGGGATACTTCATCATCATTGCCGCCATTTTTTTTGTCTTGCGGCTGATTGGACTGCGGTAAAGCAGCCCTTATAAAAAGGAGCCCTGAAGAAATGAACGTGTCATTTCTTCAGGGCTCCTTTTGCGTCTATGCTGAAAAATAGGAAGTGCGGCATAAGCGACATCTGTTAGGATGGATCCGCGCCTTTTTGGCTGGCGAAAAGACCTGCCAGTAACCTGTTTCCGTTACCATCAGATCAATCTTTTTTTTGCTTTTCACGTATATTTGTGGACAAAATGACTACTCACGATTGAAAAAGAGCATTAACTCTTCCAAAATATAAGCGACTGAACCATACGTTGGGAGAAAAAATATCCTTTACTCATTATACGATTCAAAAGAATGCAGAATGGTAAGCTATCATTTACTCTGTTTATGCCAGAAGATCCTTTTGATGGCAGCTAGGAAATAGTAATTTGGAGTGAAAGGAAATATACCGACTGTTGACCCCATCATGGTCAGAAAATGTATTCTGATGAACCATTTGCCAACCTAATCTGCGGTTGTGTATGATTATTGCTGCATGCAGGCTCAATTCGGGTAGGAATAGGTGCAGCAAGATTTGATGAGAATAAAATGCATAGGGATAACGACAACGATATGCAAGAAGCATTAAAAGATGCAATTGCTGCAGATAAACCAGTTTTTGAGAGCGGAGGTCCAAGGAAAAGAAGAGCTGCCGTATGTTGAAGATGGCCCGCTGGTCATTCCTAGCCAATGAAGATAAAATGAATTTCAAGGAAAAAGTAGCATTGCAGGATATCTTGGCCGAACACGAGAACCAGGCAATATGTTATTCCATGAAGGAAGAGATGATAGCCCTTTATGAGTTTAGGAGCTATACAAGGCTGTTGCGGGATGGAAGCGCTGGTTTGAAGCTTCACTAGGCAGCGGAATTCAGGCCCTAGTTCTAGTTAGGGCTGAAAATATAAAAGCGCCCAAAAGGAGAGCCTGCGGATACGGAGATGGCGAGTACTTTTTCACGTTAATTCGCGCCCTTGAATTCCAACCGAAAGAGGTTTACTTTGGAAGTAAACGTGAAGAAACCAAAAGGGACTGTGAAAAATGAGCACTTCTCATTTCGTCACAGCCCCTTTTAGACACCTTGGAACGACGTTGCACTAAGGACAAAAAGAGAAGTCCCTGCAGGAAAAAGACAGGGAAAGGAAGGGGAGGGGGCCTGTTTTTTTCGCCCTATTCAAGGTTTTTTCTTCGATTTCCTCGTAATTTTCACAATTTTTGGTTTTCCCGTTCCATTCAAATCATAATTAGTGTATAATTAAATACATAAGTGAAACCTGAAAATATGAGCCTTGGTTCATATATGTCCTTACCTGTTAAGGCGGCCTTCACTTATCGGTGAAAAGGTCACCGACAACTTGTTGAAGAAGGGATGATTTAGTTATGCGCGAAGTTGTAATTGCAAGTGCTGTAAGAACGGCTATCGGCAAATTTGGTGGCAGCCTGCTTCCCCTGTCTGCCCCTGAACTCGGTGCAATTGTCATCAAGGAAGCCCTGAAAAGAGCTAATGTCCCTGGTGAAAAAGTTGACGAAGTCATTTTTGGTAACGTCCTCCAAGCTGGACTGGGCCAAAACCCTGCTCGTCAGGCATCCATCAAAGCTGGCCTGCCTATTGAAGTTCCTGCTTTTACTGTCAATAAAGTCTGCGGTTCCGGCCTAAAATGTGTGGAACTGGCTGCTCAGTCCATCCTGGCTGGCGATAACGACATCGTCGTTGCCGGCGGTATGGAAAGCATGTCCAACGCTCCTTTTGTTACCAGCGGCAAAGCTCGTTGGGGTCTGCGTATGGGCGACAGCAAACTCGTCGATGTCATGATCAAGGATGGTCTGTGGGATGCGTTCAATAACTATCACATGGGCATCACTTCCGAAAACGTCGCTGAAAAATTCGGCGTAACCCGTGAAGACCAGGACGAAGTTTCTGCCCGTTCCCAGCAAAGAGCCATTGCGGCCATCAAGAGCGGTGCTTTCAAGGACGAAATCGTTCCTGTTACCATCAAAACCAAAAAGGGCGAAACCGTATTTGATACGGATGAATTCCCGCGTGAAGGAACCACGACGGAAATCCTGGCCAAACTGCGTCCTGCCTTTAAACAAGGCGGTACGGTCACGGCTGGCAACGCTTCCGGTCTGAACGACGGGGCTGCCGCCCTTGTCATCATGAGCGCGGAAAAAGCCCAGGAACTCGGCATCAAACCGATGGCGAAGATCCTGTCCTATGCTTCTGCCGGTGTCGATCCTGCCATCATGGGCATTGGGCCTATCCCTGCAAGCCGCAAAGCCCTCTCCAAGGCAGGTCTGGAAGTCAAGGACCTTGACCTCATCGAAGCCAACGAAGCGTTTGCTGCTCAGTTCGTAGAAGTCGGCCGTGAGCTGAACTTCGATCCTGATAAAGTCAACGTCAATGGCGGTGCCATTGCCCTCGGTCACCCGATTGGGGCTTCCGGCGCCCGCATTCTTGTAACGCTTCTGTACGCACTGAAAAACCGCGACAAGAAGCTTGGCCTGGCAACGCTCTGCATCGGCGGCGGTATGGGTACGTCTGCTGTTGTGGAAATGTTATAATCATCAATCACTTAAAAAAAGTGGAGAAAGAGGGAATGATTCATGGATTTTAATCTGACTGAAGACCAACAAATGATTAAGGAGCAGGCTGCTGACTTTGCAGAAAGATTCCTGGCTCCGACCATTGAAGAAAGAGACAAGAACCACGTTTGGGACCGCAAGATCATCAACGAAATGATCGAAAATGGCTTCCAAGGCATCTGCTTCCCTGAAGAATACGGCGGAGCTGGCATGGACGTTCTCAGCTACATCCTGGCTGTTGAAGAAATGTCCAAAGTCGATGATGGTACGGGTATCACCCTTTCCGCTTCCGTTTCCCTGTGCGCAACGCCGATCTACATGTTCGGTACGGAAGAACAGAAACAAAAATACCTGACCCCGATCTGCGAAGGCCGCACCATTGGTGCTTTCGGCCTGACCGAACCGTCCGCTGGTACGGATGCTTCCGCTCAGCAGACCACGGCTGTTCTGAAGGGTGACAAATACATCCTGAACGGCTCCAAGATCTTCATCACCAACGGCAGCGAAGCTGAAACCTATGTCATCTTTGCTATGACCGATAAGAGCGCTGGCGTACACGGCATTTCCGCTTTCATCGTAGAAAAAGGCATGCCTGGCTTCCGCTTCGGCAAGATCGAAGACAAGATGGGCGGTCACACCTCCCTGACAGCTGAATTGATTTTTGAAGACTGCGAAGTTCCTAAAGAAAATCTGCTCGGCAAAGAAGGCGAAGGCTTTAAGATTGCTATGCAGACCCTGGACGGCGGCCGTATCGGCGTTGCCGCGCAGGCTCTGGGTATCGCACAGGGCGCCCTCGACGCTGCTGTGAAATACTCCAAGGAACGTGAACAGTTCGGCCGCAGCATTTGCAAATTCCAGGCCCTGAGCTTCAAGATGGCTGATATGGCCATGAAGATCGAAGCTGCCCGTCTGCTCGTTTATCGTGCAGCTAACCTGAAGAACGAAGGCAAACCGTACTCTGCAGCCGCTGCTATGGCTAAGTGCTTTGCTTCCGACGTTGCCATGGAAGTTACGACTGATGCTGTCCAGATCTTTGGTGGTTACGGCTACACCGTTGACTATCCGGCTGAACGCTATATGCGTAACGCTAAGATCACCCAGATCTACGAAGGCACCAACGAAGTTCAGCGTATGGTCATCTCCCGTGATCTCTTGAGCGACAAAAAGAAGAAATAATCTCGCTCGGCATTCCTGCTGATTGATGACACTTTGATCCCTCGCCCCCTATGGGGACGGGGGATATAAAGTATCGATCGTTCTCTGAAAAGTTGTAAATATCTTTCTGCACATTAGAGGGTGCAGAGGGATCGCTGTGGGTATACTGACAGGACCCGGAAGCTGCGCTTGCTTCCAAAACCTTTCGCGGCACTGTTTCCCATGCAGCTATCCACTGCATGAATTTACCCTAAAAGGAGATATTCAGTTATGGAATTAAAGAAAGTTATGGTTATCGGCGCTGGTCAAATGGGCAGCGGTATTGCACAAGTCATGGCTGCTCATGGTGTAGAGGTTGTACTCCGCGATATCAAACAAGAATTTGTTGACCGCGGGATCAAAAATATTGAAAAGAACCTTACGCGCAGCGTAGAAAAAGGCCGCATCACCGAAGATGAGAAAAAAGCGACCCTGGGCCGTATCACCGGTGTTGTTGAGATGACGAAGGAAACCTGCAACGTTCATCTGGCCATTGAAGCAGCTACGGAAAACGTCAAGATCAAAAAAGACATTTTCCAGACCCTTGATGAACTCTGCCCGGAAGATGCCATCATTGCCAGCAACACGTCTTCCGTTTCCATCACCATGCTTGGCGGGTTCACGAAGAGAGCTGATAAATTCATCGGCATGCACTTCTTTAACCCGGCTCCTGTCATGAAATTGGTGGAAGTCACCCGCGGCCTTGCTACGAGCGACGATACCTTCAAAAAAGTGTATGACCTGGCTGCAGCCCTTGATAAGACCCCTGTAGCCGTCAAGGATTCTGCTGGATTTGTCGGCAACCGGATCATGATCCCTATGCTGAACGAAGCCATCTTTACCCTGATGGAAGGCGTTGCCAGCGCGGAAGACATCGATGCCGTTGCCAAACTCGGCTTCAACCATCCGATGGGACCTCTCGCCCTTGCTGACCTTATCGGCAACGATACGGTCCTTGCCATCATGGAAGTCCTCTACAAGGAATTTGGTGATCCGAAATACCGTCCGTGCCCGCTGCTCCGCAAGATGGTCGAAGCTGGTTATCTGGGACGCAAGACCGGCAAAGGATTCTACGATTACAAGAAATGATGGGCGGTGAACAGGATGTATGAATACAAGAACCTGCTTGTTAATACAGCAGAAGACGGCATCACGACGGTAACCATCAACCGTCCGAAAGCCTTGAATGCCCTGGACACGCTAACCCTGGAAGAAATGAAGGACTGCTTCAATCGCCTGGCTTCTGACGTTGCGACAAAATCCGTCCTCATTACCGGTGCCGGCCCCAAATCCTTTGTTGCTGGTGCTGACCTTGGCGCCATGAGCAAAATGACCGTAACGGAAGCCCGCTGCTTCTCCGTCCTTGGTCATGCTGTCTTTAACGCCATTGAACGCATCCCTGTTGCTGTCGTAGCAGCCATCAACGGATTTGCCCTGGGCGGCGGCTGCGAACTGGCCCTTGCCTGTGATTTCCGTTTTGCTTCCGACAACGCCAAATTTGGTCAGCCGGAAGTCAACTACGGCATCATTCCGGGATTCGGTGGCTCCCAGCGTCTGGCCCGCCTTATCGGGACAGGCGAAGCAAAAGAGATGATTTATACCGGGTCCATGATTGACGCTGAAGAAGCCCTGCGGATTGGTCTCATCAACCGCATTACGACTCAGGAAAACCTCATCCCAGAATGCGAAGCCATTCTCCGCAAGATCATGAGCAAAGCTCCGATGGCCATTGCATCTGCAAAAAATGCCATCAATACGGGCATGAACATGGACCTGCGCAGCGGTCTTGCTTACGAAGCACAGGTCTTCGGATCCTGCTTTGCTACGCGCGACCAAAAAGAAGGCATGGCAGCCTTCCTCGAAAAGAGAAAACCTGTCTTTACCAACCGGTAACAAACATCGCGCAAGCGATGATAAAAAGACCGTGAAGCGTGGTGCTTCATGGTCTTTTTGTATGAGAGGGCAACCCGTTTTGCGCAGCGAGGAAAAGGAATCCTACTTTTCGGTAAGGCCGATTGAACAGGCTTTTCGGTGGGAATCAGCCGCTAGCTGCGCGTCAGGCATCAACCTGGCTGAGAAAGCAGCGCGCCATCAAAGATCAAATCCCTTTCCCTTCATCCTTAACCTGTGTTATACTTTTCTCATCATATTGTGAGGAGGAACATCATGAAAACAACATACAGCAGAACCGAATCCGTATGGCAGCGCATGAATAACAGCGAGAAAAAAGCCGTAATGGCCTATGGCGAGAAATATAAAGCTTTTCTTGACAAAGCCCGCACGGAACGGCAGTCCGTCAATTTCATCATAGAAGCGGCCGAAAAAAAGGGATTCAAGTCCCTCTACGACCTGAAGGCCCTTCATGAGGGAGATAAGGTCTATTGGAACCAAAAAGGCAAATCAGTCATCCTTGCCGTGATCGGCAAAGAACCCGTCAAGGAAGGGCTGAAGATTGTGGGCTCCCATATTGACGCACCGCGCCTTGATCTTAAAGGTAACCCCGTCCATGAGCAGGATGGCCTTGTCTACTTCCGTACCCATTACTACGGCGGCATCAAGAAGTATCAGTGGCCCTGCATTCCCCTGGCCCTGTGCGGCGTCATCTATACGCAAAAAGGCAAGAAGATCGAGGTCAATATCGGCATGGACGAAAATGATCCCGTCTTTTACATTACGGACCTGTTGATCCACATGGCCCAGGACCAGATGAAAAAGACCATGGCCGAAGGCGTGACTGGGGAACAGCTTCAGGCCATCATCGGCTCCCATGCTGGAAAAGAGGAGAAAGTCAAGGACGCCATCTTGAATCTCCTCAAAAAGACCTATGGCATAACGGAAGAAGATTTCACGACGGCTGAACTCGAATTGGTACCGGCCATGAAAAGCCGTGATGTCGGCTTTGATCGTTCCCTCATAGCGGCCTATGGCCAGGACGACCGTGTCTGCTCCTACGCCAACCTGGAAGCCCTGCTTGCCGCCAAACCGGGGACCAAGACCCAAGTGGCCCTCTTTACGGATAAAGAAGAGATCGGGTCCTACGGGAACACAGGTATGATGAGCTCCTATTTTGTGAAGTTTGTCATGAAGATGCTGGCCCTCCAGGGCAGCGGGGCCCTGCTGGACTTTTACGAAACCATGGAAAAGAGCGAAATGCTCTCTGGCGACGTCAATAGCTGCCTTGATCCCATGTTCCCTGAAGTAACGGAGAAAGATAATTCTTCTCTCTGCGGCTATGGCCTTGCCTTGACCAAATACACGGGGGCTCGCGGTAAAGCCGGCAGCAATGACGCCAACAGCGAATTCATCCAAAAAGTCCGTCAAATCTTTAATGATGGCGGTGTAGCTTGGCAGATTGGCGAACTAGGCAAGGTGGACCAGGGCGGCGGCGGAACCATTGCCTTCATGATGGCTGATTGGGGCTGCGAAGTCGTTGACTGCGGAACCGCCATGCTGAGCATGCATTCTCCCTACGATCTCCTGTCAAAAGCTGATGCGTACGAAACCTACCTGGGCTACAAAGTCTTTTTTGAAAGCAAGTAACTGAACATGACTGAACGAACACTGCTTCTTCGGAGGCAGTGTTTTTTTGATAAGGGAAGGAACTGGGGAAACATAGATAATAATGATTCTTAAAATTATAAAAGCATTAAAAAACAAAATGTTGGGTTTTCTGTGAAAAATGAACTGTAACTCAAAAAGGTATAGTATAATATGTTCATCCATCCACACAAGTTAAACGGTGGATGGATAACCTAATAAATCCAATGATCAAAAGTAGTTTTTATGATAGTGATGCAAACTTGAAAGGAGCATGAACGATGCAAAAAGTCGATCTTTTAAAAGAATATGGTCTGTACATCAACGGTGAATTTGTACCCGCCTCAGACGGAACTACGTTTGCCGCCCATAATCCAGCCAATGGGGAAGCCTTGGCTCTGTGCGCCGAAGCCACCAAACAAGACGTGGACCGCGCCGTCAAGGCGGCCCGTGAGGCACTCACCAGCTGGTCCAAAACCTCTCCCATTGAGCGTCAGAACCTGCTCCTTAAGATTGCGGACATCATCGATGAGAATAAGGAACGGCTGGCCCTTGTGGAGACCCTCGACAACGGCAAACCCATCCGTGAGACCATGGCCGCTGATATTCCTTTAGGCTCGGATCATTTCCGTTATTTTGCGGGCTGCCTGCGCGCATGGGAAGGCTCTGCCACCATGCTTGACGACAACACCATGTCCCTTGTTCTCCATGAACCTGTAGGTGTCGTCGGTCAGGTCATCCCTTGGAACTTCCCCTTTACCATGGCCTGCTGGAAGCTTGCACCGGCTCTTGCTGCAGGCAATACGGTTGTCATTAAGCCGTCTTCCCATACCTCTTTGTCCCTGCTGGAACTGCTTCGCCTCATTGACGGCGTCCTGCCCAAAGGGGTCGTGAACCTCATTACCGGCAAAGGTTCCCGCAGCGGTCAGTGGCTCCTGGATCATCCGGACCTTGATAAACTGGCCTTTACCGGTTCCACAGAAGTCGGTCACGGCGTCTATCAGGCCGCTTGTGACAAACTGATTCCTGTGACCTTGGAACTTGGCGGTAAATCGGCGAATATCGTTTTTGATGACGCTGACCTTAAGCAAGCCATTGACGGTGCCTGCAAGGGTATCCTCTTCAATCAGGGCCAGGTCTGCTGTGCCGGTTCCCGTCTCTTTGTCCAGGAAGGCATCTTTGATGAATTTGTCAGCCACCTGAAAGACACCTTTGAACATGTCCGGATTGGGGATCCGACGGACCCGAATACCCAGCTGGGCGCCCAGATTTATCGTTCCCAGCAGGAAAAAGTCCTGAACTATGTCAAGATTGGCGTGGAAGAAGGGGCAGAACTTGTGACAGGCGGCGAACGCTACATCGAAAATGGCTGTGATAAAGGCTTTTTCATGAAACCAACCATCCTCATCAGCCATACCAATGACTGCCGCGTCTGCCAGGAAGAAATCTTTGGCCCCGTTGTGGTCATCCAGAAATTCAAGACCCTTGACGAAGTGATTGACCTTGCAAACGCCAGTGAGTACGGTCTAGGCGGTGCCGTCTTCACAAAGAACATCGATACGGCCCTCAAAGTGGCCCGTTCCGTCCGCACGGGACGGATGTGGGTCAACACCTATAACGACCTGCCCGCCGGCGCACCCTTTGGCGGCTACAAAAAATCCGGGATTGGCCGGGAAACCCACAAAGTCCTCTTGGAACATTACAGTCAGTTGAAGAACATTCTCATCAACCTGCGTGAAGGGGTGAGTGGGATGTATGACATTAAATAAACTTATGAAAAATATCCATAGTTTATGCGGACTTTGCTGAAAAATCTATTGAAAAGTGCACAAAAAGTGCACAAAAAATCCCCGTGAGTGAATCACGGGGTATTTTTTGTTTGAAGGACCTTATTTAGGAGTGCGTCAAAACGGACTGCCGTTTCCGTTGCAATAGCCTTTGTCACGTGGATATAAATCAATTTCGAGGAGTGTAACCTATTTTGAGTAAATCAGCTATTGCACAAAAAAATTCATTCTCCGTACTTGAGGGAATATAGAAAGATTGGGCATCCTACTGGCGCAGTTACCGCTGAATGCGATGCACACAAGATGACCCAAGACTATGGCTGCTAATTCTTTATCGATATTAACGATGAGGACGAATCTGGGTTCATTGCACAGAGGACAATCGGGGCCCAGATTGCGTCGATTTTCTGCACGAGGGGCCCCATTGGCTGTTCGATAGAAAAATCTATGGAAACAATGGGGCATGACCTGTCGTCTGAAGGATTGTTCCACGATTTACGATAGGTAACGCATGGGTGCTTTCTTTCCGTTTTTTTATTCGGAGTCAATAGGGGATGACGCCCGGACCCAAACCGCCCCCTGACGGGGGAACGGGTCCGAACTTAATTCGCCCTCAAACATGTTCTTCGGCTTTCCGCTGCGCTCCAAAGCAGCCTCAGAACTCCGGGCGAATCTGCCTCGCTAACCGCTCGCAAGGAAACGTCACTGGCCTTCCTCATCCACCACCGAAAGGGCATGCTTGCCTCATTAGAATGAGGCAACATGCGGCTTTCGGTCCCCCGCCTTGGCAAGGCGGATCGATGCGGCGCATCGAGTCCTAAGGCAAAAGACTGAACATAGGATGTTCCAGCCGCTATCATGATTTCTATATTTCAAAAGCCCCGTCTTACAATAGCTATAAAAAGCTAAGAGCCCAAAACCGAACCTACGACTGCGTTCGGGTTAGGGCTTACCTTGTCGATTTTTCTTACGGTCTTTTGCCTCCGTGTTTTCGCCATGGAGACGGCGAAAGCCAATCCGCCTTACCAAGGCGGATTGATGCCGCGCATCGAGTCCTAAGGCAAATGGCTGTACACAGGATGTTCCAGCTGCTATCGTGATTTCTATATTTCAAAAAGCCACGCCTCTTACAATAGCTATAAAAAGCTAAGAGCCCAAAACCGAACCTACGACTGCGTTCGGGTTAGGACTTACCTTGCCGATTTTTCTTACGGTCTTTTGCCACCGTGCTTTCGCCATGGTAAGGCGGATCGATGCCGCGCATCGAGTCCTAAGGCAAATGGCTGTACACAGGATGTTCCAGCTGC
>OMFQ01000055.1_pt1 | contig 79600 bp, 61 predicted proteins | sample 1645671 | NCBI WGS metagenome assembly OMFQ01 (sample SAMEA103958119, study PRJEB25191) | human gut metagenome | biome: human-associated habitat [ENVO:00009003]; feature: intestine environment [ENVO:2100002]; material: feces | place: Germany | collected 2013/2015
GGTGAGTCGGGTCCTAAGGCGAGGCCGACAGGCGTAGTCGAATGGATGAACGGGTGGATATTCCCGTACCGACCATGGACCGGCAAAACCGAGACGGTGAGTACTAACCTCCGCCTCGTGGTGGTTCCTTCCTTCGGGTTGGTATCGCCGCGTGGTGTTGGGAGCGTAGCCGCAGTAGGTCAGCGCAGGGGTGACACGGAATGGGAGCCGGCCGCGGAGGTGGTTTTCCGTGGTCAAGCACGCAGCCAGTCATGTAGGCAAATCCGCATGGCATGCATGGCGAGGTGTGATGATGGGAGCCGTTATGGCTCGATATCCGGTTGTCCAGGCCGTCGAGAAAAGCCTCGGCGTGAGGGCCATGGCCGCCCGTACCCCAAACCGACACTGGTGGTCAGGTAGAGAATACCAAGGCGATCGAGCGAATCCTGGTCAAGGAACTCGGCAAATCACTCCCGTGCCTTCGGTATAAGGGAGACCCGCTGGGGTGAACCGGCTAGCCCGGGGAGCTTTGGTGGGTGGCACAGACCAGGGGGTAGCGACTGTTTACCAAAAACACAGGTGCATGCGAAGGCGAAAGCCGCTGTATATGCACTGACGCCTGCCCGGTGCCGGAAGGTTAAGAGGATCCGTCAACTCTTCGGAGCGAAGCGGTGAATTCAAGCCCCGGTAAACGGCGGTGGTAACTATAACCATCCTAAGGTAGCGAAATTCCTTGTCGGGTAAGTTCCGACCTGCACGAATGGCGTAACGACTTCCCCACTGTCTCGACCAGGAGCTCGGCGAAATTGCAGTACGAGTAAAGATGCTCGTTAAGCGCAGAAGGACGAAAAGACCCCGGGACCTTTACTATACCTTGGTATTGGCGTTAGGCGCGGATTGTGTAGCATAGGCGGGAGGCTTCGAAGCGGGTGCGCCAGCATTCGTGGAGCCGCAAGGTGAAATACCGCTCTGTTCTCGTTTGACGTCTAACCTCGACAAGTCATCCTTGTCAGGGACAGTGCCTGGCGGGTAGTTCAACTGGGGCGGTTGCCTCCCAAAGAGTAACGGAGGCGCTCAAAGGTCCGCTCAGCCCGGTTGGCAATCGGGTGTCGAGTGTAATCGCACAAGCGGGCTTGACTGCGAGGACGACGGTCCGAGCAGGGACGAAAGTCGGAGATAGTGATCCGGTGCCGGCGCACGGGCGCGGCATCGCTCAACGGATAAAAGGTACCCCGGGGATAACAGGCTGATCATTCCCAAGAGTCCATATCGACGGGATGGTTTGGCACCTCGATGTCGGCTCGTCGCATCCTGGGGCTGGAGCAGGTCCCAAGGGTTCGGCTGTTCGCCGATTAAAGCGGCACGCGAGCTGGGTTCAGAACGTCGTGAGACAGTTTGGTCTCTATCCTCTGCGCTCGTTGGAATCCTGAGGAGGCCTGCCCATAGTACGAGAGGACCTGGGTGGACGAACCTCTGGTATGCCGGTTGTCGCGCCAGCGGCACGGCCGGTTGGCTACGTTCGGGAGGGATAACCGCTGAAAGCATCTAAGCGGGAAGCCTGCTCCAAGATTAGGATTCCATGGATCTTCGAGATCCTGTAGCCCGCATGTTGAACACGTGTTTGATAGGCCGGAGGTGGAAGTCCCGTGAGGGGTGGAGCCGACCGGTACTAACGGGCGACGGCGACATAACATTCCGATCCTCTTGTGGAGGGTTGGTTCCGCGTCTTTCCTGTGCTGGATCGTCCTGGACGGCAATATGCGTTGGGATGGTCACTGAACGATACAACGGTAGGCTTTGCCTCGCGTCCGCTAGCCGGTTCCCAAACCGCCACGTGATAATTGAATGGCCGGAATGGCCGCCATGTTTTGGCTGTCGTTCCGTGATCGCGGTTTTGCGGTGGTCATAGCCCTGGTGAGACGCCCGGTCCCATTCCGAACCCGGTAGCTAAGGCCAGGCGCGGCGATGGTACTGCACTCGAGAGGGTGTGGGAGAGTAGCACGCCGCCGCTTCACACGTTGGGGGTTCCCGTCGAGCTTACGCTCCGGGAACCCCATTTTTTATCCCCGAATCTTTTGTTCCTCCTCCCGGTTCTTCCGGCTGACCCCATGCGGGTTCCCGGAAGGGCTTTTTTATTTCCCGTATTTCCTTCTTCCTTCCGGGACTCCCGTGGGGCTTGGCTTCCGGGGACCCCGTCTTTCCATCCTTGATTTCCATCTGATTCCCAGGTCTCCCGCAGGGGCATGGAAATCCTTTCCACTCCTGGTTTTTTCTCTTCGGCGCCGCGGATTCCTGTTAGAAGACCGGAAAAACTATGGTTTTGGGACCTCGTGTGTGTCCCATGCATCAAAGCGCTTAGACTGGTCTTATGGCAAGAGTTACGGTGTATGACGTTGCAGAGAAGGCGGGTGTGTCTACCGCGACGGTCTCCTTCGCCTTCAGGCATCCCGACAAAGTGAAGGATGATACCAAGGCCAAGGTCCTCAGGGTCGCCGAGGAGCTTGGCTACGTTCCCAGCGGCAACGCACGTAGCCTTGCCAAAGGCAGGACGGGCACGTTGGGCATGTACGCGTTCGATATGCTGCTGGAAAGACCTCAGGGAAGCAACCTTGAGGATGATTGGCCTGATGTTTCCCCCAGATCCATCGACGAGCCTCTGGACGGTGACGAACCCAACGTTCTTGTATATCCGTTATACGTTGATGAGGTGCTTCGTGGTTTCGAACTCGAATGCTGGAAGAGCGGCAAGGGAATACTTATGGGAGCCGCCTCGGAAAGGGATGATCACAGATCGGTAACGGATATCGCCGGCCGCGTTGATGGACTGTCGCTGATGCCAAGCGGATATAACGATGCGCTTCCTCTTTCCATGTTGGCGAAGACCATCCCGCTTGTAATGGTGGGTGTGGGCGATGAAAAACTGCCGGCCGCGTACCTGCAATGCGATAACGCATCGGGCATGAGGCAGATCGTCGACCATCTTGTAGACGTCCATCATGTCGACGAGATGGCGTTCGTCGGCGGCTTCGATTCGGACGACGTCGTCGCCCGCTACGTCGCCTTCCGGAAATGCCTCGAGGAACGTGGTCTCGATTCCAGCGACGCGCTGTTGGATGACTCTTTCGCCACGTCCGATGAATACATGGTGGGTTTGTGCGAGGCGATAGGATCCGGCAGACTGCCGCAGGCCTTGGTCTGCGGCACGGACCAGACCGCCTTCGGCGTGATCAGACTCCTCGAGGAGGCCGGTGTCCGGGTTCCCGACGACGTCATCGTCACCGGATTCGACGGAATCCTCGCCGGACGGCTGATGGAACCGCAGCTGACGACCGTCCGCCAGCCCATGGAGGACATGGGGCGCGAGGCGGCTCGCATGCTGCTTTCCAGGAACGGGGAGCCTTGGGAGAAGGCTGAAAGACGAGTATTCCCGGTTCGCCTCATTGTGCGCGGCAGCTGCGGATGCAATCAAAAAATCTAAGCGCATAAATCATATGGGCGTGTCGCCTTGACTTCCTTAAATCTAAGCGCTTAGATTGTAATATCAATCTAAGCGGTTAGATTGATATGAATCAAAGGAGATTTCAATGAGGAAGCCATTTTTCAAAGCGGTCGTGGCCGGCATGGCCAGTGTGGCGATGATTGCCGGTATGTCCGCGTGCGGACGGTCCGCGAACAACGCGGATTCCGATTCCGATGCGGTCAAGACCATCGATTCAAGCAAGGCCACCGGCGACCTGACCATCTGGGCCATGGGCAACGAGGGCGATCTGCTGGGCGATTTCGTCAAGGGATTCGAAAAGGAGAACCCCGACGTCAAGGTCAAGGTCACCGCGATTCCGTGGTCCTCCGCGCACGACAAGCTCCAGACCGCCATCGCCGCGGGCAATGGCCCCGACCTTGCGCAGATGGGCACCACCTGGATGGCCGATTTCTCCAACTCGTTCTCCACCGTGCCTGACAACCTCGACATGTCCGACTTCTCCGACGGGTCTAGGGCTACTGGCCAGGTCGACGGGAAACAGCTCGGCGTGCCTTGGTACATCGACACCAGAGTGCTGTACTACCGTACCGACATTGCCGGGATGGCTGGTTGGAACAAAGCTCCGAAGACTTGGAATGAGCTTAAGCGGATGGCCAAGGACATGCAGAAGGTCGACGGGGTCAAATATGGCATGAGCCTCAATTCATCTGGCACTGACGCGTTCCTCGGAACTTTGCCGTTCTCCTACTCGGCCGGGGCGTCCTTGACTAACGAGGAACAGACGAAATGGACTTTCGAAGATACTGGCATAAAGAAGGGACTGAACTTTACCACCAGTCTCTACAAGGACGGCGTCGCGAACGTCAACGCCGACGTAAGCTCCGGTGCCGACATAGCGAACTTCGTGTCCGGTGACACTCCGATGATGCTGCAGGGGCCGACCGCCGTCAGCCAGATCAACGAATTGGGCGGCGACGGATTCGAATCCAAGTACGCCACCGTCGTCCTGCCGTCGATGGACGAATCCTCGGGTCCCGCCACGTCCTTCGTCGGAGGCTGCGACCTTGTGACGTTCAAGGATTCCAAGAACAAGCAGTCCGCGTGGAAGTTCATCCAGTGGGCCAGCAAACCCGAGGTGCAGGCCGAATGGTACAAGAAGTCCTCCGATCTGCCCGCTTCCCAGAAGGCATGGGACGATGACGCGCTCTCCGGCAACGACAAGCTTTCGGCATTCGGCGACCAGCTGAAGAACACCATGGCTCCGCCGGCGCTGTCCACCTGGGCCCAGGTATCCTCCGCTGCCGACCGCATCCTCGAGCAGATAAACAAGGGACAGGTCTCCGTTGACGAGGGCTTGAAGAACCTGCAGTCCGAAGCCGACTCCATCGGAACGGGAAACTGATCCCATGAGCCTCGGGACAAGAAAGACAAAGACGGAGGGCTCGGGCAACGTCCTCCGCCGCCGCCGTACGATTCTCGCATGGGGATTTGCCTTGCCTTTCGCAGTCGTGTTCTGCGTATTCATGCTGATTCCCCTCCTGTCCTCGATGGCGATGTCCTTCACCGACATCACCTCCAAGGACCTTCGCACCCCGTTCAACGTCAACTTCGTCGGACTGGACCAGTACATCACCCTGTTCCACGACCACCGTTTCCTGCACGCGTTGGGCGTCACCGGAATCTTCGTACTTGTCGGCCTGCCGATCACCATGGCGATCGCCCTCGCATTCGCGGTGGCCCTCAACAAGGGATCCAAGCACCTCAACGCGTTCTTCAGGGCCGTGTTCTACGCGCCGGTTGTCGCCAGCGTGGTCGCGGTCTCCGTCGTGTGGAGGTACATCCTCCAGAAGGACGGCCTGCTCAACTCGCTCCTGGCCGTCTTCGGTATCGCCGGGCCGGACTGGCTGCACGACACCCGCTACGCCCTGCCCGCGCTGATGGCCATGACCATCTGGCGCAACATGGGAACGCTGATGATCATCTTCCTCGCCGGCCTGCAGGCCATCCCCGAGGAATTGAAGGAGGCTGCGGCCATCGACGGCGCAGGCAAATGGCGCACCTTTCGTAGCATCACGCTCCCGCTGCTCAAGCCCACGCTGCTGCTGGGTGCCGTGCTTCTTTCCGTCGCCTACCTGCAGTTCTTCGAGGAATCCTTCGTGATGACCCAGGGAGGACCGCTCGATTCGACGCTCTCCGCCGCGTACTACGTGTACCAGAAGTTCGGTTTCGGACAGTACGGAATCGCTTCCGCAGCCAGCTGGGTGCTGTTCATCATCATCGCGCTGGTCAGCGTGCTCCAGTTCCGCATTCTCAAGGAGGATTGAGATGACAGCCACGACAGTCGCGGCCTCGAGGCCGCAAAGCAACAAGCAGTCGCTCTGGCGCCGATTCGTCAAGGGGCGTGGACTCTCCTACTGCGTCCTCGCGGTGATCGGAGTCTTCTGGATCTTCCCGTTCCTGTGGATGGCGCTGGGCTCGTTGAAGACCCAGAGGGAGATCCTCGCCAAACCGCCGAAGCTCCTACCCGAGCACGCCTCGCTCGCAAACTTCGCGAAATGGTTCGGGGAGCTGAACTTCGGCACCTACTTCACCAACAGCATGGTCGTCGCCGTGATCACCGTCCTCGGGAACATGGTGTTCTGCTCCATGGTCGGATACGCCCTGGCGAAGATGGACTTCGCCGGCAAGAACATCTTGTTCGGCGCCGTCATGGTGACGCTCATGGTTCCGAGCGTGGCCACGTTCGTCCCCCTGTTCGTGATCATCTCGAACATGGGACTCGCGAACTCCTACGCGGCGCTCATCCTGCCGTTCCTGTGCCAGCCCATCGGAGTCTTCCTGATGAGACAGTTCATCTCCGGAATCCCCGACGCGCTGATGGAGGCCGCGAGGGTCGACGGCGCCGGTGAGCTGCGCATATTCTTCCAGATCGTCCTGCCCCAGTGCGGGCCGCCGCTGGCGACGCTGTCCATCCTCACGTTCCTGTCCTCCTGGAACAACTTCCTGTGGCCGTTGGTCGCGGCCCAGACCGAGGAGAAGTACACGCTGCCCGTGGCACTGTCCCTCTACTCCACCGGCCAGAACGCCACGAACTACAGCGTCCTGCTCGCCGGAGCGGTACTGGTGGTCACCCCGATCCTCCTCCTGTTCGTATTCCTGCAGCGCTACTTCATCCAGGGCGTCGCCGGAACGGGCATCAAATAGAAAGACATGTCATGAAAGAACAATACGAGTTCCCGCCGGAATTCATCTGGGGCGCGTCCACGGCCGCGCACCAGATTGAAGGGAACAACGTCGCGAGCGACTGGTGGGCCAGGGAGCATGCCGAACGCACGGATCTCAGCGAACCGTCGGGAGACGCGGCCGACAGCTACCACCGCTACGGCGAGGACATCAGAATGCTCGCCGACGCCGGATTGGGCATGTACCGCTTCTCCATCGAATGGGCCCGCATCGAGCCCGCGGAGGGCTGCTTCTCCAAAGCGCAGCTGCTGCACTACCGCCAAATGATCGACGCGTGCCACGAGAACGGCGTCGAGCCCATGGTCACGCTGAACCACATGACACTGCCGCTGTGGCTCGCCACCAAGGGCGGATGGCTCAACGCCGATGCCGTCGACTACTTCGCCCGGTACGTGCGGTACGTGATGCCGATCCTCCACGACGTCACCTGGGTCTGCACCATTAACGAGCCGAACATGGTCGCGCTGACCCGTGGCGGAACCGAAGGCAGCGACTTCGTGGCCGCCTCGCTGCCCGCGCCCGATCCGGACATCTCCGCCACGCTCGTCAAAGCGCACAGGAAAGCCAGGGAAATACTATCCGAGAACCCGCGTATCAAGTCCGGGTGGACCATCGCCTGCCAGGCGTTCCACGCCATGCCCGGATGCGAACGGGAGATGGAGGAATACCAGTACCCGCGCGAGGACTACTTCACCGAGGCCGCGGCCGTGGATGACTTCATTGGGGTGCAGGCCTATCTGAGGACCTTCATCGGCAAGGATGGCCCCGTGCCAGTCCCCGAGGACGCGGAACGCACCCTCACCGGCTGGGAGTACTTCCCGCCGGCGCTGGGCATCGCCATCCGCCATACTTGGAACGTCGCCAAACGCACGCCGATAATCGTCACCGAAAATGGCATCGCCACTGCCGATGACCGCCGGAGAATCGATTACACCTTCGACGCCATAGCCGGCATGCACGACGCGATGGACGACGGTATCGACGTGAGGGGATACCTCCACTGGTCCCTGCTCGACAACTACGAGTGGGGCTCGTTCGCTCCGACGTTCGGCCTGGCCTCCTGGGACAGGGACACCTTCGAACGCCATCCGAAGCCATCCTTGGATTGGCTAGGATCAATCGCGAGAAAGGGGGTCATGGCCAGATAGAAGCCGTTTCCTCTCCATCCATTACATGAAAGGGCGCACGTTTTGAAACGTGCGCCCTTTCGTTTGATTTGGCGGATTCAATAGAAAACGGGTATAGCCCTCGATCTGGAAGAACATGTCCGTCCGGCGGCCGATGCTCGCGGCTGGCATACGCCGAAAACGCAGCACTGCTGTTCCCGTAAGGTCGCATCTCCCTTAACGTGTCAAGCGTCTCCTGATACGTTGCTGTATCGACGCCGGTTTCGTCATTCCTTGCCTTTCCCGAGTGGCCCTGTCGGCCAAGTGCGTTTCAACTCGAGAAAATAGCCGGGTTATGGCGGGCCGGCGGGGAGGGGCGTGCTGGACGCCTGCGCGAACTCGGTCTGACCCGATTCGCTGGATGTCTAGCCACAATGGAATGACTTGATGCGTATTCCAAGCCGGACGGAGGATGGAATGCATCTCCACGCGGATGGCGGCCGAATTCTTAAGTGTTTGCACCAGCGTTACATAAAACGCTTAGCGAACCGAAATGATGTCCGGCGGAACGTGTCCTTGCGCGTCTTGGAAACGGATATCCGTATTCGTTCGAAGGTTTCTCGACCAGGGGATGGGCTTTGCTTTTTCAGATTGACAGTCCGTAATCATTTCGGATATGTCGGAATTTAGACAGGAATCCCTTGGATGCGCCGCGGGCGATAAATACGGGCCGTGGTGCGGGAAGGACCTCGAACATGACGATTCGAAGAACACGGTCGCCTATTTCGGCGAGCGTGCCGCTTCCCACCCTCGGCGAGGTCACGGCCGGCACCGCGAGCCTCAGCCGGTAGGAGCTACCCACAGGATCATTCGTGTTGGTCGGAGTTCTCTCGTTCGGCGACGGAATTGTATCCGTGGGGTACTTCGTCGTTGTTTCTACGGACGGATCCGAGGGTGTCCATCCACCAGTGTTCGCGGTCGATGATCTCTTTGGGTGACTTGTTCATGTCGAAGATCTCCAGGATCGAGTACTGGAAGTTCTTCTCGATGTATCCGGCGCCGAGGTTTCTGAGCTGCTTGTTTCCCCCGGAGTGGTCTCCGGACGCGTATTCCTTCCAACGCGACAGCAGACCGTGCGAGGCTCCTTTCCGTGAGTAGGCGGACCCCACGTAATGCCATCCCGTTCGTCTATCGGTCTGCAGATAGACCGCCTGGACGCTGCCGAGGGCCGCCCGCCATTCCTCGTTGTTCACGGCCGCCACGAGCTGCCGGTGCGTCAACCGAACGTTCTCGTATCCGGGGAACGGTAACGCGGATACGGGGGATTGAGCGATTTTCTCAAGGGTCATCGTCTTGAGAAAATCCCGGCGTCGTTCTTCATTGTTGGACAGGTTAAAGACGACTCCCGTGTAACCCGGATCTCTTTTGTAGTACACTACCGCCCTGGCCTTTAGCGAGGCGTATTCCGGGATCTCATTGTAACGGTATAGAATCTTGCCGTCGTTCTCCGTGTACTCGTCGAGGACGTCGTAGGCTCCGACGAACAGCCATTGTGTGGGGTGGGGATTCTCTGGCTTGAGCTGAATGAACTGGAGGACTTTACGTGTGTGAATCTGCGCTGTTGCCTTATCCTTATCTGGCCATTTCTTCGTGAAAATCCACTTCATCAGGTCATCATAGGAGGAATAGTAGGCGTCGGGAAGATCACTCCATTTGCCCCATTCCGGGTTGCTGCCATTCAGACGAATGCTATAGCCGGCTAGGTCCTCTTCGTCGAGTCCCAATAGTTCGAGGAACCGGATCGGTTCCGTATCCTGGATTCCGTCTTCGATGCGCGTCATTGCCATCGCCTTTCCATTCCCGATTGCCGCCGGACGGTATGATTTTCCGGTTTGTAAGACAGTCTAGCGTCTTGATGATGAGGATTATGGAACCGGCTGGCTCCTTGCCAGGTGGACGTGGAGTCCGACGAAGGGTTGCGGGTCCGGCTGTCTTCGTGGAACGACGACGGTTTGACGTGGCCGAGTGATGGGAATGAGACCGGTCGCGCGGTGTCTGGGCGTTATCTGTTGTCATGTCGCCATGTCGCGAAATCGGTTCGTTGTTGGATGAGTGTGGTCCTGTGAATTCTTAAATGTTGTACCGAATGCAACATGCAACACTTGGTGAATCCGACTAGGACCATCGGAATGCGTCTTGGACCATTTCGAAAACGGACGTTTTCGGAGCGTAAACCGGACTGGGGGAGTTGTCTCCGACACTCCGGCGGAAAGTGTCTCAAAACCCGTCCCGTAATCAACGTTCCGAAACTCCATGCCTTTGACGGGTAATGGTACGGTCGGTCAAATTGCGGTGATGATGGGCGTTGGGCAATCCACTGTATATCGGTATCTGAATGAAGCGGATGGCAAGCGCTGAACAGTCGTTTCCTAAAAATATGTTCATATGTCGCCGGCGTTTGGCGAAGGATCGGCCGTGCGGACCATTGTGACCATGGATGGGGACGGCAGGCTCGCCATAGACCTGCGTCACCAAGGTGAGGGCATTGGCGCGATGCTGCTGAAGGGCGCCGCGGAATAAGCCTGACCTCCATTCCGCAAACCGGCCGGGTCGCCGCGCGACGTTTTACCGTTAATCTGTAGAATCGTCGGAATCGGCGTTTGATGCAGTCGCGCGGTCAGAACAGTGCCGCTCGGTATCCGGAAAAGTGCGGAAATCGGGTAAAACTGTTTTTCAAAAAGTGCGGAAATCGGGAAACCAGGGATGACGGCCATGTTTTGACGGGGTGCGCAATGCCATGCTCGGATGAGGGGGGTGATTTCATGGCGGAATGGCGCCGTTTTTTAAGGGGTGCATAGGGTGCGCAGGTGGCCATGGAAGGGCGGCTCTCCCTCATGAAATGTTACGGAAGGGCAAAAACTCGCTCATAAAAGTGTGAGATGAGGATGCCGGATGTTTCAGAGAAAACGATGGCAAGGTCAGCCATGGCCACATCGCCGTATCGCCATTCGTCACAGCAGCTCGTCTCTCTTAAGCGCTCCGAACGGGTCTTCCTCCGTCTGATATTCCATTGCATGGTCTTTGAACACGTTTGATATACAGAACATATTTGTTGCGGACTGCAAGTGCGGAACCGGGCTTATAGAGACAAAGTGCGAGCGTATTGGACGGTTCGTTGTCGGACGGCTTGTATTAGAGAGGTAGTTCCCGATAGACCAAATCGTCACGGACCGCAAACCCCTGATGCTCCCAGAAATCGTTGCCGGCATCGTTGTCTGCGGGCACACCGACGGCGACTTTCGGCAGGCCGATCGCACGAAGCGCTTCAACCACTCGGCCCACCAAAAGCGAGCCAATGCCCATACCGCGCGCGTCGGGATCGACCGCCGTGTGGTAGATGCGCGACCGTCTGCTATCGTGACCGGCAAGAATCGCTCCAATAATCCTTCCGCCATCGTCTTCGGCTACGAAACAGGTGTCGGGATTGCGTTTGAGGAACGTTTTTATCGCATCCTCGGAATCGTCGATGTCCCTCATGGTGAAACCGGTGCATCGTGTCCACAACCCGTATACCAGCGGATAATCTTCAATTTTCATACGACGGATGGTTGGTGCAGGCCCAGTCATATTTCCTCCTTTTCTCGTTGAACGTTAGTTTCGATTTTCGTATCGTTCGCGGTATTCCTGCGCGCGTATGCCGTATTTGCGTTGCACGGCCGTCTGCAGCGCGCGCGTATCGGGGAAACCGCATTCCCTTGCGATGCTGGCTATCGACGCAGAGGAACCTGACAGTTTTCTGCAGGCGTCGTCCAATCGCAGGTCGGTCAGAAATTCTTTGAACGTTTTGCCGGTCGCCTTGCGGAATAGGCGGCAGAAATGTTCCCTGCCGTATCCGAATTCCCGTGCGACGTCGGTCGCTTCGAGATGCTGTTTGCGGTGCGATGTCATGTATCCGATGATCTGCATGGTGATGTTTCTTCCGGATCTGACCAATTCCGGCCGCCGTACCCCGGAAACGAACCTCGAATACAGCAGCGATAGCAATTCGTACAGCAGCATATTGAGCTTGAATCCACGAATGGCCTCATCGGACTGCTGCCATCGGATGATGTCCTCGCCTAATCGTGCGAGTCGCGCTAAATCGTCTTTGGTGGCGCGGGGCGCTCGCAGGGAAAACATGTACCTGTCGGCGAAGGGGTACAGCCGTTCCAAAACCTCGTCATTGAATGTGACCGAGAGCACGAGCGGTGTCGTTCCGTCTGTGTCCGTCGGTATGCCGTAATGAATCGAATATGGATTGATGAGCAGCAGATCGCCGGTATTGAGGGGCATTTCCTGCCCGTCCACGATAAACGGGCAGCTGCCATGTGATGAGTAGACGAATTCCAGGCCGGGGTGCCAATGTGCCTTGGCTTTCTCATCCGGCGAATCGTGAATGATTACCAGTCCGGGGTGCTCCTCCGGATAGACGTTCTCTTCGCGATAATCAGGGCCAATCAATGTGTTGTATGGCATTGGCGCGGATGCGATGGCCACGAATCCCTCCACTTCATCGTCAACGGATATAGGGCATGTAACATGTGATTCTATTATGGCAAAATGTGATGTCTTTTTCTGCTATTACCGAACGGTAAATCACAAGCATGTATTCCAATGTCACATATTGCACTATTTTGGCCTGTTTGAACTCGTAGCGTTGATATGTCTATTGATTAGAAGACGAAGGAGTCGGAATGTCATCTTCGAACAATTCGAAGCAGACAAATGATTCCGTCGGAACTATTGCCTTGGCCAACAAACGCCGTATCGACGAAAGCATGCCGGAGACGGCGGGTGTTGAGCTCGAAGACATGAAGGCGGAGTGACATGTTTGAAAAAGTGCTGATCACCGACGAAGAGCGTCAGATGTTCCCCAAGTGGACCGTGCTTGACGAGGACCTCGCCGACGTCGATCCCGTTCTTGCCGAGCAGGTGCTTGAATCGCGACTCGAGTTCTTCAGGGGAGACATCTCTCGAACCGACTACTGGCATGATCCTGAAGGAATCGACGTCATCGCCGACATCCAGTACGTAGACGACGGAACCCGCGCCCACAGGCTCGACCTGTACCTGCCGCACGACAGTGTGGTCAGGGGCAGCAAAACCACTCCTGTGTACATCGACATTCATGGTGGCGGATTCGTTTACGGTTACAAGGACCTCAACCGCAACTTCTGCACGAACCTTGCCAAGCAGGGATTTGCCGTGTTTTCCATAAGCTACCGTCCCGCTCCGGAAACCGACTTCCTCGGACAGCTGGAGGATACTGCGGCGGCGTTCCGGTGGATTCGGGAGCATCGGGACGATTATCCCGTCGCGCAGGATCAGGTGTTTCTTACGGGAGATTCGGCGGGTGGCACCCTTGCCTTGTATATGACGGCCGTTGAGCGTTCCTCCGAATTCGCCGAAAAGATTGGCATCGGCCAGTCCGGTCTTTCCGTTGCGGGAAGCGCGTTGATTTCGCCGTTGACTGATCTGACTTCGTATCTGGCGTTGTGTGGTTTCGATGCGAAGTGTGAGTTCGGGGATGCGAGGTTGGTTCCGATTATTGACTGTATTGCGCCGATGTTCTTCACTCGACTGTTCGACAGGGGTGCAGAACTGGCCGATCTCAAGACAATGGCCGAAGAAGTGGATTTCCCGTCGGTGTTTATCAACACCAGCAGCGACGATTTCATCCATGTTGAATCGTTGAAGCTGGCCACCGCTCTGGTGGCGGCCGGCGAGACGTCGAACTGCACGATTGGCATACGGATAAGGGCCAGACCCTCGGCCACGTGTTCCCGGTGTGCATGTCTTGGCTGGATGAAAGCCAGAAGGTCCTCCGCCTGATGCGAGATTTCGCATACGCGAAGCTCTGATATCGGACGATATGGGCCACGGACGGGCGGTAGGCGATTCCCGAGCGATTTGCCTACCGCCCGTCTTCGACATAAGTGACTTAAACAACGGGGTGTGAGAAACATAGCGAAATCAAGGGGAAGAAAAGTGATTCTTGATTTTGACTGTATCGCGTTGCGGAAAGCCTCTGACGATGACTCTGCTTGTTGTTGTGTTCGATTGGTTGATGAGTGAACGCTTCGTTGCGATGGCGCATACACTGGATGGTATGAAGGCTGATGGCAATGTGGCGGATCGCAGGGAAGCGCAAGGCGGCCGGCGGAAGACGGACCGGTTCGGGTTGAATATGAGACGTTGGGCGGCGCAGCACGAATCGTATATCGACACCGCATTGATGCAAGGGGAGGCCCCGCAGCGGCTTCTCGATTGGCATTTGCGTAAACTGCAGTGGTTGCAGCATGAACGGCTGATCCATCTCATCGTCCTGTTCATCACCATCGCGCTATTCCTGACTTCGCTCGCTTTTGTGGTACTGGTACCGTCCACGCTGCCCGTGTCGCTGGTGGTTTATCTTATTCTTCTTGTGCTTTTGATCTTTTATCTGCGCCACTACTTCTTCTTGGAGAATACCGTGCAGCATTGGTATCACATCGCCGAGGAACTGCATGACCGCGCCGAGGAAGCCCGCTAATCCGTTGACGCAACAAACGCTCAGTTTTTAAAGAAAGCAATCGACAACTTTTTTAAATAGATATTTTGATGAGCGGCTTGTTTCGGGAATAAAGACGTTCGGTTTTCTGTTAGCTCCGACTAGTCGGCTGCTTGCGTCTTCATGCGGATTGGATTGCCGATGCGGGTGGTCCTTTTGGAAAATATGGAAGGTGGGAACGATGGAGAGTCTCGAAGGGCGAACGTGGGAAAAATTTTCCTGCACCGTGGAATATGAGTCCGGAAAATGGCACCTTAGCCCGGAATCCGTTCTGCACGAAATGGGATTCCGCATCTTCTCCCCAGCTATAAAGTCGGTTTACCCCTACATATCTTCCGCATTTTTCTCTCATTATTTTCGTGTTTCCGGACGATTCTGCGAAAGGTGGCCGATTATTCGCATCCCCCTTTCTCATGGTGCGGGAGGCAGCCTCCGCCAGCATGCCGCTTGGTACGATTCGCGCTACGTGGACGGTCGCATGACTTGCGGCTACGCGTTGCCTCGGCTGAGGCTGCGTGCGCAGAGAGCCTCCAGCGGGAACGCTGGTTCGCCGATGTCCGTCGAGGTGGTGACATCTAGAAATGTGATTTCGCCCAGCGATTTTCAAACGGCGATGGATCTCAAATACGTCCGAGACGTGAAGGAAGCGCCACGGAAGGTGACACATGTTCTTCCTCGTCGAGCCTTCAACCGGCGTGGCACTGCCCATACTGGCGGGAAGAACGCAGTTGTACGGCCGCTTCACGGGCACGCCGGACGACGGCATGATCGTCGATATTGCCGTACGGTCTGTCAGAAAATGCAGGAACGAGGTTTTCGACGAAGACAGCAGTGATAGTGGTGACGTCTCGTTCCGCCGTTTCCTGGAAAAGAATGGGGGAGCGGACGATAAGGACGTGGCGCAGTACATCGAACAAAACGACGGCGTACTACGCGAACTCGTCGAACGCAGGGGGAGCGACGACGACTACAGAAAGCTACGCGAAGCCGTTTATCTTCTTCGGCGCAGGCTGGGTGAAGGAGACGCGCAGGATGTCGTCTGGAACGATGGCAATGGCAGTGGCGAGGGCAATAGCGATGGTGACAACGACGTTCGGGAAGTCGTCGAACAAGATGGGGCCTGTATCTTCGCGCATTCCCGTCTGCATTGCGATTGCCGTGCGGAATACTATATCGAATCATACTGTGCGAATCCCGAATGCAGCGAGGTACACGAACAATGCTACTGCGCTCGCCATTTTGCCTACAAAATCGGCAAGTACATAAACCTTCTTGAACGATCCCGGGTCGATGCGGCCCGCCTCCGTGACGAGGTTCTGTGGGCGGGCCTGCTCCCGTCCTGCATGACTCTGCTGGATTGGGGACGTCTTAACTGACGATTTGCCGTTTTCCGGGGATACGCCGGATGCGAACATACGGTAACGGCACGGTGAACTGTGCTTAACTGGAATCATGCGCATGAAGAACAGAAGTGTCGCAAGAACGGCGGCTGTTGTGATCGCAACTGCGGTACTGTGCGGCATTGTGCCGATGATTGGTGTTGCGTTGCGCAATTCGACAGTCGCAACAATACGTGAAACCAATATTTTGCAGGCTTTAACAGTGTTGCCAGAAGGATTGCGCGACTGCTCCACGGTACTTGCGTACCTGTTCTCGACGGTTGGGTGCGTCGCTATCGTCTCTGCGCTCGCCGTTGTCGATTCGCGTATTACCGGCAGCGGACGCGTCGTCATCCGCGATGTTATCGTTTCGGTGGCACCGATACTGTATGTGACCGGCGTCAAATGGCTGGTTGAACGTCCCCGTCCGATTACGTCCGTCGGTAGCGGTTTGCTGCCGGGCGATCCAAGCTTTCCCAGCGGACATACTGCAGCCGCGGTGATCGTATCGGTCATGATGATTCTCATCGTGCGTAATTTCGCGCGCAGTCGCTTCCCCGACGGCGAAGATGACGAGCGCGCAAACAGAAGACGAGTGTTCCTTCGCAGGGCGATTATCGGCGCTGTCGCGCTTGTCGTGGCGGTCGCCTGCTCGCGATTGCTGCTCGGCCTGCACTATCCAACAGACGTGATCATTTCCGCCACCATCTGCCCGCTCATCTCCTACGCCGTCTGGTGCGTGTGGAACGCATGCGAAAGCGCGGAGGAGTGGTAAAAATCGCGCGCTGTCAGCGAAATTATAGGCGTTATATAGGCGTTGCGTAGACGCTATATAGGGCGTTACATAGGCGTTTGGAGCGTCGGCAAGGGATTTCACACAGTCTGCGTCAGCATGGTGAATGGCTGATCGGGCTCGTCGTCTTCAGCGACAAGCCCGGCCACATCCGCTAGACACCATAGGGCATATAACGGCAAATTCAGCACGTTCCCTTGAAGCAGCACGTTCGACCGGGAGACCACAATGCCTTGTTTCAATTGGTATTCCGGGTTGGCAAGCAATGCGTCGATGGCCGCATGGGTCATGTAACTCCTGCCAGATTTCACTTCTATCGGCATTACGGAATCGTCTTGGGTGTCTGCAATGAAATCGACTTCGCCCTTCTTTTTTGACATGTAGTAATACAGTGGAATCCTCTGTGCCGTCAGTTCTTGGGCTGCAAAGTTCTCGTAAATGGCCCCAAGGTTGGGATTGCGATCATCCAAATATGCCGCTTGTGCCGTGGTGGTGGGATACCTTGCCATCAGCATGCCTGTGTCAGACTGGTACAGCTTAAATTTCGGGGATTGCGCGCCACGTTTCAGTGGCGATTTCGGTTCGGCCACGCAATCGGTTTTCAGTGCCACGCCAGCGTCCGACAGCCATACGAAATCTTTCTGATTGCGGGAATACCTTGCGTTTTCGCCAATCGCGGTCACGGAGAAACGGCCATTGCCTTCCGTCAACTGTGCTGGCAGCTGCTCGAACACTTCTCTCACCTGCAATGTGCGGGAGCCAGCGTATTGGGAAATATCATGTCGATATTGACGATTCAAATCAGATTGGACACGTCTTACGGCCGACAGATCGCCATTGGAGTTCAGAAAAGCGTTCACTGCGTCCGGCATACCGCCTACAACAAGATAAGTGCGGAAATTGCGCATCATCGCATCATGCACGGCTTCATCAATGGGGCTTTTGTTTTTGCAACATTGACGTATGGTTTCCAATGTTGCTTCACGTATGCCGATCGCCCAACAAAATTCTTCAAAATCCATAGGGCGCATAGTTCGTTTCGTCACATATCCTACCGGATATGAACGTACGCCTTTGAATTCTGTTCCGAGCATGGAACCGGAGAAGATGTAGTCGAACCGACCGTCCTGCACCAGGAATTTGACCATCGTCATGATATCCGGTGCTTCCTGCACCTCGTCGATGAAGATGAGGGTGTTGCCGGGGACCATGTCGGTTTGGGCGAATAAGGAAAGTCGGGAGAGGAAATCATCCATACTGGAGGCTGTCAGCAGTGCTTTTGTGGCCGCTTTGTTGTCATATAGATTGATTTCAACGTACGTCTGGTATTCCTGTTTGGCGAATTCGCGTATTGCGTAGCTTTTTCCGATTTGCCGTGCTCCAGTGACGAGCATTGCCTTTTCGGATGATGTTTTCCAGTCGATAAGTTGCTGTGTGATCTTACGTTTCAGCATCGGCAGCCCCTTTAGTGCGATGAATCCTTGAAAAGCATAGCATAGGAAGCGTTTGTTGCACAAAATAGAAGATTTGAAAAGGATAAAATTGCACAAAATGGAAGATTTGAGACTGAGCTATTTGCACAAAATGAAAAATTTTGTTTTATGCGTGATGAGGTCAGTTGCGGTTCAGCACTTCAGCTGGGGTCTAGATGATCGGCTGCGACTGATTGCATTCATTGGCGGCGAACTGTTATTTGATGATTCAAGCTTTCCAAGTGTTGTGCATACGGAAGCCGCGAATGTTGGTTATGATAGTGTTTGCTGCGCGTGTTTTGGCATAAAACGAATCGACCGAAGGGGAGTGTTAGCGGCACGTGGTTCTATGGCACTCGTTCGCTCGCAATCACTACTTAGTTCACATTACCTGACCGATGTAATCTTTCGGTTACAATCTGCCCTCTCATTTCTTATGTCGTGCGGTGCGTGTGGAGTGCACTCGAAAGTGTGAATGGGGGGGGTAAGCCGCTGTTTTTGACGAAACGGAAATATGCGTGGAGAATGGATGAAGGTGATTGTGGGATCGTTGCGTAGTGTGGAGGTTGAGATATCAAGAGTTTGAACGCGACTTTGATTGGAAGGGGCTAATCCCGAAGCGCATCCATTGGAATGCCGTTGTAGGCCAAGTCAAAACGCCGGGGTTGAAAAGAAAAAAGGTGCCGCACCATTATTCCCGCGGAATCTGGTGCGGCACCTTTTCTTTTGAAAGGAAACAGAAGAAGTCTTTGCGCCTTACTTGTTGATGACCTTCTTGAACAGGTCGGAGGATGCCTTGGCGAGGGCGAACTGGCCGAAGCCCGGATCCATGGAGGCGAGGTTGGAGTTGAGGATCTGGTTGAAAGTGTCGTTCTGCATGTTCATTCCTTTTCCGCGGCGCTTTGTCTTCCGTTCGCCGCTATTCTTTTTTCTCTTGTTTCGTTATGCCTTGATTGTAGGCATGTCATCCCCGTCGCCGCATGTCATTCCGATTGATTCTTTTGTATATTCATCGGTTTGCCAGAAGATTTTTGAAATAACTTACCGCACCATTACCATCACATAAACCAAGAAGGCCCCGACATGGTCGGGGCCTTCTTGGTGAAAAGGGAAGGAGCGGCAAGTATTGGTATTTATTCGGTCAGGGTTTTGGCCTCCTCATCGATGGCTTCGACGGTCTCGGCGGTCTGAGCTTCGTCATCGACGATTTCGCCGGAGGCAAGCTTGGCTTCGAGCTCTTTGACAATCTTAGCATGCATCTTCTCGTCGATCTTGACCTTGAACATGAACACCAGCAGGCTGAGCACGATCAGAATAAGCGGCACATAGAAGGCGCAGATTTCGAAGGTGTGGATGTTGGAGGGGGTCATATCGGCCGCGGTGGCGTTGCCGGTCATGCCAGCAGCGACGGCGATGAAGCCGGTGATGCCGTTGGACAGCGCGCCGCCAATCTTATCAAGCATCGGACGTACGGACAGGGTGACGGCCTCGTTGCGCTTGCCGTTCTTCAGCTGGCCGTATTCGATGGAGTCGGTCAGGGAGAGGATGGCGGTCATCTGGATGAGGGTGCCCGGGATGTAGAAGAGCACGAGGGCGATGAACACCACGGTCATGTTGGTGGAGAAGAGACCCAGCAGGATGTAGGCCACGATCATGGAGGTCATGCCGACGATGTACAGGACTCGGCGTGGGATGCGCTTGTTCAGGATCGGGTACAGCGGAGCCATGATGAGGCCTGCCACCAAGGCGATGACGCCGGTCATGGAGTAGGCGGCCTGGTTGTCGAGCACGAACTTGAACAGGAAGAGGAGTACGCCGGTGGTGGCCACGTTGGCGATGGCGTACAGCAGGTAGGACAGGGCGACCCACAGGAGCTGGTCGTTCTGGAACAGGGCCTTGAATGCCTCGAGCGGGTTGCCGTTCTTCTGGGCCTTGGCGCGCAGTGCGTTGGTGCTTTCCTTGGTGCCGAACGCGACGGTCCATGCGGTCAGGATGCCGAGGAGTCCGACGATGATGCCGAAGGAGGTCCAGCCGGCCTGTCCTTCGCCCTTGGCACCGGTGAGCGTCCAAGTGAAGTAGCTGACGATCGGGATGACCACGACGGTGATGCCGTTGTAGCCGATGGAGCCGGTGAAGGAGCCGAGGGCGGTGTAGGTGGAGCGCTCGTGGGAGTCGGAGGACAGCGCCGGGATCATGCCCCAGTAGGAGATGTCACGCAGGGAGTAGAACACGTCGAGCACGACGAAGGTGATGACGAACAGCACGATGAACAGCGTGGTGTTGACGTTCACCAGGCCGAACATGCCGCTGAAGATCACGGCGAGCAGGACGGCGGAGATCAGGCCGCCGAAGAACTGCCATGGGCGGAAGCGTCCCCACTTGGTGTTGGTGTTGTCGATGAGGTTGCCCAGCAGCGGGTCGATGAAGATCTCGGCGATACGGATAATCACCACGAGGCTGGTGATGACACCGATAAGCTTGGCCGCAAGCGCCTTGTCAACGCCCGAGAACAGGCAGCCGGTGACATAGACGATGAAATATGTGCTCATCGCGTTGTAGAAGGCGGACTGACCGAGGTTGCCGCAGGCGTAGGCGATACGCTGGCCGAGCTTGCCCTTCTTGCGGACGCCACCGTCCGCGGTTGTCGTTTCGTTGCTCATTTTTTCTTCTCCTTAAGATTCCGGAGTTGAAGATCACCCATTGATCTTGCATGTCGAGTATACGCTCTTTACAAGAAAAAGTAAAAACCATTAGCAAAATATAGGGTTTGGCGGCGTGTTGAATTAGGTAAACCGTGTACCAGCACTGTCATATCGGTATCAATCAGATGCCTGATACGTTACAACATATACCGCTGATACAAAGGAATTAAGACGTCAAGTAAAACCGATTTGCTTTTTTTGTAAACAACATTTATTATCTGGTAAAGGAAGTTCATCTTCCCTCCATCATTCACAAAGATGTAATGAACGAAAGCAGGAAAACATGGCAAACGAAACCCGCATCGAACACGCATCCGAGACCTGGCTCGCCGATTCGACCGTATTCGAGGTCAACCGCGTCCCGGCGCATTCCGACCACAAATGCTACGCGCACGATCCGCAGACCAACGAATGGTCCGATCTGAGGCAGAGCCTCGACGGCGAATGGAGGGTCGAGGTCGTTCAGGCATCCGACATCGAATTCAACGAGGAGCCCTTCGTAAGGGAGAACTTCGACGATTCCGCCTTCGAACGCATCCAGGTTCCCGGACACCTGCAGATGGCGGGATTGATGAACAACAAGTACGTGAACATTCAATACCCGTGGGATGGCCACGAGAATCCGGCGGAACCGAATATTCCGGAGAACAACCATGTCGCCCTCTACCGTAAGACCTTCACGATGGCGAACCGTCTGGCCGACACCAAGAACGCCGGCGGAACCGTCTCCATCGTGTTCCACGGCATGGCCACCGCAATCTACGTGTGGGTCAACGGCATGTTCGTCGGCTATGGCGAGGACGGCTTCACCCCCAACGAATTCGACATCACCGAGATGCTGCACGACGGCGAGAACGTCGTTGCCGTCGCATGCTACGAATACTCCAGCGCCTCATGGCTCGAGGACCAGGACTTCTGGCGTCTGCACGGACTGTTCCGCTCGGTCGAGCTGGCCGCGCAGCCGCATGTGCATATCGAGAACATGCAGATCGAATCCGATTGGGATCCGGAGTCCGGCAGCGCCTCTTTGGACGCGGCGCTCACCGTGCGCAACGCAGCCGACGCGGCCACGATCTCGGCGACGTTGAAGAATTCCGATGGTAACGTCGTCTGGGAGACCGCGAACTGCGCTGACCCCGATACCTCCATCTCCACCGGATCGTTGAACGGCATCCACCCGTGGAGCGCGGAGGATCCGGTCCTCTACGAGTTCGAGGTCACGGTCATCGACCATGCCGGCAACATCGCCGAGGTCGCCGTCCAGAAGGTCGGATTCCGCCGCTTCCGCATCGAGGACGGCATCATGACGATTAATGGCAAGCGCATCGTATTCAAGGGCGCCGACCGCCACGAGTTCGATCCCAAGCGCGGCCGCGCGATCACCGAGCAGGACATGATCGACGATGTGGTCTTCTGCAAGAGGCACAACCTCAACGCCATCAGGACCTCCCACTATCCGAACCAGGAGCGCTGGTACGAGCTGTGCGACGAGTACGGCATCTACCTGATCGACGAGACCAACCTCGAAACCCATGGCAGCTGGTGCCTGCCCGGTGACGTCCTCACCGAGGAGACCGCCGTCCCGGGAAGCAAGGCGCATTGGGAGGGCGCGTGCGTCGACCGTGTCAACAGCATGGTGCGCCGCGACTACAACCATCCGAGCGTCCTGATCTGGTCTCTCGGCAACGAATCCTACACGGGCGACGTGTTCCGCGCCATGTACAAGCGCGTGCACGACATCGACCCGAACCGTCCCGTGCACTATGAGGGCGTGACCCACAACCGCGACTACGACGACGTGACCGACATCGAGACCCGCATGTATGCGCACGCCGACGCCATCGAGGAATACCTGAAGAATGATCCGCAGAAGCCTTACATCTCCTGCGAGTACATGCACGCCATGGGCAATTCGTGCGGCAACATGGACGAATACACCGCGCTCGAACGCTATCCGAAGTACCAGGGCGGCTTCATCTGGGACTTCATCGACCAGGCGATCTACGCCACCCAGCCCGATGGAACCACGAGCCTTCGCTATGGCGGCGACTTCGGCGACAGGCCGAGCGACTACGAGTTCTCCGGCAACGGCCTGGTGTTTGCGGACCGTAAGCCCACGCCGAAGGCCCAGGAGGTCAAACAGCTGTATTCCAACGTGCATATCGATGTCGCCGAGGATTCCGTGACCATCAAGAACGATAATCTGTTCACCTCCACTGGCGAATACACGTTCGTGTTGCGTGTCCTTGCGGATGGCGAACCGGTATGGCAGTCCGAACGCCGTTTCGACGTGCCGGCCGGTTCGACGGAGAAGCTCGATGCCGACTGGCCGTTGGATCTGTACCGCGACGGCGCGTCCGAACTGGTGCTGGAGGTATCCCAGCGTCTCGCCAAGGCGACCAATTGGGCGGTAGCCGGCTATGAGCTGGCATTCGGCCAGACCGTCGTCGCCGGCTCCAAGAAGGCCTCTGCTCCGGTGAAGCCGGTCGACGGCACCGTCACCGTTGGCCGTTGGAACGTCGGCGTGCAGGGATCCGGCCGCGAGGTACTGCTTTCCCGCACCCAAGGCGGACTGGTCTCCTACACGTTCAACAATCGAGAATTCGTGCTGCGCCGTCCGGCGGTCACCACGTTCCGCGCGCTGACCGACAACGATCGCGGCGCAGGCCACGGCTTCGAACGCGCCCAGTGGCTGGGAGCAGGCCGTTACGCCCGCTGCATCGGCAACGAGATCGAACAGATCGACGAGGACACCGTCAAGGCCTCCTACACGTACGAGCTCGCCACCCCGCAGCGCACCAAGGTGACCGTCAGCTACACCGCCGACACCACCGGACGAGTGAATCTGCACGTCGAATACCCGGGCGAGCCGGGCGACCTGCCCACCATCCCCGCGTTCGGCATCGAATGGACCCTTCCGGTCCAGTACTCGAACCTGCGTTTCTTCGGCGCTGGTCCGGAGGAGACCTACCAGGATCGCAAGCATGCCAAGCTCGGTGTGTGGAGCACCGACGCGTTCAAGGACCACGCCCCGTATCTCATGCCGCAGGAAACCGGCAACCATGAGGACGTGCGTTGGGCCGAGATCACGGACGAGAAGGGCCATGGCCTTCGCATAAGCCGCGCCGAAGGCGCCGAACCGTTCGCGATGAGCCTGCAGCCGTACTCCAGCTTCATGCTTGAGGAAGCCCAGCATCAGGACGAGCTCCCCGCCCCGAAGCACATGTTCCTGCGTGTGCTTGCCGAGCAGATGGGTGTCGGAGGAGATGACTCCTGGATGTCCCCGATCCACCCCCAGTACCATATCCCGGCGGACCAGCCGATCAGCCTCGACGTCGACCTCGACCTGATCTGACCGGCGCGCCCCGGCGAAAACCGGGACTTGGCTTTCCTTTCGCCATACGCGGAAACGTATGGCGAAAGGACGGTGCCGTCGTCAAGGGTGGACCTTGACATCAAACCGGAGACGGCGCCTTGAAAGGGTACGGCACGTCTTCCATGTTTTCCCCGTGCCGTGCCCTCGTTTCCATATCGGGAACAGGGCTTGACAGACTTTCCTTCGAAAACACCTCACAGATGTAAAAGGGTTCGGTCCTCGTTGGCACGTATTAAGCGTGTCAACGAGGACCGAACCCTTTCTTCTTAAACCCTACCTAGCTTTCGGGGTGAAACTGTCCCGGGCGACCAGCTTGGTTGAAATCCTCATATGCTGGTTGACGGAGCGCCCCATGGAAATGGCCTCCGACAGCATGAATACCGCGGCCTTGGCCAATTCGTCCTTGTTGATGTCATACGACGAAAGCGTCGGCGAAGTGTAATTCGCGATCTCCTGGTTGTTGATGCTCACCAGTCGCATGTCGCGTGGAACCAGAATGCCGGACGCCGCGAACGCCTGCAAGACGCCTACGGCGATGGGGTCCGCCGCCACAATCAGAGCATCCGGGAGCCTGTCGCCACATTCGGCCACGAACCTCTCTCCCAAGGCACGGCCGTTCTCCACGGTGAAAGGCCCCTCATCGAACACCAGGCCGTCGACGTCAAGACCGAGACGGACGGTCCAGTTGCGGAACGCGAACGCACGCGGATCCTCGGGATACTCATGGTCGCCCATGATGTTGCCGAACCCTCCGATGAACCCGATTCGCTTGTTGCCGGCGTCCATCAATTCGTCCAAGGCGTCCAGAATGGTCTGCTCCAGATCCGGCTGCACCGAATCGAACAGGCTCGGCGCGGGATTGATGTCGATGAACACTCCATGCGGAAGGACCGCGTGCAGACGCTTCAACATGTTCCTTTTGAACGGCGCCGGACCTATTGAGATGAATCCGGCGTATTTGGACGCGTCCTTCATCAGGGATTTGACATCGTTGTATTCCGTCACTCTCATGCGCTCGTCCTTGGCATGGCGACGTAATGAAACTTCAAGCTCGTCAAAATAGGCGTCCTGAAGCCCCTTGTCGTGGATGGAGTTGTTCAGCAACGCGATGTCTTGCGGAATGGTGACACGTTGGTAGCGGGGGACGTTCTCGTACCCCATCTCAATGCTGGTGCTCAGAATCTTCTGACGGGTGGCCTCCTTCACCGAGAACGAGGGGTCGTCATTGAGTATTCTCGATACGGTCGCCTGGGAGAAGCCCGCCTTTTCCGCGATCTCCCTGATCGTGGCCATGGAAACCTACCTCCTTGGAAATTCAGCAACTAAACGTGTTTAGTAACGAGTTTATCATGTTTGAAAGCGTAATTGCCATCAATGTCGGAAATTTCGTTTTCAATGAAAACGACCCATCCGCAAACAAAAATGACAGTCTGCGAACGGGATCGCTTCATATTGTGCGAATCCGATCATCTCCGCCGTACCGTGCCATCAAGGGGCTTATCCGGAGATACCACGACGTGCGCCATATTGACGCCTTCTACAATCACCGTGACTTCCGTCGGCCCCGACGAACGCAAAGTATATTTCACCTCATCGTCCGTCCATGACGCATCGACGCAAACGCCCCCTCTCGCCCTCAATCCACGGAAACGTCCCTCATGCCAGTCTTTCGGCAAGGCGGGAAGAATCCGGATCAGACCGTCGTGGCTTTGCAGGAGCATTTCCGCCAGCGCGGCCGGGAATCCAAGGTTGCCGTCGATCTGGAATGGCGGATGCGCGCACATGCCGCTGTCGTATACGCCTCCTCCTACCAGACCGGTCGCGGCGTCGGCGTCGACCGGGCGCAGGAACATGCCTATGATTCGTTCGGCATGTTCCGCGTCACGCAGCCTGGCCCACATGATCATGCGCCACACGATGCTCCAGCCGGAGCCGTCGTCGCCCCTGATCTCAAGCGATTTGCGGGCCGCGTTCTCCAAGCGCGAACTTCTCGCGGTGATGCCGGTGCCTGGATGCAACTCGTATAGATGCGACAGATGGCGGTGGAGCGGATCCTCCTCGATGAACTCGTCGTTCCATTCGAGGATCCTTCCGTCCGTACCGATCTGCGGTTCGGCCAACTGCCTGACGACTATCCTTGCCTCCTGGACCAGACTTTCGTCATCGCCATCGAGGTCGTCCATATCCTGCGCGGCAAGGATGAGGTCGTCGAGCAGGTGCGAACGATGGCGGTGGCGTTCTCGCTTGCCTGCGCGACGGACGTTGGCTTCCCGTTGACCAGGAAGCAGTTTTCCGGAGAAGTGGCCGGCGAAGGGGCGAGGCCCTGTTCGGTGTCCGACAGGAAATCCATGCAGAACCGGGCGCTCTCCCTCAGAATCGGCCAGATGCGCGCGAGGTACGACTTGTCCCGGTCGAACAGGTTCCGGCACATCCACGCCTGTCCGAAAGGCCAGAACGACCACATCGGATCGCCGTTCGCAGGCAAGGCCCTGCGCCAGATATCCACGTTGTGGAACACCGACGATCCACTTTAGGGTTTTAATGCTTTACCTTTCTCAAGCGAGAGAAGCTGCAACATGCCTGTTGTGATTATGGAATTATCGCATTTGCGATGGGCGTGTCATTGATTCTTCTTCGAATCTATGCGGAATGTCGAGTCATACTAATTTCGTACATAAAACAAAACGCGTGTGCGTCCGGGCGGAAACCATCCGGACGCGCACGCGTTTTATTTTGAATTATTGCGATGAGGTCAGTTGCGGGTCAGCACTTCGGCCAGGGCCTGGATGACCGGCTGCGGCATGTGGGACTGGTATTTGGTCTGCGCGCCAACGCCGTGCAGATCCTCCAGCGTGCTCAGTGCCGGCAGCGCATCCTTGCCCAGCTCGCGGATCGCGCGGTATGCGTGCTCCTTGGTCATGTACAGCATCTGCGCATCCTTCATCACGGCGAACGCGTCGGCTTCAACCGGATCGTCCGCAACGGCAAGACCGTCGGCGAAATCGATGGCGATTGCGGCGCTCGTCGGCACGTCACGCAGCGTGACGGTCAGGCTCAGCGTTTCCGCATCGTACGCGACTTCCGGAGCGGCGGCAGAGCCGTCGACGGTCGCACGAACGGCGCGCATCGCTTCCGGAGCGACGCCACGGAACGTGACCGTCCAATCGCGGGAGCTCGGAATGACGTCCGTCGCGCCTTCCGCAGGAGCGATCGAGAACTGTGCGGAATCGCCCTCAAAACGCAGCGCCATTTCGGTGGATGCCCAACGATCCTTGCTCTGTGCTGCGCCGTCATCCTCCCACAGCGTGAAGCTGTTTTCGGCACCCGGGAACACCAATACCTGCAGTGCGCGCGGGTTGGCCACGGAGTTGAGCGCCTCACCCTTGGCGGGCATCTGCAGCGGCACGATCGCGCCGGGCTTAGCGAACACCGGCATGCGGTCGAGATCGCGCCAAGCCTCCAGACGGCGGCCTTCGGCCGGACGAGACGTGTAATGGCGACCGTCGAAGAAATCGAACCATTCGCCCTGCGGCAGCCACACATCGGCCTTCGCACGCTGCACGGAACGCTCGGCGGGATCGACGATCGGCGCGACCAGCAGCTCGGTGCCGAAACGGAATTCGTCGGTGAGCTTGTATGCGGCTTCGATTTCCGGATAATCCCAGTACAACGGCTGCACGAGCGGCTCGTTGTCGAATGCGGCACGACGGTTCATCGTGTACAGGTACGGAATCATCGCATGGCGCAGGCGCAGCGCGGACGTCATCGCACGTTCCGCATCGCCATGGAAATTCCACGGCTCCTTGCCGTTGAACGGCGAATCGGTGGAGTGCAGACGGTTGATCGGGCTGAACGCGCCCAGCTGGTACCAGCGGACCTCCAGCTCCTCGTCACGGTAACCGAACATGTGGCCGCCGATGTCGTGGCTCCACCAGCCGTAGCCGATGTTGGAAGCGCAGGCGGTGAATTCCGGCTGGAACTTCAGCGACTCCCACGTCACGACGGTGTCGCCGGAGAAGCCGATCGGGTAGCGGTGCGAGCCCGGGCCGGCGTAACGCGAGAAGGTGAGCGGACGCGGGTTGCGTTCGCTGTAGTCGCTGCCGTCGTTGCGGGCGGAATCGAGGTAATGCAGGTGGTTCAGGCCCCACAGCGGGTCGAGGCCCGGCTGGCGCGTCAGGCCGCCCTGCTGCCAGTCGATCCACCAGAAGTCGACGCCATCTTCCTCCATCGGGTGGTGGAGCTGGTCGAAGTAGACCTCCATGAACTTCGGATCGGTCAGGTCGAACTGCACGGCCTCGCCGCTTTCCGGATCGATGTTCATGGCCTTGGCGACCTGCGGATACAGCTCTTCGAACGCGCGCACGCCGTCCCTCGGGTGGACGTTGAGCGTGGCCTTCATGCCATGCTCGTGCAGCCAGTTGAGGAAGCGCTTCGGATCCGGGAAGAAGTCCTTGTTCCACGTGTAGCCGGTCCAGCCGGAGCCGTACTTCGGGTCGACGTCGTCAACCAGGTGCCAGTCCATATCGATGACGGCCGTGGTGAACGGGATGCCTTCCTTTTCGAAACGTTCGACGAGCTGACGGTATTCGGTTTCGGTATAGCGGTGGTAGCGGCTCCACCAGTTGCCCAGCACGAAGCGCGGCAGCAGCGGGGTCGGGCCGGTCAGGCGGTACAGGGCGTGCACGGCCTCACGGTAGCGGTGGCCGTAGCCGAACAGGTACAGGTCGGTGGTCGGCTCTTCCTTCGGGGTCACCCACGTGCCGAAATCGTTGTGGTTGCCGTTCACTTCGGCGGTTTCGCGGATGACGTTCGACTTGGAATCGTCGATGATCGCCCAACCGTCGGTGCTGTTGACGCCCGGATCGACGGGGATGCGGCCGTTCGCCTCGTCGAGCGTACGGTAGGTGCCGCCGAGGTTCCTGCGCTGCACGTCGCCGTAATGCCAAGTGTTTTCGATGGCGTTGACGTGCTTGACGGTTGCGTACAGGCCTTCCGGAGAGAACTTGCGCTGGTTGTAGGAGATATGCAGCGACGGGGTGTTGATTTCCAGCCAGCCATTACGTTCGGTGACGGTGAATTCAGGCTTTTCGCCGAAATCACGGACCATCGCCATCTGCGTGGCGTCATCCACGAAACGGCCGCTGTCGGACCATTCGAAACGGACGAGCGCGTCCGTGATGAGGCCGATGCGCCAATGATCGCCCTGGATCACCGAATCCGGATTCATTGCCGGATGGGCGTTGAGCGTGGCCAGCGAGAACAGTGTGCTGTCTACCATGTGGGGCTCCTTTGAGTGTGGGAAAAATCGGGAGAACTGGATTGGGACCGTGTCATCATATGCGACGGTACGGTCCTGTTTGAATTACTTGATGCGCTTGATGGTCAAGACCGACGCGCCAGCGCACAGTGCGATGACGATGGCGTTAAGCACGGTCCAGGCGAGGAAGCCGAAGAGGTACCTCCACTTGACTGCCGGTTTATCGGCCTCCTGCTGGACGTCCGTATTGGCGTCCAGGGCGATGCTCGTGTCGCTGCTTTGCTGGTCGCGCATCTCATTATCCTTTCTGTGCGCTGCGAAACATCGCTCTCCGCGTTGAGTGATCAAAGCATGTTCCGCATTGAAGAAAAGTTAGCAAAACTTACTTTCGTTAAGTATGATAGCGCTTGCGCAAAAAGGTATCAATATCGGCGAGTCGCTTGAAATTGCAACGATATACGCATATCGAAACGCTTGCCATCAATTGCAAAATGGAACGATGCGATTTTATGCGCGTTCTGCGCCACCGCATACCCTCTTCACCGCGCCCATATGCCGATTGTGCGAGCAAAACGACAGGTTGTGTAATACGGCGGTGATGGCATCGCAAAAGCTGGTTCAATCAAACTAGCGGCGAAATCCCGCGTGCGGCACGGTGCGATGCAGCGCGGTACGGCAGCGGGAAATCGCAAGAAAACAGCGCAGTCGGGCGGAGCGGACAGGGCAGGCTCGGCAAAGCAGGTTTTGGCAACACCTAGTGCGAGGGAGAACCCATGGAACTTGAAGATCTTTCGATCGTTGAAAAGGCGGCAATGCTGTCCGGCGGATCCGAATGGGATTCGCGCGGCAACGATCGCGCCGACATTCCCGGCTTCGTCATGAGCGACGGCCCACACGGCGTGCGCAGGCAGCTTGGCGAAGGCGACCACCTCGGCATCGGCGCATCCAAGCCGGCCACCTGCTTCCCGACCGCCTGCACCGTGGCCAACACCTGGGATCCGGCGCTCGCCGAAGAGATGGGCGAGGCGCTCGGCAAGGAAGCTCACGATCTCGACGTGAACGTGTTGCTTGGACCGGGCATGAACATCAAACGCAACCCGCTGTGCGGACGCAACTTCGAGTACTATTCGGAAGATCCGATCGTCGCCGGCCGTATGGCCGCCGGCCTCATTCGCGGCATCCAGAGCAACGGCGTCTCCGCATGCCCGAAGCATTTCGCGGTCAACAGCCAGGAGCTGCGCCGCCAGGCCAGCAACTCCGTGGTGGACGAACGTACCATGCGCGAATTGTATCTGACCGGTTTTGAAATCGCCGTGCGCGAGGCCAAGCCGATGAGCATCATGACCTCCTACAACGAGGTCAACGGCGTCTACGCCCACGAAAACAAGCATCTGCTGCAGGAGATCCTGCGCGACGAATGGGGCTTCGACGGCATGGTCGTCTCCGATTGGGGCGGCTCCAACTCCGCGGTCGCCGCCGTCAAAGCCGGCGGCTCGCTGGAAATGCCGTCGCCAGGTTTCACCTCCGTGCGCGAGCTGGAAGGCGCGGTCAAAGCGGGCACGCTCGCCGAAGCGGACATCAACAAGCGTGCCGCGGAAGTCGCCAAAATCGCGGCGGCGACCAAGCTCGTCGGCGTCGGCCGCGACGATCTGCTGTCGGACGACATCGCGAAGGCGCACCATGATATCGCCAGAACGGTCGCGGAACATTCCAGCGTGCTGCTGAAGAACGACGCCGCCACGCTGCCGCTCAAGCCGGGCACTCGCGTGGCCGTCATCGGAGATATGGCCGCGACCGCACGCTATCAGGGTTCCGGCTCATCCAAGGTGAACGCCACCAAGGAGGAGAACATCCTCGACGAGGTCAAGAACGCCGAAGGACTGGTATTGGCCGGCTACGAGCAGGGCTACGACCGCCAAGGCAAGCCGGATAAGGTGCTGCTGAACGACGCCGTCGCGCTCGCCAAGAAGGACGCCGTGGATGTGGTGCTGGCCGTCGTTGGCCTCGACGAACGCAGCGAATCCGAAGGCCTCGACCGGTCCACCATGGCGATTCCGCAGGCGCAGAACGATCTCGTAACGGCGTTGGCGAAGACCGGCAAACCGGTGGTGATCGTGCTCGTCGCCGGTTCCCCGGTGGAATTGCCGTGGTTCGACGATGTTGCGGCCATGCTGTACGTAGGATTGTCCGGTCAGGCAGGCGCTTCCGCCACCGTGCGCGCGCTGACCGGCGAAGTCAACCCATCCGGACATTTGGCCGAAACCTGGCCGATGCAATACGAGGATTGCCCAAGCTCCGGCTGGTATCCGGCCATCGGGCGTGACGCGATCTACCGCGAGGGCCCGTTCGTCGGCTACCGCTATTACGAGACCGTGGGCGTGCCCGTACGCTTCCCGTTCGGCTACGGTCTGAGCTACTCCACGTTCACGTACAGCGCGATCACCGCCACCGCGACCGGTGTGGATTTCGTCGTCACCAATGATTCCGATGTCGCCGGCTCCACCGTGGCCCAGTTGTATGTGCGCGCGCCGCAGGGTGGCGTGCTCCATCCCGACCGTGAGCTGAAGGGCTTCGTCAAGGTAGAGTTGGCCGCGCATGAAAGCAAGAGTGTGCATATCGATTTCGACCGCTACACGTTCCGTCATTTCGATGTTGCCGCCAATGCATGGAAGACGGAAAGCGGCGAATGGACGCTGCTGGTCGGCGACAATGCGGAGCATTTGCCGCTTGCGATTCCTCACACCGTGGCCGGCGATTGCACGACCGCCGATTGCGCCGCCGATCCCGCGCTCGGCCACTATCTGACCGGACAGGTCAAGGACGTGACCGACGCCGAAATGGCCGTGCTGTTCGGCCATGAGGTGCTTGCCCCCGGCAAGCCGACGACGTTCGGCGTCAACGATCCGATCATGTCGTGGGTGGATTCCAAGGGCTTCGTGGCGCGTACCGTCGCCAAGACGCTGACCAAGCGCGAAGCGAAGATCCGCCAGAAGACCGGCTCGCCGGATTTGAACACCCTGTTCATCCTGAACATGCCGCCTCGTGCCATGAGCAAGATGACCCAAGGCATGGTCGACTCGGCGATGGTCGACGCCATCGTGAACATTGCCAACGGGCATACTTTCTGCGGATTGGGCGGCGTGATCGCCGGCTTCTTCCGCAACCAATCCGCCAACAAGCGCACCGCAAAGGAGCTGAACCATGACTGACAACAATGCTGCGAAGCCGGCCGAAACCGCTGCCGGCGAGAAGAAGGTCGGACCGATTCGCCAGTGGATCAAGGATCATCCGAATATCTGGGAGTTCATCCTGTTCAATGTGCTGTCGAACATCTCCACCATCACCCGTTTCGTGGTGACGTGGATCGGCACCGCCATCTTCATCTCCGGCTTGGGGCTCACGCAGCCGTTCCACTTCCTGATCTTCAACTATGACACCAAGGGCAACGGTCTGGGTGGATTCCTCACCTTCCTGCTTGCCGAGGTGCTTGCGCAGGTGGTGAACTTCTTCGTGCAGATGAAGTGGGTCTTCAAGTCCGACTCCAGCTTCAAGGACGCCGCTTGGAAGTATGTGATCCTCGCCGTGATCATCGTGGTGGTGAACCTTGTGCTGCCGGGCTACGTGACCGGTCTGTGCCAGGGATGGGGCATGAACGCCGGCATCGCAGGCACGATCGCATCCGTGGTCAACACCTTGCTTGCCGTGATCGTCAGCTATCCGCTGCTCAAGTTCTGGGTCATGCCGAAGAGCAAGTCCAAGGAGACGGCCAAGAGCGAGGAGGCCGCCAAGTAGCCCTATTCTGAATTCCTTTCTTCCTTCCTGCCTTCCTGCCCGCCCGGAAAATCCGGGCGGGTTTTCCATGCCTGCTTCGCGCCTGATGTCGTTGGAAGGCGTAGCGTACCTTGCAAATAAGAAGGGTGGTGACTCAGTCGATGAGCCACCACCCTTTGTCATGCCGTGCTATCTAGCGATTAGGCTGGGAAAACGACCTGGCAATTCACGCAGGTGATTACCATGGCCAAAATCGCGTTGATGATGCCACCGAGGTACGGATTGCGGGTCTTGGAATAGATGCCGCGAGCCGTCAGCGGAGTAATAAACAGCAGGAATACGGTGAGGAACATGCTGTCCGGAATGCGGGTGTAGGCCGCGCCGAACAGGTCATTGACACCGGTGAGCATGAACTTGGCCCAGCCTGCGCCAGACACCAGTGCCGGCACGGCGGCGGTGACGAGAGCGAGTACCAGGATGTTCACGATCTTGTTCTTGCCATAGGAAGTGTTGTAGTTCATGCAGTTGATGAAGATGGAGGAAATCACGTAGCCAATCAGGAAGATCGGGAGTACCTTAAGCATGTCCACGATCTTGAAGGAGCCGAATGGCATGATGCCCCAGTACAGGAACGAGAAGTTCGTCTTGAAGAAGTACTGCGCTCCCCAGACCAACAGCAGAGTGCCGCCGGTGACGGTGAGAGCCAGCATGATGGTCTTGAACACGCTGAAAGCAGATGTCTTCAAATCGATTTCATCGATGTTCATACCATTCTTCTTAGCGAAGCAGCGGTACCAGATGTAGGTGACAATGGCGGTGAACACGGAGGAAATCGCCAGCATGGAGCCTGCAAACAGTGCCTGCCCCTGCCTGAAGAACGTGCCGATATGGGTGTCGACGCCGTTGTAGTACAGGAACAACGTGCTGACGGTGGCGAACAGGGTGTTGACGATAAGGCAGCCCCATGCCCAAGCCTTGGTTCCCGGATGCGATTCCGCGACACGCATGATGGCATTGCCACGAGAAGTTCCCCTGAAGAGCGGCATCTGGGAGAGCCACAGAGCGAAGAACACGGCGAACATGAACATGCCGATGAAACCGATGGTGCTACCGATCATACGCCACTGGTAGATCTGGTCGCCCGACTGCAACGAGGTGTTCACATTGAAGGCTTTGACCATGAACTCCATGGCAGCTGCGGTAGAAGACGACTGGAAGAGCTGCGAAGTGTGGAAGCCGTTTTCCAGATAGATGACACGGAATGCTTCCTTGCCATCGACCTTCTTCGTATAATACTTGCCACTGACGCCGTCGGCAGTCGAAGAGTCAGGCGTGATACCGAAGTTCAGGAACGATTTGGCGTTATTGTGCTTGAGATAGTCCGGATTCGGCAGCATCTTGCCGGTCGTCTTGTCGGTCTCCTTGAAGGAGTACTGGTCGAATTTACCGGCGATGATGCCTACATTGCGATTGCCGTAATAATTAAAGTACTCGCCGTTATTCTTGGAGGCGGCCTGGGCTGAAGTGGTCTTGCCTGGCACATAGCCGAACGACTGAGTTTCGTTGTCTTTGTAGACGGCGTCGCGGCTGACGTACAGCACGGCCTTGATCAGCTGCTTCTTGGCCTTGTTGTCAAGAAGGATCGTCTCGTGAATGGTGTTGCCTCCGCGGGACTGGCCGGATACGGCGATCTGGTCCTTGTCCACGAATGGAAGTGTGGCCGCGTACTTTACCGTGTCATACAGGCCACGGCCGTTGACCAGCCATTCGGTGTTGTTCAGAATCTCGGAGTCGCCGTGTCCGTAAAGATCGAAGGAGAACACGACGAAGCCTCGACGTGCCCATTCGATCTGGTACAGATCCCACTTTTCCTTGAGACCGTTGCCGCCATGCGCGAACACGATGGTGGGTGCCGGCTTGTCGTTGGTGGCGGTCTTGGGCTTGAGCATGTTGACGCCGAGCCTATGGCCGGATGATGTTTCGATGGTCAGATTCTCTTTGGTGACGTTGCCGAAATCCGTCTGTGCCAGATTCGCGATGCAGCTGCCCAGAATGCACAACAACACCGTAACTATGGTGAGTGCGCCATACGCATGCTGCTTCAAGTATTGCCATACTTTCGACATGGTATTTTTTCTCCCTCTGTTCCTTCCGCATCACCCGAAGATCGCCCTTCGGTAACGCGGGGCCCGGTTCTTCCTTGAGCCGGTTATAGACTAATTTGAGGGTGAAATGGCATTGGGATATGAATGAGAATATGTGCACGTCACACTGCTGGTTTACCGGAGTATCGGCTGATGATGGGCTCAAAACGTATGCTTATCGCGCATGTTCGTATGGGTGTTGGAGATAATATGCACATATGTTCAAAGATTCCGCGCTTGCGTCGATGCAAACCAGACAGCATATCGAAGAGCTGATTCGTGTATCGCAGATGTATTATGACGAGGGACTCAATCAATCACAGATTGCCGGAGAGGTCGGCTATTCGCGCTCATCGGTGTCACGCATGCTCACTGAAGCACGGGAAACCGGAATCGTACAGATTACCATCGGGCACCCATTGCAACGATTGTAATCCCTTGAGGAGAATCTTCGGGACAAATACGGATTGAAAACGGTACGCGTCGCATATTCATACGATGACAACATCGCATCGATGCTAGTGCCTCAATGTGCGGCGCAGCTGCTGATGGAAAACCTCAAACCGGATTCGTTGATCGTTACATCGACCGGGACGCCGATGGCGGCGACAATCAGAGCCTTGCCTCCCCTTGACTACCCTCGTGCGCATGTGACTCAGATGCTGGGTTCGTTGTCTTCCGCCAACTCGTTGACTGATTCTCCGGAAATCTGCCGAATGATGGCAGAACGTCTGGGATGCGCCTACTCGTTGCTTCCTGCGCCACTGATCATGGGATCCGCGGAAGTTGCTCAGGCTGTGCGTTCGGAGAAACTGATCGCCATGACTTTGGCTTTGGGTAACCGAGCCGATATCGCCATTGTCGGTGTGGGAGCGATTCGGCAGGGGCATTCCGGAAAAATCTTCCATTCGTTCGAAGACGCTGCAGTAGCACGGGAGTTGCAGGAAAAGGGAGTGGTCGGGCATATTTGCGGACATCATATCGATATGGATGGCAATCATGTGCGAACCAGTCTGTGTGAGCGCACCATCAGCATCGATTTCGAACGGTTTCGTGACATTCCATTGGTCATTGGAGTCGCTTGGGAGACGTGGCGTGCGCGGGCACTGCACGCATGCCTGGTCGGTGGACTGATGTCGGCACTCGCTACCAATCAGGGAATGGCTGAGTTGTTATTGGATATGGACTAATCACCGTTAGGGTGCCGGAAAGATTGGGTATGCCCGTGCGCCACCGTGATGATTGCAATTGCTGCCAGCACGTACAACAGCACGTTGAGCGTCAATGACGCTCCATATCCGCCGGTCATGTCGAAAATCAATCCATGAACTGTGGTAGCGATGGCTACGGTCAGCTGGCCGGTGGCGTTGATGACGGACAGCGCGCGGGCATAATCATCTCCCGGGAATACGCGGCGTATGCTCCAGGGAAGTGCAATCATGAGCAGGCATTGGCCGATTCCCGCCAGAAAACTTGCAGTGATCGCAACTTCCAGATTGGCTCCGAAAAGCAGACTGAACCATCCTGTGGTTCCGATGGCGGCAAACAGCGTGATTGCGAATTGCGGTCTGACACGGTCCAGCGTCGAACCTATGGCAAGTTTGCCGACGCTGGCTCCAATCATGCGGGCCGTGACCACCCAAGCGGCCTGTGTGAGCGTGAGTCCGATGGAAATCCCGTACGCGGGAATATGCTGATTGATGCCGGATACGATTTGCAGCAAAATCATGGCGGCTGACAGCAGCAGAAACGCCGGTGAACGAAGCATACCGATGAGATGCCCGCTTTTCGTCCGTGTATTATGCGCAGGTTTGGCGTTTGGGGCAGACGCAGTGTCGAGCTTGCCATGTGGATATGGTTTAAGCAGGTAGGAGCAGGGGAGTAGCAGCACCATCAGCATCACACCGGTCAGTAGATATGCCGATCGCCATCCATATGACGCGATGACGTGCGAAATCAGAGGATTGAATATGGCTCCTCCCAATCCTGACAAACAGCCGGTTATGCCAAGGACCGTGCCGAAATGAGTGGGAAACCATGCCGCAAGCAGAATGGGTGGCATCAGCGTTATCGGAATAACATAGGCGAGTCCCATCACGGCGAATGCGAGATAGAACTGCCAGAGGGCATACGCCCGACTGCAAAGCAGGAATCCCACGGCGCAGATACCAATGCAGCCGATAAGTGTGGGGCGCAAGCGAATGCGATGTGAAAAGCGACTGAACACGGCCATGGAGATGGCACTGCAAATCAATCGAATCGATACGGTTAGGCTGACCTTGGCTCGACCCACATGTAAATCACGGCTGATGGCGTCGAAATACAGCCCTGAAGTGTTGGTGATGAGAGCGAAGCCGATGAAGGACATGGCGCAACAGCCTACGAATACCGCCAGTGAGGAGTGGGTGGAGCGAATCCGTTCTTCCATGGCGTCCTTTGCGTCCTTTCCTAGCTGGTCGTTGGGCGGTACCGTTTGAAGAACGTCGCCGCCTCTTTTACGATTTGCTGTGATTCCTCATTATGCTCCAGGCCGACCTCCTTGACTGCGAAGTCGTGTACGAGAGCGTGGTCAAGACCTTTCGGGAGTAATCGCAGTTCATAATCATGATGGCGGTATTGCAGGATTCTTGCGAATTCCAGAGTGTTGTCCGCGAGATAATCCTCGGTGCTGGTCTGCAGATAGAAGGGCGGAAGATTGCCATCAACTACAAGGCGATCGACATCAAGATAGGGGGAGATGCGAATTCGTTCCTTCAGCGTTGGAAAGTAGCCTTCCGCATAGTATCCCATTGCAGTTCCATGCACGCCTCCCTCGAAGCGATACATGCCGCTGCATCCTGCAATGGCGAGGATGCGGGCGGTTCCGCAGGCTTCCTTCATGCCAAGCTGTGACGCGACGACCGGTGAATGGAGTACGGCGGTGAGGTACAAGATAAGCAGGGTGGCCGCGGAATCTCCAATCAGAAACAGAGCATTCGTATCCATGCCATAGTCATGCGCGTGCTCATTCGTCCAGATAATTGCGTCAAGCGCATCGTGTAGTTGGCCTTGGAATCCAATTTGCGGGACCAGCCGATAGTTGGCATTGACCACGGCGAACCCATACTTCGCTAAATACATATCGCGACACATGGTATTTTGTTTGTCGCCATGGTAGAGACCCCCGCCATGGAAGTCGATGATGACCGGAAGAGGTTCATGTTGTGTTTCCGGACGATACAGGTCCAATTTGCGCAGTTGGTCCGGAATGCCATATGGGAGATCCGTCAGTACATGCACTCCGTTCGGCTTATGCTCTTTGGCGAGTCTGTCTGCGTCGCCGGCATGACGGGCGTTGGTGTTGGACTCAAATAATGCTTTCACCGGTTCGCTGAGCATATGTCACCACCTTGGTTGCGTATGATACGAATACTGTATGCCTGTATCTAGCGCGAACAGTCTAGGAGTTGCACATATGTGCAACCTACGATTCAGACAAGTATCCCAACTATTTCGTCAGTACGTCGAACGGCGGATTGCCTATGCGCTCATGACAGTGTAGATGTTGTCATGGGCTCCGACTTCACGCGCTATTGTGCACGGCTAGTCATTCGAATAGCTAGGAGTCCATCCCCCGTCCAACGTGCCGCCGTTTCATCGTATGATTTTGTTGTGTATGTTTACGATTATACAAATCGTAAACATACACAATAAAGTGGGTGAACGCGACGAAGGACGGGCATGCACCTGACGGCGTCAGCGATTCCTCTCCGCAAAATCGCACATACGACGCAGTCCCTTACGCAACTCATCCGCATCGCCGGCGTACGACAATCGCACGAATCCCTGCCCTTCCTCGCCGAATGCCTCGCCGGGCACCACGGCGGTACTGGCAGTGGGTGGTGAAAGGTATGGTGGAGGTCCGGTTCCTTGCTTTTGGCTGTGGCAGAAATCGTCTGTTTTGTGCAAAAACAAGCCTTTGAAATTGTCTATTTTGTGCATCTTGTGTCTTGAATGCTATATATTCCAATATATTTGCCGCCGATGAATCTGCCGCTGTACGCCTTATGGTGTTTGGCGGATGTGGCCGGCCTTGTTGCCGAGGACGACGAGCCTGATCGGCCGTTCACTATGCAGACGCAAGTTGTGTGACCGATACTGCGATTCATGCTGAAGGATATCGGCGCATAAATCCGCCGTGGATGGAACGATGGTGATGCGGCAACACGAATGACGAGATGGACTGAAGACGAGGTGCATGCAACGTGGGAGAGGCAATGGTGTCGAAGCAATCGCAGGAAGAGACGGAATCGCGGCCGAACATCGGCCGTATTCCGGCGCTGATCGCGGCGGTGGCCATCGTCGGCATCGCCATTGGCGCGGCCGCGGGCCTGCTCACGCTCATGCTGTACCAAGTCGAACGTTTCGCGCTTGGATACATCGAGAATGCGCATGAATCCGGCCCGTTCAACGTGCCTGCCATCCGTCGTGCGATTTCCGTGACGGTCGGCGCCTCCATCGCGGCCGTGATCTGGTGGCTGCTGCGCACGCGTACCACAACAGTGCCATCCGTCAAGAAAGCCGTCGGTGATGCGCTGATGCCGGTCTGGCAGACCATCGTACATGTGCTGCTGCAGATTTTCATCGTCGGTACCGGCATGTCGATCGGCCGCGAAGTGGCTCCGCGCGAGCTTGGCGCGATGTTCGGCCAGCGATTCGCCCGCTGGGTGCGTCTCGGCGCGAAGGACACGCGTATGCTGGTGGCCATTACCGCCGCGGCCGGTCTCGCGGGAGTCTACAACGCGCCGCTTGCCGGCACGTTCTTCGCGGTGGAGATCCTGCTCGCCGACGTGACGCTCGAAACGGTCACGCTCGCGTTCGCCTGCTCGGCGCTCGCCTCATGGGTGGCGAGCCTGGTCAAGGGCACGCACACGTTCTATTTGATCGGCAAGGCGGACGGCCTGTTTACCCCCGACTACATGGTGTTCGCGCTGATTGCCGGCCTGATGCTTGGCACCGCCGGCGCGCTATTCCGCCGCGGCTCCCAGTGGGCGGAGAAAAACAAGCCGTCCGGAGCGGGTATTCTGTGGATGATGCCGCTTGCCGGCCTGCTGACGGGCGTTGTGGCGATCGCCGTGCCGCAGGTGATGGGCAATGGCCGCGCCACCGCGCAGCTGAGCTTCTCCTCGAAGGCCGATCTGGCCGTTATTCCGGTGTTGCTGCTGTCTTTCGTGGCCAAGGCGATCGTCACGTTGATGACGATTCGTTCCGGCGCTTCCGGTGGCGTGTTGCAGCCGGGCATCGCATTGGGCGCTTCCGGAGGCGCGATTCTGGGCATTCTTTGGATGCAGGTGTTCCACACGAATTCGATCGGCATGTATGCGCTGCTGGGTGCATGCGCGCTGCTTGCCGCCTCGCAGCAGGCGCCGTTGATGGCGATTTGCCTGGTGATGGAGTTGGCCGACGCTCCGATTAACCTGTTCGTGCCAATCGGCCTTGCGGTGGCCGTCAGCGCGTTCACCGCCTCCCGTCTGGCCAAGCCGCTTGCCGCTTGGCATCTACCGCGGGCGAAAGCTGCAGATCGTTAGCCTTCGCATTGCCGGCTCGCAATCCTCACATGGACGCCATCCTCACATGGCCATCAGACCGGTCTGGCGGGGGAGCAGCACGGTGAGCACGAACCAGTGGTCGTCGGTGCGGATCGTCACCTCGCCGCCGTACTGCTGCGCGATGTGCCGAATCGACTTCACACCGAAGCCATGCCGATGCTGATCGTCGCGCTTCGTGGTGCGCAGATTGCCCTCGGCATCTTTCTTCAGCCGCGAATCGTAATAATTCTCGATGCGGACCACGGTGAAGGAATTCTGCTCGAACAACGCCAGCTTGATGAGCCGCTGTTCCGGATCGGCCAGCTTCGACGTGGCTTCGATCGCATTGTCGATCGCATTGCCGAACAGCGAAGCGATATCCATCGACGACATGTTGGATAAGAGCGACCCATCCGCCACGGCGGTGAAACTGATGCCGCGATCGGCGCAAGTGCGCTCTTTTGTGGTGAGGATGACGTCAAGCACGGGATTGCCGGTATGCTGCTGGGCGCTGTAGCGCCACACCGACTTCTCCAACTGCTCGAATCCTGCCGCCGCATGCTCCGGATCGACTTCGGCACGCAATGCCGCGATCTGATGCTTCAGATCGTGCGCGAGCCGACCAAGCGATTCGATGTTCTCCTTCGACTGCAGGTACTCCTGATGTTGGCTTTCCAGCTGCGCGTTGATTGACGCGATTTCCGCGCTCGCTTCAATGCGCCGAGCCTGCTCCTGTTGCGCGTATAGAATCGCGAATCCGCAGAAATCCACCAGTGTGCGGATGTAGAAGATTTCCTGGCCCATCGAACCGGAGAATGGCGTATTGGTCGAAATGAAGCTCAGGTTGCTCATGGCGAAGGTGACGATCGTGATGGCCACCGTCGCGGTCGCCGCGGAAGCCGTCGGCAACGTGGGCGCGGTCTGGCTGAAATTGCCGCGTTCTACCAGCCAGGCCAGGCCGAAACACAATGCGTAGGTGGCAACGAGCAGTAAGACGGCATGCCAATCGTAATCCGCGAATCGGCCGTTGCGCATGCCGATGAACGTGACGATCTGCCAATGCAGCGACGCCACCAGTTCGGCCAGTACGAACGCGCGCGCCGTGATGTACAGTCCTTCGCGTTTGCCGGTGCCGGCGCCGAACAGAGTCGTCAGGTACATGCAGCCGAAGGCGAGCAGCATGCCGACGATCCAAAACCAGATCGGCATGCTGCCGTCGAAATACTGCACGGCGATGAGCGCCGCCAGTCCGATTGCGCTCACAACGACGGAGCGGCGCGGCGGCACGCGGCGGAACAGTACCGCGATATACACCACGCATGCCGCCCATTCGCAGATGGCGGTGTACGAACGGGGGATGTCGGGCAGCGCGTTGGTGATCATCGGCCGCCGCCCATGTAGTCGGCCAAGGCGGCGAGGAACGCTTTCTTCCGTGGTCTGCTCACGCGCAGCCGCTCGTCGTCGGACATGATGCAATCCTGGTCGGCAACGCCCGTCACATGCTTGAGATTGACCAGATAGCAGGAGTTCGAGCGGAAGAAGTGCCGGTCGGCGAGCTTGGCTTCCATGTCTTTGAGTGTGCCGTTGATAGAGTATTTGCCGTCAAGCGTGTGGATGACGATGGTGTGCCGGATCGACTCGAGATAAAGGATGTCCGTGAGATTCATCCTCATCTGCCCCTTGCCGGTTTCGATGAGCATGGAATCGTCGCCGTTGCGGCGCACCATGTCGATCGATTTCTTGAGCTCCTGCGAGAACGCGAACCATGGCAGCGGTTTGAGCAGGTAGGACAGGGCGCGCACTTCGTAGCCGCTGATGGCGTATTGCGGGGCCGCGGTGATGAAGATGATCACGACGTTGTCGTCGCGTTCGCGGATGCGGCGGGCGGCGGCCATGCCGTCTATCTCCTTCATTTCAATATCGAGCAGCAGAATGTCGTAAACGGGGGCATATTTCTCCACGATGCGCGCGCCGTCGTCGAATACGGAGACGGTGAATTGCTCGCCGGTCTCGCTTTGGTAGCGATTGAGGTAATCGAGTACCAATTGGCAGCTTGCAGGGTCGTCCTCGACGACTCCGATTCGGATATTGCGCACGATGAACCTCCACGTCTCACCGTTCAGACTACCGTCCATTCTCTCGCGGAATGAGGATATTGTGATGAAAAACCATCGATTTGAGGGGATGATAACCCCCTAATAGACTGTTTTGAGCGGTGAAAACCCGCGACACGCATTGACGATTCGGTTTGGGTGTGTATAGTAGGTCATGGCTCAACGAAGAGATCTTCGCTAAACCAACCAATAAGTAAACGCTTTGAATTGTGGCTTTGTCAAAGTAGTAAGCCGCGAGGATGGGCACCGAACAAAAATCCCTTTACAACGGATCGTGAGGCACGTACCTGCCTCTGAAAGGATGACAAATCATGGCAGAAGTCGTATTCGACCATGTTACTCGTATCTACCCGGGCAATGACAAGCCGTCTGTGGATGATCTGAACCTCGACATCAAGGATGGCGAATTCCTGGTGCTGGTCGGCCCGTCTGGTTGCGGTAAGTCTACGACCCTGCGTATGCTCGCAGGCCTCGAAGAGGTCAACAAGGGACGCATCCTCATCGGCGGCAAGGACGTCACCACGATGCAGCCGAAGGACCGCGACATCGCAATGGTGTTCCAGAACTACGCTCTGTATCCGCACATGACCGTCGCCGACAACATGGGCTTCGCCCTGAAGATCGCCGGCACCCCGAAGGAAGAGATCCGCAAGCGCGTCGAGAAGGCCGCTGAGATCCTCGACCTGACCGAGTACCTCGATCGTAAGCCGAAGGCTCTGTCTGGTGGTCAGCGTCAGCGCGTGGCTATGGGCCGTGCAATCGTCCGTGAGCCGAAGGTCTTCCTCATGGATGAGCCGCTGTCCAACCTCGACGCCAAGCTCCGTGTGCAGACCCGTACCCAGATCGCCGCTCTGCAGCGTCAGCTGGGTGTCACCACCCTGTACGTGACCCACGATCAGACCGAGGCTCTGACCATGGGTGATCGTATCGCCGTCATCAAGCTCGGCATTCTGCAGCAGGTCGGCGCTCCGACTGAGCTGTACGATCGTCCGGCCAACGTCTTCGTCGCTGGCTTCATCGGCTCCCCGTCGATGAACATCAACACCCACCCGGTGGTCAACGGCAAGGCAAAGATCGGCGAGGACACCGTGGATCTGCCGACTGAGGCCGTCAACAAGCTCACCGCCGAAGACAACGGCCAGATTGTGGTCGGCTTCCGTCCGGAAGACGCCTCCTTGGCTGCCCCGGATGAGGCCAACGCCTTCTCCCTCAAGGTCATGAACGTTGAGGATCTGGGCTCCGACGGCTACATCTACGGCAACATCATCACCGATGGCTCCGCTGCTGAGGCGTCCACCATGATGTCCGATCAGAACAAGCTCACCACGATCCGCGTGAACCCGCGTGCTCTTCCGAAGGTCGGCGATACCGTCAAGATCAAGATCGACCCGTCCAAGATGCACCTGTTCGCTCCGTCCACCGAGCTGCGTCTGAACTGAGACGATAACGAGTAACCAACTGTCGGGCGTTCCTTATGGAACGCTTGGCGGGTGGTTGAACCAATACTTGGCGGATGTGCAAACGTCCGTCAACCATTAAACGAGACATTCTCTTTCCTCTCTTATTGTCTCGTTGGAAAAGCCCCGCGTTGGTGCGGGGCTTTTCTTTTCCCGCTGTTCTCATCGTGACACTCGTAGTCCCTTTGCCGCCTGCCGTGGGTAGGTCAGCGGGTAAATTGAAGAGCTATGGAATCACATGAATTGCCACAGATGGATCCCCGTGTGCTTAAGGCCACTTCCGTGAAGGCCGAGGACCCCGCAGCGCAGAGCCCGGAGCCGCAGGCGTTGAAGATCACCGCCGCGAGTTCGAATCCGAAGATGTTCACGCTGCCGTGGGAGAAGCCGCTGGCAACATGGCCTGAGGACCTGCTGGTCAACCTGCCGCGAGGCATCTCCAGGCACGTGGTGCGTTTCGTGCACGTGGGCGACGAAGTCTACGCCATGAAGGAAATCACACGCAACGTGGCGGAACGCGAATACGAGCTGCTGCGCCGACTGCAGAAGCTGGAACTGCCTACCGTGCAGCCGATCGCCGTGGTCACCGGCCGCCATAATGCGCAAGGTGAGCCGCTGGAAGCCATCCTGGTCACCAAGCATCTGAAATTCTCGCTGCCGTACCGCGCGCTGTTCGCCCGCAACCTGCGTCCCGACACCGCCGAACGACTCATCGACGCGCTTGCCGTGCTGATGGTGCGTCTGCACCTGGCCGGCTTCTATTGGGGCGATGTGTCCCTGTCTAACGTGCTGTTCCTGCGTGACGCCGACGCTTTCTCCGCGTTCCTGGTGGACGCCGAAACCGGCGATCTGCAGGTGAACCTCACCGAAGGCCAGCGTGAATACGATGTGGATTTGGCCCGTACGAACATCATCGGCGAACTGATGGATCTGTCTTCCGGCGCATTGCTGCCGAGCAACGTGGACGAAATCGAAATCGGAAACCGCCTGGTGGACCGCTACCATTCGCTGTGGAGCGCGCTGACCGACACCGACAAGTTCAGCCCGGACGAGATGTGGAAGATCGAAAAGCGCGTCAATAAGCTCAACGAACTGGGCTTCGACGTGGACGAGCTGGAAATGAAGACCGCCGAGGACGGCAAGCGCGTGCTGGTGCGTCCGCGCGTGGTGGACGCCGGCTACGCCAACCGCAAGCTGCTGCGACTGACCGGTCTTGACGTGCAGGAGAACCAGGCCCGCCGTCTGCTCAACGATCTGGACGCCTACCGCACCTCCACGTGGCGTGATGGCGAGGATCTCGAAATCGTGGCCACCGACTGGATGCGCGAGGTGTTCGAGCCGACCGTGCGCATGATTCCGCGCGAATACCGCTCCCAGATCGAGCCGGCGCAGTTCTTCCATGAGGTACTCGACCATCGTTGGTTCCTTGCGGAGAAGGCCGGCCACGACGTGTCCATGACCGAAGCCGTGAAGAGCTATGTGGAGAACGTGCTGCCGCAGTACAAGCTCGATTCGAAGGATGTCGACGCGCTGAACGCCGAGGCCGATTCCGGCGTGATCGATGACGAATACACTTACGGCACCGACGAGGACGGCTACAACCCGGACGATGATCCGGACGCTGCGGTGTGGAGCCATTAGCCGTTAATGGCATATGAAAAAGCTCAAGCCATAAGGCTTGAGCTTTTTCATAAATATCGTAATAAACGATTACTTGGCTGCTGCGGCCTCGCGACGGGCGCGTGCCACGGCATACAACGTGATGCCGGCCGCGACGGACGCGTTCAGCGACTCGACCATATTCGACATCGGAATGCCGGCGATCGAATCGCACGCCTCGCGTACCAGACGGCTCAGGCCGTTGCCTTCCGAGCCGAGCACAACCACCAGCGGATCGGTTTCGAAGCCGGTTTCGCCGACGAGCGCGTCGCCGCCGCCGTCAAGACCGACGCTGTAGTAGCCGCGTTCCTTCAGGCTTTCGATCGCCTTGGTCAGGTTCACCACGCGAGCCACCGGCATATGCGCTGCGGCGCCCGCGGACACCTTCCATGCGGCGGCGGTGACCGAAGCGGAACGACGTTCCGGCAGAATCACGCCGTTCGCGCCGAATGCGGCCGCGGAACGGATGACCGCGCCGAGGTTCTGCGGATCGGTGACGCCGTCGAGCGCGATGAACAGCGGACGTGCCGCGATGCGCGCGCTTTCCGAATCGGCTGCTTCCATGGCACGCGCCTTCTTATCGGCGCGGTCCACGAGCTCTGCCAGCGAGGAATACTGGAACGGTTGCGCCTTCAGCACCACGCCCTGATGGTTCGACGAGCGTGCGATACGGTCCATTTCGAGCCTGTCGGCTTCCAGCAGATGCAGTCCGTGGATGCCGGCGAGACGCACGATTTCGCGCGTGCGATCGTCATGCTCGATACGTGCCGCCACATACAGCGTGGTTGCCGGCACGCCACAACGCAGCGCCTCAAGCACCGCGTTACGACCGATGACCAGATCGTCGGATTCCGACGTGAACTTCGCCGCTCGACGGCGTGCGGCCAGTCGTGGATCGGCCATCTTGCGGCGATCCGCCGCCTTCTTCGCCTTGTAAGCCTTGTGATATACGCGATCTTCGGCCTTGGGGGTCGGCCCCTTGCCCTTCAGCGCGTTACGATGCTTTCCGCCCGACCCCTTGGTCGGTCCTTTTTTCATTGCTCCCATAACCGTCTATTGTCCCAGCACCCCGGGAAAAGTGCCTCGGGAAAAGCGCTTCAGAAAAGCGGCTCGGCTGCAGGCGGTCGGCCAAGTATGATGAAAAGAATGGAAAAGAAGAGAGAGTTTTTCGGACTGCCCATCATGTTCTGGGGCCTGTGGGTCACGCTGCTTATTTTGTGGATGGGCCGTTTCGTCACCTCGTTTCTTTCCATGTATCTCGTGTCCGACATGCACGTGAGTGCGGGCGTTGCCGGCACGATCGTCTCCATGTATGGCTTCGGCGGCATTTTCGGCTGCCTGTACGGGGGTGCGCTGTCCGATCGGTTCGGCCGGCCGGCGATGATCGTCATCGGCAACCTCGGTTCCGCCGTGATGCTGGTGTTGCTGGCGTTTATCGGCAATCCATGGATTATGGCGATTGCGCTGCTGATTTACGGCGCGATTTCCTCCATGCCGACGCCCGCGGTCGCGGCCTACGTTTCCGACGTGGTGCCGTTCCGCAAGCAGAAGCGCGCGTATTCGCTGCAGACGTGGGCCGCGAATTTTGGTTTTGCGATCGGCCCGATCATCGCCAACCAGCTGGTCAAAATCTCCTATTCGCTGATGTTTTATGCGGAAGCGGCGGTGCTGGTGTTCGCGACGTTGCTGATGATTGTGTTTTTCAAGGAAGCTGGAATTGGCGGGCGTGCTGCGAAATCGTCTGTGAAACAAGTTGTGGAACAGCCTGCGGAAGCGGCGGAATCGCAGCGATCGCAACAATTCTCCATCTGGCGTAGCTACCGTCGCGCCTGCACCGACAAAGCGCTCATGTCGATGGTGGTGCTGATGTTCCTGTACACGCTGGCGTATTACCAGATTGTCAGCGGTCTGCCGATTTCCATGACGCAGATCGGTCTCGGCACGGACGAATATTCCAGCCTGCTGACCGTTAACGGCGGCATTCTGTGCCTGCTGCAGATTCCTGCGATCGCACTGTTCCAGCGCATGAGCAACACCCGCGTGCTGGTGCTCGGCATGTCCATTACCGCGGTTGGCTACGCGTTCCAGATTGGTGCGAATTCGTGGGCGACGTTCGCGATTGCGACCGTGCTATGGACGCTCGGCGAGCTAGGCACGTTCCCCATCGCTGCCACGACGGTGGCGAACATCGCGCCGAAGGACGTGCGCGGCACGTATCAGGGTTTGTACAACCTGGTGTGGTCGCTGTCGAATGCGTTTTCGCCGCTTGTCGGAGGCTGGATTTTGAACGCGTTCGGCAGTCACGTGCTGTGGACCTGCTGCACGGTGATGTTCGTCATCGTGGCGATTGGTTTCTACGTGACGCGCGGCCCCCGCGAACGCGCCGCAGCCCGCAATCTCGCGATGGAGGAACTGTAGCGGTTGCGCTGCGCAGGTGGCGTGCGGTAGATACGCCACCGAACTTGCCAGACAACTTAACATAACTTAACGGCAACTTCGCATCTGTTAAGTTCGCTGGTAAGTTGCTGTTAAGTTCGTGCGAAGTTGACGGAAAGCGATGTATTGGCGTGATTGTGTGGCACAAATAATGGACATTGCCGGCAAGACAGGGGTGCATGTGCGCGTATGAAAAAGCGGGAGGCCGCGATTCGGTTGGAATCGCGGCCTCCCGCTATGCGATTTAAAAAATCGGAAAGAAGAGAATCGGTGCCGCAGCGTTCGCTGCGGCGGTGCCTTGCCTCACGCGGTCTGTTTCAAAGAGATGGCCTGACGCGGTTCGGCTTGCCTTCCTGCTTGAAGGTCTTACTTGTTGAGGACCTTCTTCATCAGATCAGCGGAAGCCTTGGCAAGTGCGAACTGGCCGAAGCCCGGATCGATGGAAGCGAGGTTGGAGTTGAGGATCTGGTTGAAAGTGTCGTTGTTCTTCATGATGTTTCCTTTCGGACGACCGCCTGGTTTCTTGCTTCTTTTTTTTCTTCTCTACATCGTGCGGTGCGTCGCTATTGTGTTGTTTTTCTTGTTCTTCGTTCTTCTGTTGTTTTTCTGTTGTGCCTTTACTATACGCACGTCGGTATGCGTCTGGCATGCCGCAATCGTCATTTCTATTGTAAAATCATCGGGTTATCTTGAAGAAAATGTGATTACTGTGCCCGCATAACAACACAATCGCCGTATCGTACGCTGACACGAGACGGAACATATCCATTCCCATGTCAACGCACGATACGGCGATATCGGCGTAAATCAGCGGAATAATCGTAAATCAGCGGGGCTGACGGAAGTGACGGTCACCGATTGGATCGAACGGCGTGTGCGGTTCAAGCTGGTACCAGTATGCCACCGACGCGACGTCATCCTGCCGCTCGAAATTGCCGGCTTCCTCGGTGCCGATCTGCTGCCAGGTGACGCGCAGGTCAGAATCGAAATAAATCGGATCCGGAATGTGCCAGCGGTACAGGCCGCGCATGACGGGTGTGGCCACATCCCAGTAGTCGCTTTCGCGGTGCGCGGCAAGACGCTGCGAATAGAACGGGAATCCTAGGTACGGTCCGGTGAACGTGTTCTCGCGCATGCGGCCATGCTCGTCGAAGTCGGCGAAACTCCACGCGCCGCCGAAGTAGTCTTCCGCTCCGGTGCTGCACCACGTCGGGTACTGTTCATCGCCGTCGATGTACATCTTGACTTCGCCTTCGCCCCACCAGCGGCTTTCCAGCGCGGTCAGCGCAAGGTAGGTGCCGATGTACGCGCCATGGCCGTGCACATTGTCGAGAATCGTGTAGTCACGGGCAATTTCGGTGACGCGTTCGCGGCGCCACTGCGCATGGAAGCGCATCGCATCGGCTGGCAGCGCGTCGTATTCCGTGTAGTCGATTTGGTAGAAGAAGGCCGGCACGTCCTCGTTGTGATCGTTGCGCAGCACAATGCGCGCGTGCTCGAACGGCATGGCGAAATAGCAGTTGAAACCTCGATTTGGCACCACCATGATCGGGATGGAATTGATACGGCAGGCCTGTGCGTGACCGCAGCAGAAGAAATCGCCGATCGGGCACTGCACGGACGGCGTCTCCTCGCCATCCCAATAGAATTCGAGGATGAGATTGCGCAGTACGTTCGGACCGGTCGGGGAAGTGCGGTCGGTGACCGTCATCCAAATGTGGCGAATCACGCCCGGGCCATCGACGTCCATCAGCGTGACCGAATCGCCCGCCTTGATCGTCTGGATGCAAGGGCTGCCCTTACGTGACGGGCCGAGCGCGCTGGCGGCGGTGGCTGCAGTGCCCTTGCCGCCGGTCGGGTTTTCGGCGTTGACGCAACGTGTACGGCCGTGGTCCGTCGCGATTGCTAGCGAATCGAGGGCACCGTTGCCGAAACCGGAAGTCGCCATAGTATTCATTGTTCTCTCCTTTGTTAAACAGTTTGGGAAACGCGGAAATGGGTGCGCCGCCTACCACTACCGACTATCGTAGATCCCCCTTGCAGTGGGCGCGTCGATAATGCCGGCCACGGTGCTGAAAGCCGCCGCGGCCGGTTGTATCTGTTTTTGCGTTATTTTACAACATCCCAGCGTTGTTGGGTCGCGTTACTTCACTGCACCGGCGGTGATACCCTGCGACAGCTTGCGCTGGAAGATGATGAAGAAGATGATGGTCGGGATGATGCTCAGCAGCGAAGCTGATGCCAGCGTGGTCGCTTCCATGGTGCGCTGGCCCTGCAGGGTGGCGAGTGCCAGCGGAATGGTCTGTACGTCATCGCTCATGAGGAACGCCATCGGAATCATGTATTCGTTCCACGTCCACACGAAGAAGAACACGAACAGCACGCTGATGGTCGGCCAAGAAATTGGCAGCACCACCTTGCGCAGGATTTGCCAGCGAGAGGCGCCGTCGATGGCCGCGGCCTCAAGGATGGCCTGCGGGAACGTGCCGTATACGGAGGACAGCAGATAGGTGCCGTAGGCGCTTTGGATGATGGTGAAGATGATGATGATCGCGAGTTTGGTGTTGTACAGACCGACCTGCTTGAACATGGTGTACAGCGGGTAGAGCAGCGCTTCCTGCGGCATCATGTTGGCGAGCATGATGCCGAGCACGATCCAGGTGTTGCCCTTGACCTTGCCGATGCCGAGCGCGAAGGAGTTGAGCACCGACAGCACGACCGCCGCGACAGCCACCACTAGGGAGATGATGAAGCTGTTCCAGAACTTCAGCGGGAAGTTGGTGGTAGTCCAGAAGGAGATGATGCCCTCCATGGTGAAGTGCTTCGGCAGGGAGAGCGGGCCGGTGGCGTTGTAATCGGCGGAGGTCTTGAACGCGTTGACGGTCAGGACGAGCAGCGGGAACAGGACGAGCAGAGCTCCGGCGACGAGCAGGATCAGGGTGATCCAGTCACCTGCGGAACGCACGTGCTGCGTTTTCTTCGAGGCCTTGCGCGCGGCGGCCGTGGACATGGAATAAGTCATGATGGCACCTTTGCTTTTCGGATTTTTAGTATGTTCTTGCGATTGTTTTTCGGGTTTTCTCTCAGACGAGTTCCTTCTCGACGTGCTTCTGCACGAGGGTGAACACGATGGAGAAGACGATGATTACCACAGTCAGCGCTGTGGAGATTGCGGCACCGTAGCCCACCTGCTGTACCTGGAAGAACTGGTTGTAGGAGTAGTACGACGGAACCGTGGTGGAGGTGCCCGGACCGCCCTTGGTGAGCAGGTAGACCGGAGCGAAGGTCTTCAGTGCGCCGATGGTTGCGGTGAGGATGACCACCAGCAGTTCAGGGATGATGGACGGCAGGGTGACCACGCGGAACTTCTGCCACCAGTTGGCGCCGTCAAGACCTGCGGCCTCGTAGAGTTCCGGATCGACGCGCTGCAGGCCCGACATGAAGATGACGATCGGGTAGCCGAGCTGGATCCACACCAGGATGAACATGAGGATCGGCAGTGCGCTGTCAGGGCTGCCCAGCCAGTTGTGCTGCAATGCACCCAAGCCGATCTTGGCGAGCAGTGCGTTGACGGCACCGTCCTCCGGGCGGAAGATCCAGCCCATGATGATTGCGGCGACGGCCACCGGAAGCAGCTGCGGCAAATAGAACAGCGCGCGCAGGAAGGAAGCGGTTTTGCCGCCGAACTTCTTTTGGATCACGTCGGTGAGCAGAGACGAGATGAACAGGCCGAGGATGGTAGGGATGACCACGATAGCCACGATGATCCAGAACGAGTTAGCGAAGGAAATCCAGAACGTCGAATCGGAGAACAGGCGTTTCCAGTTTTTCAGGCCGACCCACTTGACGGGACCGACGCCACGCCAGCGGGTGAAGCTCAGGTAGATGTTCCAGATGAACGGAACAACAACTACCGCGAACAGGCCGATGAGGCCGGGGATGAGGTATGGAACGAATTTCGCGGAGCGGTTGCCGGGAAGTCTCGACATGGAGGCTTCGTGCTTGGTCTTTTGAGACATTGCAAGTCCTTTGAAATGTTGATGATCCGAGGGATTTCCGATGGATTGTTCTGTGATGACGCACGATTTGGCGCGATGCGACGTGCGGAATGTATGGGGGAGGAAAGGGTTGGTGCGGTCCGCCCGAAGGCGGGCCGCACCATTATTGGAGTTGGAATGGAAAGGAAGGATCGGTTGTTTTTAGTTGTTCTTGACGCCCATATCCTCGACGCCGGTGTCGTACTTCTCGTGGATGTTCTTGAGCACGTCTGCCGGCTTCTTGGTGCCGTTGACCAGCTCCTGGAACTCCGCTGGAACCGCGTCGGTGAGGTTGGAGGCCGCGTAATCCGGGTAGTAGCTGAGCTTGCCGTCCTTGGCGTAGGAATCGTATTCCTCGATCATGGCCTTGCTCTTCGCGTCGGTGATCTTGCTGGTGTCTGCCGCTACCGGAATGCCGCCTGCGTTGCCGAGGAAGTTCTGCACATCATCGGAGAGGACGTAGTCGATGAACTTGGCGGACAGATCCTTGTGGTGCGACTTCTCGGGAATCACCAGCAGGTTGCCTGCGCAGCCGACTGCGTAGTTGGATTCCGGCATGACGGCCGCGTCCCAATCGAACGACTTGATCTGCTTGACGAAACGGCCCTGGTTCCAAGTACCAGTCTGGTAGATCGGATATTCGCCCTTGATGAAGGCCTGCGTGGTGTCCTCGGCCTTCATGCCAGTGGCGTTGCGGGAGATGAAGCCCTTGTCAAGCCACTCGTTGATGGTCTTGACGGAGTTGGTCAGCACTTTGGAATTCCAGTCGACGTCACCCCTGTACAGCTGCCAGTTGTCGATGAACTTGGAGTCGGCATTCTTGGAAACGAGCTGCCACCACAGCCACATCACGCCGTATTCCTGCGCGTCGGCTGCAATCGGGGTCACGCCGGCGTCCACGAACTTCTGGCAGGCGTCCACGAACTCGTCGTAGGTGGTCGGAATCTTGATGTTGTACTTGGCGAACAGGTCCTTGTTGTAGTAGACGCGCTGGAATTCAGCGTAGCTGGTCATACCGTACCAGGTATCGCCGTCCATGATGCCGTTCTCGTCGTACTTGGCGACTGCTGCGTTTGCGCCGGTCACCTTCTTGTCCCAGCCGTACTGCTTGACATAGTCGCCGAGGTCGGTGAGCAGGCCCATGGTGGAGAGCACGCCGGCGGAGCCGTTGCCGCGGTTGGATTCCATGAGGTCTGGCGCTTCGTCGGAGTTCAGGAATTGGCTGCCGTTCTGCGCGATCTGGGTGAAGGACTTGCGCTCGAAGTTGATCTTGACGCCGGTCTCTTTTTCGAAGGCCTTGGCCGCGCGACGCCAAGCCTGAGTCTGGCCTGCGTCGTCCTCTTCGTAATACCAGAACGACAGGCTGTCCGGCTTTTCCTCGTCCTGTGCGGTATCGCTACCACATGCGGCGAGGGAGGTCAGCGACAGTGCTGCGATGGCCAGCGTGGCCAGTCCTCGTTTGATGTTCATTGCTATTCTCCTTGTTTCCTTCTTGAGGCGCGCCCTGCGGCACGGCTCACATCTGGTTGTATTGAAACGTTTCGATGACGTGCGTGCGATTCCGCGGTCCGTTTGGATTCGCCGGATTTCGCCCGGCTTGTTCGTTTGTTCGGTTTCTTCGGAGACCGTTGTATCGTCATTGAAACGTTTCGATTATCCGTATGAAATTATGTTGCCTTGCGATTCCGTCCGGCCGCTCTGCCTTCCGGTAATCGCAGGAAAATCTATATTGTTCCGCCGGACCCCGCTTCCGCAACGGATTCGCGTCGCTTCAGCGCGGGTTCGATGAGTTCCACGGAACCTTTGATGTCGGTGTGCTCCTCGATGGCGGAGACCAACAGGTTCATGGCTTCGGCGCACAGCTCCTCCGGCATGACCGGCATTTCGGTGATGGGGAAGCGCGTCGGCTCGCCTTCGAAATACGTGCCGCACGACAGGACCGAAACGTCCTGCGGAATCGACATGCCCGCGTCGTGCAACGCCATCAGCACCTGGCTGAGGACGCTTGCGTTCGCCTGGTTGATGATGGCGGTCGGGCGGTCGGGGTGCGCGAAGACGGTGCTGACGAAGTGCTGCGCGTCGAAGCTGTCCGCTTCGTAATGCTCGGATTCGATGACCGTCATGCCGAGCTCCTTCGCGTGCGCCAGCAGGCTTTCGCGGAAGATGACGACGTAACCGGAATGGCGGTTGTAGTCGGATTCGTTGTTGCGCAGGAACACGACGGTGCGGTGTCCCTTCTCGTACAGGAAGTCGACGGCCTTGCGGCCCATCAGCGCGAAATCGATGTCCACGCAGGCGCAATCGGCGTGCGACGACGGATAGCCGATAGCCACGCACGGCTTGGAAAAAGTGCCGGATTGAGCGGCGCGCTCGTCATCCTGCTCCACGTCGAGCAGCACGATGCCATCCGCAAGATTGCTTTGCGTCACGCGGCGGATATCCTTCACTGCATCCGGACCGGTCAGCAACATCACGTCATACCCTGCATTCCTTGCGGCCCATGCGGTGCGCAGGAAGTAGGCGTTGTACCTGGCCGGGTTGATGTCGCCTCGAATCGGGGCGCTCAACGCGATGATCTGGTTGCGCATGCCGCGCATCTTACGGGCGCTGGCGTCCGGAGTGTAACCGAGCTTCTCTACGGCGGCCATGACTTTGCCGGTGGTTTTCGCAGAGATTGAACGCTTGCCGGATAGTACATAGGAGACGGTGCTGGCGGAAACTCCCGCTTCGCGGGCCACGTCTTTGATGCCTGCCATGCGTCTCGCCTCCCTCTTGTGCCGTTCTATCCGCTATTTATCGAATCGTTTCGTCGAAACGTTTCACTTAGCATAGCGCGACTATAAAATCATGTCAATCGTACGGCACGTCGCGTTCTCCCGTATGGGTTTATCGCCTATACGGGAGAACTACGCGTAGTTAGCGCTTCTTGCCGGACTTGCCGACCTTGCCAAACGTGAACGCGCGGACGATCGCCACAATGCCAAGTGCAACCAACGTGCATCCGCCAAACAGAATCAGCCAACCGGTGGAGGCCAGCGGGCTGAACAGCATGATGCAGCCGGCCACAATCGAAATCAGCGCGTAAATCACAGCCCATGCGGAACTTGGCATATGCCACGACTCAACCAGCGCCATCACGCCTTCCATCATCCAGCCGAGGCCCACCACCATAGTAACGAGCACTGCCAGCATGGCGCCGGACAGGGTCGCATTCTTCAGCATGACCACGCCACCGACTGTCAGCAACAGGCCGACCAGAATGTCAAGCACGCGCCAGCCTCCCGGCAGACCGAGCTCCACAATTGCGGTGACGATACGGATCACCCCGGAAATCACGAAATACGCGCCCAACGCAACCGCGGCGATCTTCAGCGTCACCCCCGGCCAGATGAGTAGCGCAATGCCGAGCACAATCGCCATCACGCCGAGCACGCCGTACACACCGCGAATGGCATTCTTCGCGCGTTGCGGCAGCCACGATTCCACCAACTTGAACGGGCTTACCGGCTCCCACTCGCCACTGTCGTTGCTATGGCTATTCGGGTCGTAACCATACGGATTACCGTACGGATATCCATACGGATTGCCGTAGGGGTTGCCATATGGATTGCCGGAATAGCGAGGGGTCTGCTCGGCATCTGGTCCGCCGCTTTGTGGACCGTCCTGCTGTTGCGATTGCTGTGCTTGCTGGCTCGGTGCATAGGCGCCGTATCCCGGCTGCGGTGGTTGACTGGGGTCATTGGGATTGCCGGGATTCATATTTGGATAGCTCATGATGCCCTCCTTCAGAAAAACATGCTTTGAGGCGTCGTTTGCTTCAAAGACGTGCTTTCATTTTAGGCACCCTGCCTGTTTTCAGCCATCAACAGAATCGGCCGGCCTGCCTATTGGCAAGTCGGCCGGAATTATGCCGCGAATCGGCGGTTATGCTTGAGGCTGAAGCTGGCTTAGCTTAGAACAGCTTGAGCTGAACGTTGAGGCTGAGCGGCTGGTCGGCGGGCAGCTGGTACTGCTCATGCACCGGCGACATCCACGAATCGTCGCCGCCGACGCCCATTTGCGCGGCCAGCAGACGCAGGAACATGTGACGCGGCTTCGGCAGCTCATCCTGATGCAGCGCCTCTTCCAGCATCGTGCTCGAATACGGCAGTAGGCTCATCGCGAACGGCTTTGCGCCGGCACCGCGCTTCACGCGCACACCGTGGCCGGAATCGTCCGTGATCTCCGCCCAACGCACATCCTCATGATTGCCGGTTTCCTGCGGCAGCAGGTACGGCGCGCAATCATCGCCAGCCGTCGTGCTCCATACACCCAGCTTCGCGTGCCTGCGGTCGGCGTACGTCTCTTCCGGACCGGCGCCGTAGAATCGCAGGTTCGCATATTCCACCGGCAGCGCCCATTCGATACCGAACGCCGGAATCGTTGGCAGATCGCCGTTCTTCTCGCCTGGATACTCGACGTCGAGCGAAACGAGGCCGGCCGTGTCGGCAACGTAACGGACCGTCACTTTCGTGCGCTGCGGAATCGCCAATTCGTACGTATACGTGGCTTCCACGGCATTTTCTCCACGATTTGCGATCGCGCAGTCGACGCAACGCGCATACTTTCCTGCGGCCGCCCACGCGGCACGTTCGAAAGCGTGTCCAGCACCGCGATCGTTGTCCGTCAGCGGACGGAACGTGGTGATCGACGGGCGGCGCAGCACGAATTCGCGCTCGCCGAACGTATATGAAACCATACCCCCTTGTGTGCGGGAGAACAGTGCTTCACGACCCTGTCCGCGCACGCCGGCGTTCCAGCGGCCAAGGGTGACGGTGCCGTCGGCCGGAGCTCCGGCCGCGTCAACGGCATCTGCAGTGGTCTTCGCACCTGCCACCACGCACTGGCCGAACGCCAGCTCGTAGCCGGCCGGTGCCCAATCGCAAGCGTTGCCAAGCTGCTGCGATACCTCCAAAACCAGCTCTTCGGCGTTGCTGCGGTAGTCATCAACCGGCCAATCGACTTCGAATGAAGCGCTCTCGCCGGCGGCCACGTCGAAACGGCGCGTAGTCGACCATACCGGCTTGCCGTCGGCCAAAATCCGCAGCACGAAGCGATAATCGCCCGTAGACACGAACAGATTGTCGTTCGTAATACGCGCTTCATCGACCGAAACCGCAATTTTCACGTTCGCATACAGCTGCTTGACTTCCTGCGCTTTCGGCGAGGGGGTGCGGTCGGCGAACAGCAGGCCGTCGCCGGAGAATTCGTAATCGCTTGGACGATCGCCGAAATCGCCGCCGTAGCACATGCGTGTCGTGCCGTCGGGCAGCTTGGTCTCGATTGCCTGGTCGATGAAATCCCAAATGAAACCGCCCTGGTACATCGGGTAGCGTTCCAACGCCGTGTATTCGTCCATATTGCCGCACGAATTGCCCATTGCGTGCATGTATTCGCAGGAAATGTACGGCTTCTTTGGACCGTCCGTATGTGCCGGGCTGCCGTCGTTCAGATAGCGTTCGATTTCGTCAGCATGCGCGTACATACGGCTTTCGATGTCCGTCACATCCTCGAATTCGCGCATGTGCACGGAACCCTCGTAATGTACCGGACGATTCGGATCAATCGTGTGCGCGTGGCGATACATCGCACGAAAAACCTCGCCCGCGCTCGACTCGTTGCCAAGCGACCAGATCAGCACGCTCGGATGGTTGTAATCGCGGCGCATCATGCTGTTGATGCGGTCCACGCACGCGCCCTCCCATTCGGGGCGGCTGCCGGGGATGCCGTCTTCAGGACGCTCGACATTGTTTGCCACCCACGTGCCGTGCGTCTCCATATTCGTCTCGTCGATCAGATACAGACCGTACTCGTCGCACAAATCGTACCAATACTCCTGGTTGGGGTAGTGGGAGGTGCGGATGGCGTTGATGTTGTGCCGCTTGCAGAAGACCACGTCGGAAAGCATGTCCTCGCGGGTGATCGCGCGGCCGCGCTTCGCGTCGAATTCGTGGCGGTCCGCGCCCTTGAACACGATGCGCTTGCCGTTGATCGTCATGATGCCGTTTTCGATGCGGAACGTGCGGAAGCCGATCTTCTGCGTTACGGTTTCGATGATGGCGCCGTCATGTCCGACGACGCGTACGGTCAGCGTGTACAGCGTCGGCGATTCCGCGCTCCACGGCGCGATGTTCGTCATTTTGCCGGAATTAAGGGCGATTTCGCCGTTGCAGGCCTGCGTTGATTCCCATACGACATTTCCGTCGCCGTCGCGCAGCGTGCTTTCGATAGTCATCGCGTCGGCGGAGTTGCGCAAGGTGAGTGCCGCGTTGAGTTCGGCGGTGTCGGCCGTACCGGCGGTGTCGGCTGCGGTGTAGTCGGCTTCAAGCTGCACGGTTTCGACGTGCGTATGCGGCTGGGCGGCGAGCTCGACGGTGCGGAACAGGCCGTGCAGTCGCCAGAAATCCTGGTCTTCCAGCCAAGAGGCGCTCGAATATTCGTAGCAGGCGACGGTGAGCGTATGCTCGGCTTCGGGGGAATCGGCGGCGTTGCCATTGCCGTTTCGCAGCGCTTCCGTCACATCGAATTCGCTCGGCGTGAATCCGTCCTCGCCGTAACCCACGAACGTGCCGTCAAGCCATACGTAGATCGCGGTGGCGGCACCGTGGAAGGTGAGGCTGACCGTGCCGTCGTTTTCCAGCGTGCGCGCAAGCTGCGCGTCGAGCGCGAATCGACGGCGGTAGATTGCCACATGGTTGTTTTCCGGAATATTTGGCGCCTGCGGATCTTCGTGACCGTCCCACGGATATTGGACGTTGACGTACTTGTTCTTGAGATAGCCGGCCATCTGCAAGTGGCCCGGCACCTCGATCGCGCCGAAATCGCCATCCTCGAAATCGACGGCCGCGAACGGAGCGCTTTCCACGTCCACGTTGCGCGCTTGTTCGATACGAACCTTCCATTCGCCGTCGAGGCTCTGCTTCGGCTCGCTCGTCTCGCCGATGACATATCGGTGGCTGGAATGTGCCGGCTTGCGGTTCGCTGCGAACACCGTCGGATCGGTGAGCCAGCTTGCACTTGCCGTGGTTGCATGTACGATTGCGAGTTCGGCTGTATCTGCCATCTTGCATCCCCCTGTATTACTTGGTGTCACTGCATCGTTGCGGTTGCGCTGTGCGATGTTGCACGACCGTTTAGTAATGAATTTTACTAACTACCGATAATATATCACACTTCATGGTATCGTGCACCCGTCGCGTGCCATGCATCGTTCCGCCACATGTCTATTTTTCACACGCCGAGGATGTGCGATAATAACAGGATGCGCCGATGGCGTCCGCCCGGTGCCCACAACCGCGCAGCGTTGCCTCGCCTTTGCAAAATGCTTGCGATTCCGCGGATTTTCGATTTCCGCGATTCGAGGCATACGTAAGACGGGGGAGAGCTGACTACTCCGCGGCGCTCCCAAGGAGATCACCATGGATGATCGCAAGAAAGATCAGTCCATCCAGTCCCATGCCAATTTTGACGGCGATTCCGCTACGGGCGATCGCACGCAGATTCGGCAGGATCAGCAAAACCAGCAGCCGCCACAAATCGACCCGTCGCTTGCCGACGCGCAAGCCGTGGCCGCATCGCTCGGCGTCGATCCGAACACCGGTCTGAGCCAAGCCGAAGCTGAACGCCGACTCGCGCAATACGGGCCGAACGAGCTCGCATCCGCACCACCCGTGCCAAAATGGAAGAAGTTCCTGGCGCAGTTCAAAGACCCCCTCGTCTACCTGCTGCTCGCTGCCACCGGCATCTCGCTCATCGCATGGTTCATCGAAAAAGCCAACGCTGCGCCAGGCGCGGAAGGCGGCGAAATACTGCCGTTCGACGCCATCGTCATTGTGCTTATCCTTATCGTCAACGCGGTACTCGGCTACATTCAGGAATCGAAAGCGGAAGAAGCCGTCGAAGCGCTCTCCCAAATGACCGCGCCGCAAACCAACGTGCTGCGCGACGGCAAAATCGCACGCATCAACACCGTCGACGTGGTGCCGGGAGACATGGTCGTGCTCGGTGAAGGCGACTCCATTCCCGCCGACGGACGTCTGCTCGCCGCCGCCAGCCTGCGCGTGGCGGAAGCGAGCCTGACCGGTGAAAGCGTACCGGTCGGCAAAAACGTCGACACACTTGCCGAAGCCAAGGCCTTGGGTGATCGCGCCAATATGGTGTTCAACGGCACGTCCGTGACGCAAGGCACCGGCCGCGCAATCGTGACGAGCACTGGCATGCGCACGCAGGTCGGTAAAATCGCGGACCTTCTGCAGGCCACGGATGATGATGACAGTCCGCTGCAGAAGGAAATGAACTACGTTTCCAAGATTCTCGGCATCGCGGTGTGCATTATCGCGGCGGTCGTGCTGGTGGCGCTTGCGCTGACCGAAGGCTTCAACGACATCCACGACGTAATCGATTCGCTGCTGCTATCCGTTTCGCTGGCCGTCGCGGCCGTGCCGGAAGGGCTCGCCGCGATTCTGACAGTCGTGCTCGCGCTCGGCGTGCGCCGCATGGCCGAACATCATGCGATCGTCAAGAAACTGCATTCCGTGGAAACGCTCGGTTCCGCGTCGGTGATCTGCTCCGACAAAACCGGCACGCTCACCCGCAACGAGATGACGGTGGAACGCGTGGTCACGCCGAGCGGTGAGGTGCAGCTGACCGGCACCGGCTATGCGCCAGAAGGCAGAATGATTGCGATTCCCGACGCTGCTCTGTCTGGTTCCGCCGCTTCCGCCGCACAGGTCGAAGCCGTCGCCACGCTCGCCGTGGGCTCGCTGGCCAACGACGGCGAATTGCGCGAAACCGTGACTTTCGGCGCTGCCGAAGCTGCTGGCGATTTAGTTGCGTCCTCATCGGCATGGGAGGCTGTCGGTGATCCGACCGAAGTGTCGCTTATCGTCGCCGCACGTAAGGTGAAGGCCGATCGCAAGTACGCGAACTACACGCGCGTGGGCGAGATTCCCTTCACTTCCGATCGCAAACGCATGACCGTCGTCGCGCAGGATAACACTGATGCCGGGCGTCTCACCGTCTTTGCTAAAGGCGCCCCCGACGTGCTGCTCGGCTACTGCAGCCGCATCGCGGTCAACGGTGCCGTACGACCGATGACGCAAGGCGATCGCCAGCAGATCCTCGCCGCCGTGGAACGCCTGTCCGCCGAAGCGTATCGTACGCTGGGCCAGGCGTACCGGCCACTCGGCACCGCGTCGCTCGCCGCAGTGCCGGGCGTGCGCATCAACGCCGCCGGTCACGTCGCCGACATCGCCGACCAAAGCGATGTGCTGGAAAGCGACTTGATCTGGGTCGGTATGGTCGGCATCATCGATCCGCCGCGTACCGAAGTGCGCGATTCCGTCGCCGAAGCGCATCGCGCCGGCATCCGCACCGTCATGATTACCGGTGACCATCCGCTTACCGCGGCACGCATCGCCAGCGATCTGGGCATTATTGAAACGGACGGAGACGGCAGCTCGGTCGGCAGCGCCGACCTTAGTAGCAAAGTGCTCACCGGCGTTCAACTCGACGAGCTGCCGGACGAGCAAGCGTTCGACAAGGCCACCCGCGAAATCTCCGTGTACGCGCGCGTTGCGCCGGAACACAAGCTGAAAATCGTCGAATCGCTGCAACGGCAAGGCAATATCGTGGCTATGACCGGCGACGGCGTAAACGATGCTCCCGCCGTCAAAACCGCGGACATCGGCGTCGCGATGGGCATCACCGGTACCGAAGTTACCAAGCAGAGTGCCAAGATGATCCTCGCCGACGACAACTTCAGCACCATCGTCGAGGCGGTGCGCGAAGGCCGTGGCATTTTCGACAACATCCGTAAGTTCCTGCGCTATCTGCTGAGCTCCAACGTCGGCGAGGTGTTCACCGTCTTCGGCGGTGTGATGCTCGCCGGATTCCTCGGCATCACCCAGCCTGGCAGCCAAGGTGTCACCGTGCCGCTGCTCGCCACGCAGCTGCTGTGGATCAACCTGCTTACCGACGCAGCTCCGGCGCTCGCCATGGGTGTCGACCCGTCCACCGACGACGTGATGGCACGCAAACCGCGCAAACTCACCGATCGCGTGATCGACGGACAGATGTGGGGCGACATCATTTTCATCGGTTTGATTATGGCTGCCGTCACGCTGATTGGCATGGACATGCACCTCGCCGGAGGTCTGTTCACGGACCGTTCCGTGGATGCTGTCGGACATGATGCGCAAATGACTGAGGCGCGCACGATGGGCTTCACCATCCTTGTGTTTGCGCAGATGCTCAACGCGCTGTGCTCTCGCTCGCACGACCAATCGGTGTTCGTTGGACTGTTCGCTAACAAATGGCTGTGGGGTGCGATTGCGTTGTCTGCGCTGTTGCAGGTGGTGGTGATTTACGTGCCGTTCCTCAACACCGCGTTCGGCACGATGCCTCTGTCCGCCGGCGCGTGGGTCGAATGCCTTGGATTGGCGATGGTCGTGCTCGTCGCGTCCGAGTTGCGTAAGTGCGTTCTACGTGCGATGCGTGAGTAGCCTGTCGTTTTCCGGCCTCCAATCCGCATTTTGCTGTGTCGTGAGCCGTTGCAGCGGCAAAATGCGGATGGGTGCTCGTTGCGTCCGTCTTATAGCGCCGCCGCGCTAGACTGGATTGCGATTGGCGGGCGCGCATTGGTTGCGCGTCCGTTCGTATGACGATTGTTCCGGCGTTTTTTGGAGGAATTTCGATGCTGCTGTCCGATCGCGACATTCTCGCCGCACAGGCCGACGGTCATATCTCACTCGATCCGTGGACCCCGGAGATGGTGCAGCCGGCATCGATTGACGTGCGATTGGACCGTTTCTTCCGTTTGTTTAACAATCATGCGTACACGTACGTGGATCCGGCTGAGAATCAGGGCGAACTGACCGAACAGTTCGAAGTCAAACCGGACGAACCGTGGATCCTGCACCCGGGCGAGTTCGCGCTCGGGTCCACATGGGAGTATGTGAAGCTCGATGCATCCATCGCGGCTCGTCTTGAAGGCAAAAGCTCGCTCGGTCGTCTCGGCATCCTTACCCACTCCACCGCGGGCTTCATCGACCCTGGCTTTGAAGGTCATATCACGCTGGAATTGTCCAACGTGTCGACACTGCCGGTGAAGCTGTGGCCGGGCATGAAGATCGGCCAGATGTGCTTCTTCCAGCTGAGCTCGCCGGCCGAGCATCCGTACGGTTCCGCCACGACCGGTTCGCACTATCAGGGCCAGCGCGGTCCGACCCCGAGCCGTTCCTACGTGAACTTCTACAAGGCCGACATCACCGACTGATTTGACCGCTACCCCGCGCGGGATTTACAGAATCCCCGGCGCGATGTCATGCACGGCGAGCCATCCGCGTAGGTCGCTGAACTCGTCGAGGCTGACGGAGTGGTCGAGCCCACGGTAGCTTTTCGCGGTGAGGAACGTGTGCTCGTCCAGCCAGGCGCTCATGGCGAAAAGCTCCGGCTTGGCGATCACCGTATCGCTGTTGCCGTAACCGAAGAACGTGGGAATATTGAGCGGCGCGATACGGTCGTCGGCAGGCGCGGTGCCGCGGACGAGCCCAGGCGCAAGGAATCCGGACAATGAAATCGACGCACGGTAGCGTTCCGGATGCATGCGCAGCAGATGGATCGCCAGCAAGCCACCTTGGGAAAAGCCGATCGGCACGATGGCACGGTCTTCGGGAACGTTCTGCGACACCCAATCGTCGATAGCCATGGATGCGGCGAACGCGTCGCGGTCGAGGTCTTCGCCGGACGGCACGCAATCATGGAACCAGGAGTACGCGCCTGGAGTGAACGTGCCGGCCGCCTGCAGCGTCAGCGGCGCGCGCAGTGAAGCGTAATCGTTGTATGGTGCGATGTATCGCATCATATCGGCAAGGTCAGCCTCATTCGATCCCCAGCCATGCAGGCACAGGAACAGCGGCCGTTTCGGTGCCGCGTTGCCGCCGCCGCGCGAATACTGGACGTGCGTCACCTGCAGCGGTTCGCCGAAACGGCCCGGCACCACATCCGATTCGCGTCCGATCAGCTCCGTTTTGTTGCTGTTGTCTGCGGTTTGCGGAATTTCATGTTCGATTGCGTCGCTCATACCTTCCCAATATAGCGTGCGTCGATAGCGTGAGAAGGTGGTCGTGAAAAAAGAAGACCCCGGTGGGATCGGCCACCGGGGAGAGAAAGGAGAGAGAAGAAGAAAGGGTTCAATTGTCGGGAACTCTTGTGTTCCTGGTCAGCTCGTTGTGCTGACAGTTCATATATAACCATTCGATGCTGAGCGCATGTCTGGTGTTTTCTGAAAACTTCCTGAAAATCCGATGGCGATTTCGTTCAGGCGCAATTTGGCACAGTTCCCGACGAACACGATTTCGGCTGGATGCGATTCCAGCCGATCGTCCGCCATTGCGCAATCGTCCGTCGCCACGCGATCCGAACGCCGGAAATCGAAAAAACGTCAGATCTGCGCGTCCGCATCCACGCTCATCACATACACGTTGCGTCGCAGCTGCTTGCTTTGCGCACGCGTGATGTCGCCGGCCTCATACATGTCCTGGATCACGCCCAGCTCGATGCCGTAGCTTTCGCGCTTGACCTCCTCGGCCTGTTCCTGCGCTTCGGCGCTGATGCCCATATTCGGCCGCGCCCGCAACGCGGATTCGCTACGTCGGTAGTCCAACAGCAGGCCGGAGCAGTGCTCGGTGTTGTACGTGTCGCCGCCCATCTCCTCATACAGTCGGTCGATCACATGTTCGATCGCATCCACCTGCACCACACGCGTATGCGCGAACAGCTCATCGTCGCTGAACAGCGGGGTCGTGCGCCGGATGCGGCTGTTCACGCGTCTCACCAGCGTACCTGTACGACGCTGCAATGCGCGCAGACGGCCCTTCAATCGCCAGATCGTACGACCGGAATTATGTTCCGTTTCGATGTGACGCAACGAGCTCATGATCTGGTCGAGCAGGCGCTCGCAAGCTTCGGCTTCCAGATCGTTCGCGGCGCGGTTCCCGGTCGGATTCGCCTTGATCGCAGCGCGCACGCCCGCCAGTCGATTCTTGACGTATTCCTTCTCCCAATTGAGCGCATCGATCTGCAGTCTCATGTACCCTTGCGGATCGATTTCGCCGGTGCGTTGCTTCAGCCGTGTAATACGTTTCGTATACGAATCGATGATCATGAGCACTGCACGTCGGTTCTCCGGCGTGACGCGTCCCGACAGTTCCTCGACGGTCCGGCGCAGCACTTCGATGGTGATTTCCGTCATTTCCGTGGACGTGTCCTTATTGCGATTCGGCGCGAGCAACGGCAGCAGGAAATTCGCCAGCAGCAACGTCACTACTATCACACCGCCGGCGATGAAGATCAGCTCGTTACGCATCGGGAAATTCGCGCCTGCCGCAAGCGTGTACGGAATGGTGAACATCAGAGACAGCGTGATGGTGCCCTTCGGTCCACCGAACGTCATCACCGCGGCGGACCGCCAGCGTTTCGCCGTCATCTTGCGCCGCTTGCCGGTGGTGGTGTCGCGCGCCAATCGCAGCATCAGCGAAATCCACAGGAAGCGCATGACGATCACCACTGCGGAAACCACAAGAATCGCAGTAAGCAGCAGCCAATTGCTGACGTGCGGATCGTCCCAGCTGGTGGTCATCGCGCTTGGCAGCAGCATGCCGAGCAGAATGAACACGGTGCCGTTCAGCGAGAACGACAGCACCCCCCATACGCTGGATGAGACGATATTCGTACGTGCCACATTCGGGCCGATGCCGGTGCGGTCGAAGCGGATAAGCAGGCCGGCGGCCACCACCGAAAGAATGCCAGAAACGTGCACCGCTTCCGCGCCCAAATACAGGATGAACGGCAGGAACAGTTCCATCAGAATACGTGTGGTCATTGTTTCCCAGCCGAGGGAACGCATCGTTTCGAACACCACGTCAGCCACCATGCCCACGACGATGCCGAAGAATGCGCCACCGAAGAAGGACACCACGAATTGCATGGTCGATTCGCCCACTTCGAATACACCGCTGACGGCCGCCGCGATGGCGAACTGGAAGCCGACGATGCCGGACGCGTCGTTGAACAGCGATTCGCCTTTCAGCACGCTCGTCTGCCGTTGCGTCAGCGCCGCTTCCTTGCCGAGCGACGACACTGCGACCGCATCCGTCGGCCCAAGCGCGGCGCCGAGCGCCAAAGCCGCGGCGAGCGGAATCGCCGGCCATACGGCATGCAACGCGAAACCGACCGCCGCCATCGTCGCGATCGCCAAACCGATTGCCAATGACAATGACAGTTTCACCGATTTGAGCAGTTCCGATTTATCGATTTCGTGCGCTTCCAAATACAGCAGCGGCGCGATGAACAGCACCATGAACAGTTCAGGGCTGAGCGTTACGTCCGGAAAGAACGGCAGTTGTGATGCCAGCGCGCCCAACGCGATCTGCACGAGCGGCGTGGAGACCTTGGGTATGAATCGGCTCAGGAACGAGGACAGTACGACGGCAGCGATGATGCATAGAATCAACTCGAATACCGCCAACGTGCCTCCTTTGCGCGTATTTCCAACCTTTTCCAGCCTACCAAGAGGCGGTTATGAGCGTGTTTCGCCATGGGCTGACGTTCGTGCCGCTTCGGTTGGGCGCGCAGGTCGGGCATGCAGGTCGGACGTGCGGACCAGTCGTGCGGAGCGGTCGTATGGCCGCCGCTACACTGTGGCGTATGCGATGGGACGATGATATGGAACCGGCGGTCGCGCTGGCCCGCGAAGCCGCCGCGGATGGCGAGGTGCCGGTCGGTGCTGTCGTGCTTGCCGCTGACGGCCGGGTGATTGGCCGCGGGCGGAACCTGCGTGAGACGCATGCCGATCCGCTTGCCCACGCTGAAGTCAAGGCGATGGCTGAAGCGGCCGCCTCGCTTGGCACTTGGAATCTCGCTGATTGCACGCTTGTCGTTACGTTGGAGCCGTGCCCTATGTGCGCCGGTGCCTGTCTGCAGACGCATATCGGACGTATTGTGTTCGGTGCGTGGGATGCCAAGTTGGGTGCATGCGGTTCGGTATGGGATATTCCCCGCGATCCGCACGTCGGACTTGTACCGGAAGTGATTGGCGGTGTGCGCGAAGCGGAATGCGGGCGATTGATGACCGATTTCTTCGCGCGCCGACGCTAATTACTTTCCGAAAGAAACAAACACGCAGGGCGACGAGAAGAAAAGCGGTATGCAGTACCATCAAAGCGTCATACCAACCAAGAATCGCAAGAAAAGGATGCTGCAATGACGCTCATTCAGACTTTCCACGGCACCGCTTCCAACGGCACACCCCTTACCGCCGTGTATGCCGAGCAGCCGGCTGCCGCCGCAGCTTTTGCTCTGGTGTTCCCCGGCAGCGATTTGCCGAGATTCGTGCATTGGGGTCGCCCGCTCACCGCACCGGAAACCGTGATCAACACGTTCGACGCGCTCGCTCCGCAGCGTGTTTCCGGAGCCCTCGACTACACCGCATGGCCGAGCGTGCTGCCGACACAGTCCGAAGCGTGGTCCGGCTCTGACCGTTTCGACGTGCGCCGTGACGGCGTGGAACTGTTCTGCAAGTTCCAGGTCACCGACATCAAAGCCGAAACCGTGGCCGCCGGCAAAACCTACACCATGGCCGAAAAAGACGGCTACCCCAGCTGGAGCGTGGCCTCCGAGCCCAAGCAGACGCCTACCGTCACCATCACTGCCGAGGACGTGGAACAATGCGTGAAACTTACGTGGACCTGTGAGCTCGATGAAACCGGCCTCATCCGCCAGCATGCGGAGGTGACGAACACCGGCGAGGGACGACTCGAGATCGGCAAGATCGAACTTGCATTCAGCGTGCCCGCCGACGCCAACGAGATCCTCACCACCACCGGTCACCATCTGCGTGAGCGTTCCCCACAGCGCCAGGACTTCACCATCGGGCGCTTCGCCAAATCCTCCATGATCGGCCGCCCCGACTTCGACGCCACCCTGCTGCTCAGCGTTGGCGAACACGGCTTCGGTTTCACCCACGGCAACGTCTACTCCGCGCACGTGGCATGGAGCGGCAACAGCGTGCTGTCCGCGGAACGACTGCCCTACACCACTGGCGTGATCGGTGGCGGCGAAGTGCTCTTCGGCGGCGAAGTCGGTCTGGAACACGGTGAAAGCTACACCACGCCATGGCTCGTCGGCTCTTACGGCGAGGGGCTCAACGAAGTCGCCTCACGCTTCCACGGTTACATCCGCCGCGTGCACCGCGACTGGCTCGTGGACCATGGCATCGCGCCCAAGCCGCGTCCGGTCATCCTCAACACGTGGGAAGCCGTCTACTTCAACCACGATTACGACACCCTGACCGCCCTCGCCGACAAAGCCGTGGAAAGCGGCGTCGAACGATTCGTCGTGGACGATGGCTGGTTCGGCGCCCGCCGTGACGACACCGCCGGCCTCGGCGACTGGCAGATTTCGCAGGACGTCTGGCCCGACGGAGACAAGTCCCTGAAGGCGCTCGCCGACTACGTGCACGGCAAGGGCCTCGAATTCGGCCTGTGGTTCGAGCCGGAAATGGTCAACCCCGATTCCGACATGTTCCGCAACCATCCGGACTGGGTGCTGAAGCCCACCGCCGGTCGTCTGCCGATGCAGGGCCGCACCCAGCAGGTCGTCGACCTGACCAACCCGGACGCGTACGACTATATTTACGGTGCGATGGACAAGCTCGTCAGCGAGCTGGGCATCGACTACATCAAGTGGGACCACAACAAGCTCGTTACCGAAGAAGTCTCGCCGCTGACCGGCCGTCCGGCAGCGCACGCGCAGACGCTCGCCGTATACCGCATCTTCACCGATCTGAAGGCAGCGCACCCCGGCCTGGAAATCGAAAGCTGCTCCTCCGGCGGCGGCCGTATCGATTTGGGCATTCTTGAAGTAGCCGATCGCGTTTGGGCGTCTGACTGCGTCGACCCGGTGGAACGTGCCGACATCCAGCGCTACACGTCGCTGCTGGTACCGACGGAAATGATCGGCGAGCACGTGGGCGCTTCCCCGGCGCATTCCACGCATCGCGCCACTTCGCAGGAAATGCGCATGGCCACGGCCTTCTTCGGACACATGGGCATCGAATGGAATCTGCTCAAGGAACCGCAGGAGGATATCGACAAGCTCTCCGAATGGACTGCCGAATTCAAGAAGCATCGTGAATGGTTCGCTGTCGACACCGTCGTGCATTCCGACGCGGCTGATCCGGCCGTGCGCGTGGACGGTTGCGTCATGCCGAACAAGGCCGCCGCGATCTACCGCTTCACACAGCTGACCACATCGCAGACCTATCCGTCCGCCCCCGTGAAGCTGCCCGGCCTCGATCCGGACGCCGTATACGTGGTGTCCCCGCTCGACGTGAGCCTCGACCTGGCCAAGCAGGACATCGGCAACGGCCAAAGCCCGCTCGGCTGGTGGACCGCCGATGGTGTGAAGATGACCGGCCGTGCGCTCGCCGCCTATGGCATCCGCCCGCCGGCGCTGCATCCTGCGCAGGCCGTCCTTTTCAAAGTAGTCCGCATCTGAGTATCTGTTTTGTATGGTGAGGCTGGTACTTTCGCGTACCGGCCTCACACTGCGACAGCGATTCCGAACGACTTACCCTACATACTGGCGAATGGCTTGCGCTGCGGCCGCTTTGCTCCACAGCGACCAGTCGTGCTCGGCGATTTCGAAATCGACCGGCGCGGCTTGACTATGCCGATACATATTGATGCCGTTACGCAGGTTGTCTATGCCGAGTTTCGCAATGAACGACGATTCGCCAGCGATCATGATTTTGTCGGGCATGGCAAGATTGGCGATGGTCGCGATCAATGTACCCAAACGGAAACAGGTGCGGTTCACCAGATTCGTGGCCTGCGTTTTGCTGGCGCGCGCTGCGGCCGCAAATTCGTCGAACGTCGCCGGATGTCCGATCATTTCCGAATATTCTGTTGCGATTGAATTGTCAGTTAGGCACGTCGCGCAACCTTTATGTCCGGAAATGCAGCGCGGCCCGTCGGGGTCGACCAGAATATGCCCGACCAGGCCATAGCTTTTGTCGGGATTGTCGATCGGCTCGCCGTTGACGGTGAGCGAATATCCCACGCCGATGCCGATCGTCACCACGGCGAAACTGTTCAATCCGACGCCCGAGCCGAACATGCACGCGTCCACCACCAATGAGTCGATGTCGTTGTAGATGCCGGTCGGCAGGCCGGTCGCCTTGCGAATCATCGCCGAAAATTCCACCGGCTTCGACCAGTGCAGGAACGGTGCGAACGTCGTCACCGAATCGTCCGTGATATGTCCGCCCAACGAGACGCCGACCGCGCATGGCGAAGGCAATCCCGCCATTATCGCCTCGTCGGCGCAGTCCATGGTCAGCTGCCGAATAACGTCGACCACCGATTCCGGCGAATCGTCGTCGAGCGGCAGGTCATGGCAGCCGGTCACAATCTGCCCAAGCGCGTTTACTGTTACGGCAGTGATATGGGTGGTGTTGATTTTCATGCCGACGAACGTGCGCGCATTGGCGATGATGCGCAGTCCGGTCTGCGGACGGCCGCGACGTTCCGTATTTTCTTTCTGGATTGACTTTTGTGCCGATTTCCGCAAGAAATCTTTCGGTAACTTGCCGCCATGCCCCGCTGCCATTGGCGTCTCTTCGATCACGCCAGCGTAAATCAAATCACTGGTGATGCGCGATACCGCGCCTTGCGAAAGGCCAAGGATCTGTGCCAGCGTGATGCGCGAAATCGGACCGTACTTCATAATGCAGGCCGCAACCTTATGCGTGTACTCCGAGCCTTCAAACCAGTGTGGAATCGGGGAAATCGCCATATCGGACCGTCCTTACCGTCTATTTTCTTTCCAAGAATAACAAAATAACCGTTTTTTATTTCCGTACAGTGCGGGCGCGCGGAAACTGGGAATGAAAACAAGCCGATTCTACAATTAAAAAGCAACGGAGGCTGGTAATGAAGCCGGCCTGCCGTGAAAAAGGAAAATACAAAGGAGTCGAGAGAATGAAACCTGATTCCAATGCCAACACAGGCACCTTCAGGCGGATCGCGGGCCGTGCTATTACGGCTGCATGCGCGATTGTGCTGACGGTTGGGCTCGCGGGCTGCGGCAACAGCACCGCCGGCACGGTCACCTTGGATTTCTTCCAATTCAAGTCCGAGGCGGCGGATTGGTTCACCGCCAAGGCGCGTGAATTCGAGAAAACCCATTCCAACATCAAAGTCAATGTCAACAATTCGTCGGACGCCACCACCGATCTGCGCACGCGACTGGTGAAGAACCGCGAACCCGACGTCATCACCATCAACGGCGACATCAATTACGGCATGCTCGCCGAAGCGGGCGTCTTCCACGATTTCACCGACGACGAGATCGTCGACGAGCTCAATCCGGGCATGGTGAACATCGCGAAGAGCCTCGTGCAGACCACCGACAAGTCCAAGAAGCGTCTGTACGGTATTCCGTACGCGGGCAACGCAAGCGGCTACATCATCAACGCCGATGTGTGGAAGCAGGCCGGCGAGGATCCGGACAATCCGCCGCAGACGTGGAGCGAATTCATCGCGCTGCTCAAGCGGCTCAAGGCCAAGGGCGTCACGCCGGTTGAGGCGAGCACCGCCGATCCGTGGACGTTGCAGGCGCCGCTTGCATCGCTGAATTCGACGCTGGTGCCGGAATCGGAATACGCGTATCTCAAGGACGGCAGCAAGACCTTCTCCGACTTGTGGACGCCCGTCAGCGGCAAGCTGATTGAAATTTACCAGAACTACACGCAGAAGAATCCGGCCGTCACCTACCAGCAGGCTACGCAGGACATCGCTTCCGGCAAGGCCGCGATTCTGCCGCTCGGCACGTACGCGATTCCGCAGATCCGTCTGATCAACAAGGACGCCAATCTGCGGTTCGCGCAGATGCCGGCCACCGACAACGTCAAGGAACAGCAGCTGACCGCCGGCGACGACGTGATGCTGACGATCGGCGCGCATACGAAGCATTACACCGAGGCTCGCGAATTCGTCGACTTCCTGATGAGCGAGGAGAACGTGCAGGATTACTCCAAGCAGCAGTCTGCGTTCACCCCGTACAAGGATACGTACGTCGGCGATGAAGCGTTGAATGGCGTGCTCGACTTCTACAAGGCCGGCAAGCTGGCTGATTTCTGTGACCACTACGTGCCGGCAAGCATCAACCTCGCCGGTTTCCTGCAGACGTTGGTGCAGTCGGGCAATACTAAACGATTCCTGAACAGCATGCAGTCGGAATACGACAAGATCGAAGCCAGGAACTTTAGGTGAGGGGAGGAACGACAATGACTGGCAATATCTCGGCCAAGGCCGACAAGGCCGCCGCAAAGAAGCCGAAGAAGGTTTCGAAATACTCCAAGCGCAAGGTCGATCCGGCGTTCTACTGGATGACCATTCCCGCGATGATTCTCGTGTGCATCTTCCTGTACCTGCCGTTCCTGCAGGGCGCGATGTACTCGTTCACCAATTCGCAGGGTTACGGCGATTACAAGTTCATCGGCTTCAAGAACTACATCGCGATGTTCCAGGACGCACGCGTCGGCCACGCGTATCTGTTCACGATTTTCATCGCGATTCTGATCACGCTCGGCACGAACATCCTCGGCATGTTCCTGGCGGTGCTGCTGAACTCCAAAATCGCCTTCAAGAACGGCTTCCGAGCCATCTTCTTCATTCCGTACACCCTGTCGGTGCTGGTCATCGGCTACGTGTTCAAGTACATCTTCATGACCCCGCTGCCGGCCCTCGGCCAGGCGCTGCACATCGATTGGCTGTCCACATCCATGATCTCCAATCCGGATCTGGCATGGTTCCCGATCGTGTTCCTGTCCATCTGGCAGGGTGTGGCCTACTCCACGCTGCTGTACTTGGCGGGTCTGCAGACCATCGACAACGAAATCTATGAGGCCGCGTCCATCGACGGCGTGAACGCCTGGCAGAACTTCTGGCAGATCACGTTCCCGCTGATTGGCCCGTTCTTCACCATCAACATGGTGCTGAGCCTCAAGAACTCGCTCGGCGCGTTCGACCAGGTCATGGCATTGACCAAGGGCGGTCCGGATTCCAAGACCGAAACCGTCTCCTACCTGATCTTCCAGAACGGCCTGGGCAACGGCGAATACTCCTACCAGATGGCGAACGCGGTCACGTTCTTCATCGTGCTGGCAATCCTCGCATTCGTGCAGCTGAAGTTCTTCAGCGGCAAGGAAAAGGTCTGAGAGTAAGGGGAAGAAATCATGACTAGCGCAACTGTTGCAACCAAGCCGGCCGCCGCGCAAAGCGGACAATCGCAAGCGAAGCCGGAGAAGATCCGCAAGGACCACAGCATCAACTGGTGGCTGACGGCGGCCGTCGCCGTGCTGAGCCTGACGGTGCTCGTGCCGCTGTACTTCGCCGTCGTCACCGCGCTGAAGACGCCGGGCGAAGCGGGCACGTTCAGCCTGCCGACCACGTGGGAATGGCATAATTTCGCGGACGCGTGGAACAAGGTGAACTATCCGAAGGCCGCGCTCAATTCCGCGATCATCACCGTGTGCGCTGTAGTGCTGACGCTGCTGACGAACACGTTCGTCGCGTACGCCGTGGCAAGGAACATGGATAAGCGGTTCTTCCGCTTCCTGTACTACTTCTTCCTGGCCATGATGTTCGTGCCGTTCACCGTCGTCATGCTGCCGATCGCCAAGGAAATGGGCACCCTGCACCTGGACAACCAGCTCGGTCTGATCATTCTGTACACGATTCTCGGCATCGGCACGAACCTGTTCATCGCGATCGGCTTCATCCGTTCGATTCCGATTTCGTTGGAAGAGGCGGCGCGCATCGACGGCGCTTCGACCTGGCGCATCTTCTGGACGATCATCTTCCCGCTGATGGGACCGATCAACGCCACGATCGCCATCCTGACCGCACTGTGGGCGTGGAACGACTTCCTGCTGCCGCTGATCACGCTGACCGACCAGAGCAATCAGACGATTCCGCTGGCGCAGTACGTGTTCCAGAGCCAGTTCACGTCGAACTACCCGATGGCCTTCGCCTCCTACCTGATGGCCATGGCCCCGGTCCTCATCGTCTACATCTTCGCCCAAAAGTGGGTCGTCGGTGGTGTGATGAGAGGAGCCGTTAAGTGAACAGTCCTGTGGACTGTTCATAGGTTCCTCCTGAGCGAGCCGATAGGCGAGCGAAGGCAGGAACAACGCGGCCGTAGGCCGTCTGCTTGTGAAGTAAAACTTCACAGCGCCGAGCGGGAATCCTCGTTTCCCCTTTTTCGAGGATTCCTGCTTTTCGTATGCATTGATGTGATTCCGAAGGGCGCATCCCGCTTGCAATATATCTTTCATTTCCTGCTTTGCAAAACGCGCCGCAGGCAAGAAAGAAAAAACGCTTTACGTACCATGGGATATAGCAAAGTTCATCCATTCCACTTAGGCAAAGGAGCTCAATCGCGATGACGAATTTCAATCGTTCCACTCTTCCTGACACCGTCCGTTCGAATGGCGCCACCCCGAATCCATGGTGGGCCAACGCGGTGGTCTACCAGATCTATCCCCGTTCCTTCCAGGATTCCAATGGCGACGGCATCGGCGATCTGAAGGGCATCACCAGCCGCCTCGACTATCTTGCCGACCTTGGCGTGGACGTGCTGTGGCTGTCCCCGGTCTTCAAGTCCCCGCAGGACGACAACGGCTACGACATCTCCGACTACCAGGACATCGATCCGCTGTTCGGCACGATGGCCGATATGGACGAGCTGCTTGCCGAAGCGCACAAGCGCGGCCTGAAGGTCATCATGGACCTGGTCGTGAACCACACGTCCGACGAGCACGCCTGGTTCCAGGCTTCCCGCGACAAGAACGATCCTCATGCGGATTGGTATTGGTGGCGTCCCGCCAAGCCGGGCCATGAGCCGGGCACTCCGGGCGCCGAGCCGAACCAGTGGGGCTCCTACTTCGGCGGCTCCGCATGGGAGTACGACCCGAAGCGCGGCGAATACTTCTTCCACCAGTACTCCAAGAAGCAGCCCGACCTCAACTGGGAGAATCCCGAGGTGCGCAAGGCCGTCTACAAGATGATGAATTGGTGGATGGATCGCGGCATCGACGGCTTCCGCATGGACGTGATCACCCAGATCTCCAAGACCGTCGACAAGAACGGCAGGCTGCCGGGCGAGGACGGTTCCGAAATCGCCGATCTGCCGGTCGGCGAGGAAGGCTATTCCAGCCCGTTCCCGTTCTGCTCCGACGGTCCGCGCATCGACGAGTTCCTCGCCGAAATGCGCCGTGAGGTATTCGAAGGCCGTGAAGGCTACATCAACGTGGGCGAGGCTCCGGGCATCACCCCGGCCCGTAACGAGCACGTCACCGATCCGGCCAACAAGGAACTTGACATGCTATTCCTGTTCGACCATGTCGGCATCGACCAGGAAGGCTCCAAGTGGAATACCGTGCCGTTCGAGGTCAAAAACCTGCGCGACCGTATGACCGAGCAGCAGGAGGCCGTGAGGAAGGCCGGTTGGGCCAGCCTGTTCTTCTGCAATCATGACCAGCCGCGCGTGGTCTCCCGTTGGGGCAACGACTCCGACCGCGATTCGCGCGAGCTGAGCGCCAAGGCGTTCGGCATGGTGCTGCACATGCATCGTGGCACTCCGTACATTTACGAAGGCGAGGAGCTGGGTATGACCAACGCCCACTTCACCAAGCTGGAACAGTACCGCGATTTGGAGGCTCTCAATGGCTATCGCCAGCGCGTGGAGGAAGCCAAGTGCCAGTCGTCCGAATCCATGATGGCCGCCCTCGCCCTCATCGGCCGCGACAACGCGCGCACCCCCATGCAGTGGGACGCCTCCAAATACGCCGGCTTCACCGCGCCAGACGCGCCCGTCGAACCATGGATCAGCGTCAACCCGAATCATGTGGAAATCAACGCGGCCGAGGAATTCGACGATCCGGATTCCGTGTACACGTTCTACAAGAAGCTCATCGCCATGCGGCACAACAGCGCCACCATCTCCACTGGCGAATGGCATCTGCTCGCCGCCGACAGCGATCAGGTGTATGCTTTCACGCGCACCAATGGCGACGACACGATTCTTGTCGTGGTCAACCTCACCGACAGGTCCGCGGCGCTGCCTTCGGACGTGGCGGAGCTGCTTTCCGACGGCGTGTCCGATCCGCAAGTACTGCTCAGCACCTATGATGCTATGCATAGTGTTAAATCGATCGCTCGTGGCGAGCTCGCTCGCTGGGAGGGAGTCGTGATTCAGCTCTGATCGATCTTTCCCTATAACTCTCTGCGGAACGTCTGGCAGGTTCATCACGAAACCTGTCGGACGTTTCTTTTTTCCGTGCGATTCTGAGGCACGGCCGGGATTCGATTGCGATTCGGCAATCGCACGGCATTTTCGGCAGACGTGCGCTTACAATAACGTCCATGGAACAAAACGAGGTGCTCAAAGCATTGCGGCGTGATCATGCCGCTGAATTGAAACTGGCCGCCGAACGACTGAAGGGCACCGCACGCCACACGGAGATTATTCCGTCCCCGGTGCTGTCCGAGATGACCGGACATGAGATTCTGCTCAAGCCGGAGAATCTCCAGGTCACTGGGTCATTCAAGATTCGTGGCGCGTATAACAAGATCGCATCGTTGTCCGACGAGCAGCTTGCGCATGGCATCGTCACCGCTTCCGCAGGCAACCATGCCCAAGGCGTGGCATACGCGGCCCGTGAGCGTGGCGCGAAGGCCACCATCTGCATGCCGCAGATCACGCCGCCGTTGAAGGTGGACGCCACCAAGGCTTACGGCGCTGATGTGGTGCTGTGCGGCGAGGTGTTCGATGAATCCGCCGCCCACGCGCAGGAACTCAGCGATACCGAAGGCATGATTTACGTGCCGCCGTTCGATGATTATGAGGTGCTGTGCGGACAGGGCACCATCGGTCTTGAGATTCTCGAAGACGTGCCTAACGTCACCGACGTGGTTGTGCCCTTGGGCGGCGGCGGTCTGGGCGCGGGCGTGGCGCTCGCCATCAAGACGTTCAAGCCGGAAGTGCGCGTGATCGGCGCCATTCCGGAAGGCAGCCCGGCATGGAAGAATTCGTTGGCCGCCGGTCGCGTCGTCGCAGCCGACCAGGTGCGCACCTCCGCCGAAGGCGTTGCCGTGAAGCGTCCGGGCGACCTGACCTTCGCGCTGCTCAACGAGTTCCTCGACGATCTGGTCACCGTCACCGAGCGTGACATCAACGAGATGATTCTGCTCATGCTGGAGAAGCACAAGCTGGTGGTCGAAGCTGCCGGTGCCGTGTCTCTGGCCGCGCTTGAGCACCTGAATCTGCGCTCGCGCAAGTTCGCCGAAGCACAGGGTCCGCATGTGGTGGTGCCGATTCTTTCCGGTGGCAATGAGGATACTGTCTCCATCAGCGCGGTGATTCAGAAGGGCATGATTGCCCGTGGCCGCATCATGAACTTCGAGGTTGAGCTTCCGGATACCCCTGGCCAGCTTGTCAAGGTGGCCACGATTCTGGCCGAGCAGCGCGCTAACGTCATCGCACTCGATCACGACCAGTTCAAGGCTTCCAGCCATTACACTGATTCGGTTTCCTTGGGCGTCACCGTTGAAACCAACGGCCCTGAGCACATCGACCGCATCCTTGACGCGATGCGCGCGGCCGGTTTCCGGCCCAAGCGCATCTACTGATTTCCCACGGTGGATAAGCGCGGATTCTCGCATATCTTCCGCATCAAAGAAGGCTCCTCAAACCCAATCAGGTTGAGGAGCCTTGCTTGTTCATTCGGTGTTATTTGCCCTGTTCCGCGGCGATTGTCTCGTCGACCAACTGCGGCAGCGCAATCGCAATATCGTCGCGGATAAGCCGTGTGGCCAAGCGATCGTATTGCGTGCGACCCATGTTCATGATGGTGATCGGCACGCCCGCCTGCGCGGCGACCGGCACAATGCTCGCCGCCGGCATCACTTCCAGCGTGGAGCCGATCACCCACAATTCGTCGGCCTGCGCCGCCAGACGGTATGACTTTTCAATCGCACCATCCGGCAGCGCTTCGCCAAAGTAGACGACGTCGGTTTTGATCAGCCCATTGCATGGCATATTGCCGCTGTATGGCAGCTTGCGATGACAGTGCGGATCCGGCTCGTTGTTGAGGTTCGCCATGATTTCGGCGGTGTCGTATTTCGCGTGGCACTTCATGCAGTGCGAGGTGCCGATGGTGCCGTGCAGATTGACGATGACGTTGCTGCTGTTGCCTGCTTTTTCATGGAGTGCGTCGAAATTCTGCGTGGCGAGCAGCGTCAGCAGCCCTGCCTGTTCCAGCTTGACGAGCGCTTTGTGTGCGGTGCCCGGCTGCGCGTTCCATACTGGCGATTCCTTTTGCCAGCGCCAGGAATACTCGCGGTCTTCCTTATTGGCTAGGAACGCGTCGATGTCGTACACGTTCATTTGCTCGGGATGTTTGGTCCAGACGCCGTCCGGTCCACGGAAGTCAGGGATGCCTGCGGACGTGGAGATGCCTGCGCCCGTCAATACTGCGATTTTTTTGCTCATACCTCCATACATACCACCGCGCGGTTTCCTCCGTATGCGTCTTTTTCGGCTTTCCGACCGTATTTGGAAACCGTTGCAGGCTCACGACACGCCCGTAGACAGGTTTTTCTGATGAATTTCAGGCCGTTTTGAGGCTTGTCTGAAGCATTTCTGCGATGATGTGGCGTGCGATAGGCGGTTTTCGACACGCCGATGAATGCGTTGCGCCGCAAGGGTTTTTACGGGGTTTGCGGAATGCCGATTTGCGCAAGTGGACGGGTTCGTGTAAGTTAATCCCTTGCTGCCGCTCAGCGAGTGGTCCGGATGGTTCCGGTCCGCGAGGTGGGTGAGTGGTGGTGGTTTGAGAACTCAAGAGCGTATTTGTACTACTTCTTTATAGTCAATGA
>OMFQ01000120.1_pt1 | contig 60268 bp, 30 predicted proteins | sample 1645671 | NCBI WGS metagenome assembly OMFQ01 (sample SAMEA103958119, study PRJEB25191) | human gut metagenome | biome: human-associated habitat [ENVO:00009003]; feature: intestine environment [ENVO:2100002]; material: feces | place: Germany | collected 2013/2015
GCTGCCGTATGTGTAGGGGTATGTACGCGATATGCGCGAGATATGGGCACGATATGTGCGCTGCGTTGTAATTTGCCGGCGGATGTTGCATGTCATGCTGTGTTGCGACACGGCGCGGGTGAATCCGTGGGCGGTGACGACCTAGGCAAACGTTTGACTACTGACATGCGCGTGTGGCGTCTCACCATGTAATGCGAAAAGCGGGAGAGAGGGGTGTTTTGGCACGTGCCTTTCCTATACTTGAGGGCACGTCCGGCAATCGCCGGGACGGTATTGGATATTCACACCTCACGTTTAGGGAGTTCCATGAACAAGGCAATCATCACCGTCGTCGGCCAGGACACTGTCGGCATCATCGCCCGCGTCTGCACCTATCTTTCCGCGCACCAGGTCAACGTGCTCGACATCTCCCAGACCATCATCGACGGTTTCTTCAACATGATGATGATTGTGGATTATTCCAACGCGGACGAGGAATTCGGCACAGTCGTCGACGATCTCGACAAGCTCGGCGAGGAGATCGGCGTGCGCATCCGCTGCCAGCGCGAAGAGATCTTCACCAAGATGCACCGCGTCTGATCCGCGGCACACGTAAGCCATGCAAGCAACCGAAGCCACGAATCGTACCAATCGTAAGGAAAAACCATGCTGAATATCATGGAGGTCCACGAGACCAACAAGATGATCGAGCAGGAGAAGCTCGACGTGCGCACCATCACCATGGGCATCAGCCTACTGGATTGCGCCGCCGACAGCGTCGACGAGGTCTGCGAGAACATCTACAACAAGATCACCACGTACGCCAAGGATCTCGTATCCACCGGCAAAGCCATCGAACGCGACTACGGCATTCCGATCGTCAACAAGCGCATCACTGTCACCCCGATTTCCCTGGTCGGCGCAAGCTCCTGCAAGAGCTCCGAGGATTTTGTCAAGATCGCACACGCGCTCGACCGCGCGGCCAAGAAGGTCGGCGTCGACCTGATTGGCGGCTACTCCGCGCTCGTGTCCAAGTCCATGACCCCGGCTGAGGAAATGCTCATCCGCTCCCTGCCGCAGGCCCTGTCCGAAACCGACATCGTTTGCTCCTCCGTGAACGTGGGCTCCACCAAAACCGGCATCGACATGAACTCCGTCGAACTGCTCGGCCACATCGTCAAGGACATCGCGCACGCCACCGCAGACAATGATTCCTACGGTTGCGTGAAGTTCGTGGCGTTCTGCAACGCCCCGGACGACAACCCGTTCATGGCAGGCGGCTTCCACGGCGTGACCGAAGGCGACGCGGTCATCAACGTCGGCGTCTCCGGACCGGGCGTGGTCTCCCGCGCGCTCGACGAGGCCAAGGGCAAGGACTTCGAGTTCCTGTGCGAAACCATCAAGCGCACCGCGTTCAAGATCACGCGCGTCGGCCAGCTGGTGGCCCAGGAGGCCTCCCGCCGACTCGGAGTGCCATTCGGCATCATCGACCTCTCGCTCGCCCCGACCCCCGCCGTGGGCGACTCCGTCGGCGAAGTGCTGGAGAAGATCGGCCTCGAACAGGTGGGCGCCCCAGGCACCACCGCCGCGCTCGCCATGCTCAACGACCAGGTGAAGAAGGGCGGCATCATGGCGTCCTCCTATGTGGGCGGCCTGTCCGGCGCGTTCATTCCGGTCTCCGAAGACAAGAACATGATCGACGCGGCCAACAACGGCTGCCTGAAGATCGAAAAGCTTGAGGCCATGACCTGCGTATGCTCCGTCGGCCTTGACATGATCGCCATCCCCGGCGACACCACCGCGGCCACCATTTCCGGCATCATCGCCGACGAGGCGGCCATCGGCATGGTCAACCAGAAGACCACCGCCGTGCGCGTGATCCCCGTGGAAGGCAAGGGCGTGGGCGAGATGGCCAACTTCGGCGGCCTCATGGGCTACGCGCCGATCATTCCGGTGAACCAGACCAGCTGCGAGGCCTTCGTGACCCGTGGCGGCCGCATTCCGGCGCCGATCCACTCCTTCAAGAACTGACGTTCTTACGAAAGAACCCGACCTTCCTGCACGGAGGGCCGGGCTCTTTTGCGTTTGTAAAACTGTTTTTACTTACCGCCGGCAAAGTTCAACTGTCGCCAGGCTTCGTAGATGGCGATGGAGGCGCAGTTGGTGAGATTCAGGCTACGCAGCGAAGGACGCATCGGCAGACGCACCTGCTCGGCCACATGCGGGCCGGCCATGATGTCCATCGGATCGGGGATATTGCCCGGTTCCGGACCGAACAGCAGGATGTCGGTCGGCTTGTATTCGATGTCGGTGTACAGCTTGGTGGCGTGCGCGGTGAAGGCGATGATGCGCGAATCCGGCATCGATTCCACCAGATCCTCGAAATTCGGGTGCAGCACCACATGCGCCATGTCATGGTAGTCGAGCCCCGCACGGCGCAGCTTGGTATCCCGCAGATTGAAACCCAAAGGTTCCACCAGGTGCAGAATCGTTCCCGTCACGGCGCACAGGCGGATCGCGGAACCCGTGTTGCCCGGAATACGCGGGGAATAGTAGCACAGGTGCGGGGTGGAGGTCTCCGCCTTCGCCGCGTCCTTCGCGCTCAGCATCGCGTCCACCACGGAAATCGGATTGCCGTGCGCGTCGGTCACCAGTTCGTCCGGGCCGTAATTGGACTTGCGGTACCCGTATTCGAACATCTTCTCGACCTTGGCTTCGGCCGCCTGCGTCTCGGCGTCGCGCGTTGCGCCCTGCGCGTTATCGGTATGTTCTTCGTTCGTCATAAATGCTAAGAATAGGAACGATGAACGACACGAACACCACATACGACACCGCCGTACGTGACGCCGACTTTGACGACTTTGCCGATTCCGCCACCGCCGTCACCTCCGATGCTTCCGATGCTGACGAAATCGCAATGACGCTCGCGCAATGGTGGCAGACCAACGCGCGCGACCTGCCATGGCGATTCGGCCGCACCACACCGTGGGGCGTGCTCGTTTCCGAAGTGATGAGCCAGCAGACGCAGATGGGCCGCGTCGTGCCGTATTGGACCGCATGGATGGACCGATGGCCGGACGCAGCCGCGCTCGCCGACGCCCCGAAATCCGACGTGATCACCGCATGGGGGCGGCTTGGCTATCCGCGGCGCGCCCTGCGATTGCAGGAATGCGCGCACGTCATCGCATACGATTACGCCGACGAGCTGCCGCATACGTACGACGAATTGCTTGCTCTGCCCGGCATCGGTGATTACACGGCAAGCGCGGTGCTGTCGTTCGCTTTCGGCGAACGTATCGCGGTGGTCGACACGAACATCCGCCGTGTGCTGTCACGTGCGTTCGTCGGCGTCGAATCGCTCGGCGGCAGCGCAAGTCCCGCGGAACGCGCGCTGGCGAAACGGCTGCTGCCGGACGATGATTCCGCGAAATGCCGTCGTTTCGATCGCCCGTCCGTCGTGTGGAACCAGGCCGTCATGGAACTCGGCGCGACGGTGTGCACTGCGAAATCGCCATTATGCGAAGCCTGTCCGATCGCCGGAAAATGCGCGTTCCTACGCAACGGAAGACCGGGATTGGGGCAGCGGCGTACGCGACCACGCCAACGATTCCAAGGTACGGACCGGCAGGTGCGCGGGCTGGTGCTGAACGCGCTGCGCGGCCTGCCGGATGGCGAGACGGTGCTTGATCGCAAGAGCGTCGAACGGCTGTGGAAAGACCACGTGCAGCTGGACAAATGCATCGCGTCGCTTGACGAGGACGGTCTGATCGAAATCCTGCCCGGGGGAGGGGTGCGGCTGCCGGTGTAACGTACACGGCATGCGTGGTGCGTGCGGCCGCGGTGCCGCACGGAGGATGACACGCTAGACTGGGAGCCATGGCTCACAAGACCTCCCCGCGGACCGGTAAGAAACGTACGAAACAACAGCAGGCGATGTATCGCCGCCGCCGCATCGTTTTCGGTATCGCGACGGTGCTGGTGCTGAGCTTCATCGTATTCTGCCTGTATTCGCTGACGCAGGGCGTCGTCGCTGTCAACCGCGAAATCCACCATGCCGATGTTTACGCGATCTCCCGCAAGGAGGTGCCGTCGCCGACCCAACAGCAGAAAAGCAGCGTTCCCGATTGCGACGCATCCAACGTCGCGCTGTCGCTTACTCCGGCCGCATCGAGCTTCGGTGTGGGCGGCACGATGGACTTCACCGCTTCCGTGAAATACAACGGTTCCGGCAAGGCTGGCTGTCTGATCGACGTGTCCCAGGCGGGCATGGTGCTGACGATCAAGTCGGGCAAGGACGTGGTCTGGAAATCGAACGTATGCCCCGTGGACACGGATTACCGGCTGATAGCCAAGGGCGACGAGGTCAAGCAGACGATCACTTGGCCGGGCGTGCATTCCGGCAGCGAATGCGCCGACGCGGCGGACCTGCCGAACGTGGACCGTGGCGTGTATTCGGCCCAACTGTCGGTCGAAGGACATGCGAAAACCAAGTCGGAACCGGTCGGTATCACGGTTGAGTGAAAATCTACAGGTTATGCTATTCTTATGACTTTGCGTACATGCGTGTCATATAGCGGGCACGCTGACAAGGAAGAGGCGCCCGCGTATTAGGCATATGGTGGCCAATGAGAGCGCTTCCGGGGAAACATATCGATACGATTAGCGAGCGATAAGGAACGTCCATTGGCTGAGGCTACGACGAACACCACCACCATCATCGCACGCGCCGACCAGCATGATATTGATCTGCACAAGGCGTCGGACCGTGTGAATTTCGGCTCCATCCGCGAGCCCATTGATGTACCCTACCTGTTGGGTGTACAGACTGACAGCTTTGACTGGCTCATCGGCAACGAGCGCTGGCAGAAGCGAGTCCAGGAGGATCTGGAGAACGGCACCAACACCGTGCCCCACACCTCCGGTCTTGACGAGGTCTTCCAGGAGATCTCCCCGATCGAGAACTTCGCTCAGACCATGAGCCTGACCTTCTCCGATCCGTACTTCGAAGAGCCGCGCCACACCGTGCAGGAATGCAAGGAGAAGGATTACACCTACTCCGCGCCGCTGTACGTGAACGCCGAATTCGAGAACGGCGACACCGGCGAAATCAAGTCCCAGACCGTGTTCATGGGCGATTTCCCGCTGCAGACCCCGCACGGCACCTTCATCATCGGTGGTACCGAGCGAGTGATCGTGTCCCAGCTCGTGCGTTCCCCGGGCGTGTACTTCGACCGTTCCCAGGACCGTACCTCCGATAAGGAGGTCTTCGGCGCGAAGATCATCCCGAGCCGTGGCGCATGGCTCGAGTTCGAGATCGACAAGCGCGACGTCCTCGGCGTGCGCGTGGACCGTAAGCGCAAGCAGTCCGCCATCGTGTTCCTCATGGCCATCGGCATGACCAAGGATGAAATTGCCGACGCCTTCAAGGACTACCCGCTGGTCATGGACGCTCTCGCCAAGGAGACCGTGCAGACCCAGGACGAGGCCCTGACCGACCTGTACCGCAAGATCCGTCCGGCCGACACCCCGACTCCGGAAGCCGGCAAGAACCTGCTGGACTCCTTCTACTTCAACACCAAGCGTTACGATCTGGCCCGCGTCGGCCGTTACAAGATCAACCGCAAGCTTGGTCTGGAAAAGGACGTCAACGACCGCAGCCTGTCCCGCGAGGACATCATCGCCACCATCAAGTACTTGGTCACCCTGCATGCGGGCGAGACCAAGTTCCCGGGCAAGCGCGACGGCCAGGACGTTGACCTGCGCGTGGACGTCGACGATATCGACCACTTCGGCAACCGTCGTATCCGCCAGGTCGGCGAGCTGATCCAGAACCAGCTGCGCACCGGTCTGAGCCGTATGGAGCGTGTGGTCCGCGAACGTATGACCACCCAGGATCCCGAGGCCATCACCCCGCAGTCCCTGATCAACATCCGTCCGGTGAACGCCACCATCAAGGAGTTCTTCGGAACCTCCCAGCTGTCCCAGTTCATGGACCAGAACAACCCGCTGGCTGGCGTGACCAACAAGCGTCGTCTGTCCGCTCTGGGCCCCGGCGGCCTGTCCCGCGACCGCGCCTCCATGGAAGTGCGAGACGTGCACCCGTCCCACTTCGGCCGTATGTGCCCGATCGAGTCTCCTGAAGGCCCGAACATCGGTCTGATCGGCTCCCTGGCAACCTTCGGACGCATCAACCCGTTCGGTTTCATCGAGACCCCGTACCGCAAGGTCGTCAACGGCCACGTCACCGACGAAGTCGAGTACATGACCGCAGACCGCGATGCCGAGCACGTCATCGCCCAGGCCAACCAGGAGCTCGACGAGAACGGCAACTTCGTCAAGAAGCAGGCCCTTGCCCGAGTCGGCGAAGAGGAAGCGGTCGATGTGCCGGTCAGCTCCGTCGATTACATGGACGTCTCCCCGCGTCAGATGGTTTCCGTCGGCGCCTCCCTGATTCCGTTCCTGGAGCACGATGAGGGCCACCGAGCGCTGATGGGCACCAACATGCAGCGTCAGGCCGTGCCGCTGATCGAATCCGAGCGTCCGCTCGTGGGCACCGGCGCCGAATGGCGCGCCGCCGTCGATTCCGGCGACGTCATCCTGGCCGAGAAGCCGGGCGTGGTGACCTACGTGTCCGCCGACATCATCCGTACCATGAACGACGATGGCACCACCAGCTCCTACAAGCTGGCCAAGTTCCAGCGCTCCAACCAGACCACCTGCTACAACCAGGTCCCGCTCATCCACGACGGCGAACGCGTGGAAGCCGGCACCGTGCTGGCCGATGGTCCGGCAACCCAGAAGGGCGAGATGGCACTGGGCAAGAACCTGCTCATCGCCTTCATGCCGTGGAACGGCTACAACTACGAGGATGCTGTGATCATCTCCCAGCGCCTCGTGCAGGACGACACCCTGAGCTCCATCCACATCGAGGAGTACGAGATCGACGCCCGCGAAACCAAGCTGGGTGCCGAAGAGATCACCCGCGACCTGCCGAACGTCGGCGAGGACGCGGTGGCCAACCTCGACGAGCGTGGCATCATCCGCATCGGCGCCGAAGTCGAAGCCGGCGACATTCTGGTCGGCAAGGTCACCCCGAAGGGCGAGACCGAGCTGACTCCGGAAGAGCGTCTGCTGCGCGCCATCTTCGGTGAGAAGAGCCGCGAGGTGCGTGACACCTCGCTGCGCGTGCCTCACGGCGAGACCGGTACCGTCATCGCGGTCAAGGAAATCACCCGCGAGGATGCCGAGGAAGACGGCGACGAACTGCCGAACGGCGTGAACCAGATGATTCGCGTCTACATCGCACAGCACCGTAAGATCACCCAGGGCGACAAGCTCTCCGGCCGTCACGGCAACAAGGGCGTCATCTCCCGCATCCTGCCGGAAGAGGACATGCCGTTCCTCGCCGACGGTACTCCGGTCGACATCATGCTGAACCCGCTGGGCGTGCCTTCTCGAATGAACCTTGGCCAGGTGCTGGAACTGCACCTCGGCTGGATCGCGCACGCCGGCTGGGACATCTCCCTCGACCCGGATGCCGAGGCCGCTTGGAAGAAGTACGTGCCGCAGGGCGCCGAAAAGGGCGCTCCGGGCACTCCGGTGGCCACCCCGGTGTTCGACGGCGTCCGTCCGGAGACCATCAAGGGCCTGCTCAGCTGCACCCTTCCGGACCGCGACGGCAACAAGCTCGTCGGCCCCGACGGCAAGGCGACCCTGTTCGACGGCCGTACCGGCGAACCGTTCCCGAAGCCGATCTCCGTGGGCTACATGTACATGCTGAAGCTGCACCACCTGGTCGACGACAAGATCCACGCCCGCTCCACCGGCCCGTACTCCATGATCACCCAGCAGCCGCTGGGCGGCAAGGCTCAGTTCGGTGGCCAGCGCTTCGGCGAGATGGAAGTGTGGGCCCTCGAGGCCTACGGTGCCGCCTACACGCTGCACGAAATGATGACCACCAAGTCCGATGACGTCGACGGCCGCGTGCGCGTCTACGGCGCCATCGTGAAGGGCGAGAACCTGCCGCCGGCAGGCATCCCGGAGTCCTTCAAGGTGCTGCTTAAGGAAATGCAGTCCCTGTCCCTGAATGTCGAAGTGCTCAACGCCGAAGGCGTGGCCATCGACATGAAGGACGAGGATGACGATCCGTCCACTTCCTCCGATGACCTCGGCTTCAACATCGGTGCGCGTCCTGACGCCGCCGCCAAGGAAGACCAGGTTGCCGAGGAGCCCGAATTCCAGTGATTGAAAGGATTGGCCGCGCTGCAGCACAGCGTGCAGCGCGGCCAATCCCCGAACAACGTGATAAGCATTAAGAATCGATAGACAGGACAATAGAGTGCTGGACGTCAACGAATTTGACAAACTGAGGATCGGACTGGCCACCGCCGACGACATCCGTAACTGGAGCTACGGCGAGGTCAAGAAGCCGGAGACCATCAACTACCGTACCCTGAAGCCGGAGAAAGACGGCCTGTTCGGCGAGCAGATCTTCGGACCTACCCGCGACTGGGAATGCGCCTGCGGCAAGTACAAGCGCGTGCGCTTCAAGGGCATCGTCTGCGAACGCTGCGGCGTGGAAGTCACCAAGAGCCGTGTGCGTCGTGAGCGCATGGGCCACATCGAGCTCGCCGCTCCGGTGACCCACATCTGGTTCTTCAAGGGTGTGCCGTCCCGACTGGGCTACCTGCTGGACATCGCGCCGAAGGACCTCGAGAAGGTCATCTACTTCGCGGCCTACATGGTCACCAAGGTGGACGAAGAGCAGCGTCATCAGGACCTGCCGGACCTGCAGCAGGAGTTCGACAACGAGATCGCCAACCTCGAGAAGCGCCGCAACGCCGAAATCGAGGAGCGCGCCAAGAAGGTCGAAGCCGATTTGGCCGAGCTCGAAGCCGAAGGCGAAGCCAAGGGCTCCGCACGCGCCAAGCTGCGCAACAGCGCCGAGCGTGAAATGGCCGCCATCCGTACCCGCTACGACGAGCAGATCCAGCGTCTGAGCGCCGTGTTCGACCGCTTCAAGACCCTGAAGCCGGGAGACATGGAAGGCGACGTCGACCTGTGGCGTGAGATGGAAGACCGCTACGGCGATTACTTCGAAGGCTGCATGGGCGCCGAAGCCATCAAGAAGCGTCTGCAGGACTTCGACCTCGAGGCAGCCTCCAAGCAGCTGCGCGAAGAGATCGACACGGGCACCGGCCAGCGCAAGGCCCGCGCCCTGAAGCGTCTGAAGGTCGTCAACGCGTTCCTGACCACCGGCAACAAGCCGGAGGCCATGGTGCTCGACGTGATCCCGGTCATCCCGCCGGACCTGCGCCCGATGGTGCAGCTCGACGGTGGCCGTTTCGCCACCTCCGACCTCAACGACCTCTACCGTCGTGTGATCAACCGTAACAACCGTCTGAAGCGCCTCATCGAGCTCGGCGCCCCGGAGATCATGCTCAACAACGAGAAGCGCATGCTCCAGGAAGCCGTCGACTCCCTGTTCGACAACGGCCGTCGTGGCCGTCCGGTCACCGGCGCTTCGAACCGTCCGCTCAAGTCCCTGAGCGACATGCTCAAGGGCAAGCAGGGCCGTTTCCGTCAGAACCTGCTCGGTAAGCGTGTGGATTACTCTGGCCGTTCCGTGATCGTGGTCGGCCCGTCCCTGCGCATGCACCAGTGCGGTCTGCCGAAGCCGATGGCCCTCGAGCTGTTCAAGCCGTTCGTCATCAAGCGCCTCGTGGACCAGGGCTTCGCGCAGAACATGAAGAGCGCCAAGCGCCTCGTGGACCGCGCCGACTCCGAAGTGTGGGGCGTGCTCGAAGAGGTCATCTCCGAGCATCCGGTGCTCCTGAACCGTGCACCTACGCTGCACCGTCTGGGTATCCAGGCATTCGAGCCGATCCTGGTGGAAGGCAAGGCCATCCACCTGCCGCCGCTTGCCTGCGCCGCATTCAACGCCGACTTCGATGGCGATCAGATGGCAGTCCACCTGCCGCTGTCCGCCGAAGCCCAGGCTGAGGCCCGTTCCCTGATGATGGCTTCCGACAACATCCTGAAGCCGGCAGACGGCCACACCGTGACCATGCCGAGCCAGGACATGATCCTCGGTCTGTACTACCTGACCACCGTCATCGACGGCGCCAAGGGCCAGGGCCGCGTGTTCTCCTCGCTGGAAGAGGCCGAAATGGCGCTCGACAAGCACGAGATCGACATGCAGGCCAAGGTGCTCATCCGCCTTCCGCAGGACTTCGTGCTGCCGAAGGACTGGGAGCCGGGCGAGGTCAAGGTCGTCGATCCGGAACCGGGCAGCCCGGACGTGGTCAAGGAGGAGCGTTTCCATGACGGCTCCGTCCTGTTCGCCACCTCCTACGGCCGTATCCTGTTCAACGGCACCTTGCCGGTCGACTACCCGTTCGTCAACGAGCAGGCGCCGAAGAAGCGTCTGAGCAAGATCGTCGACGACATCGCGACCCGTTACTCCACCGCTCAGGTGGCCGTGACGCTGGACGCCCTGAAGGATCTGGGCTTCACCCGCGCACCGTGGTCCGGCGTGTCCTTCGCGTTCTCCGACGTTATCCAGCCGCCGGAACTGGACGAGTACATCGAAAAGTACGAAGGCGAAGCCGACAAGGTTAACGAGAACTACGAAATCGGTATGCTCACCGAAGAGGAGCGTCGTCAGGAACTGGTCGACCTGTGGACCAAGTGCACCAGCGAGGTCTCCGAGGCGGTTGAGGAACACTTCGATTCCAAGAACAACCTGGCCATCATCGTGCAGTCCGGTGCACGAGGAAACATGATGCAGATCAACCAGATCGCAGGTATGCGAGGCTTGGTGGCAAACCCGAAGGGCGAGATCATTCCTCGACCGGTCAAGTCCAACTACCGTAAGGGCCTGTCCGTGCTGGAATACTTCATCTCCCAGCACGGCGCGCGTAAGGGTCTGGCCGATACCGCACTGCGTACCGCAGAGTCTGGCTACCTGACCCGTCGTCTGGTGGACGTCTCCCAGGACGTGATCGTGCGCGAGGAGGACTGCGGCACCAAGCGCGGCCTGACCATGAAGGTCGGCGAACGCGATGCCGAAGGCAACCTGCACCTGGTCAAGGCCGCCGACGGTGGCCCGTACTCCCGTCTGCTCGCGGCCGACGTCATCGACCCGGCCGACGGCGAGACCGTGCTGTACAAGGCCGGCGACGCCCTGTCCATGGACGTGCTCAACGATCTCGTTGCCCACGGCGTGGAAGAGGTCAAGGCCCGTTCCGTGCTGACCTGCGAATCCAAGCGTGGCGTGTGCGCCAAGTGCTACGGCTGGTCCCTGGCCACCAACAAGCTGGTGGACGTCGGCGAGGCCGTCGGCATCGTGGCAGCACAGTCCATCGGTGAGCCTGGTACCCAGCTGACGCTGCGTTCCTTCCACTCCGGCGGCGTCGCTTCCGCTTCCGATATCACCCAGGGTCTTCCGCGTGTCACCGAGCTTTTCGAAGCCCGTACCCCGAAGGGCGAGGCTCCGATCGCGGAGTTCGCCGGCGTGGTCAAGGTGGAAGACACCGAGCGCGGCCGTCAGGTCACCCTGAAGCCGGACGACGACTCCGTCGAGCCGATCGTCTACCCGGTGACCCGTCGTGCGCCGATGCTGGTCAAGGACGGCGACCATGTCGAAGCCGGCACCCAGCTCATCGAAGGCTCCGTCGACCCGAAGAAGATCCTGCGCATCCTCGGCCCGCGCGCCGCACAGGTGAACATCGTGGAGGAAGTGCACACCGTGTACCGCTCCCAGGGCGTGGATATCCACGACAAGCACATCGAGGTCATCGTGCACCAGATGCTGCGTCGCATCACTGTGATTGACTCCGGCGACACCGACCTGCTGCCGGGCGAACTCGTGGACAAGGCACGCTTCAAGGCCGCCAACATGGAAGCCGTGAAGAACGGTGGCAAGCCGGCCGCCGGCCGTCCGGAGCTGATGGGCATCACCAAGGCTTCGCTGGCCACCGATTCCTGGCTGTCCGCGGCCTCCTTCCAGGAGACCACCCGCGTGCTCACCGAAGCCGCCCTGAACCAGAAGGTCGATGACCTGAAGGGCCTCAAGGAGAACGTCATCATCGGTAAGCTTATCCCGGCAGGTACCGGCCTCGCCCGTTACCGCAATGCCACGGTGGAGCCCGACAAGGCCATCCGCGACACCATCTACCCGAACTTCGGTTTGGGCGGCGAAGGCACCGACAGCTCCTTCGGCGACACCGACCTGTCCGATGTGGACTTCTCCAACATCGACTTCGGCGACCTGAAGCTGGGCGATGACTTCAACCCGGATGACTTCCTGGACGACAACGGCGGCCAGACCGATCTGGGCGACACCCTGTGAGATTCCCCTCACGATAGTCGACAGACGAATCATCTGACATAGCGAAAGGTGGAACCGACCAATACCGGTCGGTTCCACCTTTCGCCATATCTATATGTCGTGGGATTGCGAGGTTGTGGATTAATCGCGGGGGAGGGTTTCGCAGTCGTCTTTTGGCGTTACTTGATCTTCTCCGAAAGCGTGGTTTCCAGATCCTTCAACGAACCGCTGAGATCGGCCTCCTTCGCGGCCTTTTGCAAATCGGACTGATCCAGGGTCGGCGAATCGATGTCGGACATCTTCGCATGAAGATCCTGAAGCTTTTCGTAATCGGCGGACCCATACTCGATATCGTTGAGATTCAGATCGGCCATCTGATCCACAATGTCCTTCTTCTTGCTGACGCTTTCCTGCATATCCGCGCCATACTCGGCATAGGACTATTTTGAGATGGAATATGCGAGCATCGTATTGCAGAATGAGTATCGTCAGACGGCATGGACGTCACCTTCCTACAATGGGAATATGAGTTTTCTACCTTACCCGCCGCCGCCCGAACCAGGGTGGTATGACGATGACGTCACGGTGATGGCGCAACCCACAGCCGAACCCGTCGACAATGCCGCCGATTCCTTGGAAACACGCGAACGGCTCGCCGCACAGAACGAATCGGACGACCACGATATGCAGGATGTTTCCGTTGCGAAGGGCGACGCTGCCGCTTCGGACGAGGACGATATCGACTGGGACGGCACCGTGCTTTCCGAAGCCTTCACCATGAAGCAGCCGAAGCACACGTACGTGCTGGACAACGAGCAGACCGGACAGCAGGTGATCGTGGATATGGGCGTGCTCCTTGGCCGCAAGCCTTCGGCCGAAGTGCCCGCCGGCGCCAAATCGGTCAAGCTGGAGGATCCGACGCGCACAATCTCACGCAACCATGCGGCGATCAGCTTCGACCAGGATGGCACGCTGTGGATAGAGGATTACGGTTCGCTCAACGGCACGTACATCATCCAAGACGATGTCGAAACCAAAGTGGAACACAAGCCGATGCAGCTGGAGGCGCCATGCACGGTGCGTATCGGCGACCAGTTCTTCCAATTCCGCAAACAGTGAGGGCGTTTGTCGGTGAAGACACGATTACGCTGACGGACTGCGTTGACGATTTGTGTTGACAGCGTCGGCACGGACGGTTAGCGGTAAGACGATAAGGGGTTGTCACGGAGATTCCCGCGACAACCCCTTATGTTTCAAATGGTCTGATAATCGGCGTTAGCTCACTGCTGGCGCAGACGAATGGCCGCGTTGATGGCCGAATCGTTCAACTGGCCAAGCCAGGCAAGCAATTCCGGATAGATGTACGGATTGCGCGCAAGACACGGACGAAGCTCCGGCGCTTCGCTGGCGATACGGGCCATCAACATCTGATCGGTGGTGGTCATGGCCAGTTCCGCGGTGAACCCCGCGTCTGCCGGCGATTCCTGGGCCGCGGCATACTGCTGTTCGGCATACTGCTGTTCGGCATACTGCTGTTCCGGCTCGTTCTGCGGCAGGCTCGATGAATAATCGGCCACTTCGGACAAATCGGCGGGATTCATGTATGGGTCGACATACTCGGTCGAAGCCTCGTTGGACGCCGCATAGGCAGCGTCCTGACCGTATTGCTGGTTCACCGGCTGTTCCGGCTGATACTGCTGCTCCTGCTGGAACTGTTCCGCCACTGCCGGCTGATACTGCTGCTCCGGCTGGACCTGTTCGGCAACCGGTTCGGCCATTGGCTGGGCCGTCGGCTCGGCAATCAGATGCGGCTGCACGCCATTTTGCGGAACCGGCCAGCCCATCGCCACCAGCTGCTGGCGGGCGCGCTCATCGCCGAATTCGGCGACCCAACGCTTCAGACCCGGGTACGCTCGCGGATTGGCAACGACATTCGCACCGAATTCCGGATTCTCGTACGCGATTTTCGCCAGGAACACGGGATCGGCGTTCGGATCCTGCACGGCCGCCACCGCGGCATCGAAATCGACCATCATGATCTCCTTGTCTCGTGGTCTGTAACCATCTTATTGAATGACTCGTAACGTTTGCAACGTACCGTCCAGCACATCGTCGATATCCTCGTCATCGCCGATCTTGCTGACGTTCCAATCCTCGTCGCACGGCATATCGGAACGCATATCCACCACGATGACGGTGATGTTGTCGCGGCCACCGGCGTTCAGCGCGGCGCGTACCAGCATGTCCGCGGCCATCTGCGGGTCGGCGTACGCCGCCGCGATCTCGGCAAGCTGCTCACGGCCGATCTGCGCATGCAGCCCATCGGAACAGATGATGAACCGTCCGTCCGCACGCGCGGCGTACCAGTCAGGCTGGATGCCGGCAGGCGCGCCGACACATTGCGTGATGATGTTGCGCGGAATGCAACGGCTCGCCTCATCGGGCAGCATCTGCCCCGAATCGATGGCGTTCTGCCGTTCCGAATGGTCGCGGGTGATGCACGTCAGCGAATCCGCCAGCCACGCGCCATTGCCGTCGGCGCGCATATGGTACGTGCGGGAATCGCCCACATTGACGATGTAACACCGTTCATCGGAACATATCGCGTCATCGCCGACACGCGTCGGCAGCAGCACGCCGCTGATGGTAGTGCCCGCAACGCCGCCGAGCTGCTCACCCAGACGGAGCACCTCCTGCTGGGCAAGGATCAGCGTTTCGTCAATCGCGTCAAGATCGCGCGTCGGCAGTTCGGCCAAACGCGCGAACCGTTCCGCAACATCGGAACTGGCCTGCTTGCCGCCCTTGCCGCCACCCATGCCGTCGCACACCACATACACGCCGTGGCTTGCGCAGGCGCTGTCCTGGTTGTCTTTCCTACGCAAGCCGATATTGCTGTTCAGACCGACCTCAATATGTTTGACGTTCATGAGTCCCGCCCTTTCACACCGATTTTCCGCAAACGGATTTTCCGGAAGTGGAACACGTCCGCAAGCGATAGTTTCGCCCGCCACCTGCGGAACGTCGGCAGCGAGCTGAGCATGAACTTTCGTTCTTCGGCGATGTCATGCCAGTAGCGTTCCGCATGCTCCTGCGTGACATCGCCTCCGGAGAAGGCCGCGTAATCAGCCTCCCTGCCCAGCGCGAGCAGTGTATCGGCTTCGAAGCCCATCTGTTCGGCGATGGCCTGCGCCTGCTCGTTTCTGGTGCCTTGGACGTCAAGGCCGCTTTGCCGGGCAAGCGCCGCGACCGCCTGCCATCCGGCAGCGACGCGTTGCGATGCGCTGCCATGCCTGCGAGCCCGAGCCAGGGCGATCGCCTTGATGGCGAGCAGCAGGCCGCAGACGATGAGCACCGTCCACAGAGGGCTGCCGTAGATGGCGACTTTTCTGACGATTCTGCCGAAACGCTGCCAGAACAGGCTCGTCGGCGTCTCGTCGGCCATACTGCCGCCAAGCGACGTTTTGCCCTTGGCTTGGTTGTCGTCACGCAGCGGATCGGTAAGCGGCACCGGAGGCTGACGCACCAAGGTCTGCGGATTGGGCGGAGTGAGATTCTGGTTCTCGTCGGGAACCTTCGTTTCCTTCGGTGTCGGGTAGAACGCCACCCATCCGTAACCGTCCAGCTTAATCTCCACCCAAGCGGTCACATCGTTACCGGTGAATTTCGTGGTGGTGGTTTTGCCATGCTTCTCGGTGCGGCTGTCACTGATCTCGCCCTCGTCGTTCTTCGGCAGGAAGCCCAGCACCACGCGGCTCGGCAAGCCGAGACTGCGGGCCATAAGCGCCATCGCGGAAGCGTATTGCTCGCTGTCTCCAACCATCGCACTGCCGGCGAGCAGCTGGTCGATACGATAGTTGCCGTGACCGGCTCTGGATGGGTAATCGCCATTCAAACCATGGGAGAACCAGCCGGATTCCCTGAGCTTGTCGGCAAGAGCCTGCGCGGCCTCGCCGCCCTTGGACTGGCCGCCCGCAATCGCGGTGGCCAGCTTATCCACGCAATCGGGCACATCCTCCGCCTTGGGCTGGCTGATGGAGGAAGCATTCGCCTTGGCGATCTCCTTATCCGTCGGCGTCCGTGGAATGACGCCGGTTTCCGTATAGGACAATCCCGGAGAGGTGCGCGAAGGGTAGATCGCCGACATGGTGTCGGTGTTGTAGTAGAACGAATCGGCGTCCGACGATGTGGCGAACTTCACGCTGGAAGCCGCGCCGGCCATCGGCAGCCAATAGTCGCTCAAACCGTCATCGACCGTGAATTTCGCGGTGAATCGCTTGCCGGTGGCGTTGTTTGCGATGGAATCGCCCACACGATGGTAGTTGGAGGAATCCGAAGCCATGGTGGAATCGGACAGGTTCCACACATTGCCGTCGAAACGGTCCATAACCGCCAAACGCACCGTGGAACCGGCCGGCAGATCGTCGACGGTCAGCAGCACATCGTCCTTATGGTTCTTGATATACGAACGCATGCCGCTCAACGGGCTGGTGTAATCGTACGGGCTCAGCGGCGGATCATAATGGTCGCGCAGAATGGTGCGGTTTTGCCCGACCACCAAGCATCCGCCGATCGCCACAGCCGAAGCCAGCAGCACGATGACTACGGAACTGAGCCAACGGCCCAATTCCAACAGTTTCCAACGCGCGCTGACCCAAACCACCAGCACGACCGCCATAATCGTGCCGATCGCCATACGGTAGAAGCCGCTCGACGTGCCAAGCAGCGCGCAGATCGCAAGATTCGCCACGACGGGAACGACCGCGACCATCGTAAGCCGGCCATCCTCCGCAACCGCGAAGATACCGGCCAGCAGCGCGGCCCACAGGCAGATCGTCCACACGGCGAGCAGCGAGCCGTCGCCGGTGCCGGTCGGCGGGTCGATGGCCAGCAGGTATTTGAACGAGCCGAGCATCCGCATCCACCCCTGCGTCAACGTGCGCAATGTGGGAATGACATGGGCGATGGTGGTGCCATTCAGGAAGATGACCGGGCCGATCACCAGCTGCGCACACGCCATGAACAGCATCTGCCACCACAGGCGCAACGCGGGAACGAGACCGGCAAGCGCCACGAGCGAGCCGATGATGGTGGCGGGGATTGCGGCGCTCGTCCAAGACAGGGCGGAGCCGTATACGTCGATGAGGTTGCTGGCTGCGGCGATGGTCAGCAGGGCGGCGACCGTGAGGCTTGCGTATTGCGCGGCGTGTGGCTGGTTGGTGTTGGGCATGGCTGGGGACTTGCCGCTGCGGGACATCCAGATGACGGAGTGGGTGGAGTTCGCCCATGAGCCGGTGCCTGTGCCGGTCGCCATGCCAGTGTTGGTGTTGGCGGAGTTGGTGCCTGTGCCGGTGAGGTTGCCGGTGAAATTGCCGGTGTTGGTGAATGTGGTGCTCATGCCAGCACCCCCATGATCATGGGGAGGTCGTTGAGGTCTCCCACGGTTGCCAAGGTGAAGTCGGAGTAGCGTTTGATGGCGCGCGGTTGGCCGGTTGCGGCTTGAAGCACCACGCAGGTTGCGGAGCGGGGGAGTGCGAGGACCATGTGTTTGATGTCGTCGATGGTTTTGAGCCTGCCGACGGTGAAGAAGTAGAAGGATGCGTCGGGGGCATGTTCGAGAGTGGTTTGCGCGAGGTTGGGATTGTCGTCGATGTCAGGGTCGATGCCGCTGCAGCCATCGAGAAATTCCGTGGCGTTGCGCGGAATGGCGTGCGTGGAACCGGCATGCGCGGTGACTGGCCGGTTCTGCTGCAGGCATTGCACGCCGATGGAGGCGTGGACGGATACGGCCAGTTCGAATTCCTGGGAATCGATGTAATCATCCGGGTTCACGCTGATGGTCAGAGCGGTGTCGGTACGGCGGGTGGCTTCGTATTGGCGGATCATAAGCGATCCGGTTTTCGCGGAGCTGAGCCAATGCACGTTGCGTACGTCATCGCCGGGCTCGTATTCGCGCAGGCCGTAGAAGTCGAGGTCGTCGTCGACGATTTCGCCGCTTGGCTGGCCTTCCAAATCGCGTGGAATGCCGGCGTTCAGGGTGCTGAGCAGCACGGTCTGCGGATGAATGAACACGTTGATCTGGTCCACGAGTTTCTTTTCGTGGCGGATCAGACCGAACGGGTCGCCTTTGCGGATGGATAGCGGGCCGATGGGCAGCACCGCGCGGCTGACGGCGGTGAATTCCACAGTCGTCTGGCGTGACTGGCCTGCGGCGAGCATGGGAATGGCGAACCGTTCGTGGTTGTCTCCGATGGGCAGGTCGCCGCGCGCCGACGTGGTGGGGGTGCGGCCCGGATTGTCCACGCAGACGTCGACTTTCACCGTGTCTGACACCGTGACGCGTCTGCTGGACACGTCGATGGTGGCTTGGAACGAGGTGTTGCCAAGGGAAAGCATGACCGCCGCGGCCAGCATGACCGCGAACACCACCGCCATGGCCAGCAGCTCATGCCACCCCAGCAGGACGAACGCCACCAGCGAGGCGACGGCGAGCGCCGCCACCGCCCAGCCAAGCGGCGACACGTATGAGGTGGCCAGTCGCTTGATGCGATGTTTGAGGCGGCGTAGGGATCGTTGGATGGTCCGTCTGCGCTGCACTGTGTGCGAATGCCGCATTCCTTGACCTTTCGGATTGTGTGGTGCGTATGCCGGGGTGGATTGTGTTTCAGGCGTTGGCGCCCAGGGTTGGGGCCGGCACGTCTTCGAGGATCTGGCCGATCATCTGTTCGGGGGCGTTTCCGGCGAAGGTGGCTTCGGCGGTGAGGGTGATGCGGTGCGCGAGCACGGGTACGGCGAGGTTTTTGACGTCGTCGGGCACTACGTAGCCGCGGTTGTCGGAGGCGGCCCATACGCGCGCGCAGCGGGTCAAGGCGAGCGCGCCTCGCATGGAGGAGCCGACTTGGATGCGTTCGTTGTGGCGGGTGGCTTCCACCAGTCGCACGATGTATTCGAGGATCGCGTCGTCGAGATGCACGGTTTCGCTGATGTTGCGCATGCGCAGCACGTCTTCGCCGGTGAGCACCGGATGCACGGTGGCGGCGCGGTCGGTGACGTTGACCTGTTTCAGGATGTTGACGCTCACGTCGTGGCTTGGATAGCCGATGGTGGTTTTGATGAGGAAACGGTCCATCTGCGCTTCCGGCAGCTTGTAGGTGCCGAGCTGTTCGATCGGGTTCTGGGTGGCGATGACCATGAACGGCTGCGGCACCGGGTGGGTGACGCCGTCGACGGTGACCTTCTGCTCTTCCATGACTTCGAGTAGTGCGGACTGTGTTTTCGGTGAGGCGCGGTTGATTTCGTCGGCGAGCACGATGGACGCGAAGATCGGGCCTTCGCGGTATTCGAATTCGCCGCGCTTTTGGTCGTAGTAGGTGACGCCGACCACGTCGGACGGCAGCAGGTCCGGGGTGAACTGGATACGTTTGAACGACATGTCGATGGAGTTGGCAAGGCCTCGCGCCAGCTGGGTTTTGCCGGTGCCCGGGTTGTCTTCGAGCAGGATGTGCCCGCCGACCACCATGGCTGTGGCGCATTGGCGGATGGGTGCTTCCTTGCCGACCACGACCTGGGAGACGTTGTCTACGAGCTTGGCGAACTTCTCATGGAATTCGGTGATGTCTTTGCTGGGTGCGGTCATCATGGACGTGTCGACGACCGGCTGGGATTGTTTGACGGGCTGTACAGGCTGGCTGGGCTGTACAGGCTGGCTGGGCTGGACGGGTTGGGTTGGCTGGACGGGCTGCTGCGCGGGCATTGCGACTGCCGGATTGGCGGCCGGTTGGCGAAGGTTCTGCGGCATCGGCTGACGGAACCGCGGCTGGTTCGGCGTTGCCGGGGCGGACTGTTGCGGCAACGCCGGTTGGGCGGTGCCGTGCGCGCTCAGCAGCGTGCCCTCCGGATCCTCATCGGCTTGCGGCTGCTCCGGCAGATTCGGCGTGTGGAACGCCGGCTGCTGCTGGCCGGGTTGGCTGGGGACGCTTGGATTATGGCCGATGGAACCCAGCTGGGTGGCGTCATCGAAATCGTTGCTCATGGGTTGCTCCTTGCTTGTTGTGTTGCTCGTGTGGATGGTTCGTTGTGTTTGCGATTGCTGTGATCGTCCGTTTCACCATCTGGCGTAGTAGGCCAGGCCGCGGATCCAAGGCTTGGATGCGCCGTCGACGGTGGACAGGGCGATGGAGGATGCCACAGGCCGGTCATTCCGCGTGGCCGCTTCGCCTTCCGTGGACGCGTCAGAATCCGATGGTTCCGACGGTTTTGATGGTTCTGAAGGTTCCGACGGTTCGGGTTTCGGCGTGGGAGCCTTGTACCTGTCATGGTCCAGCAGTGTGCCGCCATTGTCCTCGTTGTTGAGCGCGGTGTCGGTGCCCACCACCTTCGCCTTCCACGCGTAATCGGCTCCGGTCGGCAGCACATCCTTGACGTTCAGTTTGTCGGAGCCCAATGCCCAGGCGACGTCATAGGATTTGCCGTCCGCGGTGAAGGTGATCACGGTTTTGCCGGGCTGGCCGTACATGTTCACCGATCCGCCGCTGACCTTGATGATGTTCGGATCATTGGCGTCCCACGTCAGCATCGGCGCCTTGACGGCGGCCTTCACCTTGCGGACGTATGCCGGATCGGCCCTGCCGGACTTGGAGGTGCTTGCCGCGCCATTGAAATGCTGCGTGACGGAGCCCGAGGAACAGGACTGCCATTCCTTGAGCGGGAAATCGTGCGATCGTTCGGAAGCGCCGGCATGGTAGGAGCCGAGTCCGTCCGCGCTCACCGTGAACCCGTCGGCGTGGCCGTTCTCCTTCCAACTGACTACGCACACGTCGTCATGCCCCTTGACGCTGACCGATTCGGGCGCCTTCACCGCGTATTTCGGTGTGAAACGCACGGTCGAATCGTCACTGGTCGTTTTCTCCTTGCCGACCACCGCCGCCTTGATGGTGTATTCCCTGGTGTTGAGATCATGGTCCGGAATCTTGAAATCGTAGGATCCGGAACATCCGTCGATGCTTGCGCTGACATCTCCGGAAATCTCGACGGCCTTGCATCCCGCGTTGCGGGTGTTGCCCACGGATTCGACGGTGACGGTTCCCGTGGTGTCGTCGTTCGTCACGGAGATCTTCGGCGCATCGGGCTTGCCCCACGGCTTGACAGCGTCGGACGCCTTGGACGGTTGGCTCCAATTCACCTTGTTGTGGGCGCGTACCGTAGCCGTGTACGAGTCGCCGTCGGAAATCGCGTTGTTATCGAAAACAAAATCGATTCCGGTGGAATTTGTCGTCTGCTTGGAAGGCGCGTTCCTGCCGGACAAAGTCACCTCGTAATTGTCCACCGACGAGAAATTGCCGTCCGGAGCCTTCCACGTGACGCTCACCGTGTTGCCCTTCACACTGGCCGTCACATCCGTCGGCGCATCAGGCAGCTTGTCCGGCGTGCCCTCGACGGCGTTGGAATCCTTGGACCAGCCGACCTCGTTCCTGGCCTGCACCTTGAACGAGTAGGTCTTGCCGTTCTTCAACCCGTCGATGAGACAGGAGGTCTTCTGCCCGCACGAGCGCTCGCCGGACGCGTCTCCGCCCCACATCACCTTGTATTCGGTGATCGGGCTGCCGTTGGCCGAACCGGCCGTCCAGCTCAGATTCACGGCGCCATCCTGCGGGTCGCCGGACACCGCGGAAAGCAGCGGCGCATCAGGTTTGTCCATCACCGAAACGCTGATGGTGCCGGTCACCTCACGTTCCTTTGTTTTGGTGGCGTCGCGCACGGTGACGACCACCTTGTTGGTGTTCGCGCCGATGTCGGAAGCCGCCCTGATGGACACCACGCCGTTGGACGGGCAATCCACCGTCAGCTTCGACGCGCCGTCGGACGTGCATCCGGTCACCGTCAGCGGAGTGTCGGGGAACGGATTGTACGCGTCGGACAGCAGATTCACCTGCTCGCTGGAACCGGCCTTGATTTTCACGGTCTTCTCGGTGACACGGGCGAGTGGCCTGTTGGACGCGGTGACGCGCACGGTCATACCGGCGCTCACCGTACCCTTCGCATATTTGATCGAGACGGGCACGCTCACCGTGGTGTCCGGCGTGGCCGTCTTGTCCGCGGACACGGTCAACGTGCCGGAGGGAGACACTCTGGCATCCACACTGCCGGAATTCACGCCGCCGGAATACGAATACTGCTTCTCATCCTCGTACAGGCCCGACGCCGAATGGGTCAGCGCCGTCAGATCGATGGTAGTGGCCTTCTCGCCGGCCACCACATCGACGGTGGAGGATGAGAACGTCGGCGGCGGAACCTCACGTCCGATCACCGTGATCGGAAGCGTGAGCACCGCCGAATTGACGATCTTCACCTTGTCGTTCTTGTCTCGCTTGCCGTCCACCGCGGTGAAGGTGATGGACGCGGGACCCGCGTAATCCTTCGGCGCGGTGAACCTCAACGTCTGGTCGTTGACGTACAGGTCGCCGTCCGCGGCCTTCGTGGCGCTCACCGAATCGGCGCCGTCCACATACGCGGTCTTGCCCGCGCCCACACGCACGTAGTCGGCGATGTTGATGGTGATGGTCTCACGCGCATTGACCTTCAACGCCGGCGCCTTCGGACGTAGAACCGGCGGAAACACGCCATATGCGGGCACTTGGATGAACGCGGTGGACGTGATGCCGTACGTCGTGTTCGTGACGGTGTACGGCACCGCGCGCGCCTCGTCGGTCAGATCAACGGTGATGATGGTGGAATCCTTGCCGCCCTTGACATGCGCATGGTCGGTCGCGGAAGGATCCACGCCCACCTGAAGCTCGTCGGCGGTGCCGGACGGATTGGCAATCCACTGCGAAACGTCCACGTCCACGGATTTCTTGTCGATCGTGGCGGCGGCCGGAACACGGTAATCGTACGCGGTCGGCGGGTCGATGGCGGCGTTCTCGTCGACATTCACCGTCAACGTCGCCGAATCGGACAGGCCAGCCTTGTCCTTGACGGTGTAGACCACGTAATACGTGCCCGCCTGCTTCGGCGTGGTGAACGACAGCATGTTGTCAACGACCTGAATGCCGCCGATGCCTTGCGATTCCACGTCCTTGGCCACGGTCAGATCAGTATTGTCCCCGGAAATGTCGTTCTGCGCCACCGGCACGGTGGCCGCGGTGTTCGGACGCAGCGTGATCTCGTCGTCGCGCGCGTACACACCCGAATCGGCTCCGGATTTGAACACGCCCACACGCACCTGCGCGGTGGCCCTCTGACCGGTCCAATCCTCCACGGCGTAGGAGAAGGTGTCCGTTCCGGACGAATCGGCATACGCCTCATACACCAGATACGTGGCGCCCACCTCGCTGATACGGCCCAGTTTCGGCGCTTTGTTGCCCAAGCCGAGCAGCTGCACGTCATCGCCGTCAGCGTCGATGCCGGTGAGCGTGATCGGAATCTGCACCTTCTGACCGGCCGCCACCTGCGCCTCGACGTCGGACGGTGTCGGAGCCGCCTTGTTGGACGCGTCCTTCTGATGCACGTTGATGGTGATGGTGGCCGAGGCCGCGTTGCCGAGATTGTCCTTCACCGTGTAGGTGACGGGGAAGGAGCCGGTTTGTCTGGTGGCCTGATAGCGCACGGTGTCGCCGGACACGAACACCAGACCCTTGAACGTGTTCTTGTCATACTGCAAGTCGTTCTGCAGGCTCACCGTGGTGCCGTCGGAATACGTGACATGGTCGAGCACGTCCACGGACACGATGCCTTCGGTGCGCACCTGTGTGGTGATGTTCTCGGCCTTCGGCACGGAATTCGACGTGGTCAGCGCCGGCGGCTGCAGGACGATGACGCCGGTCGACGATCCGGCCGCGTTGGCCACGGTGTAGGAGATCCGCACCGGCTCGGTCGGCACCTGACGCGCGGTGATATAGACGCGCTTGCTGCTCACCACACCGGTTTTGATGCCGCTTTGCGCGTCCGCGGTGACGCTGGTCACCGACAGCACGCCGCCCATCGGGTCGACGTCGTTGGCAAGCGGCTCCACAATCGCGGTATTGTCCGCGCCTAGCAGCGCCACATCGTTCGCCGCGATCGGCTTGGCGGCGTCTCCGGCCACCGCCTGCACCTCCACACGAGCCAGACCGGTCGACGGAATGGAACCCTGCGTGATGGTGTACGGCACATAGTAGGTGCCGGGATTGGAGGCGGTGAACGTGATCGACATGTCGGTGGCGTTCATGGTGGTGGCCGCGCCGGACGGCGTCTCCACCGCGGTCAATTCGGCCGGTTCGACGGACGTGCCGTGCACGTACGGTTTGAGCGCGATGGTGGTGCGGGTGTCGGGCGTGGTCTGTTTGACCACGGGGTCGATGACCGCGCCCAGCGTGTTCGCCGGCTTCACGGAGAAGTAGATCATGCCGGTGCCGGTCTGCTGGCCGTCGGACACCGTGACCTCGATGCCCGCCCTGCCGGACGACATCGAACCGGCGTTGAAGACCAATTGTCCGTCGGCTCGCGTGGACACCGTCACCTGATCGGTGTTCTGCGGCGATGCCGACACCAAGGTCAGCGGATCGCCGTCGGGGTCGGAGAAGCTGCCCAACGCGTTCGCGGTGTACGAAGCACCCTGCTCCACGTCGATTTCCGGCGGAGTGTCGCTCTGCAGCGGCGCATGGTCGTCGCCGCCGGCCAGCGTGAGCGACACGGTGGCGCTGGACGTCTGCCCGCGCCCGTCGGAAATCTCATAGCTGAAGGACACGTTGCCCGCGGCGGCACCGGAGGCGTCGAGCTGCAGATACCGGCCGTCATAGACGGGGGAGACGGTGATGTTCGCGCCATCCGGAGCGCTCACCGACGTGATGCGCAGCACGGAACAGTCGGTCTGCTCGTCGTTGCGCAACACGTCGAGAATCTGCTGCGATCCCACGCGCGCGCCGAACGAATCGTCCACGGCCTTGATCTGCCCCGACTGCGCCGAACAGTTCTTGCTGAAATTGTGCTGGTTGTTGGCGCTGTCGTTGTTCTGCTGCTGTTGCTTCGACTGCTTGGTCTCCACCTTGTTCCACTGGATTTTGATGACCTTGGTGGACTCCTGCGGATTCCACACATTGCCGTTGACCACGTCGTTGAGCACCACCAGACGATGGTTGGTGCGGAACACGAGCTGCGAGGTGGGATTGACATCTTCCAACGAGGAAAACTGTGCGTCCTTGTCGTTCGCCGCGCACACCCTGATGTAATTGTTGGCCTTCTGCGCCCACGCGGCGAACACGCAGCCATTGGTGGACACCGGCTGCGCGGCATCGCCCTTGCCGGCATTCGGCAGCTGCGTGACCTTTTTGCTGCCCAAATCGACCATGGCGATGCCCCGCGGCGTGGAAACCGCCACCCAGCCAGTCTGCCTGCCATCCGTGGACGGCGCCTGCAACGTCGCCTGACCCTGCAGGCCGATATCCGCGCTGCCCTTCGGCCAGAACACCTTGCCGGCACCGGCTACGACCGGCGTCTTGCCGACCACGGTGAACGATTCGACATTCGTGGCGCCCTTGATCGTCGCATCCTTGCCGGGTGTTCCCTGAGGTCCGTCGACACTGAGCACCGCGCCGTCGGACGTGCGGTAGCCGTAGACGACACCGTCATGCGTCACCGCGATACGGCCACCCGACCCCAGCTTCATCTTCGGCGAATCGGTGGTCGGATTCATGGATTTCACATCATCGGCGGACCCGACCCACACATTGCCCGTCTTGACGTTGATGAACGCCGCGGTGTTGCCTCCGACGACGGTCCGCATATCCGATTTGATGGTGGTGTTGCCGCTTTCGCTGACGGTGGAGGCCTCGATGTTGCTGGCCTTCGTACCTTCGGAGATCACGGTGGAGCCATCATGCTGGGCCACGTCGAACCGGGCCGCAGTGGAGGCGACGCCCGCGTCGGCGTCCCGGTTGCGCACGTTGAAACGGGCGGCCTTGCGGTCCTTGAGCGAAGTGACCCACACGGTGCCATCGTCGAGCTGCACGTGACGTTGCGTCACCGAACTGACGATGACGGCTCCGGCGACGATGCCCAGCAACAGCAGCAGCATGACGATCGGCGTGATCCACCGGCGACTGCCGGAAGGCAGCAGCTTGCGCAGCATCGACCCGAATCGCAACTGCCGTTCGTACGATTGCGCCGACTGGTTCTCGGCGTTCCTATGCTTGCTCATCGACTGGCTCTTCCCTGATTGTGCCCAAACTTTGCTTGACCGCGCATCCAACCGCATGCGCCTACCTGTTTGCCCGCATGCATGCCGGGCTGTATTGGTTCGTATCGGTTCATGTCACCCGCATCCGGTCGCAAACTCACGGCTTGGCCGCGCACGCGATCATGGGATTCTCGGACATCTGCCGGTCCGCGCGAACCAGACTCACCTGCACGCACGTCTGCGCGCCGTCGGCCGGATCGATTTCGATACTCGTCGACTCCGTGGTGGTGCCCTGCGCGTTCGGGTCGGTTCCCGAATCGCCGACCAGCGACCACGCGTACGAATCGCCATCCTTCGGCGAAGGATTGACCCATGTGAACCGCACTTTGCCGTCGGCGGTGTATTCGCCCGTAAGATCCTGCACGCTCGGCACACTGCCCGACGTGATCGCCGAATCGGGATCGTCCTCGGCATGGTTCTGGGCGCCATGGTTCTGCACCTGCACCTTGCTGTTGTCGGAAGCCGCATCCATATTCGGCATGACGACGGTGACGAACGCCAACGCCATCACGACCACGGCGGCCGCCGCAGCAACCGTGACGGCCAACGGCTTCGCCCACCGGGCATGCTGTTTCGCAACCGGGGCGGACTGGTCGAATGCGGAAGTCTGCGCGTACATGTTCTGCGGATAATCCGGCACACCCTCGACGGTGGTCTGCACGGCACGGCCATACAAGGCCTGTTGCACGCGCTGCATGTCGCGCGCGAACTCCAACGCGGAATAGTAACGATCCTCGGGCGTACGGCTCAAGGCCTTACGCAACACCCGTTCCACTTCGGCCGGCACGTCGGGACGGTTGAGCTTGGGCAGCGGATTGTTGAGAATGACGGACTTGAGCCGTTCGGCCCGCACCTGCCGTTGGGAATCGCCCAGCACATCGGCGTAGAAATACTCGTACGGCGATTGGCCGATCAGCATGGCGAACAGCGTGGCGCCAAGCGAATAGATATCGGACGATTCATTGCCGCCACCGCCTTGGGCAAGCACCTCCGGCGCGGCCCACGCGATGGTGAAGCCGACACCCGGACGCCCATAGACGGACCCGGCGATGCCGAAATCGGCGAGCATGGGCATATTGTGCGCGTTGATGAGAATATTGCTGGGCTTGATGTCTCGATGGATGATGCCTTTGCGATGCGCGGTGAACAGCGCGCTCGCCAGATCGATACCGACGGTGAGCATCTGGTCGGCGGTGAGACGGCCATGCTCGAGGAACGTCTTGTAATTGCCGCCCGGAGCGTATTCGAACACGGTGTAGCCGCGCCCGTTGACGGTCACGCCGTTCTCATAGACGGAAAGAATGTAGGGGTGTGTGGAGATCTGCCCCATGAAATTCGCTTCGGAACGGAAGCGGACCGCGGCACGTGGGTCGAGCGTGTTCTTGCTGATTTTGATGGCCACCTGACGGGCCGGGGAAAGCTGCTGGTACAGGTACACGTCGGCTTCGGAACCGGAGCCCAGCCGTTTGATCAGTGTGTAGCCGGGAATCTGAGGGGGAATGCTCCTTGAGGCTTCCATGCTTCCTCTTTCCTGTAGTTCCTGCCCGGTTCCGTGCGTTGCGTCTATGCTTCGACCGTACTCGTCGTCATGGGCAGGCCGTCTGTTCGCTGTTGAACCTTCCCGGGCTGCGCCGCTAGTCAATCTTATTGGTGGCGGTGTCCGAAAAACTTTGTAGAGGGTATCGATGTCCATATATAAAGATGGCGGTGTCCACGATGACGTTTTCAGGACGGCTTCGGACGATGATATGCGATTCGTAGCCGGACCGTTCGGCTAAGCTGGGGAGACATGATGGATGTGGACGATCTCGATGACGCGACATTGGTTGCGGGGGCACCCCGCAGCGGCAAGACCCGGTTCGCGCTGGACATGCTGGTCGCTGCGATGAAGCGGCATGGCGACGCGTACGCCGTGATGACGGTCTCCGGCAGACAGGTGGCCGACCGGCTCGGCGACACCGTGATCCGCGAACTGTCCGCGATCTCGCAGGCGCGCCCCGTCACCACCCTGCCAGCCGTCGCGTTCCGCATCATGACCGCCGTGCGATCGCATGCCGGACAACCCCTGCCGAAACTGCTCAACGGGGCCGAACAGGACGTGGTCATCCGCCGTGTGCTCGCCAGACATGCCGAACATGCCGAGCACGGCGACGAATGCTCCACTTGCGCGCTATTGCGCACCTACTTCGTGGTCGCCGACTGGTCGGGCATGGTGGTGGACGACGCCACCGACGCCTTCGCCAACCAGCTGCGCGACATGCTTGCCCGCATGAACGAGATCGGCGCGAAACCGGAACTCGAAGACGCGCTGATTTCCCGCGCTGCCGACGAACACGGCACGCTTGACGAACGACGCGAACGACTGCGCGTGCAATGGCGGCTCGCCTTCGCGCTGCGCGCCGAATACAACCAGGCCATCAACGAGGCATATCCGGACCAATACCGTCTCGACGCCTCGCAGCTCATGATCGACGCCGCGGCCGCCGTGAGCGAAGCCGAAACGTCCGACCTGCCGAAACTCGTCATCGTCGACGATTTCCAGGACGCCACACTCGCCGGCTTCGACTTTCTCACCGCATTGCGCAACCGTGGCGTGCGACTGTTGCTCGTCGGCAACCCCGACGAGGCGGTGCAGACGTTCCGCGGATCGTACCCTGAATATTTGTTCAACATGGCGCAATCGCGATTGGGCGCGCGACTGGTACGGCTGGAACCGTCCCATATGGCCGAAGGCACGGACCTGGCCGCGGTGGCGAGCCGCGTGAGCCTGACCATCTCCAGCACGGAATCGACCGACGACGCGCTGGCGAACCGCCCCGGCAAAATGCCGGCCATCGCCATGCCGGAGACGCACGACGGCAGTCTTGAAGCCGCGATGTACCGTTCCACCGTCGAAGAACTCGACGACGTGGTGTGGAAAATCAAAACCGAACATCTCGAACACGGCCGCGACTGGAACGACATGGCCGTGATCGCCCACGACAACGCCACCGTGCGCACGTTCGGCGAACGGCTACGCGCCGACGGCGTGCCCGTACGCTATTCGAGCGTGACCCACCCCCTCAAGGACGAACCGTTCGTGCAGGGCCTGTTCTCCATGATCGAACTGGCCGAACTGAAACGGCAAGGCATCGCCACCTCGTCCATGAACCTCGACACGGCCGGCGCATACGTGCGCTCACGCGTCGCATCAATCATGAACTCGCCGCTGATCACCACCCCCGGCGAACGTCCGGCTCGGCTGTGCGTGGTCGAATCGGCGATGAACGCGCTCGGCTCGCTGGCCACGGTTTTGCATGACGATACAGCCGATCCGACCACGTCCGACACGTCCGGACGCGCGCTGCTGCCACAGCTGATCGACGATTGGAACGATTACGTCGAAGCCTTCCACACCGCACGCGCGGCGGCATCGGCGTCGGACGCGGAAAACGCTGCCGACATGGGCCTGCCGGCAATCGACACCGACGACCGGCTGATGACGGGAGAGCGTGCCGCTGAGGACGCGGACGAACCATCCTTCGGCATGAACGCGCTGTACATCCTGCTATTGGAAGGCGACACCGACCGCGTGCTCGACGCGATCGCCTCCGTACTGGGCCGCAAAGACCCCCAAGCGCAAGCCTTCGCACGCCTGTGGAAAGCGCTCGACGATACCCTGCGGTCGGAGGCACGCCTGACATCCCACGAACCGCAATACATGCTCGACTGTGCATGGCAGGCGTTCGGCAAAGCCGAAATCTGGCAGAAAACGGCGTTGCGCAACAACGCCGAAGGCCGCGCGGCCAACGACCGGCTCGACACCGCGATGCGCCTGTTCAGCTACGCGTCCGGCGGCGAATCGAACGGCGTGACGGCAGCGCACACCATCGACGCGTTCATCGAACAGGTCCGCGCGCTCGCCATCGAAGCCGACTCCCTGGCGCACACCGCGCCGATCGATCAGGCCGTGACGCTCACCACGCCCGCCGGAGCTGCCGGAAAACATTGGAAACTAGTATTCATGCCTGCGTTCCAACAAGGCCAATGGCCGAACCTCTCACCGCGCAACACCCTGTTTGGCGGGGAGGAGCTCGCCGACATCATGCTGCATGGACGACTGTCCGACGACATCGTCACTTCCGCAGGCCGCGAAAACGCGCAGCTCGCCGCGGTGCTCGCCTCCGAACAGAAAAGCCTCCTTGTGGCGCTCACCCGCGCCGATGAGCGCGTGACGGTAAGCGCGGTCCTCAACGAAGACCATGTGCCGTCCGACTTCCTCTACGGCTACCTGCCGGAATGGTTCGACCGCGACCGGGATGCCGATGCGGAAACACGCGTGTACACGGCGGTCGGCGAGGCCGGCGAATACGCGGGACTGGAGGCCGACCCGCGTGGCCTGGTCGCCGCCGCGCGAAGCGTGCTGGCCCATGCGCCGGCCGATTCCCCCCAAGCGCGCGATGCCGCGCAAGCCTTGGCGTTGTTGGCATCGCATGGCATCGCCGCCGCGAATCCCGACAATTGGGCGTTCCTTACGGAACATGCGGGAGCCGACGATATGACGGGAATCGACGGCAAGATGGAATCTGACGGAAAAACGGAGCATGCCGACAAGGCGAAGCTTATCGAACAACCGGAATCCATCGAAAAAACGGACGGCCAATCCGACGTGGTCACCCTTTCTCCATCCGCCGTGGACAGTTTGTGGGCGTGCCCGGTGTGCTGGATGCTGGAGAACCGTTTCGCCGGCCCACGCATGGGCAGCGCGGCCACCAGCTTCGGCTCGCTCATCCACGCCGTCGCGCAACAGGCCACCGAAGCCGGCCTCGACCTGCCCCAAAACCACACCGCAGTAAGCGACGAGGACAACATCGACGAAATCACCCAATGGATGATCGGCCGATACAAGACCCTACGTGGCGACCTCAACGCCATCGACGACCCCGAGGAACGGTACAAGGCGCTCGGCAAGGACGCGAAAGCATCGGTCGCATTGCGCAACATCGCCACATATTTCGTCAAGTCGAACCGTACGGGATACCCGTCGAACAACACCGAAACCATCACCGTGGGAACATTGGACCATGCCGAAGCGGAACGGCAGTTCGCCGCGCGATTCGACTTCGACGACATCCTCGACGCCTACAACGCCATCGACGGCAACGCTCCGATCTCCCGCGACGAACTCATCGCCATCATGGGCGCGCTCGTCGACGGCTGGCCGGAAACCGGCATGAGCGACCGGCTCACCGTACGCCTGTCGGGCAGAATCGACCGTCTTGAACACCGTCGTACCGCCGACGGCCGCGAACAGGTACGGCTGATCGACTACAAAACCGGCAAAGTGCCGAACGGATGCTCCCTGTTCGGCGACCTGCAGCTCGTCTGCTACCAGCTGGGCCTCGCATTCCCGGAACACGGCGGAAAACGCGGCGCGCAGGCGATCGCAGCCATGCCGGACATCACCCAAAGCGCCCTGTTCCACGTCATGGAATACGCGGCACCCGCGCCACGCAAAGGGCAAGGCGACGAAGCGTACCACCAGCAGGCGCTGTTCGCCGGCGGAAGCATCAACGCGGGCGATTTCATACCCCGCAAATACGTGCCCAAAATGGCCAGCGTCTTCACCAGCGGCCTCGACGACGTCGAACGGCCGGCGCAGGTCAGCGAAGAACATTGGAAGCAACTTCTGGAATCGCGGTCGAAGATGACGGTATGGTCGCTGACCATGATCGCCCGCGTCTTCTATGCGGCCGCGGCGAGCCGGGCCACCCGCATCACCGCGCGTCCGACCGTGGAACACGTCGGATACTGCAGAACGTACGGCAGTGGGGTCTGCCCGGCCTGCCAAGGCGAGCAGAACACCGTATTCGAAAGGACCGTGGCATGAACGGGAGTAACGGTATGAACGGAAGCATGTCAACGAACGGGGCCACAGCAAAGGGCGATGCGATGGGCACTGTGCCGGCCGCCACGCCGAAATTCACCGACAGTCCGGAACAGGCCGCCGTCATCCAAGCCCCCTCATACGAGGACGTGGTCGTGGTGGCGGGCGCCGGCTCCGGCAAAACCTACACCATGACCCGCCGCATCATCACCCTCATCGACCAGGGCATCAGTCCCGAGAAGATTCTGGGCCTGACCTTCACACGCAAAGCCGCCTCCGAACTGCTTTCGCGCGTCTCCGCTGCCGTGACACGCAACCAAGCCGGACGCGGTACACGCGTCGCCTTCCTCAAACCGGAAGTCTCCACCTATGACGCGTTCTTCCAAACCATCGTGCGCCAATACGGCCTGCTCGTCGGCTTCGACCAAAACACGCAGCCATTGAGCGAAGCCGGAGCGCTGCAGCTCATCCACACCGTGCTCGACAAGCACATGGACCAGCTCATGGCCTTCGACCAAGGCGGCGACGAACTCGGCAAATTCTCCACCATCGCCGGCAACGTGTTCACCCTATCCAACGCCATCGCAGGAGCCATGATCGGCAGCGACTGCACCAGCTTCGACGAAGCCGTGGAACGCGTGCGCGCATGGGATAAGGCGTTCGTGGCGCAAGTGGCCAAAGCGCTTGAAGACGAGGACGTTCCCGATGACGAGCCGAAAGTGGGCAAGGCTCCGAAACAGAAGAAAAAGGAATCCGACACCGCCTTCGAAGCGCGCAAACGCGAATACCGCGCCCAATGCCACCAACTGTGCGTCCACAACACCGCGAAGTTGGCCGGCACGGCCCGCAAACGCGACCTGCTACTCGACCTCGTGGCCGACTACCACGCCGAAAAACGCGCCCTCAACATGGCCGAATTCAGCGACTTCACCATCGCCGCATTCCAACTCGTCACCCGATTCCCCTCCATCGGAGCCACCTACCGCAAACGCTACACGCACGTGCTGCTTGACGAATACCAAGACACCTCCACCACGCAGGCGGCCCTCCTGACCGCACTGTTCCACGCCGATTCCACCCATCGCAGCGCGGTGAACGCCGTCGGCGACCCCTTCCAATCGATCTACGCATGGCGAGGAGCCAGCCCAGGCGCATTCCGCATGCTGCAACACGACTTCGGCCACGACGCCACCGACAAGCCCTACACGCTGACCGTCACCCGACGTAACTCGCGCATGGTGCTCGAAGCGGCCAACAATCTGACGAAACCATTGCGCCTGCCCGCCAGACGTCGCGGCAGCTCGCTTATGCGCGAAGTGGACGTGCCCCCGCTCGCCAACATCGACAACGCCCCCGAAGGTACGCTCGGCGTGCTCGGCTACGCCACATTCGGCCAGGAAATCGACGCCATCGTACGCTTCGCCAAACAAGCGATCGCACTGCACACGCCAACCGAAAACGAGCTCGCCGACGGAGCCAAAGACAACCGTCCGCACGTGGCGCTCCTGTTCCGCTCCAAAACGCAGATGCCAGCCTACGAGGACGCACTGGAACAAGCCGGCCTCACCACACTCGTCGTCGGCCAGGCCGCACTCCTGGAACGTCCCGAAATCAAAGACATCCTCGCCCTGCTGCACGTCGTATGCGACCACACCGACAGCGCCGCGCTCATGCGGCTGCTCGCCACGCCACGATTCGGTCTGTCCGCCGACGATCTGCAGGCGCTCGCCGGCATCGCCGAACGGCTCAACACCGCGCAACGCTACCGCGCGCTCGTGTCGGCCGGCATCGTGGAGGCGGATGCGAATCCGTCCGACGCCGACATCCGCGCCACCGTGCGCGCCTACCGCGACCAAGTGCCCAACGCCGTCTTCCTGATTGACGTGCTGCTGCGCGGCGATCTGCGGCACCTCGTCGACGGCGTATTGAGCCGTACGGGAGCCGCGAGCGTCATCCACGCCGGTCGCGTCATCCAACAGGTGCAGCGCACGGCCGGTCATCCGTTGCCGGAAGTGGTACGCACGGCCATCACCGCGCTCGGACTGGACATCGACCTGCTGCTCGCCGAACGGATGCGGCATCCGGATGCCGGCAATCGTGCCACATCGCATGCCGCTTCGTCACTCGACGCGATGCTGTCTCTGGTGGACACCTACTTGCAGGAAATCGCCGCGCAGGGCACGCCAAGCCTGCGCGCGTTCATCTCGTGGGTGGATTCGCTGCGTGACGCGTCCGACGACAACGCCACCGCACCAGATACCCCCGTCGATGTGGTGCTCATGACCGTGCACCAGTCGAAAGGCCTGGAATGGGACGCCGTGGCCGTGGTCGGCATGCGCGACGGCACCTTCCCGTCCAGTCAAGGCGACCGCCTGAGCGTCAAAACGGACGAAGACCATCCGGGCGGTCGGCGCGACGGCGTATGGGAGCCGCCGGAATACTTCGAAAAAGCCCACACTTGGCTGGAAGACCCGTCCGCGGTGCCGGTTCCGGTGCGCGCCGACGCGGATATCCTGCCACGATTCCCGCACGACGCGCCCATCGGGGGCAATCCCGTGGAATCGCTCGACGGATTGGACGATGCGGAAGTGATCGACGACGAGGTGTTCGGCACCTTGCGAACCATGGCCGTCGACGATATGGAAGGAATGGATCCGGCAAGCCTGTACCTGACGCAACAGGAGGAATACGGCCGCCGACTGCACGCCGACGAACGCCGTCTCGCCTACGTGGCGTTGACGCGCGCCCGCTACGAGGCGCTGCTCGTATACAGCGGATGCAACGAGACGAGCCGCGACTCCCGCCTGGCGGAGGGAAAGAAAAGCGCCGCGCCGTCGAATTTCTGGCTGGAGACGCGCGATTCGATGAACGGAATCGTCACCGCGGTACGCGAACCGGACAACCTGTCCGACGATGTGGACGGCTCCCCGCACACGCTGGGACTTGACCTGCCCGACGGCTATTTCGTAGGCGAACACGCCCGCGATTTCGAGAATGCCGTGGTGGGCGATGCGTGGAACACGCCGCTCGAACCGGTCTCGGACGACCATACTTTGCCTTGGCCGTGCGATCTGAGCGCCGATGTCGCCGACAAGCTGCGTGCCGCGGCCGAACAGGTACGTGCCGTCGAATCCGACGAACCGAATATCGCTGAATCCACGGGAACGCAGGGCGACGTTGCCGATGAATCCGCCACGCCATCGCCGGAAACCGGAAACTCACTGCTGCGTCTCGCCAAACTGCTCGTCGCCGACGAACATCTCATGCCGGAACCGGACGTGGCTGACGCAGGCGAATCGCAGGACGCCTTCGACGAGGCCGTGCGTGCCAAAGGCGAACGTATCCTTGCTGCCGGCCGCCAAAACGTCACCTCGCTGCAAGCGCGCGCCGGCTCCATGGGCGAGCGTGACTCCCGCGCCTACTGGCGTGGTCTGGTCCGTCCGATTCCGCACGTCGCCTCGCCGGCGGCACAGCTCGGCACGCGGTTCCACGCATGGGCTGAGCGTTTCATCATGGCGGATGCGGACGTCGACGGCATCGGCGGTACGGAAGGTGCTGCCGGCATGGCCGCGCAGTCGCGTGCGGAACTGATCGCATTGATAGGTGATACGCAAGTCGACGCGGACAACGGCGGCGTGCAATCGCAGGACGCACCATCGCAGGACGCCCAATTGCGAGACGAACGGAAACTGGCCGCTTGGCAGCGTCGTCTCGTCGCCTCGCCGTGGGCAAAACGACGTCCAGCATGGGCGGAACGCCAGCTCGTCGTCGACATGCCCCAGCTCGGCACCATCGTCAACGGCAAACTCGACGCGGTGTTCTTCGGCGGTCTCGACGAAACGGACGAGACGAAACGCTACACCGTGGTCGATTGGAAAACCGGCGTAAAACCACGCAAACCGGACGAAATCAAGGAGAAGCTCGCACAGCTCGACCTGTACCGCCTGCTGCTCGCGGCGATGGAAGGGGTTCCGTTGGATGCAATCGACGCCTGTCTCTACTATGTGAGTGAGCCTCACGAGGCCGATCGGGAGCTTGACGCCCTCGACAAAACAGAAGAAGAGATCCTTGCCGAGTTGAGCTACGGAATTCCGCAGCAATCCGACAACGACTAGTGCCGGTGCGCAATGGCTCCTTGACCGAAGAAAGCGGGGGAGCGGCGCTTTCCGGCCTGCCTGCGGGAGAAACCGCTATGCAGGCAGCGTTGTGGAGGAACGCCGCTACCCTCGTGCAGCATGTGTGGGCGGGCGCACATGCCGGACGCAACGACAGTTAAGGAGTGTTTGATATGGCTGCGAACAGCGCAACCGCAATCCCGAACGCCGGCATGGGTGCCGGAACAAACAACGCATCGGCAATCGTCTTCCGTCCCATCGTCTGGGGCGATCTGGACGCGGTGGTCGACCTGTTCGACCGTACCTGGCCGCAGGATGTGGACAAGGTCGGCGCGGACATGTCGCGGCTGATCTCCCGATATTTCGTGCTGCACTACCTGCTGCCGACCACGTTCGCCAACGGCGCGTTCGCCGCCGACGGCACACTCGCGGGCGTCACGTTCATCCGCGTCGCCGGCGAGGCGCCGCAGCTCGACGAAATCGAAGTCGGCGAGGAAATGAAGGCCTTGGAACGCCGCATCGACGCCGATCCGGAGGCCGCCAAGCATATGGCGGCGCTGAAATCCGGCTTCTCGGTGGAACTCGATCTGGAACGCGAAGGGCGCGCCAACGAAACTACCATGGGCGAGCTGGAACTGTTCATCGTCAATCCCGACGTGCGCGGCCACGGTGTGGGCGGGCAGCTTTGGAGACGCATGCAGGAGCATTTCGCCGCATGGGACGTGCCCGCGTTCTACCTGCACACCGATTCCGACTGCGACGTGAGCTTCTACGACCACAAGGGGTTGGACTGCATCGCGTACCGCACGGCAAGCGAGACGGTCGCCCGGCTCGGCGGCAGCGCCGACGGCGAAGTGCCGCCACTGTTCGACGACATGTTCATCTACCGGGGAAAGGTGACGGCGTGACGGGCGCGAAACCGCAATCGCAATCGCACGAACCGCACGAATCGCAGAAAACGCAATCGCCATACGCGCAGCTTTTCCGCATTCCCGGCACGAAGGCGTTCTGCGCGTCCGGTGCCGTCGCGCGACTGCCGATGTCCATGATGGGCCTCGGTATCGTGCTCGCGCTCAACCACATGTACGACAATTGGACGATCGCCGGCGTGATGAGCGCCGCGTACGTGCTCGCCACCGCCGCGGTCACGCCGCTGTACGCGCGCCTGTTCGACCGGTTCGGCCAGCGCAAGGTCGGTCCGGTGATCCTGACGGTGCAGGTCATCGTCATGCTGGGCTTCGCGTTCGCCGCACTGATGCGCGTGCCGATTCCGCTGCTGTTCGTGCTTGCCGTGGTCATGGGCATGACGCAGTTCTCGTTCGGCGCGCTCGTACGCACCCGTTGGGCGTACGTGCTCGACCGCGCCGACAAGGAGGACCTGCTCAACACCGCGTATGCGCTCGAATCCGCCATCGACGAGATCGTGTTCATCTTCGGGCCGATTCTGGCGGCTTTCCTGGCCGCGTCCGTGCATCCCGTATCACAGCTGTTCGTGCCGACCCTCGCCTGCGCGTTCGGCGGTGCCGTGTTCTTCGCATTGCGTGACACTCAACCGCCGGTATTGCGCGAAATCACGGTCGTCGCGGCCGGTACGGACGATGCTGACGTGCGATTGGCGGCCGGCGGTGCCGCTGGTGCCGCGGTTTCCGCGGACCGTTTCGATTTGGATCGGCTCAAGACGGGCGATCGCGACCGCAGGAAACGCAACGTGCTCACCTATGCGGGTGTGCTGCCGCTCCTCGCCGTGTTCATCGTGTTCAACATGGCGTTCACCGCGTTCGACACGTCCATGACCGCCGTCATGAAATCGCTGCACCTCGACTCCGTGCTGGGCGTGCAGCTGGCCATGCTGGCCGTCGGCTCCTGCATGGGCGCGCTGGTCTTCGGCTCGCGCGAGCTCAAAGGCTCCCGTTGGCGTCACATGATCATGTTCCTCGCGTTGATGACCGTCGGCTTCGTGGTGATCCACCTGTGCCAGGGCAACCTGATCGTGATGGGACTGGTGGAGATCCTCACCGGCCTGACCATTTCGCCGGTGTTCGCCTCCGGCAACCTCGTCGTCAAGGAGACCGTGCCCGAGGAATCGCTCACCGAAGGCCTGTCCTGGGTGAGCACCGCCGGCACGATGGGCGCGTCGTTCGGCTCCATGATCACCGGCATCGTGCTCGACCATTTCAATCCAAGCGCGGGATTGAGCCTGCCCGCCGTGTTCGTGGGCTGTTCGATTCCGTTCGCGCTGATCGGCTGGCTGCTGGCGCGTCGCCGCGGCTGACCGACGTTCGATCGTCAAGCGTCATAGCCGCCTGCCTCCGCGTCGAAGCGTCTCTTTAGATTCGTAAGTGGAACACGTTATGGACGTGGGCGCGTGATTCAAAAACATGTGTGTGAAAACGCATGCGATTATGCGCGCGGCAAGCGCGCACGGCAAACGTACGACATGCGCAACATGCGCGTCCGCGAAAGCATCAAGGAGCTGCAATGATCAAGGTTTCCGTAGTCGGCGCCAAGGGCCGTATGGGCTCGCATGTGGTCGACGCCGTCGATTCCGCCGCCGACACCGAACTCGCGCTCGCGCTCGACGCAGGCGACGACCTGGCCGCAATTACCCCCGAAAACACCGACGTCGTGGTGGAATTCACCGTGCCGAGCGTGTCGCTGGGCAATGTGCTCGCCCTCGTCAAGCAGGGCGTCGACGTGGTGGTCGGCACCACCGGCTGGACCGAAGAGAAACTCGACCAGGTGCGTGCCGCGCTCGCAGCAGCTCCGCGTAAGGGCCAGAGCGTGTTCATCGCGCCGAACTTCGCCATTTCCGCGGTGCTCGCCGACCATTTCGCAAAGGTCGCGGCACCGTACTTCGAATCCGCCGAAGTCATCGAACTGCACCACCCGACCAAGGTGGACGCCCCGTCCGGCACCGCTTTCCATACCGCGCAGGGCATCGCCGAAGCGCGCAAGGCGGCCGGTCTCGGCCCGGTTCCGGACGCCACCGAAACCGACGGCGGTTCCCGAGGCCAGGTGGTGGACGGCATCCACGTGCACGCTGTGCGTCTTCGCGGCCTCAACGCCCACGAGGAGGTGCTGTTCGGCAACTCCGGCGAACAGCTGACCATCCGCGCCGACAGCTTCGACCGCATCTCCTTCATGCCGGGCGTGCTGCTGGCCGTGCGCAAGGTCTCCACCGGAACCTACCCGGGTCTGACCGTCGGCCTCGACCACTTCCTCGACCTGTAACCGTAATTCTTTTTTCAAACTGCCGACGGGTGCATGTGTCTTCCGTCGGCAGTTTTTTTATGGCGGATCTGTTCCGATTATTTGGCAAGGCGTGCGATGGCGGCGCTGACTTCCGCCAGCTTTTCGTCGGCGACGGTACCGCCCTCCGCCGCGGCTTTGGCGACGCAATGGTGCAGATGGTCGTCGAGCAGCAGTAGCGCCACCGACTTCAGCGCGCTGTCCGCTGCGGAAATCTGCGTCAGAATGTCGATGCAGTATTCGCCGTTTTCCGTCATCTGCCGAATGCCTCGCACCTGCCCTTCGATGCGATTCAATCGTGCGATGATCCTCTTCTGGTCGCTTGCGTACCCGTGTTGTGTGACGTTCATATCGTCCTCCTCGCTGCGCTGAAAATTTTATCTACGGCTGAAGTTTGCTCGTCCCTCTTGCCAATATACCCTATAGGGGTATATTGTGATGGTGTTTGCCGAAATCGAAGGCCAATCACGGACGGAAGGCGGCTGGAATATGCACATCGCAATCGCGCTTATTATGGCGCTGCTCGTCACGGCGGGCGTGCTGTGGTTCTTCTTCGCACCGCGCAAAGCGTATCGTGCGCCGTTGCGCGACGGCGTGCAGGAAGCGGTCGTCGAAGTCAAAGGCGGGTACAGCCCGGCCGTCATCGAAGCCGAAGCCGGCGTGCCGTTGCGGCTGATCTTCGATCGCAAGGAAGACGGCGAATGCTCGTCGCATGTCGTGTTCTCCGATTTCGGGGTCGATCTTGCGTTGCCCGCCTTCCGCACGACCACGCTGACGCTTCATCTCGACCAGCCGGGCGAGTATCCCTTCGCATGCGGTATGAACATGCTGCACGGCACGTTGCGCATACTGCCGGGAAAGCATGCAAGTGTCGGTGCCGCCGCCGGTTCCGCGGTTGGTTCCGTCGGCGCCAGTATGTCCGATTCCGGCAATTCGGACATTCGCGCGACTGCTGACGGTGCCCACGCATCCGGTTCCGCGGAAACAGGCGTGCAATGCGCGCAAAAAGGCGCCGTCCAAACGTCCGGTTCGGGTGATTCGGGCAAATCGCGCGGATTGGAATCGGAAATTCGCGCCCTCATCACCCGTCTTATCGTGGCGGCCGTCTGCACGATTCCGGTATTCGGCTCCACCATGCTCATGCTGTATCCGATGCCGAACTGGCTGCAGTTCCTGCTGATGCTGCCAATCGTCGGCTATGCGGCATTGCCGATTTTCCGCAGCGGTTTCGCCGCGATCGCCCACCGCTCGCCGGAGATGAACGCGCTCGTCAGCCTCGGCGCGCTGGCCGCATTCGCCTACTCCTGCGTGGTCACCTTCGCGCCGGGCATCCTGCCCGAGAACGCGCGCGAACCGTATTTCGAAGCGGTCGGTGTGGTCGTCACGCTTATGCTTGTCGGCCAGCTGCTCGAAGCGCGCGCCCGCAAAGGCACCGGTGAAGCCATGCGCGCATTGGCGGGTCTGCAACCGAAAACCGCCCGCGTGGTGCGAGACGGCAAGGAAACCAGCATCGCCATCGATGACGTGCGCGTCGGCGACATCATCGCCATCCGCCCCGGCGAGCAGCTGCCGGTCGACGGCATCGTCATATCCGGCAGCTCCACCGTGGACGAATCGATGATCACCGGCGAAGCCATGCCGGTCGCCAAAACCGAGGGCAGCGAAGTGACGGGCGTCACCATCAACGGTGGTGGCTCGCTGCGGTACCGCGCCACGAAAGTCGGCAAGGACACCGTGCTCGCGCAGATCATCGGCATGGTGGCCGCCGCACAAAGCTCGAAAGCCCCCGTGCAACGATTGGCGGACCGTATCTCCGGCGTTTTCGTGCCGGCCGTGGTACTCATCGCCGTATGGTCGTGCGCGCTGTGGTTCGCGTTCGGCCCCGAACCGCGTGTCACGCACGCGCTGGTCGCCGCGGTATCGGTGCTGCTGATCGCCTGCCCGTGCGCGCTCGGACTGGCGACTCCGTTGTCGGTGACGGTCTCGACTGGCCGCGCGGCTCGCATGGGGGTGCTGGTCCGTTCCGCCGAAGCGTTGGAAACATGCGGCAAAGTCAATGCCGTCGTATTGGATAAGACCGGCACGATCACCGCCGGCAAACCCACCCTTACCGATGTGCTGCCGTTGGGCGTGTGGCATCGGCGTCCCGATGATTTGCTGACGATTGTCGCCGCCGCCGAACGTGATTCCGAGCATCCGCTCGCTGCTGCGATCGTTGCCGCAGCTGCGGAAAAAGCCGACGTCGCGGACGTTGCGGAACTCGCGCAAACCACCGATTTTCAGGCGATTGCCGGCCGTGGCGTCACCGCGCGCGTCACCTTCCGCGGTCTGCCGCACACCGTCGCCGTCGGCAACACCGACCTGATCGACGACCTTGACGTCGACATGCCCGACATTACGTCCGATACCTCCGAAATTGCCTCCGAGACCATCCACGATACGAACCTCGACGCCATCATCGCCGACATGGAACGCCTGTCGCAGCAAGGCAAAACGCCGATCCTAGCGGCCATCGACGGCCATCTCGCCGGCATCGTCGCCGTCGCCGACGTGCCGAAAGCCGACTCGCGCCAAGCCATCGAACTGCTCCGCAAACGTGGCGTCGAAGCCGTCATGCTCACGGGAGACAATCCGACCACCGCACGCGCCATCGCAAGCCAGGTCGGTATCGACGAACGTCATGTGATCGCCGGCGTGCGGCCGGAACGCAAGGCCGACGAAATCGCAAAACTCCAATCGCAAGGCTATACGGTGGCGATGGTCGGCGACGGCATCAATGACGCCCCCGCCCTCGCCCGAGCCAACGTCGGATTCGCCATCGGCACCGGCACCGACGTGGCCATCCAATCCGCCGACGTGACACTGATGGGCGGATCGCTGATGGGACTCGTGCACGCGCTCGACCTGACGCACGCCGCCATGCGCAACATCGCGCAAAACCTCGGCTTCGCACTCGGCTACAACAGCATCGGCATCGCGATCGCGGCCGGCGTGCTGTATCCGTTCACCGGAACGCTGCTGAATCCGATGATCGCCGGCGCCGCGATGGCGTTCTCGTCGTTGTGCGTGGTGACGAACGCAAGCCGGCTGCGCCTGTTCGATCCGGACGCGGAGGCGGCGAAAAACAAGACGTATCGGGTACGCAAGCCCGATCCGAGCAAAAATAATGGCAACCAGCACAGTCGGAAAGGAACGATCATGGGACTGTTCAGCGATCACAAGGCCAAGAAGGAAGCCGAGAACATGGGCGCGATGGGCGCCGGACACTGCTGCGGCGGTCATGACGGCCACGGCATGGCTTCGAATATGGGCGATTCCGCGGCGAACGTTGCGAAGGATCCGGTTTGCGGCATGAGCGTCGATCCGGCCACCGCGGCCGCGACCCGCGAATACGGCGGCGTCACCTACTACTTCTGCAACCCCGGTTGCGCCGACAAGTTCGCCCAGAACCCGGCCGCCTATCTGGGCTGAGACCTGATTCTCGTCCGTCCCCAATCTGCCGACATCGAATGACATCCGGCCGTTGGCGGGTTGGGGATTTTTGTTGAATGGTTGATTTACGGATTCCGATTCACGGACGAACGATAAGATTCCCCTCCCGCACTCCGGAGAGCGCGTCCCGCCCCGCTACAAACGTGCGCGTGACGACGCCGTTAAGCGTCATGCCATCGCAGGCGCAGATCGGATTGCGGCTTTCCAAAGCGGTAGCATCCACAACAAACCGTTCGTACGGGCGAATAATCGCCAAATCGGCCCGCAATACCGGCGTTATATCGCCACGATCGTCAAGTCCCACAAGCCGTGCGGTGTTGCACGACATCCACCGCACGACGTCGGCCAAACTCAAGCCGCGCCGCATCGCACCCGTCAACACCGCGCGGAATCCGACCTGCAGACTGGAAACGCCACCCCACGCGGCGGCGAGCGTGCCGGCTTTCATATCCGCGCTGGCCGGGGAATGATCGGTGACGACACCATCCAACGTGCCGTCGGCAAGCCCCGCCCATAGCGCGTCCTGCTCATGCAGATCACGAATCGGCGGACAGTATTTGACCGCGGTGGCGTTGTCGGGAATATGGTCGCAATCCAACGTGAGGTAATGCGGACAGGTCTCCGCGCTGACCGGCAGTCCTTCGGCCTTCGCCCGCCGCAGCACGTCCACGCTCAGACCGCTGGACACGTGCAGAATATGCGTGCGGCAGCCGGTGCGTGCCACCAGCCGTACGATCTTGCGCACCGCGTTCGCCTCGCATTCGGCCGGGCGCGATGCCGGTTCAACAGTGTTCGCAACAGTCGGGGATTTTGTTGCCGCGTTAGTCGCCCATTTCGCTGGTTTGGCACCGTTTCTTCTATGCCGAATCCGCCCGATATGCGATGTTGATTGTGTGGGGTAAGCTGTTTTTGCCATGGTCGGTCATCTCCTGATGGTGGGTCGCGTTGCCAAGAGGCGCCGCCACTGCCTGTGATGGATGCATTTCAGTGCTTACGGCATCTGAAATTCTTCATTCGTCGTAACAGTTGTCGGTGGCCAAACCTGGTGAAACCCGGAAAGCAAGGGGTAGCATCGTCAGGAGAGCGGATGCGCCGCGTGAGAATGTACTGCAGGGAAGGGCGATGAGCGTGACTTCTGGAATTATGCTTTCAGACAATATGGGGGCTTCGAAGGACGCCATGGACGAGGAAGGCAATGCTGCCGCGGACCTCGGCTTGGTGGCGCGCATCCGGGAATCCTTCGATTCGCTGACTGCGACGGAACGTGAGGCTGCGCAGTTCATTCTGGGTCATCTGACCGACGTGCTGGTCTGCAATTCCGTGGAATTGTCGCAGTTGAGCGGCATCTCGCAGCCGACGCTCAGCCGCCTATATCGCAAACTCGGCTATGCGAATGCGGTCGAGTTCAGACGCGATGTGCGCCGCATCCATCGTCCCGGCGCTCCGGAGATCGCGCATGACACGCAGTGCGATGATCTGCTCACCGACCATCTTCACCGTGACGAAGAGAGCCTGAAACGCACATTCGAAGGTCTTGACCGCGCGCGGTTGGCGTCCGTCTGCCAGAGCATGGCCACGGCGCGACGCGTGGCGGTGATCGGCTACCGCAACGGTTATCCCGTGGCGCTGCATCTGCGCGAACAGCTGATCCAACTGCGCGACAACGTTGATATTCTGCCGGTTCCAGGCCAGTCCATCGCGGAGGACCTGGTCGATTACGTGCCGGGCGACGTGATCGTCGTCGTCGCCGTGGGCCGACGGCTCCCTTTCTTCTCGCGGCTTATAGACCTGTTGCTTGAGCGTGGCCTCACCGTGGTGGTGATCGGCGACGCGGCGGCTCGCAACGCCGTCATCGGCCGCAACGTCACCTTCCTCACCGTGGTGTTGAATTCGCATGTGCTGTCCAGCTTCACCGCGGCTTTCGCATTGTCGGGCCTGCTGGCCGACGAGGTCGAGAAATGCCTCGCCTCCTCCGGAAACGCCGTGCGCACGCGTATCGAGGACATCAACGGTTGTTTCGATGTGTTCGATGAGCTCGAGGAATAGGAAAATAGGTGATTTTCGAAAAACGGTGCCGTTCGTGCCCTACCGACGCGTCGGCGAATGGAAGCGGAAGCGGGAATGGAGGCACGATGAGCATGAAGAATCGTGACATATTGGCGTACGACCGGCCTTCCACCGGATTATGGGCGGCACTGGTCTTCCTTGTGGCGGTGAACCTGCGTCCCGCCATCGCCGCGGTCGGCCCGATTCTCAATCAAATGGGCTCCGACCTTGCGTGGGGCGAGGGCGTGCAAGGCGTGCTGACGGCGATTCCGCTGATCGCCTTCGCCGTGGTCAGCCCGCTCGTCACGTTCCTTGCGCGCCGCATCGGCATCGACATATCGATTCTGCTGGCACTGCTGTGCATCGCGGCGGGCGATTTCGCCCGCTCGTTCGGCGGTGGCGTCGGCATCTGGCTGGGCACGGTGGTGTTCGCTTCCGCCATCGCCGTCGGCAACGTTCTGGTTCCGGTAATCGCAAAACGTGACTACGCCGGCCATGTCGCGATGGCGACCGGCGTCTATTCCGGCTGCATCACCGCCGGCAGCGCCACCGCAGGTTTGCTGTCCGCGCCGCTTGCGCAGATGTGGGGCGGTTGGCGTGCGTCACTCGCCTTCTGGAGTGTGCCTCCGCTGGTTGTCGCCGCGCTGTGGGCGTTGCGTATCCTGCACAATCGCAAAGTCGTTATCGCTTCCGCCGGCGGCACCATCGAAACCAGCGATACTGGCGATATCGATGATATTGGCGATCGCAGCACGACGGCCAACGCACAAAACCCGCATTCTGCACAGCGACCGGCATGTTCCACGCAATCGTCGCATGGCGTGTTCGCCCGCGTGCTGCGCCGTCCGATGACGTGGTACGTGACGGCCTTCATGGGACTGCAATCATCCGCCTTCTACACCATGTCCAACTGGATGCCGTCCATCTCGGCGTCCATCGGCTACGATGCCTCCACCGCCGGCGTGCATCTGTTCATCTTCCAAGGCATCGGCATCCTTTCCGGCTTGGTCATTCCTAAGCTCATGAACGTGCGCGGCAACCAGGTCTGCGCGGCGCTTACCGCCAGCGCTCCCATGCTGATCGCCGGCCTTGGCATGCTGCTGCTGCCGCATCTCATGCCGGTATGGGCGTTCGTCGGCGGCTGCGCGCAAGGCGCGTCCCTGGTGGTGGCGCTCGCATTGATCGCGTTGCGCGGCCGTGACAGCGCCGAAACCGTGGTGCTGTCGGGCGTCGCGCAGTCGTTCGGCTATCTGATCGCGTCGCTCGGCCCGCTTATGTTCGGCGTGCTGGTCCAGGCCACTGGCGGCCACCATGTGCCGCTGATGGTGTTCACGTTCGTCGCTTTTCTGCAGTGCGTCGTCGCGGTCATCGTCGGCAGGCCTTCCAAAATGTGACTTTTCGCGTCTCATGAAATCGAAAGCGTCCGCAGAGGGAAGTACCGTTAGCCGTATGACAAGCCCTAAGACTGACGGTACTATGCATCTGCTCGATCCTGCTCCCTTCGGACGTATCCTTCCGGCCATGGTCACCCCCATGAAGGCTGACGGAGCCGTAGATTTCGAAGCCGCGCAACAGCTGGCGAGGCAGCTCGTGGCGGATGGTGCCGACGGTCTTGTGGTCAACGGCACCACCGGCGAATCTCCGACCACCCACATGGAGGAGAAGGTCGAACTGGTTCAGGCCGTCAAGGAAGTCGTGGACGTGCCGGTCATTTCCGGCGCCGGTTCCAACGACACCGCGCACACCGTGCGCATGGTGGAGCAGACCCAGGAGGCGGGCGCCGACGCGGTGCTCGTGGTCGCCCCGTATTACTCCCGTCCGTCGCAGGAAGGCGTGTTCCGCCACTACAAGGCGGTCAACGATTCCGCGGACAAGCCGATCATCATCTACGATGTGCCGGGCCGTACCGGACTGCACATCCAGCTGGAAACCTACCGTCGTATGGCCGAACTCGACCACGTCAAGGCCGTCAAGGACGCCACCGGAGACATCGCCGGCGCGGTACGCAAGCGTATGGAAACCGGCCTGACCTGGTATTCGGGCGATGACGGCCTGTTCCTGCCGTTCCTGTCCGTCGGCGCCGTCGGCATCATCTCTGTGATCGCGCACGCGGCCGCCGGTCCGATGCGTGACCTCGCCAACGCGTTCGATCGTGGCGATATCCACGAAGCGCAGCGCATCTCCGTGCAGCTGGCGCCGCTCGTCGAAGCGATGAACGGCAATGGCTTCCAGGCCGTGATGGCCAAAGCCTCGCTGAAGGTGCGTGGAATCCTCGACTCCACCGAAATGCGCCTGCCGAACGTCGGTCCGGGCGAAGCGGAACTCGTGCGCGCGGAAAAGGGCATGCGCGCCGCGGGACTGCTGTGAACCGAATCGCATGATGCGACTGGCCTGTCGCGCATGAACGCCGGCAGGCACCCAAATTCCTCGTTTCCGCATAGGCGGAGACAATTAGTAATAGAAATCCAACTAGGAAATGGCTACAGAAGAAACCACAAAGACAACAACACACAAGCGCGGCAGCAAGGCTGCCAAGCGCACTGAAACCGCAGTCAAGGCATCCAAGACCACCAAGGCCGCGAAGTCCGAGAAGACCGCCATCAAGAAGGCCAAGTCCTCCACCCGCAGCCGTGGCAACGGTGGCTCGCGCAACGGCGGCTCCCGTGGATCCCGTGGCGGCAACGGTTCGAACCGTCGCCCGTCGCATTCCGCGCCGCAATCCACCGCGCCCCAGCAGGACGAAGTGCTGATCGCCCCGCCGAAGTACCGCAAGGGCTCCATGCGTATCGTGCCGCTCGGCGGTCTGGGTGAGATCGGCCGCAACATGAACGTGGTCGAATACAACGGGCATATCCTGCTCATCGACTGCGGCGTGCTCTTCCCGGAAGAGGAGCAGCCGGGCGTGGACCTCATCCTGCCTGACTTCCACTACATCAAGGACCGTCTCGACAAGGTCGAGGCGCTCGTGCTCACCCACGGCCACGAAGACCACATCGGTGGCGTGCCGTACCTGCTCAAGCTCCGCCCGGACATTCCGCTGATCGGCTCCAAGCTCACCCTCGCCTTCGTTGAGGCCAAGTGCAAGGAACACCGCATCAACCCGACGCTCGTCGAGGTCAAGGGACGCGACAAGCTCAAGGTCGGCCCGTTCAACCTGGAATTCGTGAACGTCACGCACTCCATTCCGGACGCGCTCGCCGTGTTCGTGCAGACCCCCGCCGGCTCGCTCATCGACACCGGCGACATCAAGCTCGACCAGCTGCCGCTCGACCACCGCATCACCGATCTGGTGGAATTCGGCAAGCTCGGCGAAAAGGGCGTGGACCTCCTGATGATGGACTCCACCAACGCCGAGGTCCCGGGCTTCGTCAAGCCGGAGACCTCCATCGGTCCGGCGCTCGACCAGGCGTTCGCACAGGCCACGCGCAAGATCATCGTGGCCAGCTTCTCCAGCCACGTGCACCGCGTGCAGCAGGTCGTCGACGCGGCCCACAAGTACGGCCGCAAGGTCGTGTTCGTCGGACGTTCCATGGTCCGCAACATGTCCATCGCAGCAGATCTGGGCTACCTGCGTCTGCCCGAGGACACCGTCATCGACCTGAAGCAGGCCCATGACGTGCAGGACGACAAGCTCGTCTACATGTGCACCGGCTCCCAGGGCGAGCCGATGGCCGCGCTCGGCCGCATCGCCGACGGCAACCACCGCGACATCACCATCAACGAGTTCGACACGGTGATCCTCGCCAGCTCCCTGATCCCAGGCAACGAGCATGGCGTCTACAAGGTCATCAACAAGCTCGTGCAGCTCGGAGCCCGCGTGGTCAACCGAGACAACGCCGCCGTGCACGTCTCCGGCCACTGCAACGAAGGCGAGCTGCTGTACATGTACAACATCGTCAAGCCGAAGTGCGCCATGCCTATCCACGGCGAAAACCGCCACTTGGTGGCCAACGGCATGATCGCCGTCAAGACCGGCGTCGATCCGCAGAACGTCGTGCTGGCCGAAGACGGCGACGTCGTCGACCTGTACCACGGCCAGGCCGCGGTCGTTGGCTCCGTGCCGTGCGGCTACGTCTACGTCGATGGCGATTCCGTCGGCGAACTGACCGACGAAGAACTCGAGAAGCGCCGCATCCTCGGCACCGAAGGCTTCGTGTCCAGCTTCGTGGTCGTCGACACCGAAACCGCGGATGTTATCACCGGCCCGAAGATCTACCTCAACGCGGTCGCGGAAGACGAAAGCGAGTTCGACAAGGTCCGTCACCAGATCGTCGAGCAGCTGCAGGACGCGATGATGCAGGGCACGCGCGACACCTACAAGCTGCAGCAGATCATGCGACGCACGCTCGGCGGCTGGGTGGCACGACAGCTGCACCGCAAGCCGATGATCGTCCCCGTCGTCGCCGACATCGCGCAGGACGTGGACGACGCGATGGGACTGAACGCCGCGAAATAAGCCGTAAATTTACCATAAATTGAATCAAGGCGACGTGATCGGCACAACTGATCGCGCCGCCTTCTGTTACCAGAAAGAAGGAGTGACATGCCAGGAGCAAACCTCACCCGAATCGAAGCGGAAGAACGCAAAAGCATCATCGCCGCGCCAATCCATTACACGGTCAAGCTTGACCTGACCCGCGGAGCCAAGGATTTCGGCTCCGAAACCACCATCACCTTCGACGCGAAGCCGGGGGAGTCAAGCTTCCTTGACCTCATCGCCAACGAAGTCAGCGAAATCACCCTCAACGGTGAAACCCTCGACCCGGCTGAAGCGTACGTGGACAGCCGCATCGAGCTGAAGGGCCTCAAGGAGCACAACGAGGTTACCGTCAAGGCGATGTGCCAGTACTCCAACACCGGCGAAGGCCTGCACCGCAGCGTCGACCCGTCCGACGGCAACGTCTACCTGTATACCCAGTTCGAAGTGCCGGACGCCCGCCGTGTCTACGCCGTGTTCGACCAGCCTGATCTGAAGGCCGTGTTCGACTTCTCCGTGCTCGCCGCCAAATCCTGGATCGTCACGTCCAACATGCCCACCTCCTCCGTGACCGACAACGAAACCGTCACCGAGGAAGGCACGCTCGGCGATCACGCCGCCGAAACCACCAAGCTGTGGGTGTTCGAGCTGACCCCGACCATGAGCTCCTACCTCACCGCCATCTGCGCCGGACCGTACGCCGAATGGCACACCGAATACGCCAATGAGGACGGCCGCACCGTGCCGATGGCCATGTACTGCCGCCAGGCGCTCGCCAAGGCCTTCAGCAAGGACGTCGACTACCTGTTCGACATCACCAAGAAAGGCTTCGCCTTCTACGCCAAGACCTGGGGCGTGCCGTACCCGTACGCCAAGTTCGACCAGATCTACGTGCCGGAATACAACGCCGGCGCCATGGAGAACATCGGCATGGTCACCATCCGCGACCAGTACGTGTTCGAATCCAAGGTCACCGACGCCTATGCGGAACGCCGTGTGGTCACCGTGCTGCACGAGCTCGCCCACATGTGGTTCGGCGACTACGTGACCATGAAGTGGTGGAACGACCTGTGGCTCAACGAATCCTTCGCCGAGTTCACGTCCACCCTCGCCACCGCCGAAGCCACCGAATGGAAGGACGCCTGGGCAACCTTCAGCTCCGGCGAAAAGAGCTGGGCGTTGAATCAGGACCAGCTGAGCACCACCCACCCGATCGTCGCCCCGATCAACGACCTCAACGACACCTACGTCAACTTCGACGGCATCACCTACGCCAAGGGCGCCTCCGTGCTGAAGCAGCTCGTGTACTACGTGGGCCGTGAGAAGTTCTTCAAGGGCATCAACAACTACCTCAACAAGCACGCCTACTCCAACGCCACCCTCGCCGACCTGCTCGCCGAACTGGAACTCACTTCCGGCCGCGACCTGAAGGCGTGGAGCGCCCAGTGGCTTGAGGAATCCGGCATCAACACCATCGCCACCGAAGTCGAAGAGAACGAGGACGGCACCATCAAGCGTCTCGCCCTGCGCCAGACCGCTCCGGCCGAGCATCCCGTGCTGCGCGCCCACCGTCTCGCCGTCGGCTTCTACAACGAGGATCCGGAAACCGGCAAGATCGTGCGCACCGACCGTTTCGAACTGGACGTCGACGGCGAACTGACGGTCGTCGACGCGGCCGCGGGCAAGGCACGTCCGTCGCTGATTCTGGTGAACGACGACGACCTGACCTACACGAAGCTGCGTTTCGACGACAAGAGCCTCGCATTCGCGACAAGCAACCTGTACCGCTTCGACGACGCGCTCGCCCGTTCCGTGATCTGGCTCGCCCTGTGGGACATGACCCGCGACGGCGAACTGCCGGCACGCCAGTTCATCGACACCTCGCTGGCCGCGCTCGCCACCGAACACGAGTCCACCACCTTCCGTTACGCGCTGGCACAGGTCAGCACCACCGCATGGCATTACACCGCTCCGGTAGAGCGTGTCGAGATCGTGAAGCATGTGGCCGCCGAACTGTTCAAGCTGGCGGGTCAGGCCAAGGCCGGCTCCGACGAACAGTTCCAGCTCGTCACCGCCTACCTGGGCTACGGCGAGCCGGGCGACGAGGCGTTCGTCGCCAACGCGAAGGGCCTGCTCGACGGTTCCGTGGCATTCGACGGTCTGGAAATCGACAACAACTTCCGCTGGACCATCATCAACGCGCTGAGCACCGTCAACGCGATCGACCAGGCGGGAATCGACGCCGAACTGGCCAAGCGCGAAACCACCGAGAACCGTGAGTTCGCCTATGGCGCACGCGCCGTGGCCGGTACCGCCGAAGCGAAGGCATGGGCTTGGAACGAGGCCCTGCACAACGACGAGCTGACCAACATGCAGCTTGAGGCTGTGGCCGGTGGCTTCGCAGCCACCCCGCGCGCCGACTTGGCCGAACCGTACGCCGAGAAGTATTTCGAGGTCGCCGACTGGATTTGGGAGCACAAGACCTTCCACATGGCGGAAGCGCTGCTCGAAGGCCTGTATCCGGGCTATGCCGATCCGGCGAAGCTCGTGGAGCTGGGCGACGCCTGGCTCGCCTCCCATAAGGACGCGGACAACGCCTTGCAGCGCATTGTGCGTGGCAACGTCGAGGCTTCTCACCGCACGCTGAAAGTGCGCGACTTCAACGCCGCGCTCTGATAGCAGGGGCGACAGGAACGTTCCCGCTTAAGAGCCGTCATGTCGTCGCACGACTTTGATTTTGGGTGCGATTTTCAAAGTCATGCGACGGGCATATCGGCATTTATGCCCCCTAATCCTCGTTTTCCGCTTGAAAATAAGGATTAGGGGGCATTTTGCGTCGAAGGCTGTCGCACGACTTTGATTTTGGAGGCATTTTTCAAAGTTGTGCGACAAGCGTGCTGGCTTTCATACCCTCTAACTCTTATTTTTTGCTGGTTTTCAACGGAAAATGATAGTTAGGGGGTATTTCTTTATCAAGTGTTGCCGCACGACTTGATTTTCCGCCTTGAAATCAAAGTCGTGCGACACGAAAAGGGCATTGCGCGCCGTGAAATGCTTTGAATTGTGAAGTGTTATGCGATTGCGTCGTCACCTGCTGGTTTCGGCGGCACGGTTGAGTACGATAGGTCACGGAAATATCGTTTGCAGATAGCGAGGATTTGAGACTCATGCCACGTATGTTCGGAACCGACGGCGTTCGAGGATTGGCGAATAGGGATTTGACGGCACAGCTGGCGCTCGATTTGGGTGACGCCGCGGTGCGTGTGCTGGGCGATGACGAGCGGAGCGAATTCGAAAGCCGTCGCCGTGCGCTGGTCGGTCGTGATACACGAGTTTCCGGCGATTTCCTTGCCGCCGCATTGTCCGCTGGCATGTCCGCCGGCGGCTTCGACGTGATCGACGCCGGCATCATCCCGACGCCGGGCGTCGCATACCTGACGTCCGTGCTCAACGTGGAAATGGGCGCGGTGATCTCCGCATCCCACAATCCGATGCCCGACAACGGCATCAAGTTCTTCGCCCGCGGCGGCTTCAAGCTGCCCGACACCAAGGAAGACGAGATCGAAGCGGTGCTCGGCCAGGATTGGGATCGTCCTACCGGCGCCGGCGTGGGTCGTGTCAGCCATGACACCGCCACCGCAACCAACCTGTACATCGACCATCTGGTTTCCGCCATCGCGCCGGTCGGTCCGGACAAGTCGCAGCCGACGCCGCTGAAGGGCCTGAAGATCGTGGCCGACTGCGCGAACGGCGCCACGTCCGTGGTCGCTCCGGAAGCCTTGCGCCGCGCCGGCGCCGACGTGACCGTCATCAACGCGTCGCCGGACGGCTACAACATCAACAAGAACGCCGGCTCCACCCATCCTGAGCAGCTGCAGGCCATGGTCAAGGCCTCCGGCGCCGTCATGGGCGTTGCCTTCGATGGCGATGCCGACCGTTGCCTTGCCGTGGATGAGGATGGCAACATGGTCAACGGCGATCAGATCATGGGCATTCTGGCACGCGCCAAGAAGAACGCGGGCAAGCTCAACCATGACACCCTCGTCGTGACGGTGATGAGCAACCTCGGTCTGAAGTTGGCCCTGCGTTCCATGGGCATCAAGACCGTGCAGACCAACGTGGGCGACCGTTACGTGCTTGAAGAGATGCTGCGAGGCGATTATTCGCTCGGCGGCGAGCAGTCCGGCCACGTGATCAACCGTGAATTCGCCACCACCGGCGACGGCACCCTGACCGCGCTCACCCTGTGCAACGAGGTCGTCAAATCCGGTAAGAGCCTGAAGGAACTGGCCGCCGACTTCCCGCAGCTGCCGCAGACGCTCATCAACGTGCCGAACGTGGACAAGATGGCCGCCAAGACCAACGCCAAGGTGCAGGCCGCGGTGGAACGCGAAGAGAAGCTGCTGGGCGACACTGGCCGCGTGCTGCTGCGTCCGTCCGGCACCGAGCCGCTCGTGCGCGTCATGGCCGAAGCCGAAACCCAGCAGCAGGCAGACGAAGTGTGCGATCGCCTCGCCAAGGTCGTCGCCGACGAACTCACCCTGTAAGAGCCCGCAAGGAGATATGCCCCATGTTCGGACACAACTCGAAAGTGGACCTCGAACTCAACCGCGAGGTCGAAAAGCTCATCAAAACCGGCGGCAAAGAGAAAATCATGCCGATCGTGCAGGCCGGCGAACCGGTATTACGCCAGCAGACCATCGCCTACGACGGCCAGTTGAGCCGCAAAACGCTTGACAAGCTCATCGACACCATGCGCACCACCATGCTGGAAGCGCCGGGCGTGGGCCTCGCAGCCACCCAGATCGGTCTCGGTCTGGCTTTGGCCGTCGTCGAAGACCACGTATGCGAAGGCGACGATGGCGATCCGCGCGAAGCTGCGGAATTCCCCTTCCACGCCATCATCAACCCCAGCTACGAGCCGATCGGCACCGAAACCCGCAGCTTCTACGAAGGCTGCCTGAGCTTCGACGGTTACCAGGCCGTACGCAAGCGTTGGCTTGACATCACCGCCCGTTGGCAGGATGAGGACGGCAACAAGCATGAGGAACATCTGCACGGCTGGCCGGCCCGCATCTTCCAGCATGAAACCGACCATTTGAGCGGTGAACTGTACATCGACCAGGCCGAAATCCGAAGCCTGACCACCAATGAGAACCTTGAGGATTTCTGGTGCGAGGATCCGGTACCGACCGAAGCGGCGGCCGAACTCGGCTTCGAACTGTAATCGCGTAAACGAACGAGACAAGAACGATGAATGCCTCCCAGGCGAACACTTGGGAGGCATTCATCATATTCGGGATTATTGGAATGTTCGAAACATGAGTATTCCAAATATTCCAATATTTCAGTATTCCGGATTCACTAGCACATCGTACGTATCCGTGTTCCGCTCGGCATCCGAACGCAGATCCCAGCCAGGCTTGCGCATTCCATACAACACCAGCGGCGGTAAACCGAGCACAAGCACGACTACAGCCACAAGAATCGCATATGAAACGCTATCCAAACCGGTGAAACCAGCCGGTCTCACGAAAGTCAACACGAATGCCGCGGCGGAAGCGACGAAACCGACGCCCGCGACCAACCGAATCGCAGGAACTCGATACGTGCGGCGGACTTCTGGATGGGTGTTGCGCAGACGAATCGCGGCGGCAAACATCAACATGTACATCACCAGATACAGCGCGGTCGCCATATCCACCAGCGTCGCGAAAGCCGTGTTGCCATTGGGGATCAACACGAACAGCAACGCCAGCACGGTCACGATAATGCCTTGCGGAATCAGAATGCCTTCCTGCACGTCGTGGGCATTGCGCTTCTGCAGCGCGGGAGGCATCAGTCCCGTGCGGGCGGCCGCTAGCAAACCGCGAGAAGGACCAGCTATCCAAGCCACCACGGAAGCGAACGCGCCTAGCGCGATGAGCAGCGAAATCACCGGAGTGCCCCAACCCATGCCAAAATGGTCGAAGAACTCCCTGAACGCCAGATTGATGCCGTCGATGAGCCCCAGCTCACGATGCGGCACAGCAAAGGCGATTGCCAAAGTCGGCAGCACAAGTACCAGCAGAATCAGCGCGGTCGCTAGTGCAATGGCGCGTGGGAATTGACGTCCCGGATGCTCCAAGTCGTTGGCATGCACGGCATTGACCTCCATACCCGCGTAGGCGAGCACATTGGATACGATTAGCACAATCGACGCGATGCCCGTCCACGGCGGAAGCAGCGCGGATGCGTGCAGGGAGGTCTGCACTGGCTTACCGATCGCCAGCCAGATAATGCCGAAGACGATAAGCAGCAACGCAGGAAACAGCGTGCCGATAAGTCCCGAAATCGACCCGACCTTGGCGAACAGATTGCCGCCGCGCAACGCCACCATCGTGCTTGCCCAATACAACACGATGATCACCGCGGCCACATATACGCCATTATTGCCCAAGCCACCCATGCCGAACACATACGACAGGCTGACGGCGATGAACGCAATCTGTATCGGATACCACACCACATTCTGAATCCACTGCAGCCAAATGGCGAGAAATCCGATGCGATTGCCGAACGCCTCACGCACCCACACGTACACGCCACCTTTCCAGCCGGTGGCCAGTTCGGCAGCCACCAGCGCGGTCGGCACCAGGAAAACGACCGCCGGAATGAGATACAGCAGAATGGAAGCGAGACCATAATCGGCCATGGCCGGCAGAGAGCGTAGCGAGGCCACCGCCACCACGGTCAACATCGCCAGTTGGCTGACTGTCATCATGGTTTTGCCGGTTTTATTGGCAACGGTTGCCGTGCTTGCGATTGCGCCGTGCCCGTCAGCGCCGTTCCCTCTATTCGCCCCGGCATGCGCAGGTATGCCCGTACGATTGCGGTTTCCTGCGACGGCAGACGGATTGCGTGGCGTTGTTGTCGGTGCCGTCGCAGCGTTCGTCGTGGAACGTGCGGACCCGGGATGTGCAGCTGCGCTTGCATCGTGCGCTACCACAGCAAGCGGCTTTTTCATATGAACTGTCATTGCAGCCAGCTTTCGTAAACATAATCGTTGTGGGAATGAACATGAATTTCCTTAATGCGGGAAACGATGGAATTCGTGGAATGACCGCGAAATATCAGTGGTGGAATCCGGATGCACGAGCCTCGCTTGGCATTGGTGAGCGCAGTCCGTCCAGATACTTCACACACGACTTCAAATCCTTGATGAACGCTTCGGCCATATCGTGGCTGAAACCGTTACGCACCACAATGCGCTGCACGGTCACCTGCGTCAGATCCACCGGCATCGGATAAGCCGGCACCAGCCATCCCTTCATGCGCAGCCGATCCTGCAGATCGTACAGATTCCACTTGCGATCCGGCTTGTCGTTGAGCATCCATGCGAACACCGGAATGTCGGAACCGTCGTTCCACAGCGTAAAATCATCCATCTGCTCGATCTCGCCCGACAGATATTTCGCCACATCATGCGAAGTCTGCTGCACCCTTCGATACCCGTCGAATCCCAAACGCAGGAACATGTAGTACTGCAGCAGTACCTGTGCGCCCGGACGGGAGAAGTTCAGTGCGAAAGTCGGCATTTCGCCGCCGAGATAACTCACCTTGAAAATAAGGCTTTCCGGCAGGTCAGCGGTTTCGCGCCATACGATCCATCCCAAACCGGGGTAGACCAGACCGTACTTGTGACCGGAGGTGCTGATGGAGTAGACGCGCTTGACGCGGAAGTCCCATGCGAGGTCCGGCTGGATGAATGGTGCGATCATACCTCCCGAAGCGCCGTCCACATGGATGCGCACATCAAGTCCGGTGCGCTCCTCGATGCGGTCCAGTGCTTCGCTGATCTGTTCGACCGGCTCATACATACCCGTATAGGTCACGCCCATGATGGCCACCACGCCGATGGTGTTCTCGTCGACATACTTGTCGAGATCATGGCCGTCGAGCACTTTGTGGTCCTCGGAAATCGGCACATAGCGTGGTTCCACGTCGAAATAGTTGCAGAACTTCTCCCAGCACACCTGCACGGCGCTGCTCATCACCAGATTCGGATGATCGGTCGGCAGGTCGGCCTTTTCGCGGGCTTCCTTCCAACGGCGCTTCAACGCGAGTCCGCCCAGCATGCAAGCTTCCGACGAGCCGATGGTGGAGGTTCCGATGGCATTCATTGGATCGGGCGCATGCCATAGATCGGCGAGCATGTGCCAGCAGCGCGATTCGACTTCGGCGGTTTTCGGGTACTCGTCTTTGTCGATCATGTTCTTGTCGGCCGCCTCCATGTACAGGCGGTTCGCATGATCGTCCATCCACGTGCTCACAAAAGTTGCAAGATTGAGTCGCGCGTTGCCATCCAGCATGGCCTCGTCATGCACCACTTGGTAGGCGGTTTCCGGCAGACTACTCTTCTGTGGAATGGTAAATTTCGAGAACGCCTGGGCTTCCTTCGGACGGGCGAACAGCGGATTGATTTCCACGCTGTCAGGAACAACGCGGTCGTCGGCATTGCCGCAGGTGTTGTCGCAGCAATGCGAATTGTTGTTTTCAGTGGTGGAATGTGTTTCTGACATTGCAGTTCCTTTTGTTGATTTGGAACGTTTATTGCGTTCCGGGATTCAAAAATGAAAGTCGATTCTGGATTTTTGCTGGGAAATGGTCACATTTGCGCTATGTGAAAATTCGTATGGCAACCGCTTCGCACGGAGGTATCCGCGCGCGGTTTCGTAATGAACACCGTCATTCGAACTCGCATGGTTGTGTTCTCACAAAGAGGAATGCGCACGTTGGTTTGTTGCACATTCTTACACGCTGAAGGTGGGTATCGGCTACGATGGGCAGGTATGAACGAATCGACGATGAATCTTTCCTGGCTGGATGACGCGAAGCAGGACATCGAACAATGGTCGGCATCGATGCCGAATGACGCCGACAACCAGCCGATCGACTGGCGATGGGTGTCTTCCCTTGACCTGCGTAACGGCATTGGTGCCGCCACAAGACAGCACGTTGATTTGTTGGCAATGCTGCGGTCCTCGTCGCCGCAACTTTCCGCCCCGCAGCTGCACGCCCTGTTGAAAGATGATCTTGCGATTCGAGATCGGCTCGAACCGACCATCGCGCAGTGCAACAGCACGTTCATGATGGATTACGACCGACTTATCGCTTCCTATCGGCTGCCGCGCGCGCTTGCTTACGCGAACCGTCGGTTGTGCGACGAAATCGCTGTTCTGCGACAGATTGGCGTGGCGATGGGATTGTGGACGGTCACCGAGGAACGACGTGAGCGCGTGACGGTTCCGGTGCTGCTGCCCGGTTCGGCTTTGGCTTCCGAGGGAGTGGCGTTGGATGATATTCAGGATCGAACCGCTGACATCGTTAACGGCCGCGCCGCCCGTCGTGCCGCAGAGAAAAGTCAGAAGCGAGCCAGTGACTATGCCATGTCGCGTGCGAACCTGAGTGGAGTAACCAGTCCGGGCGGCTCCACGTTGTTTGATTACGGTTCGGAAACGAAATCCGCTGAAGCGGCGCAGTTGCGTCGGATGGCTGAATACCGCAAATCGGATTGGCGTGACGCTTATCTTCCTGGACGCGATGTGGACAATGTCATGGGAATCGACATCGAAACCACCGGTACTGACCCGGCGCGTGTGTACATCATCGACGTCGGCTTTGAATATATGAACATGATTTCCCCTCGCCCTGCTGCCGCACCTACTGGATACCAATACGAGCAGAGTTATTACGAAACGGGCGATGCGTATGGTCAGTCGCGTCTGTCGTTCGGCGTTCCTGCCGAGAACGCGACGCTCGGTAATCCGCTGATTCTCGATTTGACCGGTATCGATGTACGTGATCGTGCGTCCGGCTTCCGCCTGTTCGATGAGTGGCCGGAGGCTCAAATCGGTTTGCTGCAGCGATTGGAGCAGCAACCGTACGTAGCGCACAACGCTCGTTTCGAACATAGCTTCTTCATGTTGAATGTGGCTGGATATGCGGAAAGCTACCGTGCGGGCAAGATTACGATTATCGACACGTTGCCGATGAGCCGCCGTTGGGATGAAGGGTCAATTCCGGACGACGAGCATCCGTACGGCAATAACACGTTGGACGCGTACGCCAAACGCCAGGGTGCGCTTGACGAGAGCAAGTCGGAACGTCACCTCGGTTTGGAAGATACGCATATCATGCTGGTTGCCATGAAACATCACTTGGGTGTATTGCATGGCGAAGGCCGCGGTCCGTGGGGCGTAGATGGCAAATTTGGCATCGGCGGCAAACACTGTGGACGCCGTCGGTAGGTATTTGCCTCTCGGTTTGTCAAGTTTCGACACGCCGATGGAACGTTGGATTTCCAACGGTTCACGCGTTGTTCATGCGGCCCGGGTTGCGCGGATCGCGATCGTGCTGTAAGTTTATCTCTTGCTGCCGCTCAGCGAGTGGTCCGGATGGTTCCGGATTGCGAGGTGGGTGAGTGGTGGTGGTTTGAGAACTCAAGAGCGTATTTGTACTACTT